>Ga0075423_10000040_pt1 | contig 65328 bp, 54 predicted proteins | sample SoiMethybrSBSTD2_FD_80114 | JGI IMG/M metagenome (GOLD analysis project Ga0075423, IMG submission 80114) | Bulk soil microbial communities from a Populus tree surrounding site in Tennessee, USA - Soil MetaG P. TD hybrid SBSTD2 | ecosystem: Environmental > Terrestrial > Soil > Tree plantation... | reverse complement strand
TGGGTTCTTGCCTTGTCCGGAACCCTTTGTGTCATTGAGTTTGTTGCGGACAAGATTCCCGTCGTTGACAGTGTCTGGGATGGCATCCATACATTCATCCGGGTGCCGGCCGGAGCTGTCTTGATGGCGTCGGCGTTTACCGATGTTGGTCCAGTTTCTCGCGTGCTGGCCGGACTTCTAGGAGGTGGCCTCGCACTGACCACTCATAGCGCTAAGGCATCAGCCCGGCTTGCGGCCAATACTTCGCCCGAACCTTTCTCCAACGGCATTCTCAGTTTGCTGGAGGATGCTCTAACCGTCTTTCTGCTGGGACTGGCAGCCACTCATCCCTGGTTGGCTGCTCTGTTCGTGGCAGTTGTATTGCTGATTTGTGCTGTAGTGATTTACACGTGCTTCAAGTTCACCCGCCTCTTGTTCAACAAGCTGTCCCGCTGGTTTGGGGGAGCCCCAGCCACCTCCGCTTGAATCCTGCCTCCCATCGCTGGTCTCTGGCCCTCAGCTCCGGAAGCTGCGAGGAACTTCAAGGGCATCCCAAAGAGTAAATGGAATGGACTCGAATTTCTTCCTGCCTTCGCCTCACTTTCGCTGCTAAACGGCAGGACCTTGGGTAAATTCCTGGCGGGCTAGAGAGGGCCGGTCTCTATGAGATTTTCTTCTTGACATTCTACTATACGAGTAGTAGATTCGACCTCAGATTTAGTAAATACCCAAATTTGGAGCACATGGCTGATGCGCGCCAAGAAGATTAAACTCACTCCGTTTGAGCTGGAGATCATGACTGTGCTATGGGAACTGGGCAAGGCTTCGGTTCGTGAGATTCAGGAGCTTCTGCCAGAGACGAGGCGCCCCGCTTATACGACTGTGCAAACAATGGTCTATCGCCTGGAGGAAAAAGGCGCTTTGCAGAGAGTGCGCAAGATTGGCAATGCCCATATCTTTGAGCCGCTCGTTTCCCGTAGAGAGGTGCACCACGGGTTGATCAATGACTTGCTTGAAGTGTTTGGGGGATCGGCCCAACCCTTGATGGCCCATCTAGTCGAGGCCGGCAAGTTGACGCTTGAGGATGTCCGAGAGTTAGAAGCCGCTTTGCGCAAGATCGACAAGGATGGACCGGTCAACGCCCGCGCGACCCCAGATCCCCCGAACCGCCGGAAGGGGCGCGGCAAGCATCGAGTTGAGAGGAAGGCACCATGACAGTTCATTCGTGGCTGGCACGTGAAGCCAGCTGGGTATGGCCTCGGATGGCTAATCATCTTTGGCACGCCTTGCTGTTTTTGCTAGTAGCCTGGGTGGTGGCAACCCTTTTGAGGCGAGCACCGGCACGCTTGCGCTACACTGTCTGGCTCTTCTCATTGGCCAGGTGTGCTATCCCTTCACTGCTCTTGGCCTGGATTGGACAACAGGCGGGCACTAGTCTTTCCTGGGTGCCGCACGAGATTCTGAAGACATCGCTCTACCCGACTGTCCAACTTCCCTCTAAAGTGTCTCGAGTGATAACACCTATCTCCGTGGAGCGTGACGTTCCGGCTGCTAGGTTTGCACGCGAGGCTGAGCATAGCGAGCTCTATTGCCTGATGACAATAACCTGGCTAGCGGGTTGTTTTTTTCTAGTTTGCAGGCGAATCCGGCGGAGCTGTGTATCCTGGCGAGCACTCAGAGCCGGAACCAGGGTTTATGCCGGCAGGGAACTGGAGGCACTTAGCCAGGCGCGCGCTTCACTTTCAGTCAACCGCCAAATTGGCGTAGTTCTCTCCTCCACCATTGCCACACCCGGAGTGTGGGGGCTTAGAAGACCTGTTGTGGTTCTGCCCAAACGGTTGACTGCTGACCTCAGCAACGAGGAGCTCGAGGTGTTGGTAAAGCACGAGGTCGTCCATGTTAGACGCCGAGACAACTTCGTGAGCCTTTTGGAAACAGCAATATCGTGTGTGCTGTGGTTTTACCCAGTGGTCTGGTACGTCAAAGAGAAGCTGCTTTGCGAACGCGAGAAGGCCTGTGACGAGGAGATTCTACAACACACAACCTCAAGGGTCTACCTGTCGAGTATTCTGAAGGTCGTCCGTTTTTGCCTGGATTCAAAGATGGCGGGTGTCTCTTCCATAATGGGTTCGAATTTGAAAAGGAGGATTGAAAACATCATGTCTGATCCCAAACACAAAACGTTAACTTCATGGCATGTGCTCGTGCCGAGTCTCTTGGCCGTTGCGCTTGTACTGTCTTGTATCCCGGCAGGTCCCGCTGGGAACCGCTTGACCATCGCGCAATCGCGGACCACGGCGCCTTCGCTTTCCGGCAGCGTCTATGACGCCAGTCGAGCCGCGATCCCTGGAGTGATGGTTGTCGTTTCAAGTGCTGATGGCAAGACCAGGGAGGTTGTGATTGCTACCGAAGCGGGTCAATACAAATTCGCTTTGCTTCCTGAAGGCACCTATGCGGTTGAAGCGAGCAAACTTGGATTCAGGTGGCGTCGAGAGGATAATGTTGTGATCAAGTCGGGCCAACCGCTGAAGCTGGACCTTACGCTGGAGGTGGGTGAGGTCAGTCAATACCTCGAAGTAGTTGGCAAATCACCTCGGCTTTCTTCTGCGCCGCCGGCCTACCCTCACCCCCAAAGGATCCGTGTTGGAGGGAACGTTCAGCAGGCGAATCTGATTCACGAAGTTCGACCCGAGTATCCTGAAGCAGCCCGTCAGGCAGGCATTGAAGGCACCATCTCGCTGGAAGCAATCATCGGCAAGGATGGCACTGTGGTGAACCACAGAGTGCTCAATACGCTGGCTGATCCATCTTTAGCTAAAGCGGCTTCCCAAGCCGTCAAGCAATGGCGGTATCAACCAACCCTACTGAACGGCGAGCCGATCGAAGTGGTTACGACCATCACCATCAATTTTCGCCTTTCGGAACAGCCGTAGCACGTCCCGACCACACCTGTGCCTGTAACCTGTAGCGCAGACCCTTGCATCCGAGGGTTCTGCGGCTTTTTCCGACGGTCTAGGGAAAGGCATAATCAGAGCCTCGCGACTTGCACTAGGATATCCGGTTTTCCTTCGAACGCAAGGACGAGCCGCAGAGTTGAAAAGCTACTTTGCGCTACCATCTTTGGCGAGTCTTAAGAGAGAGGGGCCGACTAATCCTATATGGAAACATGGGGGACATCCGGCCAGGCTCCCAGCATCTTGCGTAGCATTAGCAACTGGCCGAGGTGGTAAGCGTTGTGATCGGCCACCAGGAGTGCCTCACGCAGAATGGTCTGCCCGTCGCCATGCGGAATGCGGGCAAAGAGATCGGTCGACGGGTCTGCTACCAGCCGCTGCATGGCTTCCAGGTCAGCCTGAAAAGACTGAATGCTTTGATCCCACGCCGCCTTGTTTGGTGGCTTCTCTCCTTTCGGCCAGTAACCACCCGGGAAGTCCGGCGACACGTGCTTTGAATTCCTGCTGAACTCTAAAATGTCCCACTGAGCAATTCGCAAATGCTCGAGCAGCTGCCAAGCGGTATGCGGAGCGCCATCTGGCTTAGTGCCCCGGAGGGTTGGGGACAAATTGCCAACGGCTGAGGGAAAATCCACATGGGCACCACCACCACCTAGGAGATAGAGCAAGTGTTGGCGAAGAGGATCATTGCTTTTCATGGGTTGCAACCTTTTCTGTTGGCGAATAGTAACCGCGGCGGGCATGGACAGAGTAATCCTGATCCACACGGCCGAATCGGTCATCGAGGCGCACATCGATCTTGCGCAGACCGGGATCGTGGGATGTATTGGTTGACTGATATCCCAGTGAGTAGCGAAGCTTAAGTCGTGAAATCACTGTTGCCAGAGCGGCGTCGAGAGAGCCTACGCGCGTTACGTCAATGATTTCTCCGCCAGTCTCCTGCGTAACCTTGTTCACGGATCCGGTCCCACCCAGCCAGATAGGAACTCGCATGGTCAAGGGTGTCGAATCGCCGGCCGTCTTCACCGAGTACACGACTGTTTCAGACTCCATCGCCAGTTGGATGGTTTGGCTCTGGCTGGCTCTAGGTTTTGTGGTAGCCGCATTGTCTGATATCAGAATGATAGCGCGCCGCCGGTCGCGGGCTACCGCACTCAAGTAGTAGGTGGCGTCGAACAAGGCATCAATGATGTTCGTACCGCCTCCTGCATGAATTTGGGCGATGCGATCGGCGATTCGGCGCCGGTCCGTAGTCAAGTCTTCCAAGCGCTGTACCTCTCCGGCAAAAGTGAACAGAGCTACCTGATCGCCTCGTTTGAGCTGAGAAAGCGCCTGGTAGGCAGCATGGCGCAGCTCGTTCATATAGGGAGCCACGCTGCCGCTGCGATCTACGACCAGGGCGACAGCGAGCGGCAATTCGTCACGGGAAAAACTCTGAATCTTCTGTTCCACACTGTTCTCGTAAACGCGAAAGTCCTCTCGCCGGAGGTTGTCCATGGGATGACCGGCGCGGTCACGCACGACTGCATCCACCATGACCAGTTGGACATCGACTTTCAGCTTGAAACCGTCCGGGTCGGGATCTTCCCAAACAGGAGGAGTTTGGGGAGGTGGCGCAGACGGACCGCGGTTGGAAGCCACGGTTTCGGTGTCCGTGGAATTGGCTGTGGGGTGGTCTTGTTGATCAAAATCCGGCACGGGCTCCGGATTGTCTTCCGCAGCTGAGGAGTCATCCTGGGAAGAAGATCCAGTGGCTGACCGATTGCTTCGCGCCATTTGAGCGGCTCGCTGGGCCGCCGGTTGAGGAACATTCAGGGCCTTGTCGAGCTTGACTTCAAACAGCATGTCGCGAGGCAGATCGAGGTCGGGCCCTCGCTGCAGAAGCACACCAGCCAGCCCAACTCCGGCGCCCATGGCCCCGCCATAAGCTGCTCCCTTCGCTCCGCCGAAGACTCCGCCCAGGGCCGCGCCTTGCAGGCCTCCCTGAGCGACGGAGATCAAGCTGCCATTGTTACCGCCCTCGCCCTTCAGACGCGGTTCGCCTTCCTTGGTGGTGGAAACCTTGGCAAGACCGGCTCGTACAATGCTGGCACTTAGAGGCAAAGCAGTCCCATCAGCAAGTACAAGCTCCTCAAAATGGAGGTGAATTTCAGCGCGCCCCTTGATTCTGCCAGGCCGTCGTACTTTGACAACCGTAGCATGAACCAGACTATCGGGGGGAAGGACAATAGTCTTGCCAACTAGTACTTCGCCGTTCGTCCTGAAAGAGACCGGGTCGCCTTGCTTGGTGCTACCCGTATGGAGTGAAGTTTCGAGGACCAAGACGAATTGCTCTCCGGCCGCTACGGTCAAAGTGGCGGGAAGGGGCACCGGGGAAGCCGGAGAGGACGAAATTGTCGGATCTTGAGTAGCTGATTGCGGCCACGCAAATTGTGGAAAGCTTGCAGCAGAGATCAAAACGAGGGCGTAAATCGCTGCAGCCCCAACTCGTTTCATTTCCGCTCTCCTTTGGTTCTGCTCTCCGCAGATGCGAACGGTTCCAACAAGGTTGCTTAGTCAAATTTGCGTTATTTTCAGAGCGCCTTCGAGGTCTGTCAAGATCAGGAGGTGCCTTGGAGTAAGACCGTAGCTCGCTTCCTTCACGAACTGCGAGCCGAGAGCTGACGACCGCGTTCGCATTGACGATCGCACTCACATCGCATACGATTACAGGAGTTGTGGACTGTCCCCCTAGTCTGCATGGGTCAGCCCTATGCAATGGATCAAGTCTTCTTTGCTCAGTTCGGCTCAGGGATTTGTCGTTCTGCTCTTTCTCTTCCAGGTGCCACTTGCTCAGGATCGTCAGCCGGTCGGGGAGAATGGCTGGAAGAAGCTGTTTGACGGTCAAAGTCTCGGCCAGTGGCATGCCACAAAATTTGGGGGCGAAGGCAACGTCCAGGTCGAAGAAGGCCAAATCATCCTGGAGATGGGCAGTGATCTGACCGGCATCACTTGGAGCGGCGAGTTCCCTGCTGTCGATTATGAGGTCAGTTTGGAAGCTATGCGTCTGGCTGGAAATGACTTCTTTTGCGGTATGACTTTTCCGGTCGGCAAGTCTCCATGCTCACTCGTCGTCGGGGGTTGGGGCGGAACGGTCGTAGGCCTTTCCAGTATTGATGGTCGTGACGCGTCCGAAAATGAGACGGGTCAGCTGATGAATTTTAATCTGGGACGATGGTATTTGGTAAGGTTACGGGTTACTGATCCTAAGATTGAAGCGTGGATCGACCAGAAGAAGGTAATCGATCTGGCGACGGCTCACCGCAGCCTTTCAATCCGACCTGAGGTTGAGCTCTCCCGCCCCTTTGGAATTGCCTCCTGGCGTACCAGGGCTGCGCTCCGGGAGATCAAGGTGAAGCCCATCGAAGGCCATCGGTGAACTCGGATAGTCAGATTGTGCCAAAGAAGGGCGCCTGGTTCCGATCTCAGGGTGCGCTAAGGCTCTGGATGTTCCCGTGGTTGTCAGAAAAACCAGTGTCAGATAGGGAGCGAATCGTACAATAAGAGAAGGATGAAACTATGAAGATCTATCTCACCAGCTTCGTTTTGGCCTTGATTGGACTATCTATTCTGTTCAACCAATTCAACGGTCTTGATCAAACTAATGCAACGCCGGGCATTGCAGCAGGGCCCGCTTCGATCAAGGTTTATTCAGCCGAGAAGAAAGGATTCATCATGACGGAAAAAGTGATTAAGACAGATGAGGAATGGAAGAAGCAACTCACACCCGAGCAGTTCCAAGTGACGCGAAAGAAGGGAACCGAAAGGGCCTTCAGCGGGGAATACTGGAATAATCATGAGAAGGGAATTTACCGGTGCGTTGGCTGCGGCAACGACCTGTTCAGTTCAGACACCAAATTCGAGTCCGGCACGGGCTGGCCCAGCTTTTGGAAGCCTATCGCAAAAGAAAATGTCCGATCGGAAACGGACAACAGCCACTTCATGCAGAGAGTCGAAGTGGTATGTAGCCGCTGTGACGCACACCTGGGCCATGTATTCGAAGATGGCCCCAAGCCCACGGGTTTGCGCTATTGCATGAATTCTGCGGCGCTCAAATTCAGCAAGAACGAGTAGAGAGCAAGGTGGCCCATGAAGTTAAAGGGTAAAGTTGCATTGGTCACGGGTGGAGGCACCGGCATTGGACGGGCAGCCTCTCTCTGTCTGGCGAGAGAAGGGGCGAGCGTTGCGATCAACTTTTCCAGGTCGAATGCCGAGGCCGCTAAGACGGCGGCGGAGGTCCAGGCTTGTGGAGTGTCAGGCTCCGCAGTACAAGCTGATGTATCGAGTGACAAGCAGGTCCGGGCTATGGTGTTGCAGGTTCAGAAGGAGTACGGACGAATTGATATTCTGGTCAACAATGCGGGGATGACACGATTCATTCCGCACCCGAACTTAGAAGCAATGGAAGAAGAGGTATGGGACCGTACCTTTGCCGTGAATCTCAAGGGAGCTTTTTTCTGCTGCAGAGCGGTGGCGCCTCTGATGAAGAGCCAGGGGAGCGGTCGGATCATCAATATTGCTTCCGTTGCGGGTCTCACGGGACAGGGAAGCTCCATCGCCTATTGCGCTTCGAAAGCGGCTTTGATCTGCATGACTAAATCCCTGGCGCGAGTGCTGGGCCCGGAGATCGGGGTGAATGCGGTGGCCCCCGGACTGATTGACACTCGATGGCTCGAAGGAGGCAGCGACCCAAACGGGATGAGAGAGCGCTACAAGAGTAATTCTGTTCTCAAGCGTGTCGGGACCCCCGAAGACATCGCACAAGTAGTTCTCTCTCTTGCATCAGAGCACAGTTTCATGACCGGTCAAGTGGTGGTTGTGGACGGAGGGATTAGTTTGTGATTCTTGATTGCAGATTGGCGATTGTCGATTGGCTGCAGAATGAAATGAGAAATTATCGGCATCTCACGCCCTCCTCACCCGCCCCTCTGGCGCCCTCTCCCCCAAACGGGGGCGAGGGAGTTAACTCTTAATTTTTTCTTGTCCCGCTCGGTCAATCGCCAATCCACAACCTGCAATCCGCAATTCCTCTAGCCTCCCTCTTTATCATGCATGGGCAGAAGCAAACGGAGCAGCCAAAGCATCAGACACCCGACCGCTGCTCCCGAAAGCGTGCCCATTCCTAAACCAAAGGTCAATTGTCCATAGATGTGTTTCAGGTGAGCTGGGTCTGATTGCCGCAGCCAAGGCAGCGAGTGTTCTGGGGCCGTGTAGATATTCTCACTTTGGGTAAGCACGGCGAAGCTGATCGCACCGACAATCAGCAGCTGAGCCCAGAGATTGAGTAGTAAGCTGGAGACCACGACGTTAGCATAGCCCCCAAACCGGCGGAAGTGGATCAGAAGAGCCGCCAGAAGGACGGAACCGGCAGTGGCGACGGTAACACTGACGATCCGCATGCACCACGATGGGGAGCGGCAGGCTGACAACCCCAGGCGCAGCATCCAGACCACTGCCAGCAAGCCTAGCAGCGGAGCTAGTAGGCGAAGGTGATCCCGAATTCCGTGTCCGTTGACCTTCATGTTGCCTCCTTGCCGGTTCCAGGCGCCAGACCTGATCGTTGGGCCGGCTTTGGCAATGTAACGAGAATTTCGTCCCGGCTTGTCTGCGTCTGCTCTGAGGAGTGAGTAGCCCTGACAATCAACAGGGTCATGTCATCCTGGGGTTCTTCGCTCGACCATTCTTGGACTGCCTCCAAAATATACCCCTGAATTCCTGACAGAGGCTCCTCCCGACGCCCTGCCACGACGGCTTCCAGGCGTTCCTCACCAAACTCTTCACCATCGGCTGCTGCCGCTTCGGTGATTCCGTCGGAATATAAGATCAGCAGGTCTGAGGGCTGTAAACGGACCTCTCCCATTTCGAACTCCGGAGAAGGAAACATTCCCAAAGGCGTTCCTCCATGAACCAGGCGCTGGCTGCTGTCGGAGCGCAAGAGGATGGGCGGATTATGACCGGCGTTGACGTAACGCAAATTCCGGTCAGCGGGATGCCACTCCCCATAAAAGAAGGTGGCAAACCAGGCTGGGTCTGTGACCTGGTGAAGGTGATGGTTGAGCTTGTAGCAGAGTTCTCCTGGAGAGGGGCTAGTTGCAGCCAGAGTACGCAACACAGCCTGAAGGTTGGCCATCAATATGGCGGCCGAGATCCCCTTCCCACTGATATCAGCGATCGCAAAAACCAGCCGGCCGTCGGCCAGCGTCAAGACATCATAAAAATCTCCGCTGATCCCTCGGGCTGGGACGCAGACCGCCGAAAACTCCAGACCGTTTGCGGAGGGCAGCTTGCGTGGGAAGAGTGCCTGTTGCACTTCGAGGGCGAAATGGAGCTCGGCCTCCTTGCGTGCCAGTTCCAGACGACTGGCCCGCAACTTGAGCCGGAGCCGGTAGAGTGCAACAAGCAGAACGCCTGCTCCCGTGGTGCCTCCAAAAGTCAACACCGACTCGATAAGGACTGAACTCGGAAGTAAATGACGCCCCAGGAACAGCAGCAACCCGGCGAGGAGTAAGAAACTGACTAAATAGATCTTGTCGCGCACAGAGACGTTACCCGATTGTATCGAGCGAAACGAAGATTGTCTTCTCGGCTGCTGCCCTGAGCCACCAATCTCAGAATCGCCCAACTTTTGGCAGCCCTTACGTCACTCAGCAAGCAGTCGAGCTCGATCCACCACTACTCCGTTCACCATAACCAGAGAAACCTTCCGCGTGGCGCTGATGTCCTCCAACGGATTTCCCCCGACGGCTATGACATCCGCCAGTTTCCCTGCTTCAATCGTCCCCAAGTCTTGTGAGCGCCCGAGGAATTCTGCCCCCACTTTGGTGGCGGCTACCAGAGCTTCCAGAGGAGTCAAGCCCGCCTCAACCAGCAGTTCGAGCTCATGTTGATAGGCGAAACCAAACTCCGCATGTGGCACTTGAGAATGGGAGCCAACCACGATGCGACCTCCGGAACGATGAATCATGCCTGTGAATTGCTTCATCTTCTCCCAGCCTTGTGCCTGCATCTCGATCTGCTCACCCGGGTCGCCAAGGCGTCTCTCAAACACGCCCAGGTTGGGATCGATGAAGGTTCGGTGTGCCGCAAGGAACTGGAGCAGGCGCTTGGCCGTCGGCCCCTTCAAATCAACGGAAGCCCACATTTCGTAGCGTCCAAGCTGCCGGGCCTCATTATTTTTCAAGACAGCCTGACGGTACTTCTCACCCTGCATCGCTGGGATCAGTGCCAAACCTAAGGAAGTGATGTGTTCAATGCCGTCCAGCCCCGCCTCAATAGCATCCATTGGATTGATGATTTCCAAGTGAGCAGTGACAGGAACCTTTAACCGATGGGCTTCTTCGGTCACCGCTTTGATGCAGTTCAGCGGAAGCCGGAAATAGACTTTGATGGCAGTGGCTCCTTGCTCGATCTGGCGGCGCGTCTGCAGCCGAGCCTCATCCGGACTGAGCATCACGACTGAATCCTTCGGATAAGCCGGGCCAGGCCCATCCAGGTGGGGCCCGCATAAGAACAACCTGGGGCCCGGAATGTGATTCTCCACTTGCCACTGTTTGAGCGGCTCAAAGTACTCCATCCAGGCTCCTGGATCCCGAGCGGAAGTGACTCCGTTGGCCAGAAAATGCTTCGCCCATTGAAGATGCCCTTCCATATGGAAATGCAAATCTGCAAAGCCTGGCAGCAGTGTCTTGCCTCTACCATCGATGTGCCTGGCATCATGGGGAATCGCAAAGCTTCCCGCCGTGCCCACCTGTACGATACGATCATTGCGAATGAGGATTTGGGCATTCATCAAAGGCGGATTTCCGGTCCCGTCAATCAGCCGGTCAGCCTGAATCACTGTTAGGGTTGGAGCCTGAGCGATCCAGTCGTGGGCGATGGCCACGCCTAGGCAAACAGCAAAGACGAGAGACTTCGCCTGCTTCATAACAATTGTTCTCCCTGCTGCCAAATAACCAACACGCTCAAAAGGAGCAGCACACGTTGAAATCTGATCCGCACCCCTCACATCCGAACCCCTCTCCGGAGGGGAGCGGAGAGAACATTCAGAAGTCGTGTCCTCAACCCTGCCCAGACCAACCAGCCAGTGCAATCCTAGCAGAGGCTATTGAGAAGTGGGATGGTTTTTGACGGACGCCACCGATTGATTTGTCAGCGCACCTCGGCTATCCTCAGGCTGCGACAAACAGGGGAGAGAACAACGGTAATGCCTGAGCTTGCAAACATCAACGGAAGGATCTGCGCCATTCATGAAGCGTTAATACCGGCGGAGGATCGAGGTGCGCTCTTCGGTGACGGTGTTTACGAGGTCCTGCGATGCTATCAGGGACGAATATGGGCCTTTGCCAGGCACTTCAGACGTTTTGAAAGAAGTCTGAAAGAAATTGCAATCCACAAACTGGACCTGGAAAAAGTCTCTGGCTGGATCGCTCAGACGTATGAGAAGAGCGGCATACTGGACGGCACGATCTACTATCATGTGACTCGCGGAGTGGGTCCCCGGTCGCATGTCTGGAGCGACGATCTCGAGCCGACATTTTTCATGACAGTTCGGCTGTTCGCCACTCGAGGTGACGGCAATGAACGAGGTATCCGCGCCTGTTCGCTTCCAGATCTGCGTTGGGGACGCTGCGATATCAAGTCCTTGAACCTATTGCCTAATGTGATGGCCAAACAACAGGCTAGAACTCAGGGCTTTTATGAAGCCATTCTAGTCGACGAAGGAGGGCAGGTACGCGAAGGGACTTCGTCGGCGGTTTTTTGCGTCATGGGTGGTACTCTCCGGACCGCACCCGACGGTCCTGGCATTTTGCCGAGTATTACCGGGCAATTTGTCTCCGAAATCGCTGAGGACCTGGGTATCCCGCTCCGCAAAGAAACCTTTTCCTTAACTGATCTCTATTCGGCGGACGAGGCGTTCATTGCCGGAACCGGGGATGAGATTATGGGAATCACGTCTGTGGACGGAAACTCTATTGCCACCGGCGAAGTGGCAGAACGGACACGCCGGATATATCAGGAATACCGGAATCGAATTGCCACAAATCAGGACGATTAGCTTCACGCAGGCAGGTGTTTCTCCGACGATTCTGTGTTTGTAGCGCAGAGTTGATTTTCAACTCTGCGGCTTTCCCCTGCGAGGCAGGCTTAGGTCGCCGCTCAGAGGGCACCCCCCACATTCAGAGTCGTCGTCTTCCTTTCCCGCAAAACCCGCAGACCCTCAACAGCAAGGGTCTACGCTACATTCCGGTGCACCGCTCCTACCTGTTTTCTTTCGGTGCAGTGCGAATCTGCAGCTGACGTTGAGCGGCTTTACGCAAGACCTCCGGAATGTTCTTGTTCCGGGCCAGGCCTCTAAGGTCGTTGGTGAGGATTCGATTGAGAAGGGTTAACGAGGTCCCAATAGGGGCTCTAGGGTTTTTGACCAGGCTGTGGACCACCGTATACTTCTTGACGAACTCCCGCTTCGTGCCCAGTAGCCGCAAAACCTCTTCGGAAACATTCTTCATGATGGCGATGGCTTCGACCTCGCTGTCGGTGAGCTTTGGGCTCTCCAGCACTGCCGAGGAGACAATCCGATTGGCGTCTCGAATCAAAATGATTCGCTCTTCCCGGTTTCCTTTAAGTGCTGTTTGAACGCGTTCGGCCACGGTCATCCGGGCAATTTTCTGAATGGTTGACAGCCGTTCCTCTTCCCCCATGTTCTCAAACGAGCCAAACCCGTCATCGGCCAGACTGTCCAGGGTCAGGCTGGCCACGTCCTCTCCTTCTTTGATCTCCTCGCTGAAGACCACCAGGGACGTGCTTTCTGCAACCTCAGCCTCAGCGGATTCCTGCATTTTGCTCAGGTCTCTCTCTTCCGCTTTGGTACGATGAATTGGGATGAAGTTGTTGCGCTTCTCGAAAAACTCCTCCCGGATCTCCCTGAGTCGCCGTTTGATATCAGGAGTTTGGTTAGGATTGCGCTCCAAGGCCTCTAAGACAAACGGGGAGCGCAGCAATCTCATCAAGTTAATGAGGATGACTTCTATTTGGCTGGGCTCGACATTCGCGGCCAACAGGGCAATCGTGGAGTCCGGTGTAGCTTTGTTCTGAATCAAGCTCTCCAGGATTTGGTTTGAGCGGTACGGCGGCCTGCCAAAGTATTCCAGGACCTCGATGGGCGTTGAGCTGCTTTCGACAATTGTTTTGACCAGATCATCGTTAAACTCGTTGCCCAATGTCTCTCTCGCGTTCTTGCTGACTTCCGGGTCAGCATCGTTCTGCAAGAACACGAGGATCCCGAGCAACTCCTCCTGTCCCACGGGCAGTACTCCACGGGCAGCCGCCTGACGTACTCCAAGCGGAACTTGTCCTTCCTTCAATTTGACTAGAATTCCGTTGCTCATGAGTGGACCACTGTCTGAGTCGGCGACGATCTAGCGCAAGACCTCATACCGTCAAACGCCAATTGCGTTCTATCAAGGCACACCCACTTTCTGGCTTCCTCTTCCACTGCCTGGCGCGAGGCAGGGGAGCAGTTTACGGAATTATGGATTTTCCAGAACTAATGTTCTACGGCAAGATAGCGTTGGTAGTTTTCCGAATTAATTTCCAGCACGCGCACTTCTCCTGGCTTCCCAATCGAGGCGAGGGCTTTTCCATTTACAGAAAGTCTTACACCGCCGGCGTTGCCGAAAGTCAATTTGAGTGGTTTCTGTAAGGAAAACCGCTTGACTTCTTGGGGCTCGAGCAAACCTGAGTACAAGTGTGAATCTCCAGAACTCACCGATACCCAACTTTGCTTGTCGACATAGATTCCGAGCGTGAGCTCACTGGAGACAGAACCTGGTGGCACCGATGCTGGCGTAATGGTTGTCTGAGGCTGCGACCCTGCCGGAGCCACCTCCGGATTCTTGGCAAGCTCCCCCAAGACTTTTAACTGGGATCTCGGGGGGCTAATAGCGGGCGACGGCGAGTTCTGTGGCGAAAGGTTAGGGGCAGGTTGGGAGGCCATTGGAGACGACGGTCCCTGTGTCGGCCGGGCGGAAGAAGTAGACTTGGGAGCGGTCTCGACCGGCTCCTTTTCGCCGGATCCGGTCAAGTACAATAAAATGGCTCCGACCACCAGAACCGCCAGCAAGGCGGCAATGATCCAACGAAGATTGTGTGGAGGATTGAGACTCGATTTACGTCCCCCCATTCTATCTTCGATTGAAGGAGGCGACTCAGCCTGAGTGGCCAGAAAGTATTCCTGCAGGACTTTGTCTTCATTCATCCCTAGGTATCGAACGTAACTCTTGATGAAGGATTTTCGGAATATGCCTTCCGGAAGAATGTCATAGCGGTCCATCTCGATAGCGTCGAGGAACCGCACACTGATTTTGCTAGCCTTGGATATCTCTTCCAGAGAAATCCCTCTTAACTCTCGCTCGCGCTTCAAATTGGCCCCGAAAGCCATACTTAGTCTTCCCCTTTTGCTTCATTCCAGCATTCTAGTGAGGTGTCGAGAGCCTTGTCAAGGTAGCAACCTTGACGCTGCCTATTGAAAATGATAGCTTTCTTGTCCTGCCGCAGAGCGTCTGCGTAGTCCCTATGCGTGGAGCCGCGGAACGTTGCAGCACCTGAGAGGATGACAATGTCGAGCGAAGCCTTGGGAATGATCGAGACAAAGGGATTTGTTGGGGCTGTGGAGGCCGCCGATGCCATGGTCAAGGCAGCCAACGTCACTCTAGTGGCGAAAGAGTATATTGGCGCGGGGTTCGTAACGGTCTGCGTTCGTGGCGATGTCGGCGCAGTGAAGGCGGCAACCGATGCAGGGGCAGCGGCGGCGCGGCGAGTTGGAGAACTGGTTAGTGTTCATGTTATACCCAGTCCACATAGTGAAGCGGAGAAGGTCATTCCCGGGAAGAAGAAATAGAATCTAGGAAGGAGAGGCTAGTTACGGGTCCCATTCAGATGTTGCAGGATGCCAGATGCCAGACCAACGAAGGATGTAGCGTCCGGCATTGGGCATTCAGCTGGCTGATCCTTCCGGCTTCCTCCTATAGTCCTGGTTTCTAGACCATCTCCCTACCCCCATGGACAAAGATCTCGAATCCATCTACCAGGCTCGGCAATGTGTCGAGAAGGCTCACCAGGCGCAACAGGTCTTTGCGGAGTTTTCTCAGGAAAGGGTCGATTCTGTTGTTGAGGCTATGGCCGAGGCCGGCTTGCGGGGAGCAGAAAGTCTCGCTCGTCTGGCAGTTGAGGAAACCGGGTTCGGGAAATACGAGGACAAGATCCTTAAGAACAAGTTCGGTTCTCAGACTGTCTTCCAGGCGATCAAAAACCTGAAGACGGTCGGTATCCTGAAGGAAGACCCTGCAAACGGTATCATTGAAATCGCCTCACCTGTAGGCGTAATCGCTGCTATTATCCCGTCGACGAATCCCACCTCCACCACTCTCAACAAAGCCCTCATAGCGTTGAAGTCGCGGAATGGGATTGTGTTTAGTCCTCACCCCTCTGCCACTCGGTGCATTCTGGAAACTGCGAAAATCTTGGCTGAGGCCGCTACCTCGGCCGGGGCACCGGACGGAATTATTCAATGCATGTCGGTTGCAACCCTCGAGGGCACGCAGGAACTCATGAAGCACCGCAGGACGGCTCTGATTTTGGCCACCGGGGGACATGGTCTGGTGAAAGCGGCTTACAGTGCCGGCAAACCTGCTTATGGGGTCGGTCCCGGAAATGTGCCGGCCTACATTGAATCCTCGGCTGATATCAAAAAGGCTGTCAGCGATATCTTCACCGGAAAATGCTTTGACAATGGAACTCTCTGTTCTTCGGAGCAAGCCATCATTGCTGATGAGGCTATTGAACAAAAGGTCATCGAGGAGGTCAAGGCACAGGGGGGATACTTCCTGGACGAAAGTGAAATCGCCTTGTTGGGCAAGGTGGTGGTGGCTGGTGGGAAGGCCGTTAACCCGAAGATTGTAGGCCGAGCGGCAACGGTCATCGCCGGGATGGCAGGCATTCGAGTTCCGGAGGGTACGCGCGTGCTGGTGGCTCGTTTGAGAGGGGTCGGGCGAGACTATCCGCTCTCGATTGAGAAATTGTCCCCGATTCTGGCATTCTACATTGAGAAAGACTGGCGCGCCGGCTGCGATCGTTGCATCGAACTGCTGAACTACGGTGGTCTGGGGCACACGCTTGCGATTCACTCCCGCAATGATGACATTGTCCGACAGTTTGGTTTGCAGAAGCCCGTTTTTCGGATCGTCGTAAACACTCAGGCTGCGCTCGGGGCGGTCGGGTACACAACCCACCTTTTCCCTTCTATGACTCTAGGCTGCGGTTCGTTGGGTGGGAACATCACATCGGACAACATCTCACCCCTTCATTTGATGAACATCAAGCGGGTTGCCTATGAAGCTCGAGGTCGTGGAACTGCCACCAACGGCTTGGCGACAGGGTCAAGTCAATCGCCAGCTTCAGTGTCAGGCTCGCGGCCTCATATCATCGGAATTGTGGATCGGTTGCTAAATCAAAAGAGCCTGGTCACACCGGCTCCCAAGCCTGTAGCGACTCAAGCACCAGCTGTTCAGGAGAGTCCTTCCAAGACCGGTTCTGTTTCTACTCAAGTTTCACCCGTCGATTCGAAGGCTGATCTCAAGACTAAGGCTGTGACTTTTGTTTGTGAAGAAGATGTTCGGCTGGCGTTGCGCAAGAACGAGAAGATCTATGTTGCCCCCAAATCGATCGTAACGCCTGCAGCTCGTGATTTGGGGACTGAGAAGGATATATTAGTGTTTCTGACGTAGAATCCAACCGACCCTAGGAAAAGGTGCGAAGAAATTAAATCGTCCCGCCTCTCTAGCCCTTAAGTACTCTCTCGCGAAGGGCGAGGGAGTCAAACATCTTTTCGCTTTCACCTCGTCCCGCGGAGAGAGGGGCCAGGGATTGGATTGGATTTGTTCGCTGTTCCTTTTTCCAAAGGTCAGCGCCCGCTTGATTCTCGGCGGTACTTTGGCCATGATCAACTCAAGAATTGTCATACGAATCGCAGTTTACTCTGCCATTTTCTATTTTGTATTGGCAGTACCTATCCACGCCTACATCGACCCCGGAAGTGGCAGTTACTTCCTGCAGCTACTCATTGCCGGTTTGCTAGCCGGGCTTTACTCTCTCAAAATCTATTGGGCAAAGGTTCGCGGCTTTCTCGGCAAGATCCTCAGATGGAGAGACTGAAGTCCTCAAGGGTTGCGCGTCAGAAGGCCGAGAGGTGCAGGAGATTTTTGTGTGAGCCCTTTACCCTCTCACCCGTCATGGGGAGAGGGGGCGGGAACTTTGCCGATTTCTAAACTGGGCCGCTGCAAAGTGAGAATGGACACGAGGATACCCTCATCATTTCGAGACCCGAGCGGGTTTCTTTTTCTTCACGACGGCCTGATACTTCGTCAGGTCAATGCGAGCTACCGGGATGACTATGATCACTTGATGGACTCCGGTCTCTACCGTCGGCTCGTGGAGTCAGGACTCCTTATCCCCCACGTAGAGGTTGACCGGGCTTTGGCCGTTACCGAGGAGGCCTACAGAATCGTCCAGCCCGAAGCGATACCGTTCATTTCCTATCCCTATGAATGGAGTTTTACCCAACTCAAACAAGCGGCTTTATGCACCCTGCAGATTCAGAGGGATGCGCTTGAGTTTGGGATGTCGCTCAAAGATTGCAGCGCTTACAATATTCAGTTTCGGAAAGGCAAGCCCGTCCTGATTGATACCCTCTCCTTCGAGAAAGTCGTCGAAGGCCGCCCGTGGGTCGCTTACCGGCAGTTTTGCCAGCACTTCCTGGCTCCTCTAGCACTCATGAGTCTTGTGGACGTAAGGCTTAGTCAGCTTTTGCGCATTCACATTGACGGTATCCCTCTCGATCTGGCCAGTGGGCTCCTACCGCTTCGCAGCAGGTTGAGATTCACCTTGTTCTCCCACATTCATCTCCACGCCAAGTCCCAAAAACACTTCTCGGACAAAGTGGTCGATTCGGGCTCCCGCAGCATGAGTCGGCGGGCGTTTCTTGGGCTGATCGACAATCTGGAGTCTGGTATCAAAGCCTTGAACTGGAAGCCGCAGGATACGACTTGGTCCAACTACTACGCCTCCACAAACTACGGCTCAGATGCGTTTCAACACAAGACACAACTGGTGTCGGAAATTTTGGATCGGATCACTCCGAAACCCCGCACTCTTTGGGATCTCGGCGCGAATAATGGGTTCTTCAGTCGAATGGCCAGCGACCGCGGAATCGCGACTCTGGCTTTTGATATGGATGCTTCGTGCGTGGAGAGAAACTATTGTGAGTGTCTCGAGCGGGGCGAAACGCAGCTTCTTCCTCTGCTGGTGGATTTGGTCAACCCGAGCCCTGATCTCGGTTGGGCGAATGAGGAGCGCATGTCGTTCTTGCAGCGCGGTCCGACCGATGTCGTTCTAGCACTCGCGCTCATCCACCATCTGGCGATCGCTAACAATCTGACACTTCCTCAGATCGGCAATTTTTTTGCACGGCTCAGCAAGACCTTAATCATCGAATTTGTTCCCAAGAGCGATTCCCAGGCACAGCGTTTGCTTTCGACCCGCGAAGATATTTTTCCAAGCTACACGCAAGAGGGCTTTGAGAAGGAATTCGGTCGTCACTTTCTTATTCGGCGGGCCGAGCGAATCCGGCAAACTGAAAGAACGCTCTATTGGATGGAGAAAAGGGAATAAACGGCCTCTGGAAGCATACGTTGGTTTGCTGGTCCTCTGTGCCCCCCAGGAGCTGAGCAGTACGGGCGGCGAGTTTGCGAATTTTTTCCAAAGACGTGCTGTTAGCAGGCTCGGACACCACATAAACTTCGATGTCATTTCGCCCAGACCTCAGTGCGGACTCGGGCAAAAGCGCTGCAAATCTCTCCTCTTTTTCCGACTGATAGGTTTCCGTCATAGCCCTAATAAAGCCATTAGCGACGATTGCAAGGTGAAGAGGTTCAAACCCGTTTTGGCGAGAACGAAATATTTGTCCTGTAATGTGGGTCAGGACAAAGGTCGTGTTGAAGTTAACATTGCTAAAGTAGCGGTCACCATCGATATCGCATTCAATTTGTGAACTCCCGGTAGTCGGGAACGAATCAACTGAACGGCCAAGCAGCTCGCGACGTGGGCCGACTTGAAAGAGCCCGTCTTCACTGCTCAACGAACCGAAGAGGCTCAGTTTATGCTTTACGCTCTCTTCTCTCGCAGCCTGAACGGACCCAAACACAAATTTCTGTCCCGGGTCGCTAAAGATGATCTTTTCCTTTCTTTCGGAGCAGGATCCTCTGAATACCGAGCAGCCATCCACCTTCCAGGGCAATTCAATCTTCAGAATGTCAGCCATCGTCGGGAAAATATCCACAGTCTCGACATTGCGGTCGCTGGTTTCTCCTTCTTTCTGATAAGGTGATTTAACGAACAACGGGACCGCCATGATGTCCGGGTAGTTGGTTTCCGTCACCGATCTCCTGAAGTCACCGGGCCGGAAGCTGGTGCCGTGGTCTGCCGTGATAACAACGAGCGCGGGATCGTAGAGGCCAACCGTTTTAAGATGACTGATCAATTCTCCAATCAGGCAATCCGTGAGTTCGACCTGAAGCAAGTGGCGCTGATAATTCTGTGTAATTGTCCAGGAATCGCTAATCCACTGGTTCGTATCCTCACCGCTGTCGCTGGGCCCCAGAATCCCTCGGAGCTGGCTTTCGGGCAGAGCATATCTCTTTCCTGAAGGCAGGAACTCCCAAATGGCATGAGGGAGTAAGATGTGCAGAAAATGTAAAGTCGGCTTAGGAGCAGGTTGGATGGAGCGGATAAAGTTTCGGAAGGTCTCCACGCGATTGTTCCAGTCCGTGAGTTCGTCATAGACCAGCCATGGGCTTGGACCCTGTTGCAGTCGGGAGGCAAAATCCTTCCAGGAATAGGTAACTCCAGGCAAGCGTCTTGTCAGGCTGGTCGGCAACGCGACGTAGAGATAGAGGATGCTAAGGTCGGACAACAATCCCCACATCCTTTGTCGAAGCTTTGGGCTTCCATCTTGGTCTCCACACAGGTCGTTTGGGCAGAGCCGCGTGCTGTTCTCGACGACGTTAAACGCGTATGAGTTTCCCAGTAGTCTGAAAAGTGACTGGGGATGGTCTGTGGCGTTGGGCAAGCGGTTCGGCGTGGTTCGCGGAAGCTGGCCGTCAAGAATGGCTGGGACGGCATTCAGTGTCCCTTCACTGACACTTGTCGCGTTCCGGTACCAGGTGGTGCTTCGGGAAAGACCTGCAAAGTTAGGATAGAGAACCGGATCAATTTCCTGGTTTCCATCCAACAGCGAAACCAAAGGGAACTCGTCAAAAATAACCAGGACCACTGGAGCGGATGGGTGCGAGGGCAGCGCCACTGACGCGACAGATTTGCGGAAAACCAGCTTGTGAACTGGCGAGTTGAAGAGGAAAAACCCTGGAAAGATCAGCACAGCCGGCGATAACCACAGCAGCAGCGAACGCACTTTGTCAGAACGCCAGTAGGCAACCGAAAACCCGAGGCCAAGGAGAAACGCCAGGGCGGCCCAGGCCCTGCCGGAAAGTTTCCCCCAATGTTTGAATATCGGCAGAAGTGTAACAGCAACCAGAGCCGCCAGCAGGAATGCATGCAGCCATGGCAACACCCTTTGACTCATGAGGGCAATTAGGCTCTCCGACAGGACGATTGCGGTAGGCAGGGCCACGCAGACGACGAGAACGAAAAGAATGATGTCTAGCGGCTGCGATCGGCGCACCACGAGGAATTCCGCGTTTTTGGATAGCAAATCAAACAGAGGTTGAGCGATGGCGAAGCTGCAGAGTGCTGCAATTTCCAGCCACTGAACGGTAAATTTTCGCCAAAGTTTCATGGATTCATTTCATCGCGGTGATCTTAAGCCAATCAACCGCACACCCCAACTTTCTCCAATCGTCAGTATAGGTGTCGCTCCGGGTGGGCGTCCAAGGTGGACTCACCGTCATAACGATCACGGTCTGCGGCGATCGAGGAACTCCCGGCGGGATCGGGAAGTCGTAAGTTCTGAACTGGTCCCAGCGATCCAGCAGTTCGGTCTGCCCAACATCCTTGCGGTTGACCGCAACTTTTAGAAATTGCCTAAATACCGGATTGGGAGAAGATTTCAAGGCTCGAACGGAAATCTTCAGATCCTGTCCGGGAGCCAGGGGACGATCGACTACGACTTGGGCTGCGGGTCCGCTCCAACGAAACGAACCGGGCTCTTTAGGATGAAAATCAGCTAGCCTGCCGTCCACCTCGTCGGATTGAGCTCCAAAATCCAACGCATAAGGATGGGCGGCACTGATGGGCGTGCGCAACTGCAATTTGAGAGAGTGAATCATAAACCCCAACTCCCTCACATCGTCACCGAGTGCTAGCCGAGCGGGGTTATAAGTGTTGGCTGAGAAGCGGATCTGGTTCCCGCCCCGACCTCTTAGCTGTGCATTCGAAATGGGGAAGCTGATCACCTCAAACTTGGGTGATAGTTTGGGTTCACCGACCATTTGGTCGTTGAAAAATACTTGGATTGGCGTGGCGGCCAGGTTCTCGGGCACTTCGCGCCGCACACGCAGCGAGAGGACTGCGTCATCCCTTCCTTCCAGGCTGGGCAGGTCGATCGACGACTGCCCTGCGCACCAACGAAATGGCTCGTAATCATCACTTAGCTCCATGTTGTAGAAGCCCGTCGCTCGAAAACCGAAATGGTAGCCCAGGTTCAAGCCAATCGAAGTCGAGTCCACTGGCTCTCGTCTTTCCCCCACTTCGTAAAGTTGTACCGTAAAGCTGAGATCCTCGATGGCATGGGGGAGACGTTCATAAGTGGACTCAACCACTCGAGTTCGAAAACGGAAGAGCTCCTTGGGAACGAACTCGTAGTTGTGACTCCGTAGAACCGTTCGCTCTTCAGAAGCGAGCAGATTCACCCTCTTGCCTTCTCGAGTCCATTTTTCCATGAGCCTGTCAAAAGCGACTGCATCAGGCTGGTCGTTAGCAAACGGATAGACCATCTTGTGGAAGATGAACTTCAGGGGGCTGGAGAAAAAATCCTGAAACTGGCCCCGCTCCAGCAGGAGAATATCAGCGTTCTGGTTGCTGCCGGCCAGATTTTCTAGTTGAGGAAAAGTGTGCTCCCACTCCCGCTGACCCAACAGGCCATAGGAGATCATCAACGGCCAAAACAACGACGCGAAGACCACACCAACACAGCATGCCACAGCAGCCTTCCAGATGCGGCTCGGGCGTATCCTACCTACTTTCAGAAGCGAGCTAAGAGCCAGGCTGGCAAGCAACAAGAATCCTGGCATGACAATTTCGACATAGCGACGAATCACCCAGTAGTTGTCTGGAAAGGCGCGGGACTTGTAGAGATAGAAGAAGGCGAAGGCACCTAAGATTAGAACGAAAGGAAATGATTCGACCGACTTGCCTCGCATTAGGCGGCCCAAAGTAATCAGGCTGCCAAGATAGGCCAGAAGGATTCCCAGAGGAGAGAGATACCAACCGAGGCGAACCAAAGAGATTTCATCGCAGTAGGGGACGTTCCCCTCTAAGGGGTAAGGCAACGGAATCAAGTCGGCAGAGATAGTGCGGGGTCGGACAAAGTAGGCGTAAATCAACAGACCAGTCAAAAACACAAAAGACAGAACCATGACCCTCTTCTTGGGCGATCCGTTGGTTGAGACCAGTTGAGGCCATGGAGCTCTCCTGCTTGAAATGAGAACAATCATGATACCAACTATGGCCAGCACAAGTAGATGGTAGCCCGAGAAAGAAGCTAGACGAAATGTGTTCAAGACCGTTTCCACATAGGGATAAGCGAAGACAAGCGTGTGCAGGAGCGCGTAAATGATCATTGCCGCCAAGGGAAGGAAAAATGAAACTAAGTGAGAAGAGCGAGGCTGGCTTCTATCGCGCGTCAAAAAATTGATGTAAAGAAAAACGAGAAGGGCGACCACAGCGAGCACTGAATCAACTCGGGTGAACAATGACAAGCCGAACAGAAGCCCGGCAAGCTGGCAAAATCCCTTCTGGCCGTCTCTCATTCCTATAGAAAGCGTCCAGATTCCAGCCAGCAAAAAGAATTGGGTCAGGATCTCACTGAACGGACTTCGGACAATCCAGATCTGTCCGAGATTGAGAGCTAGAAGGAAAGCGGCTAGAAATCCTATCAGCTTGGATCCGAAGAGACTCTGCCCCAGCGGAACTAGTATCAAAACGCTCAAAACCCCGAAAAAAATATTGAGCTCGAACATGCCCTGAAAGCGCCAAAGCTTAAAGGCCAGTGCCAGCCAGATTGGGAAAAGGTGAAAGTAGCGCGGCGTGAGCTCGCCCGAAGCGGGATCGATCAGATGAAACCCGGGGATGACTTGCGGGTAGGCTACATCGCGGAGGGGAAACGGCAAGAAGAGCATCTCCTGGTCCTTCGAATTGAATCGCTCATAAGCGGGGTCCTTGAACCTAAGAGATCCTGTTTCAGATATCTTGACGGCGATGTTGGCGTATCCACCGGGATCGCGTGTGTGGATGGCATGCGAGGGTGGATTGAAGACAAAGAAGGCGAGTGCGGCAAGAGGAAGGAAAAACCAATCGCTTGGCGCAAAATCGAAGCTGACAGTGGCTGTTAGAGGGCGCCCGGTTCTGCGGCGGAGATAGAGATAGAGGAGAATTGGCGCCAGAAACAAAACAAAGAAAAGACACCAGTAGCGAAACCGGAAGACCCCAAGTTGGGCTGTCAGCAGGAGCACGAACGAGCTGATGACGACTGTGTTGATCAAGATCAAAAGGATGGTTTCGAAAAGCGTCAGGAAACCGCGCGATGGGTTGGAGGCAGCCGGGCTCTTTCTCGGAGATCCGATGGCGGTTCGGTGTGGCCTGAGGAATTCTGTTCCGTCGCCACGCTCTGATGAGCCGCAACAACAAAACAGAAATCCAAACAAGCCGGAAAGAAGAGCAAGAAACGTGAAGACGATCAGGATGAAGTAGTCTGCCGCGGTCGGGACAAATTCCATGGTCGGGTCAAACGTGTTGTACGATACTGGATGGTAAACCTTCTTCTGCGTGTCCCTGGTTCCGGGCGAGCGAGGGGATAAACATTAGACTAATCTGTTTGTCCTGAGATCCTTCTCCAAGCGTGCTGTCGAGGGATTCAAATCGCTCTGTTAGCTACCCTGACGTCCAGTTACTTGTGCAGAGCAACCATGATCAACACGAGTTCTGGAGTGAAATCGAAGGCGTCTTATCGCAACAGACTTTGGTAACTTGCGACCGGGAGTTGCCTAACGTCTGGCTGTTTCGTGCCCAAGCCGGTCAACGCCTCTCCTCAGCTGAAGCTTCGCACAGCTACTGAGTCAAGACCAGTGACGCCATTGCGATTGCAATCGGCCGCACGTCGTCGCCGGCACCCACAGTATTAGGAGGAATCGCACCTGGCATCTCGAAGGTGATTATCGTTTCCCGGTGGTTGGTGAAGAGTTGCTGTGGGATAGTCAGCATCTTTTCCTGCATGCCGACTCGGGTAATCACCCATTCCCCCGCAAAGTGGTTGTCGACCAGGATGCGCAGCGTTTGCTTTTCCACCTTTTTGGGCACCAGGAACGCAGTCAGGCGGGCCTTAAGAGTTACAGACGATTTCGGCAGCGCGACTGGCAACACCAACCTGGCCTCTTTCCCGTCGCTCCAGGTATAGTACGGTTCGGGCGTTCCCCAACCGTCGCCTTGGTACTGTTCTGCATTTCCTCTTGACGTGAAATCGATCGGGGTTCCCCATTTGTACTGGGCCGGCCTTATTCTGGTTAGACCCGCCAGGACCTGCTTCTGATCACGATCCAGAATGGCAAAGACATTCACTTCATTGTAGCCAGGCCGGAGTGCCGAGTCGGGCAGAAGGGCTGAAAACTGCCCTTCTGCGCCGGTCCCGAAGGTTTCTGTCACAGCCCGAACTCTACCATGAGTTGCGATCGCCAGATGGAGTGGGCCCTCACGTCCATTGCGGCCACGACGGATTCGACCTGTAATGTAAACAGGGAGACTCGGGCTGCCGAAGTCGACATAGTGCAGAGAGGCTTCCCCGTCGATTTCACATTCGATAGGGACGTTTTCGACGGAAGCAATTTCACTCACATTTTGCCCAATCAGATCCTTGTGAGGGCCGACCCGAAAATATCCGTCAGGATCATTTGTCGGACCAAACAATTCAAGCTTCTGCTGCACAGCTTCATGCGTGCCGTTCAAGCGAGAGCCGAAGAACAGAGTCTTCCCCACCTCGCTGATGACAGTCTTCTGTGTCTTGTCAGGCTGAGACGAATCCACGGCGGATCGGCCCTCTATCTCCCATGGAATTGAGATCCGCAAGATGTCGGCGATGGTAGGCAGGATATCGACCGTTTCGACATTACGGTCATCGATAGAACCTTTCTGCTGATGGGGCGCCTTAATGAAAAGAGGAATCGGCAAAATATCGGCATAGTTCGTGGGAGATACCCTTCTCCGTGAATCGTTAGGACGGAAACTGACTCCGTGATCAGCCGTAACCAAAACGAGCGCCGAATCATACAAATCCATTTTGTTGAGATGGCTCAGCAAGTCGCCCAGCAGACGATCGACGAACTTAACCTGAAGCAGATGTCTTTGATAGGCCTGAACGGTGGCCCATCTGTCACCTGTCCATGAGTTGGGATCGATACCCTTATCATTGGTTCCGATCAGACCTCGAAGGTCCTCGTCCACAGTGTATCGTTTCCCAGAAGGCAAATAGACCCAGGGAGCATGGGGGAGAAGGATATGAAGAAAGTGGAGCGTAGGTTTGGGAGACGGCTGGATGGAGGCAACAAACTCTCGAAACAGGCCAGGGCGATTACTCCAATCGACCTGACTATGGTAAACAGCCCACGGCTGAGCACCGGGTGAAGGTTTCGAGACAAAATTCTTCCAAGACTGAGAAATATCCGGCAACCAGGTCGTCAGGTCGGCAGGAAGAATGAAGTATAGATACAAAACTTTCAGATCGGAAAGCAGGCTCCTCACTCGCTGCCAAAACGGTGGTGTCCGTTCATCATCTCCGCACAGCGCCTCTGGACAAAGGCGAGTGTTGGTTTCAAATACGTTAAATTCATAATTCTCTCCCAACAAACTGAATAAGGACCTGGGGTGGTCCTTGGCATTGGGTACGAGGTGACGTTCCAGCTTTGGGTAATTGCCGTCCAAGATGGTCGAGACTGAATTCAAAGTGCCTTCTGTAACAGTTGTAGCATTGCGGTACCAGGTTGCCCTTCGCGCCAATTCTGCAAAGTTAGGGTAGCGCGTGGAATTGATCTGGAGGGTTTCGTCCAACAGCGAAGCCAGCGGGAATTCGTCAAAGATCACCATCACAATGGGGGCAGGCGCCCCTATATGCGCCGCCGCGACTCTGCGCTCTTCCTTGTTGTCGATGATGAGTTTGTGGACCGGAGAGCCGAACAAGAAGAACAATGGAAACAGGAGCGCGGCGGCGGAGAGAAACGGCAGGAACATCCGGAGTCTGCGAAATCGCAAGCAGACAGCCCAGAAGACAACTGCCAGAAGAGTTGCGATAAAGATCCATGCCTTCCCAGGGATCACTCCAATTCGCTTTAGCGGAGGCAACAAAATCGTCGCCGCGAGGACGACAACGATAAGCGAGTGAATAGCTCCTTGAATTTTGGGGCTGACGATGCCGGATAAAACTTCAATGAAAGTTAGAAAGAAGGTTGGAAGGAAACATAAGCCAAAAACCACCAGGAGAATGTCAAGTGGCTTGGACTGATGCGCCACCAGGAATTCCGCGTTTCTAGACAACAAACCAAAGATAGGTTGCGCCAACGCAAAACTAGAGAGCGCAAGAACTTCCAATACGCCGGTCCACGAAAGAACCTTTGACTTGTCTCTCAGAGAGTATATCAACTGCCTTCACTGACCTCCCCTGGCGTGTGGAGCTGGAACGAGTGATTTTGCCAGCCTCATCTTCACGTGTCAAGGTTGACCGGCTTTCTAGGCGTTTCGAGATTGTGCCAAATTTCAAAGAAGAACACTGTTTTGGGAAGCGGTGAATGCCCGTCGGAGCAAGGGTGACAAAAGAAAGGGGTCCGCCCGATGAGCCAAAATTGGCAATTGGATTCCCGTGCCAACCGGTATGAGAGAACCTCCCTTTCTTTCGTCTTGGTGCGTTAACGCAAGATCTAACGCTTCCTGGCAATCACGTACATAATGTCGTACAAGTTCAGGTAGAGACTCAAACTGCCTAGGCCCGTCTTGCTCACGAGCTGATGAAGCGAGGGCGTCTCAGATCTGAGAACGAAAAGATTGTACGAGATGTTATCAACGCTTCTATAGAAGCCGCAGTAGCGATTGTAGACCACTTCAAATTGATTCCGATCCAACAGCAGTTCCATCGTTCGTCTGGAGAAGTATTGAAGATGAGTGGGTGGATGAAGGAGGCGCCACGTCTCTTTTTTCAGACGGGCATTGAGACTCTCGATATCGCCAGTGGTAATCGCCAACAGGGCTCCGCTGTTCATGTGACGACTGATCTTCTGGATGTAGAGATGGGGGTTCGAGAGATGCTCAATCGTATCCCATAGACAAACCACATCGAATTCTTGCTCAGCGAAATCAGCCTCAAGCAGATCGGACTGTATCACGTTGAGACCAAGTTCCTCAGTGCAATACCTCACGCCATCCTCGCTAATGTCAATGCCCTGAACTCGCTCGAAATGATTCTGTGCCGATAGGAGAAAGAATCCATAAGCACAGCCGATCTCAAGAAGCCTCTTGTGACGAGGGGGCTCGACGAATTTCATCAGCTCTCTCAAACGAAGCGTGAAATTCTTTTGGAGTACGCTTCGATCGGCCAGGTAATTACTGTATTCCTCTCCGAAAAAGTAACTTTTTCGATAGAGCTTGAGCAGCTCCGCATCGGTCAAGTTGGCGTCAGCAAAAACGAAACCGCAAGCATTGCACCTCACAACGCCGTCCCAATAGGGAGTGTTGCTGGAGTTCTCACAAATGATGCATGGCCTAGTCACTAAAATTCAGCTTTCTTTCGACGATATAGTGCGGGCGGGCTTTGACTTCGTCAAAGATCGCACCTATGTATTGGCCTAAGACACCCAAGAATATGAGTTGGATGCCACTGAAAGTAGGGATGAGAATTGCGATGGTTGCCCAACCGGGCGGCCATGAACGGTGTGTGAAGTATTCGACAAAAGTGATCAAGGCTAACAGAAAGCCTAACAACGCAAAGCTAACGCCCAGATAGATCGCTGCCTGCAGAGGCCGCTTGCTGAATGAAACGACTCCATGTGCGGCAAACTGAAAGAGCCGGCTCCAAGAGAACTTGCTCTGACCACCGCCTCGTTCCCGACTTTGAAAGTTGATTCCGGTGCTCTTAAATCCCACCCAAACGAAAAGTCCTCTGAGAAACTGGTTTCGTTCTCGAATTCCAGCTTGAAAGACAGAGACAACTCTTCGGGAAATCAGGCGAAAGTCAGCACTACCCTGTAAGATCGGGACATCCGATATCATATTGATCAGCCGATAGAATAACCGCGACGTGAGTCGCTTCAGGAAATCGGCCTCTTGGCCATCTTCCCGCACGGTGAAAACAATGTCATAACCTTCTTCAAATCTTGTCAGCATGGCAGGGATGAGTGAAGGCGGATGTTGTAGATCACTGTCCATCATAATGAGGGCATCTGAGTTCGTATGGTCGATACCCGCCAAAAGCGCCATCTGATGCCCAAACCGGGAGGACAAAGACAACACCTTTACTGAGGGATCGGCCTGGGCCACTTTTTCAAGGATAGTGAGACTGTCATCTGTACAACGGTCCACCACAAAGAGCATGGTGGATGCATAGTCATCCAAGGAACTCAAGACGGACCTGAGTTCCTCGTAGAAACCTTCGATTACCTGCTCTTCGTTATAAACCGGAGAAAGTACTGTGAGGGTTTTCATGTTTCTTTTGCCAGATGGCCCAGGATCATTCTGAGGCTCTTCTCAAGTTCCAGTTTAGGAGCATAACCAATCAGGCGTTCAAGCCTCTCTGTGCTCCCATAGCTCACCAGGGGATCGAGCACCCGAAGGCGCTCTGATCGTGAAACGATTTGGATTTCTTTTCCCGAGAGAGCGATCATCCGCTCCAGAACGGTCTGGACTGGCGTTGGTTCACCCGTGCAAACATTTACGATTTCCCCATGAGCGGCCGGAGTACGAATTAGTTTCCAATAGATTGGGAGTACGTCCTCAATATCAATGAAGTCACGTGAGGTAAGCCTATTGCCAATCTCAACAACCGCCTCTCTCTTGCCCTTGACGATCTGGTCCACTTGTTTTGCCAGAGCTCCCACCACAAGATGGTCTGGCATGCCTGGACCCACAATGTTAAAGGCACGAACCGTAACAATCGGTCTGCTGCGCCTTGCCTCGAGGAGTCCGGTGAGCGTTTGAGCGAGTTTGCTGATACCGTAGTAGCTGTAAGGCTTGCACGGAAAATCCTCATTGACTGGAAGGTACTCCTCGGGGATGAAGCCATACTCTGCTGCCGATCCGGCTAAGAGGACCGCTGTGTTGCTCAAACCAGCCAAATCCAAAGCTCGAAGCAGGGCGAGCGCATACACTGCATTGACCTGATAGATCGAAGCGGGGTTCTCGGCCCCTAGAGTGCCAGCTAAGTGAAACACAAAGCCTGGTTTCAAATCCTGTAAAGCTTTCAGCGTGCCGGGGACATCGTCAACGCTCAGAATTTGATAGTGACTCTTGCCTCCTGACCTAAGGCCCAAAGTGAAGACATCGACTCCTTGCTCCACCAAATAACGCGTAAGGTGCCGACCACAAAAGCCGCTGGAGCCCGTGATAAGTGCCTTCATTCCATCTCGGGTAGGAATTCTTCTGGCTTGGACTCGAACATTTCGACTGCCTGCTGGTAGTCGTCCATGCGTCCAATGTCAAGCCACCGGCAAGCCTCGCTGTAGCAGTAAACCGGAAAGCCGGCGTCTCTGATTCTTAGGATGAGATCCGGGATATCGAGGGGCTTTCCGGGCTCGACGATTTCGCGCACCACGCGTTTCTTGAAGACGTTGATCCCCATGCTGACCGTAAAGTGGTAGACCGGTTTTTCGATGTAGTTTTTCAGTTCCCGGTTAGCGTCTTCCTCAATGACACCAAAATCGATCTTGACCTCTCTGGGGAAAAGTCCAATCGTCGCCGCACCCCCACATTCTTGGTGAAAGCTGTAAAGATTGCGGTAGTCGAGAGTGGTCAACAAATCCCCATTCATCACCAGGAAATCGTCTTCCAACTTGTCCAAGGCAAGACCAATAGGGCCGGCAGTTCCCAGAGCTTTGTTTTCAAAAGAGTACTGAATCTTCAAGCCATAACGGCTTCCGTCCTGGAAGAAAGCCTGAAACAAGTGACTCATGTAACCCACTGCCAGCACGATCTCCTGTACCCCCGCGTACTTCAATTGACGAATGATAATTTCCAGGATTGGATAGTTGGAGACAGGCATCAAAGGCTTCGGCAACACGGTTGTATACGGCCGTAGACGGGTCCCTTTTCCGCCTGCAAGAATCAAGGCTTGCATGGATGGTTCCTCAAAGCAGGTACTGATCCGTCTTATACTGATGCAAATTTCTGGAGATGAAATCGACGACCTCAACAAGGCCCTGCTTCAGGGAATAAACCGGCTTCCAACCGGTCAGTTTGAGGGCTTTGGTGTTGTCACAGACGAGCAAGCGCACCTCGCTCTTTGGTGGTCGAACCCGTTGCTCCTCAACCACAATTTTCTTCTTGCAGTTCATGATCTCCAGAATTTCCGCAGCCAGTTCTCCAATGCTAACGCCTTTGCCGGATCCGATGTTAATTGTTTCTCCAATCGTCTCGCCGGATTCTGCAAGTTTGATGAATGCTTGGGTGACGTCGCGCACAAATGAAAGATCTCGAACCGGGTCGAGTGACCCTAACTTAATTTCATCCTGAGTGAGGGCCTGAGTGATGATGGTCGGAATGATCGCTCTGGCAGATTGGCGAGGGCCAAAAGTGTTGAAGGGACGAATCGTGACGACGGGGAGTTCATAACTCCGGTAATAGCTCTCGGCAATTTTGTCCGCTCCGATCTTGGACGCTGAATAGGGTGATTGCCCCTGAAGTGGGTGCTTTTCGTCGATGGGCGTGTAGCAGGCGCTTCCATAAGTTTCAGAAGTAGAAGTATGAATGACTTTTTCCACTCGTTCTTTTCGTGCAGCCTCCAGGAGGTTGAGTGTTCCTTCGATGTTCGTCTTGACATAACTCATGGGAGCTATGTAGGAGTAAGGAATGGCGATCAAAGCCGCTAGATGAAAGATGATGTCGATCCCTTTCACCTGTTGCGCAACAAAGTTGCCATCTTCAATATTGCCTGCGATTACTTTAAGCTGCCGCCTGTCCTGGGAGCTGAGGAACTCAAGGTTTCCCCAGTCAGATCGGGAACTATATCGAAGCATAGCTGTCACGTCCGAGCCCTTGGCTAACAGGGCTTCACAAAGATGGCTTCCGATGAACCCACCTGCTCCAGTGACCAAGACTTTCTTCGATTCCCAGTTCATTTGACCTTCTCAGCCATTCGAGCCACTTCTCCTAAAATCCCCCTTTGAAGGGGGGGGCCGTAAGGCCTCGGGGGATGTCCCAATCGGGGCGCGCCGTGCAAGCTGTACGAGAGACATCCCCCTGCACCCCTTCAAAGGGGAATCACTCCGTTTTCATCTTTGGTGGTGCCGTCCAGTGGCATGAATGGCTCTCCTGAAACCAGGCCTTAACCTCGCTCCTATTTAAGAAAGCAGCGGTCAAAACATAACCTGAAAGAACGACGATCACCACCCTCCGCAAATACAACAGCCAAACAAATAGAGACGGATAGTATTCAAAGTGTACCTGGCTGATTCCTGTGGGAAGAAGCACACCCATCTGATTCAGGTTAACCTTGATCGGCCTCTGGCTTTTGCCGTTAACCTTCACCTTCCAATCCTTTTGAAAGTATTCATTCAATACCAGCATTGCCTGGACATCGGTTTTCAGAAAAAGCTTGAGCGAGTTTTGTGACGCGACCTCTTCAAGGATAACGTAGCGAACGGGGTTACTTTTTGAGCCAAACCAGGAAGAAAACTTGTCTAAGTCATTGACATGGACAAATACCTTTTGAAGGTAATCATCATTTCCGCGCAGTTTTGACCTGAAGTCTTCCATATCTGCATAGGTCTGGGCAATCTGGTTAACCACGAAATAATGCGGTCTCACCTTTTCGGTTGAATAGATCTTGTATCCCTCGATTTCTTTCAGCATTTCAAACTCTGAGAGCGGTATCAAGCTGCAGGGTCGGCAAACATAATACTTTGCCCCGAGCAGATTAAAGTAATTTTTCGACTGGAACGTATGAAAAAGTTCGCGAAACTGGTTATTCGGCAGAGGGTTCATGTAACCCTGGAATGTCCGCAGCCCATAATAGATCGCGTTCATACTCCAGCGACTGCTGGGGAGTTGGTCGTCTTCGACGATCACCCGAAAGTCTCGAACATTATCGATCTTCGAAACCTCCTTGAGAACCCGATGGGAACGGAGGTTGGCCTCAGTGAAATAGTCACTGTCCTTGATGAGGGGAATGCTCTCAGGCAGGAGGAGTTGAGGAGCAATGACGACGGCAGCTAGAAGACTCGTTGCAATCATGCCCTGCAACCGTCCACTCACGCGCACGACCGCTAGCACTCCGAAAAACGAGAACAGTGACACAAAGAGCATGGAGTCCTGAATGCGAGTTGCATAGTCTCGCTGCACCAGGTAGCAAGTAAGCAGAACGACTACAAACACAGCGGACGGCAGAAAGTGTCTTTTAAAGTCAAGTTTTGATGCGCCCTGGAGCCATTCTGTCAAACGCTGAAAACCAAAGGCGCTCAAAGTGCAGAAGGTGAGCCCAAAAAGCACCAGGTGACGATCTGGTTCTCGGATCTTGTTCCAAAAAGGAAGAAGGTAGTTGAGATGAGCAAAACCTAAGTGGCCACCCGTCGAAGAGAGAAGGGTATAGAGCCCTAGGATCAGAAATGGGGGGATGATCCAGTTTCTTCGAGCTCCAGGAAGACTGAGGATCACCAGAAAAACCGGGACGATTCCCAGGAAGGAATTCCCCACCTCATGCTTCATTTGGAGAGGGAATAATACGTTAGCTAACTCTCTGGGTCGTGACTGATTAAAGAGAAAACATTCAAAGGGAATTTTTTCGTAACCAATGACAGTCTTCGAAAGACTGAGCCATCGGATTGTTCTCTTCGCTGAAACGAGTGAAGGCACAAGGGCAGGCGCAGAAAGAAGTAAGCTCACAATGCCTATGGCAATCAGGCGTTGAGCGGATGTGGCGAGTCTCAGTCTATCCCTCCGATGGATGATTAGATAGGTCGCAAAAAGAACCCCGGTGCAATAGACTAGGTGGATCAGGGCATGCGCCGGAGCGGCCGTGGTCAGCAGAGTCGATGACACAATCCCCAGCAGCAGGCCCAAGCGTGGGCTCTTGTCTTCAAAGACCAGATACACGGATCCCAACGCGAGAGGCAGCCAACTATAGGGCGCAACAATGTTGATCCATGGCAGGAGTTGAAAAGTATTCGCACTAAACGCGAATAAGGTCGCTCCAAGGAGTGAAGCAATAATTGGTAAGCGAAAAATCCGTAGCATGACGTAAGTATTCAGGTGGAGAATCCACACATGAAACATTATTAAGAAGTGAACTTGTATCGAAGCAGAAATGGGCGAACTGTAAAGGCTGGAGCCGAAAAAGTAGAACGGATAAAGCGTCGAAAACTGGGGGGAGTCGTAAAGAGGAATTCCTCCGACAATTGAGTTCAGCCAATAGGGAAATTGGCCGCTGGAAAACGATTTTGCAATAAAGGAGAAAATGGGAAGGATCAAGTAGGTATTGTCTTGCCATGTCGCCTCTGAGTGTTCGCCGCCAACGAACCTCCCCAAGAAAATCCAGAAGATAATCGAAAGAACAAAAGGAATAAATACGACTTCGCAAGTTCTACGATAACGATTTGCGAACTTCAACCAAAAGCTCAACCGGTGTGAGAGACTCATTTCAACTTTCTGAAAGATTAGGTTCGTCGCATTGTGCCCAACGGTACAAGGAGTGTGACGGACAGCATCAGTCTCTGAAGTTGTCTCGGCATTCATCGAACGGTGCTTGGCTCGGTCCCAGCCATTTTGGGGGTCGTGTTATGTTACCCGATTCTCGACAGAGTGTCCGCTTCTTTCAACTGAGGAGCTTCATCAGCTTCCATGAACGGGCAGTTGCATAGGGCAGAAATGTCGTGTCGGTAAATTCTGCGCCTGCCAAAAAGCTCAGTGCCGGTCTCTCCTGACATGGATGAATGATCGTGCGGCACTCCTCTTCGTCCCGTCCGCAGGTCACGGTCCGAGACATATTCTTATGCTATACTGGCCGCTCTTTGTCCGGTTTTGACCACTGCGTTTCTTTCGATGTTAGTAGATCGCCGCAGCGAGAAATGGCGGGTGCCCGTTTTCTTAGCGGGCCTGACTCTCTTCTTTTACTGGAAGATTCTTTTCACAAACAGAGCGATGTTTCCCTGGGATGCGGTCTCGTTCTTCTACCCGTATCTCAGCTTTGTCCATGAAGAATTGAGGCATTTCCGGCTACCGCTATGGGATCCTTATGTGCTATCCGGACATCCCATCATTGGTGATCCTGAAGGTCAAATCTTTTACCCTCCGACCTGGCTTCTCGTTCTGCTGCATCCAATTTCAGAACTACCTTACAGGTTAGTCGAGATCCAGGAAATTGTGCATTTCTTTCTGGCCGGGCTATTCATGTATAACCTGGCCCAAAGCTTTGTCCAAAGCCGAGCAGCAGCTCTTTTCAGTGCGGTTCTTTTCCAGTTCGGGGGCGCTATGGTAGCCCACACAGAGCATGTACTCTCCATCGAGAGCATAGCTTGGTACCCCCTGGCTTTCTTGCTGGCACGCCGGGGTTTGCTCGAAGGCAAGCGCTTCTTTACGGTCTCCGCCGGATTTGTTTTTGGCATCCAAACTCTTGCCGGACACTGGCAGCACTCGGCTTACCTGGGATTGCTACTTTTCCTCTATTTTGTTTACGAGGGCTGCTTCGGTTCATCTCGCGCCAAACTCTGGCCTCGGTGCATCACTGCTCTTCTTATCATAGGAGCTGTGGGAGCGGCTCTGGCCATGGTGCAAATCATTCCTACCTATGAGCTCGGTGCCCTTTCTGTCCGTCGCTATCTCACCTATTGGGATGTGACCGGAGGCAATGAGCCACAGTTCTTGTGGACCCTGTTCCTGCCCAATTTTTTCGGTGGGTTGAAAGGCGTCCCAAAATGGTACCCGTATGACCTGACCTTTCAGTATGTGTTCCTGACCGTTCCTGGGTGTCTGCTGGCCTTGCTGGGATTGATCGAGACTGTTCGTCGGCGCAATTTCTTCTGGCTGGGATTGGTGTTGCTCACCATTGAGTTGTCACTCGGCCGCAATGGACATCTGGCTTGGTGGCTCTATCACGTACCCATCCTTAACATGTTCCGAAATCCTGCCACATTTTTCGATGTGACTAATTTCGCACTCTGCCTGATGGCGGGTGTCGGCGCCAAGGCTCTTTTCGAGGGATCCTTGTCCGAACGCTTTCGAAAACATTTGCCTCTCGGCCTCACAGTGGTGCTCTTCTCGGCTATCGTGCTGGGCCTGGTTTTGAATTTTGGAAGGATTTATGGCTGGTATCATATGTTAGCAGTTCTTGCGGCTGTTAACCTTGTAGTCACGGCAATGACTCGAAAGAGAGTGCGTCCAGAAATTGCGCAGCGGACCCTTTTAGGAATTGTCGTATTTCAGCTCTGCTTCTACAACATAAACCAACGGTTGAACAGCTCGGCCAATGATCCTCGAAGATACGTCAGCCGTAACCTTGCCTTCGGCCGAGTTCGAACGCTCGAGTTCCTAAGGTCGGACCGCGGCGCCGACTTTCGAGTGGGCGCGTTCGCAGACGACCAGTGGAGTGGCAATGGACCGAATGTTTGGCGCATACCCAGTATCTTCGGGTGGAACCCGATTACTTTGCTTCGCTACGAGGACTACATTCGAGGTTTCATCAGCACGTCCCGCTACACGCTGCCTTACGGCGGTCGGGATCAAAATCTGGACTCGTCGATGCTGGACATGCTGGGCACGAAATACGTGGTTTCGGTCGATTCTGTGCTGAAAAAGAAAATGCCTTTGGGGCCATCCAGCAAATTTGAACTGATGCTCGATGACGTAGGGTGGTGGCGAACTTATCGCAACAAGAACTATCTTTCGAGAACCTGGTTCTATCCGAAGGCTTATGTTCTGCCGGGCCCTAAGGAAACGATTGCCTTAATGAGCTCGAGCTGGTTTGATGGGCGCCAGGTCCTCCTGTTCGAGAAGGGAGACCTTGGTCCGGAAGGAGCCAGGATGGCCGAGGAGCTTCCAACCGTCAGGTTGGAACCGGGCGAAGTCGCCGCTGCTTCCCGGGGAGCTGCGAAACCCGACCTGAACTGTGCCGAACCTCTTCCGATGTTTGCGGGTTGGGGGGCAAAGGAGGGTGACTGGCTTCGTTATACTATCCCGCCCACAACGCCGCCCGGGCGTTATTTGCTGGTCATGGAGTACACCGGCGCTGCACTGCCTCCTCCATCGCTGGAAACCAAACTCCAGAACAGTGGGAGGGTGCAGTGTTCTGGGCCCATCAACCTGCCCGGCACTTTTACCTGGGAGTGCCGCCAATGGCGCTGTACAGACCTGGGCTTGTTCGAAATTTCCGATGGGCCCAGTGAGCTTACAATCACCTCAAAACGGTCGTCCGCTATTCAGATCTACTCTGTGTGGCTGATTCGCTTACCGTCAGCCGTGACGAAAAATCCCGGTGCCTTTTCGTTCGACAATTTTTTCACCTCGCCAAATTCCATCTCGTTTCGAAGCCATCAGGAGGTGGACGGATATATTCTGCTGAATGAAATCCACTATCCGGGCTGGACGGCCAGTGTGGATGGACTGCCGACGGAGATTATTCGTGCCGACAGCATCTTCCGGTCAGTGTTTGTTCCTGCAGGAACGCATCGTGTGGAGTTCCATTTCCGGCCTAGATATTTCGTTTGGGGCGCTGCTATTTCACTTCTGACACTCGTCGCAGGTCTAACCTATGCAGTCGCCTGCCGGCGACGTGACTCTGGGCGCCAGCTCCGCGAGGAGCGGAATATTTATAGCTAACCGGCCCCTTCGATTTCTTCTACCTCCGTCAGGACATAGCGGACCGGGAGTTGATGCCGCTCCCAACGGAGCTGGAAACATCACTTGCATCCTTGATGCTATAAAGATGGCGCCCCTAACGGGGCTGTGTGTGAGGAACGCCATAGCACCGAGTTTCAAACTTCAGCGATGCGACCGTTTGTGACCGGTCGAAATTGAATGCTCCGAGCTCCGCGAGGAGCGGCATCTTTATAGAAAATCCACCTCTGTTCTCTCCAGGCCCGTCAGGAGCGACATAGCGGACCGGAAGTCGATGCCGCTATCTGACGGAGCTCCAGGTCGGGAGAAATGACTGGAACGCTGAGTAACGAAGGTGAGTCAGTGCTCAACACTCATCCCTTCACCTACGCGAGTCCTTCAGGAGGATCAAAAAAGACACTCGTCGCATGGCAACTCGGGCAGCGAAAGAAGTGAACGCCCAGGACTGACTTGACACACCCTGATGATTTTAGGTGGCCAGCTCCGTGACCTGACCCACACTTCCAGCACACATTAAAATAGGAAGGCAACGACTCCAACTTGACCTCATTTCGCGAGAAAACTAGTGCCCAGCCGTACTGGCTAGTACGGGATCCAAACATTTTATCAACCATCCGGGTCATAGCATTAATTCCTATCACCGAAGCACGGTTCCAGGAATCGGGAATGATTTTCATCAGTCTTCCAAACAAAGAAGGAAGCCCGGGCAAAGGTCTTTTCAGATAGACAAAACCGCTGAAAAGGGCGAAGGACTGGACCAATTTGAGGTCGGTTCGCATCTGGACGTCTTGGATCAAGCGATCAAGACGGAAGCGATTGACGTGGCTATGGCCGGCATCAGTGAACCGGTACAGAGCATCGTCGAAGCTGTATCCGTTGGGGACGGCGATCCAAAGCATCCCCTCCGGCTTCAAGACACGGTGGATCTCATCCAAGGTCTGCGGGTAACCGGAAAAGTGCTCCAGGGAGTGGTGGCAAATCACCGCATCGATTGAGCCACCGGCCAGCGGGATTTTATCAGCGCTGGACCGAATATACTGCAGGCGGTCGCCGTTCCGACATAGCTCTGCTGCATTGAGAATGATATCGATTCCAATGATTTTGCATCGACAGGAATTGTAGTCGAAACTTCCATTGCCACAACCAAGGTCCAGCGTGGTTTGCGATTCACTGAGGGTCTTTAGAATGTTGTGCACTAGTTCAGGCCTTCTGGCGGTTCGACAAAGACGTTTCGTGCACCACAGTTCAAGCAGGAATAAAACCGAAGCCCAAGGATCGGAGTTAAGCGACCATCTGACTTCAAGTACCCAGCGTCATTGCCCGCCCCGCAGCTCCAACACACATTAAAATACGAAAACAGAGCCTCCAGCTTAACCTCAGAGCGGGCAAAAACAAAGCCCCAGCCGTATTGACTGAGCCGCGAACCCACCACCCTGTCAACCCATCTCGTTAATACATTGACCACCAAACTCCCTGCTCTGTAGACACCTTCGGGAATGAGGGACAGCAGCTGACCCAACTCCCGGTGGTTGGGAAACAACTCGAGAGTCGGTCTCTTCAAGTACAGAAATCCACTAAACAACAGTATCGATTGAACGAGTTTGAGATTCGTACGCTGTCGAACCTCTTCGACAAGACGGTCAAAAGTGAACTGGTTGGAATGGCCGCCGGAGAGGAAAAGCCAACGATAGAAGGCGTCGTCAAAACCTCGCCCGTCTGGAATGGCTAGCCAAAGCAACCCTGTGGCAGTCAGAACCCGGCTAATCTCTGACAGTGCTTGTCTGTAATCCCCCAGATGTTCCAAAACATTATTACAAATAATGGCATCGATTGAACCGTCCTTGAGCGGAAGAGAGTGCGCATCAGACTGCACGTAAAGAATACGACCTCCATCTCTACGAAGCGAGTCACCTCTTAGGTTGGTATCGGTGCCAATGATCCGGAATCGGTACCAAGTGTAGTTGAAACTGCCTCTCCCACAGCCCAGATCGAGGACGGTTTGCGACTCATTCAGTGTTCTCAGGATGTTATGCATTGGGACTGAGCTGGACTGAGCGTCCCGATCAAGGAGCGGGTGACAGCTTTCTTCAGTGATATCGAACCATGTTCACACAGACTTCTTGAAATGTGATCTTCTGGCGGCAGACGCAGAATTCCGGAATCAGGTGCTTGTAAACCCTCATCTGGTCGCAAGGATGATTTGCCATCGCCTTCGTATGGAGTGGGTTTGATCCTCCCATTTTCTGTGTTCAGCTCATCGATTTGGTAGACCTTGGCACTTGTAACAAGCGTAACTCGACGGCCCCAAATCTCCGGTTCAAGCGTCCTGCCGATTTTAGAAAGCTGGCGTCATTGCCACTGCTGTTCGGCTCTTAGAATCTTGCGCGCTCCCGCCGGCAGCCCATCTTACCCGCCTTTGGTTCGAAGAGACCCGCCGGGGTTTCGGAAACAATGGGACCCCCCTTTTTAGCGCACACCGTGATCTTCTCATGAAGACCACCCCGGTAAGCCATTTGATTCAAGAGAAGACGCAGGACCAGAGTTGCTGCAGAAAGTAACAGTACCAGAGCTCGTTCCGGGAGTTTCGTAAGGCGCATGTCGGCTGTGCCGAGCCGTTCCACTTTGAATCCAAGGCTGACGAACAGATCTCGTACTTCTTCCAACGTGTATTCCTTAGGGTGGATGACGCCGTAGTCAAGCGAATTGTGGAAGTAAGGACACTGTTGTGGCGAACGGCCACAGAGCATTCTTATCAAGGACCGTGCAGAGTTGATGTTCGGTGTCGTGAGGATCAACCAACCCTCAGGCTTGAGAACGCGCTTGATTTCTTTCATCATCGGGATCGGACTGTACTTCAAATGTTCCAGTACCTCGAAACAAGTCACCACATCAAAAGTATTCTCGGGGTAAGGAAACTTCTGACGTTCTACGTCCACTCGCTCAATACAGACACAGTTGGCTTCATGCGGGTCATCCGTCTCAAAGAACCCGTCCGGACCAACTCCAATTCGATTTCCTTCTTGGGATAGTGCTCTCACGGTGCAGGACGGGAGTTCACCCTTAATGATGGCGGGTTCTATTCCCAAGCTGCCTACATCCAAGTAACAGTCCTCGGGTCTGATCAATTGCCGCAGGAGGACGACGTTCATCGCAATCCGGGTCAAACTATCAGCGAAGTACTCCCTAAAGAAAATATTGAGGCGATTGTTGGAGGTAGAGAGAGATCGGAGGTGTTGTGCGGCCTCGTCTACTTTCCGGGAGTTCCACTTTGGTGGAGCTGGCGAGGTCATTGCAACGAACTCACAAAAACCCAAAAGACAGCCTCACTGGTGCTTGAGTAGGTGATTGGAATCAGGAGGTCTTCGTGTCTCATGGAAACACAGGTCTTGGCTTCCCGCGGTTATTGGACTTCGGCTCAGTTCAGTATCTCGATGAGAAAAGATGGCACCAGCGAGGAGTATTCATAGATAGCAATCTTTGCTTGTGGCAAGTTGGAATCAATGTGCCAGGCCTAGCTCTACCATTTTTGAGTAGAGGGCCTCAGCAGTGACTCGGTGCCCTTCTGCATTGAAGTGCCCGCCGATGTAGGGAAGCACGCGATCGCTGTTCTGCTCAAATGGCTCGTTCAAGAAGACACAAGGGACGCCGAGACGACCGAACAAACGCCCCAGCCGCTGCTCCGGATAGTCGCGGACCATCTTTCTAGAGGGGTCAGCCGCAGTAAATGCCTTCCAACTCTTAGCTCTGACGCAAGGCTCAAAAGGGACAACAACCGGGATGAATTGAATGTTCTTCTCACGGCAGAAGAAAATCATCTTTTCGAAAATTTTCTCGGTGATCCTCCAGCCGTGAGAAATGATCTCCGGTTGGTCTTGGTCAGAGACGTAAGTATAAAGAAGTGGGCCAAGGGGGGCTAAGCCCATCTCTTGAGAACGTTGCTCGTAGAATCTTTCAAGATCGGCCTCTTGGGTTTGTCTCCGGCTCTTGAGAATCTTGTGTTCGGCAACTCCATAAGAAACAAAATAACGGCGCAGAAAGTTACGAACAGGTTGTGCGGAGGTGAGGTGTAACTCTCCGTCAGACAAGGTAAAATAGGGGCGGTAGCGGTCGTTGACGCTCTTGCACAGGTCACACAGCTCAAGGGTATTATTGCAAATGTCGTTCAGGGGAAAAATCTGGCAGATGACAACATCAGGAGAGTAGTTGAGGCCTATTTGAGTTAAGGCCACCCACTCCTGCGTGGTGCCAAAGTCGCCCACTCCCAAGTTGATTGCTTCCCATGTCCTGCTCCCGCACTGATTGAGTTTTACCTCCAAGCGGCGAAAGAAAGTCTCATCCAGATTGACTTGCAGAGCTTCGGCGAAGGAGTCGCCAACGACCACGATGCGTTTGGTTCCGGAGGGTTTCCTGAGAGGGTGTTCAACATCATGAAATCCTCTCGAATTGAACGCGACACGGATCTCTTTCCCGTCCAGCCAGTAGTGGTAACTCTTGTTCGGTACTTGGCTCCAGCCGATAACGGGGTGGTATTTCCAGAAAGGATTGATTTCATAGTGAACCTTGAAGATCCGGACCGAAACTTCAAAGAGACCGATTGCAAAGATAGTGGAAACCAGTACCAGAGCTGCCCTTGAAGCTATTCTGGGAAGGAGAGGACACACCACAAAGACTCAAAGATCCTTCAGCCGTTAACAAGACCCCCCCTCGGCCTGGCTCTTTGGGAGACGTGCCCAGACGGCGGGTGAGGTGAGCGATGTCATTCAATCATGCAAGCTTTTATGGATCTCAGATTTAACTTCGTTCACATGTGCCGAAACCCATTTTTTTCCTTTGTTTGTGGCAAATCAGAGCTGAACCACACAGGCAAAAAGGATGCTCGGACAGGCATGGATCTGTCGCAGGACGTCTTCGGTAATCTCACTGTCCACATTGACTACTCCCACCGCATGATGATTGCCTTCGACGCGGCCCAACGCGAAATTGGCGATGTTGATGCGGTTGTTCCCGAGCAACGTCCCGATTTGGCCAATAACGCCAGGGGTGTCGTTATTGCGGATGAAAAGAACGGTTCCGTGCAACGGAGCTTCGATGTCAATGCCATCCACGGAAACCAGACGTAGATTATCCTGAGAAAGAATAGTTCCTTCGATCCACTCTTCTCGCTGGTCGGTCTTCAGCCGTACCGAAATCAAGTTGGAGTAGCTACGCACCCGGTTGCTGCGGGACTCAATCAGCAAGATGCCACGTTCATCCAGGATCTTGCGGGCATTGATGACATTCACGCCCTCGCACAGAATGGGCTTGAGAATTCCCACAATGATGGCATTGGCGATCAGGTTGGTATTCAGCTCGACGGTCTCGCCATAGTAGCGAATCCCGATTTCATTCATCCTGCCCTGCGAAATTTGAGAGAGAAAGGCTCCCAAATTCTCTCCCAAACGCAGAAAGGGCCCCAGTTTTTGGTACTCTTCGAATGAGACAGAAGGAAAATTCACTGCATTACGAATGACTCCCGCCCTGAGAAAGGCTCGTACCTGCTCAGCGATTTCGACGCCGACGGTTTCCTGAGCCTCCAGTGTGGAAGCCGCGATGTGGGGAGTTGCGATGACGTGAGGGTGCTTAAGTAGGTGGTGGTCTGCTGCGGGTGGTTCAGCACTGAGCACGTCCAGAGCGGCGCCGGCAATTTTTCCGCTGTCTAGAGCCATTGCAAGATCGTTTTCTTGAATGAGCTCACCCCGCGCGGTGTTGATCAGATAGACGCCATCTTTCATTTTGGCGATGGATTGGGCATTGATCAGGTTGCGGGTGGTCTCAACTAGAGGAACGTGAAGCGTGATGATGTCCGAACTGGCTAACAGGTCATCGAGAGAAACCATCTTGATATTCAAGTCCTTGGCCAAGCGGTCAGAGACAAAGGGATCATAGATGACGACGTCCATCTGAAATGCTTTGGCCCGGCGCACAACCTCAATTCCGATCCTTCCCAGGCCGACAACACCCAAAGTCTTGTCCTTGAGTTCAAAGCCCGTAAACTGCTTCTTTTCCCACTTGCCATGTTTCGTTGAAAAACTTGCCTGGGGCAGATAGCGGGCGAGCGAGAGAAGCAACGCGATCGTGTGCTCCGCGACGCTGATACTGTTTCCACCAGGGGTATTCATCACCACAATACCTTTTTTGGTGGCAGCTTCCAGGTCGACATTGTCCACGCCAGTCCCGGCGCGGCCAATCACCTTCAGCTTTCTTGCTACCTTGATGACCTCGGTTTTGATCTTGGTATTGCTGCGGATGACAAGACCATCGTAGTCCCCGACGATGTCCAACAGCTGCGCAGGGTTCAGATTCGTCTTGACGTCGACCTGCCACCCGGGCTCCTGCCTGAGAAGGTCAATGCCCTGCTGAGATAGTTTGTCGCAGACGAGGATTTTCATTAGTCGTCTTGGAGGAGAGAGTAATCATCACAAAGGCACAAAGGGCACAGAGAGCTTGTCAACCGTTAACAATGCGATGGATGCGATCCTTGAGTATCGGAACGTTGAAGTTAATAAGTAGACCCAGCCAGAGGTTTGATAGTTTCCGTAAGTCAATACCTACTCTTCATGGATCCGCTCGACTCTCTCAACAGCCTTAAACTCAATGATTACAAGTTGTCCAACCACAAGGTCCAGTCTCTAGCCACAGTCGAGGCTCCGGTAGAGGAACCTGACATTCCAGGGGAATGCCCTGCAAAGACAGCTCGTGATAAATGCATTCCTCATACTCCGACTCAAGCAAGCCAGGTCTAAGAATTCGATGCACCTCGATTGCTGCCCCGATAATCCCTTTGGAAAGATCATTCGCAACGGCTTTTTTGTCCTGTGTTAACGCAGCCGATGGCATCTTGGCCCTCTCTGCGTTTCTTGTGCCTTTGTGGTGAATTCAGGAGTGGCTTTTCAGATACACCTCTTGAGCTGCTTTCACGCCGCTGCCCAATTCCACGTCAACATTGAGTTTCCTTAAAATGATTTCCAGGCAGGCAATGATGGCCAGCGTGTCTATGAAATCGTAATAACCCAAGTGAGCAATGCGGAAAATCTTTCCTTTCATCTCTCCCTGACCGTTGGCAACGACGGCACCGAAGTTCTTCTTGAACTCCTTGATCACAGTTCCGGAGTCCAGCCCTTCAGGAGCGCAGATAGCGGTCAAGGCGTCGCTCGGAGAATCTGAAGCAAAGAGTTTCAAGCCTAAAGCTCCAACGGCAGCCCGGGTTGCCTTCGCGAGAAGCCCCGCATTCTGAATGAGGTTCTCCCGACCTAATTCCCGAATGTATCGGAGAGCCTCTCTGAGAGCTACGACCAGGGTGATGGCTGGAGTGTAGGATGATTCTCCTTTAGCGTTGTTCTTTCTCTCCTTCTGAAAGTCGAAGTAAAACTTCGAAGAGCGTGCGGTTTCGATCAAGCTCCAAGCTTTTGGGCTGACCGCTGCAAAAGCCAGCCCAGGGGGAATCATCAGAGCTTTCTGAGAGCCGCCAATCACGACATCCAGATGCCATTGGTCTGTGGGCATCTCCATCACTCCCAGTCCTGTGATGGCATCGACCACCAATGCCGTCTTAGGATGTTGGTGCACAATCTCGCCTAATGCCTTGATGTCCTGCCGCGCACCGGTGGAGCTTTCCGTGTACTGCACAAAGACTGCGCGGGTTTCCGGACGTTTTTTCAGCAAGGCTGCTACCTGTCGAGGATCGACAGACTGGCCATACGGAACCGAGAGTACCTCAGTGTTGATGCAATAGGTCTTACAAAGTTGGATCCAGCGCTCGCCAAATTTCCCCGCACTAACGACCAGTGCCTGGTCACCGGAGCCGAGAAGATTGACAACGGCACCCTCCATCACGCCACTGCCCGACGAGGTGAAAAGCAGTACATCACCCTCGCTGTTGTAGAGATACCGCAGACCGTCCAGGACTTCCTTAAAAATGCTGCGGAATTCGTCAGTACGGTGGTGAAGCAAGGGCTGCGCCATAGCGGTTTGAACTTGAGGCAACAACTGTGTCGGACCGGGAGTAAACAGTCGTTCTTTAAACATGCATCAGACTCGCTTTCGCCACGCCTAAGGGTGTTACCGTGCTGCTACCAAAAATCAAAACTATAGCATAAGATAGGGCCCATCAAAAGCGGCCACAGAGGCACGGAGACACGGAGAATGAGCATCATCGATCAGCTCACTGAACGGGTTATCGGATGTGCGATCGAAGTTCATCGACAACTTGGTCCAGGTCTACTTGAGAGAACCTGCGAAGAGGCTTGCTGCATTGAATTAGAGGACGAGGGGTTGAGATACCAGCGTCAGCTTGTCGTCCTCGTAATGTACAAGGGGAGAGGTATAGGAGAGCATCGCATTGACCTAGTAGTTGAGGACATTGTCATCGTGGAAATCAAGAGTGTGGAACGGTTCGACCCTGTTTTCGAAGCTCAGATTCTGACCTACCTCAGGATTACAGGAAAGGGAATTGGGCTCTTGATCAACTTCAATTCAAGACTCCTAAAGGATGGACTCCGGAGGTTCATTGTATAACTTCTCTGCGTCTCTGTGCCTCTGTGGCTATCCTCTTACTCCACTTTGGCGAGCACCCGGGTCCCACCCGGGATCTTGGTAAAATCCTCGATCTGGTCGCCAGACTTGATGGTTAGATTCGGAAAAATATAGATCGTCTGCGGAGCCAGATACAGATCTTCCAGGTCCTCTCCCAGCGGGTTCCCCGTCCGAGGTTGGGAGATCTGCCGATAAGCTACCAAAACCTTACTTCGCAACGGCACAGCCGACCAATCTGAAATCGTGTTCCCGGCGTGTAAGCTTCCATCTGGATAGAGGTAAAAGGCAAAAGAAGAACGGTACAAGGCATTGGCAATTTTCCAGGGTGAAAGAGATACTGAGACCTCAGGGAACAAGACCTCGGCCCGTAATGGGCTAATCAGTTTCTTTTCCTTCGCTTCAATCACGTTCATCCTGACTTCCGTGCCGGCGGGAATGTTCGACCAGTCCTCAATTTGATCTCCGCGAAGGGAGGTTCCATCCGGGAAGGAGTAGACCGTCATAACCGCTTTGTACTGCTCCCCGGCGATTTTCCAGGCAGTCCGGGTTGCTGAAATGACATTTGGACTCTGCAGAGCAGACAGGTTTTCCTCCTCTTCGGTTTCCTCGTCACTGGCCTCGACGTGTCCGGCCGCCGGCATCACACTCGGGCGACCTCTAATCCGTCCGGCGATGATGTCGGGGTCTTTCGATGGGTTATCCAGCAGGCCCGCCTTGAGACGATTGAAATTGTCAGCGCCGGGGTCCAGCTTTCGCCCGCGTAGTCGTTCTTTGTGAAAGCGGTTCGGAGCTGAATAGGCAATCCGGTAGTGTTCCAGAACATTTCGATCCTCGATTTCATACCGTTTCTTCAGAACATCCAGCAACCACTTGAGGGACCGGTATTGTTTCTCTCCGAATGGCACGTCGTGATATCCCTCCAATTCGACTCCTATGGAGTAATTACTCAAATCCTCGAGTCCGTTCCACATACTGACACCGGCATGATTCGCCCAGTATTTGGGATCGAGAATTCGATAGATTGCGCCGTTTTGGGCAATTAAGTAGTGAGCATGGCCTCCACGCGTGACGTAATGCCCGTAGCGCACTTTGCCTCGGGAGAGGGTGCGCAAAGCGCTCGGCAGGCTGCTTTCGGTTGAATGAACAATCACGAACCTGGTTTCGTGGCGGATTTCTTTCGAAAAGCGGGGGTTGAGGTAGCGCTGATAGTCGATGATCTTAGAGGCGTGACCCTGGATTGAAGGAACAGCCCAGAAGAGCAAAGCGAGGTGGATGATGAACCGACGACGCCCTTGAGACATCGAGGTTGGAGCGGCGATCCTCATGCTAGAAATAGTCCGGTCCAATCTTGACAGTAACTTTCTTTAAAGACAACTCGAGAGCGGCCAGGCAGTTGGCCGTTGCCTTCCCAGTCCATGACCTCGCAGTTAGACACAGTGACATAAGTCAACAACCTGAGGAAGATGCAAAACGTCCTCCTTGGCTGAGGAGAGAGTGAACGCGTGAGAGGTGTTTGCAGGAAGCAGCCCACGGTCGGCGTCGTGTGCCCCATGCGGGTTGCAAAGTTTCTTGCTGCTCTTCTGATTTGGGTTGCTCTGTATAGCGAGTGAATACATCAGGCTGAGACGTCCAACCGACGCTGGAGTAGGTGCAAAATCTCTTGTCTCCCGACCATACCCAACAGGCGGCCCTGTTCCACGACTGGCACCTGGTTGATATCCTCCCGGTCCATAAATTCGAGGATCTTGACAATTTCCTGATCGGGGCTAACCCACCTGAGCTGTTGGAGCGGGATCATGATCTCTTCCACACAGATCTGGTTCCACTGGTCGCGTGGGGTCTTGTTGACCTCGTGAAGAGTGATGATGCCTTGCAACATCTCATTGTCCATGACCAGAAAACAGTGGCGGCCCGTGCGAAAAAGAAAATCTTCAATAAATGTTGCCACGGTCGTGCCGCGTTCAATCCGAGGGGAGTCCCGAGTCATCATCTCAGCGGCTTTGATTCCTGAAAGGGACTCTCTCAAAACTACCTGTCGATAGCTCTGCTGGGCGGCGTTCAGGAAAAACCATCCGATGAATCCAATCCAGAGGCCGTTGAGGAAATTACCGCGGAGGGCAACCACCACACCGACCACAATGAACGAGTAGGCCACGATCTTGCCGATGATTGACGCAACTCGCGTGGCTGCAGTGAAATTGCCGGAGAGTCCCCAAATGACCGACCGCAAGATTCTGCCGCCGTCAAGGGGGAAGCCCGGGATCAAGTTAAGCAGGGCCAGCGCAAGATTAATCTCGGCAAGCCACAGGCCCAAGGCCGCCAGGATTTCGTTGCGACCATCGCTCAGATGCCAGAGCTCCATGAAGAAAAGGGATATTAAGACATTGGCGGCAGGACCGGCGGCCGCGACGAGAAACTCGGTGCTGGGGCGGCCCGCCTCGCGACTGATTTGGGAAGCCCCGCCAAAGATGAAGAGAGTGATAGACCGAACCGGAATCCCTTTGGAAATGGCAACGGCGCTATGAGCCAGCTCATGGAGGATTACCGACACAAAGAACAGCAGGCTTGTCAGAATGCCTGCTGCCCAGTAGGTGAATGTGTTCCAGTGGGGGTATTGTTCGGAGAATCGCGTGGTTAATGAAAGAGTAATGAGCGTGAATACCACGAACCAAGTGGGATCAACTTCGAAGGTGATCCCAAGAACCCTGCCTAGTCTTATTTTTGGACCAGCCATTCACAACTCACCCGTGAGATTAACACTTTGCTCCCAGCAGAAACTCTAGCGTACCGGGTAACTCGCGTCAAGCACGGCGAAGTTGAGGAAGTTGAGGAACGGCCGCTCACCTTCAGCACTCTGGACCGTGCAGAAGCGTGGGTAAGGAAAGGGCTGGCAAGCCAGCGCACTCAAAATCGGACCCGCAGAGAGTCAATTTCCCAAACCCACGTCACAGTGCGGGGCTACTGAGGGGCTGTCAGTATGTTATGAAATGTACTCAGGTGGGCGACGCTTGATTTCTTTGATCTGGAAGCGGCCAAGACTCGAAGCAGTTGTGATAAGATCCTATGGTCGGCATAAATGAATTAGGTCTGTGCGGAAGTTTTCCGAGGATGGATTCAGGAGGTTCCATTGAAGGCCGCCAAGGCTAGAATCGAAGGGATCGTCAAAGGACTGAAGGAAGCCTATCCCGACGCCGAGTGTGCGCTCAGCCACAAGAATCCTTTGCAGCTGCTGGTGGCCACTATCCTTTCCGCTCAGTGTACAGACGTCAGGGTGAACCAGGTCACTCCGGTCCTTTTTAGGCGATACCCATCGGCGCAGGACCTCGCTGGCGCCTCCCAAGCCGATCTGGAGAAAATAATACATTCAACAGGCTTCTTCCGGAACAAAGCCAAAAACATCAAGGCGGCGTGCCAGAAGATCATCAGCGAATTCCAGGGCCTGGTTCCAGCCACGATGGAAGAGCTTTTGAGTCTGCCGGGCGTTGCCCGGAAAACCGCTAATGTGGTTCTTGGCACCGCCTATGGAATACCGGCCGGAGTGGTCGTCGACACCCACGTTTTCCGCATCGCCCATCGGTTGGGATTAACGCGCGCGAAGACCCCTGAGAAGACTGAACTCGATCTGATGAAGTTGCTTCCTCAGGACGAATGGATTAACTTCTCGCATCGCCTCATTCACCACGGCCGGCGAGTCTGTGGAGCTCGAAGCCCGCAGTGCCCCAGCTGCATCCTTACGGATCTCTGTCCAAAGCTGGGCGTCAACCATAACAAGGTGTTGCCCGCACATTGATACACTGCATCAACCGTTGGGTACCACTCTATGTCTCATATCCAGGTAGAGATTCGAAATGATCGGAGTGACTTGGAGATGTTTCTTGGAGATCGCCTCTACGAGTTCAACTCCAGAGCCACAGGCATCTTCGATGGAGAGCTGCTATACGCATCAGTGGAGGATGAAGCGGGCAACATTGGGGCCGCCATTAGCGGCCACACATGGGGTGGTTGCTGTGAGATCGGTCGTCTCTGGGTACACGAGTCAATGAGGGGTACCGGCACAGGTACCGCCTTAATGGAAGCCGCAGAACGAGAGGCCACTCGCAGAGGTTGTCATCAGATGGTCCTGTCTACGCATAGTTTTCAAGCTCCCCGCTTCTACGAAAAACTTGGTTTTCAGCGGCTGGCAGCCGTACCAAACTATCCTAGGGGTCATGAGAACATTGTCTACATCAAATATCTATCGGAAGCGGGGTCCATCTAAGAGGAGGGCACGAGTCCAACAGCGACCTGACCTCCCGGCCCATCACAGTTCAGCCTGAGAGTTCACGCCACAACACCCTGTAATCCGGCTTTCGGCCACTCTTTGTCGAGTGGGGCAGGGACGCAAGCTAACAGGGAAGAAACCATGCCGCGGCCTAGCAACTCATTGGCTGAGGTCGGGCTCTGTATTCTTACTCCCGTCCCGAAGTCGCCTTTCGAGCAAGGTCAAGGCGATGATCGTTTTTCCATCTACTATCTTCCCTTCGTCGACGCGGTTCAACGCCTCTTGAAGTGGAACCCACTCGGCTTGGATCTCTTCACCCTCGCTCTCTAAACCTGCGACGCCAACAGGCTGGTCTGAGTTCTCAACAGTGCCCAAATAGAGGTGAACCCGGTCTGAGCATCCCCCGGGGCTGAAGAAATAATGGGCCAGCAACTCGGCTTTTCGCAATCTCAAGCCGGTCTCTTCAAAGACCTCGCGCTGGGCGACTTCCAACGGAGTCTCATTTTCTTCCATCATGCCCGCCACGCATTCCGTCAACCAGCCATCCCGTGTCTTGGCGTAGACTGCATAGCGAAACTGCCTGATCAGGAGCACGCGTTGGTTCACTTCGTCGTAAATGAGAACAGCGACCGCGTCGGACCGATGATAATGAAAACGCGTAATCTCCTCGCTCATTTCCCCGCCAAACCTCTGGAAACGAAGCGTCGACTTGATAATCTTCACGAACCCATCATGCTCGATCCGGCTCTCCTTAATTTCGACTTTCATTCTTCTCCTTGGTGTTTAGCCTGTGTCAAAGTTTTTCCGTGGCCAGGCGATCCTTGACAACCCGAATGAGGAAGTCCATGCCCGCAGCATTATGTCCTCCTTCCGGAAGAATAATGTCGGCGAGCTGCCGGCCGGGTTCCACAAATTGAAGATGCATTGGCCGAACGGTCTGCAAATACTGATTGATGACCGAGTCCACGCTCCGGCCCCTCTTCGACAGATCTCTCCGCAGCCGGCGTATGAATCGGATATCCGGATCTACTTCGACATATACCTTCAGGTCAAAATGCTGGCGTAGCAGCTCACTTTCGAAAACCAGGATGCCTTCCACAATCACAATAGGTTTCGGCCCCAACTGGCGAGTTTCATTTTGACGAATATGCCGGGTGAAATCGTAAATCGGTTGCGAGATCGTTTGGCCTCTCTTCAGTAAATCCAAGTGCTCTGCAAACAAGCTCCAATCAACAGAATCTGGGTGATCGAAGTTAAGCCCCACTCTTTGCTCCAAAGACAAATGGCTGTTGTCCTTGTAGTAAGCATCTTGTGTGAGTGGCAGGACCTTGTCCTCCCCCACTGCTTCGACGACTTTCCGCGAGACGGTGGTCTTTCCTGAGCCCGTTCCTCCAGAAATGCCGATGATCATCATGACTTAGAACCATCTGCAATTTCGTGACAAAGAGAATTAAGCAGCCGCGTCAAGTCAGGGTCAATCCGCCGGCTAAGCCGTAGCACTTCTTCATGACTCAGATCGGACTTCGAGATTCCAGCGGCAAGATTGGTAATGCAGGAGATGCCAAGACATTCCATGCCCATATGCCTGGCTACGATCACTTCAGGAACGGTGGACATGCCGACAGCATTTGCTCCCAGTCTTTTCAGCATTGTGATTTCCGCAGGAGTCTCATAGCTGGGGCCGGAGACGCCGGCATAGACGCCTTGTTTGAGAGGTAGCTTCGCCTTCCGGCCACACCGAAGCGCCAATTGGCGAAAATTGGGCGAATAGCATTGGCTCATATCGGGGAAGCGCCCTAAACCGGCCAGGTTATCTCCGAGCAGCGGATTGGGCAGGAAGAATCCCAGATGATCGCGAATCAGCATCAAATCACCAGCTTTGAGATTCGGCGTGATTCCTCCGGCGGCATTGGTAACCACCAAGCGTTTGAGGCCGAGCGCGGCCAGCACGCGAACCGGAAAAGTGACGGCCTTCATGTCTTGCCTCTCGTAATAATGGACTCTTCCCCGCACGCAGCAAACGGCGGTTCCTGCTGCCTTGCCGAATACGAGAAGGCCCGCATGCCCGATCACCGAAGGAGACGAAAAATGAGGAATGGAGGCAAAGGCGATCTTTTTCTGCGAGGCAAGACCATCCGCAAAGTCCCCCAGACCCGAGCCAAGAATGATGGCCAGGCGGGGCTGCGAAACTCCAGGCGCTCCGCTCCTTAGTGTACGACGAATGTACTTGGCAGCCTGCAGGACTTCACCAGAGTGTGACGAGTGTTGAATCACCTTCATATTGAGCGAACTTCATTAAAACGGTTGAGCCGACCGAAAACAATTTGGCAAGCAGATTCTACTTTACCGGCTGGGCAAAACACAGGGAAAGCTGGCATGCAGTTGCACAAGTTGTGGCAGGTAGGGATGAGACCCTGAAGCTGGCAAAAAAATCACCAAATGGGTGGCATGGCTTCTTGGAAACTTCGCACCGTTCTTGGCGAATCATTGGGGGTCGCGTTCCCTAACGCGGTGATTCTTAGAGCTCTGAAATTCGCTGCAACTGCTCGGGCTGGCCTTAACGGGATCGGCTACAACGGGAGTTTCTCCTATACTCACTTCTAGCTGAGGTGTTACTCGTGGAGGGATTTTCGGTTGCGCATCAATAGCGCTGTCTGATATTTTGAGCTTCCTTTGAAACGTCTGATAGCAGAATTCATCTCCAGAACCAGCCGGAGCTTCCCGGATGCCATCACCGTTCGAGATCGAAATTGAAGAGATTGTTAACGCCGAGCATTCCGATCCCTTCCATATCTTGGGGGCCCACCCGGTCGAAACAGGCTCCGTCTCCGGCAAACCGAAGATGGGAATTGCCATTCGTGCGTTTCTTCCCGAAGCTCAACACGCCTGGGTTGTTCCAGACACCGAGGCCAGCTCGCCTCTTCCAATGGAGTTGCTTCATCGCGATGGTTTTTTTCAAGCCCTTCTGAAAGATCGCCAAGAACCGTTCCCTTACCAATTACGAGTCGTGACTCATGAGGGCCAAACCTTACAGTTCCCAGATCCCTACGTCTTTCCGCCCCTGCTTACGGAGTTCGATCTTTATTTGATGGGTGAGGGCAGTCACTATCAAAAATACGAAAAACTGGGAGCACATCAGCGGGAGGTCAACGGGGTCGCGGGGCTACACTTTGCGGTCTGGGCTCCCAATGCGAAGCGCGTCAGTGTCATCGGAGACTTTAATAGGTGGGATGGGCGTCGTCATCCCATGCGCGTTCGTGGAGCGACAGGCATTTGGGAAATCTTCATTCCTGGGCTCGGTGGAGGCACGCTCTACAAGTTTGAGATCAAATAGCGCTTCAACAATTTTCTGACTCAAAAGAGTGATCCCTATGGATTTTATTTTGAGCGATCTCCGAAAACCGCTTCCATTGCTCACGATCTGAATCAATATGCATGGCAGGACCAGCAATGGATGGAACAAAGGCCAAACAAAAACTGGCTCGAAGCTCCTCTCTCGATCTACGAAGTCCATCTAGGGTCGTGGATGCGGGCTACGGGAGACGGCAACCGATATCTCACCTACAAAGAGTTGGCGGATCAGTTGATCCCCTACGTGATCCAAATGGGATATACCCACATCGAGCTGCTCCCTATCATGGAGCATCCCTTTGATGGCTCGTGGGGGTATCAGACCATTGGATACTTCGCTCCGACGAGCCGCTTCGGGACCCCAGAGGATTTCATGGCCTTTATCGACTGCTGTCACCAGCAGGGCATCGGCGTGCTCCTGGACTGGGTACCGGCGCACTTTCCGAAAGACGGACATGGGCTCGGCTATTTTGATGGCACCAACTTGTATGAACACGCCGACCCTAGGCTGGGCGAGCACAGGGACTGGGGAACTTTGATCTTCAACTACGGGCGCAACGAAGTTCGCAACTTTCTCCTATCCAACGCCCTTTTCTGGTTGGGGAAATATCATCTGGATGGCCTCCGAGTGGATGCTGTGGCTTCGCTTCTCTATTTGGACTATTCGCGCCGCCCGGGCGAATGGATTCCGAATCGGTATGGCGGGAATGAGAATCTGGAGGCCATAGAGTTCATTAAGAAATTCAACGAGCTCGCCCACCACTATTACCCGGGCGTTTTGACAGTGGCTGAGGAATCGACTGCATGGCCTGCCGTTTCACGCCCAGTCTATCTGGGCGGACTGGGATTTAGCCTGAAATGGAATATGGGCTGGATGAACGATATACTGCTCTATTTTTCCAAGGACCCGATCCATCGAAAGTTCCATCACAACAATCTGACTTTCGGATTGATGTACGCCTTCACTGAGAACTTTGTTTTGCCGCTCTCACATGACGAAGTCGTGCATGGAAAGGGGTCTCTGTTGAGCAAGATGCCAGGTCTCTATCTCGAGGACAAGTTCAGTAACCTGCGTCTGCTCTATGGTTACATGTACGGGCATCCGGGCAAGAAACTGCTCTTCATGGGAGGAGAATTGGGCCAGTGGCGGGAGTGGAACCATGATGAAGGACTGGACTGGAGCCTGCTGCAGTGGGAACCCCATCGAAGGCTGCAGCAGTTTGTGCGGGACGTTAATCAACTTTATCGGTCGCAGCCATCGCTGTATGAAGTGGATTTTCATTACTCCGGCTTTGAGTGGATCGATTTTCATGACACCGACCACGGCATCGTGAGTTTTCTAAGACGAGCCAAGAACCCTGAAGAGTTTATCGTGTTTGTCTGCAACTTTACTCCTATGGTCCAGCACGGCTATCGAATTGGGGTTCCCGCACCTGGGTATTATGTTGAGGTTCTGAACAGTGATGCTGCGGTCTATGGCGGGCGCAACTTTGGAAATGCGGGTGGCCTCCCGGCGGAAGCGACTCCCTGGCAGGGGAGACCTTACTCAGTGAATTTGACGGTACCTCCGTTAGGAGTCCTGGTGTTGAAGGTTGCTGTATAAGGAATGGGAGAAAGCGAATGCCCGTTTAGAAATGGAAGCGTGAGCAGTCCTCGGGGGCGGGCGCACCCCTCCCTCAATTTCTCACACTCGCCGTGCGGTACTCTCTTCCCAAAAGGGGCGAGGAGTCGAATCTACTTCCCCTCAAGTCGCCGCTCTTGGCAAAAGGGTCCCGCAGGGTTAACTGGAGAGGTCTTCACGTGGGGAGGCCCTTATGCTTGTTCCCTTAACGCCGATGGATTTTTGCCGCAGGGCCGTGCACCTCTATCCTGACAAGGTAGGCGTGGTCGATGGAGAGAAGCAGTTCACCTACGAAGAGTTCGGCGAACGAGCAAACAGGCTGGCCGGCGCGCTCCAGGACTTGGGCATCAACAAAGGTGATGTGGTCTCGTTTTTTTGCTATAACTCCCATCAGCTTCTCGAGGCTTACTATGGAGTCATCCAGGCTGGAGCGATACTCAATCCCATCAACATACGCCTGGCTGGGACGGAGATCGAATTTATCCTGAGGCATGCCGAATCCAAGATCGTCTGTTTTCACTCCGATTTTCGACCTCTCATTCATGCTCTACAAAACCGGGTACCAAGTCTCAAACATTGCATCGAGATCGAGCCTGCGCCGCCGTTGATGGAGAAGCACCACGACTATGAGGATCTGCTTTCCGGAGCTTCTAAGACTTTCCGAGCCACTCCCGTCGAAGATGAAAACGGGACCGCAGAGCTCTTTTATACCTCAGGGACAACAGGGCATCCCAAGGGCGTTGTCCTCAGCCACCGCGCGCTCTATCTACATGCGCTGAATTTGATCGCCGCCCTCAGCTATACGGATCGCGAAAGATTCCTTCACATCGTTCCGCTGTTTCACGTCAATGGTTGGGGAACTCCCCATACCTTGACAGCCGTTGGGGGCTGCCATGTCATGCTGCGAAAGTTTGTAACTAAGGAGGTTTTCCGGCTCATCCAGGAACGCCGCATCACCCGGCTTTTTGGCGTACCGGCGGTATTCATCACGTTACTGAACGATCCGGAAAGAAAGGCCTATGATCTCAGCAGCCTCACTCAGGCAATTATCGGTGGGGCTCCCTCATCACTGTCCTTAATTCAAAGGATTGAAGAGGCCTTTGGTTGCCAGGCGGTCGTCGGATATGGCCTTACTGAAACCTCGCCGGTAGTCTCGGTGGCGCTCCTCAAAGATCACATGCTTGGTTGGGACAAGGCTGCAAAGCTGGAGCATCAGGTTCGCGCGGGAATCGAACTCCTCGGCTCTCAGATCCGGGTCATTAACTCGGACGGAAAAGATGTGGTTCCGAACGATCAGGAAGTTGGCGAGATTGCCGTTCGCAGCAACGTGGTCATGACCGGTTACTACAAGGATCCGGAGGCCACGCGTCGCGCCGTTCGTGACGGCTGGTTCTACTCTGGGGATCTCTCCACGTTGAACTCGGAAAAGGTCCTTCGAATTGTGGACCGGAGTAAAGATATCATCATTTCCGGTGGAGAGAATATCTCTTCGGCTGAAGTTGAAAACGCTCTGTATAGCCATCCCTCAGTGCTTGAGTGCGCCGTGATCGGTATTCCTGATGAGAATTGGGGAGAACTCCCGGTGGCCCTTGTTGTTTGCAAGCCAGGATTGAAGGTGACCGAAGCAGAACTGATTGAACATGTTCGCAGCGACTTGGCTCACTTCAAGTGTCCGAAGGCGATTCACTTTAGAGAAAGCCTTCCCAAAGGAGGAACGGGAAAGATTCTGAAACGCCAGCTTCGGGAACCTTTTTGGCAGGGTAAAGAACGCAGAGTGAATTAGGACGGGATTGTTGAAGTTCTCGGTCCAGCGGGCCGCGCTGAGGAACGACGTGGATCGCCACCTTGGGCCGCCTTAGTGCCAATTCAGTTAACAACGATCCAAACGGTTGTGAGGTAGAGCGGATGGTCCCTCATCCACGCGCGGTCAATGCCGAACATCGAACCTACCACAGTTTCTCAATCTCTCCAGGAGGTATTTAACTTCTCAATGAACCCAAAAATCCAATTTCGCGTGGCCCCACAGTTGGTCGTATCGAGTCTGATCTTTGCTCTGCTGGTTGTTACTTCCGCGCAAACGACCCCTGCCGACGTCAAACTCCCAGCGCTCTTCTCCGATAACATGGTGCTGCAGCAAAATGCTCGCCTCCCTATCTGGGGCTGGGCCGATGAGGGAGAGCAGGTTACGGTCTCTTTCCGCAATAGCAAAGCCACAACCGTCGCCGAAGCCGGGAAATGGCAAGTCACGTTAGGTAGTTTCAAAGCTGGCGGGCCAGATCAGTTGGCCGTTTCCGGCAAGAATACGATCACCTTGACGAATGTAATGGTCGGAGAAGTCTGGGTCTGCAGCGGTCAATCCAACATGGAGTGGCCGCTGAGTTCTTCTTTCGAAGCGCAAGCCGATATCGCGGCCTCGGCCAGCTCGATGCTCCGTCTGTTCACAGTTCCGAGGCTGAAATCCGATGAGCCCCAGACAGATGTGAAGGCTGCCTGGGTGGAGAGTAACCCCGAGATCACGCCCAAGTTTTCTGCCGTAGCCTACTATTTTGGCCGCTCTCTGCAGGCAGCGCGGAAAGTTCCGGTGGGGTTGATTCACACATCCTGGGGCGGTTCTCCGGCTGAGGTCTGGATGCGCAGGCAGGTGCTTGAAGCCAATCCGGAATACAAAAAGTCAATCCTTGACAAATATGACGCTGACCTCAAGAAGTATCAGGAGGATCTGACTCAGTTTGAGAAAGAGCAGGGAGAGTTGAAGAGGCAGGGTCAGACCTCTGACAAGAAGGCTCCGCAGAGGCCCAACTGGAAACCGTCGGAACTCTACAATGGCATGATCGCTCCCTTGTTGCCTTATGCTATCAAAGGTGCGATCTGGTACCAGGGAGAGTCGAACGCAAGTCGCGCTTACCAGTATCGCTCGCTTTTTGCCGACATGATTCGCAACTGGCGGCAGGATTGGAAACAAGGAGACTTCACTTTTCTGGCAGTTCAGCTTGCCCCGTGGGACAAAAACAAGAAGCGTTCGCTCGAAGAGATAACGGCAACTCCTGGTGACAGTGACTGGGCTGAACTGCGCGAAGCCCAGGTGCTGGCAACTCAAACTCTGCCTAAAGTTGGCATGGTTGTGATCACGGATGTCGGTGACAAAGATGACATCCATCCCACGCGCAAGAGACCCGTGGGAGAACGCTTGGCGTTAGCTGCCCGAGGTATTGCCTATGGCGAGAAGGTTGTTTATTCCGGCCCGATTTACAAGAGCATGAAGATCAACGGAGACCGAGCGGTTCTCACTTTCAACCACGCGGGTCGAGGTCTGGAAGCGCGGGATGGCCAACTGAAAGGGTTCTCGATCGCCGGTGCTGACCAGAAATTCGTCTGGGCCAAAGCCGAGGTTCGGGGCAACAAAGTAATTGTCAGCAGTCCTCAGGCTTCGACGCCAGCAGCCGTGCGATATGGCTGGGCGGACTATCCCGTTGTGAATCTGTGGAGCAAAGATGGTTTGCCCGCTTCGCCATTTCGGACGGACAACTTTCCGATGATCACGCGTCCCCAGAACTGACTATGGGAGGCTCTCCTCTTCGGGCGACGCTCGGGTCAAATCCGCGATGGCGATGCGAACGGGTACCGAACTGTCCTCATTCACCTTCAGAACGAGGACCGCACTCAGGTGGTAATGAGCTGGAAGCTTCTGAGGTCTTGGCCGGTACGATACAAATCTCCAGACCTAAATGGAAAAGGACAGGATGTTGCTATGGAAGAGTTGGAACTGGCCTTCGAGAGACTCGAGATCGAATAGGCGCCGCTGAAGATCGACTGTACCAATAGGCTGAGTTCCTGCCACACTCAATCCGTTTGTGTTTCTGGTCGTTTTGCACCAAGATGAAACTCGCCCCCCATTGGGTGACCAATATAGTTTGCATTGTAGGGTCACCGTCTGACCAAGCCGTGGAAGCGCTAGCCCCTTTCCCCAGTCCTCGAAGAACGGACCGTTCCATGCCTCCCGTCTACCGGGTTCTGTCACTAGGTGAAAGGAATGAATGGTCCGATTTGAAACGGCGAATGGAGTCTTGCAGTCTCAAAGTTTCTCGGCTCGACGGTAAGGTGGCAGGAACGCTCCGTCGGTTGCGTCATCCGCTGCTGTCTCTCATCGCGTGTATCACCTCGTAATCTGATTCAAACAGCTGCCGCAGGTTTACCGGGCAGGCCCCCGGCTTTAGGACCTTTCCTTCGCGAATTACTAGGAACGGCTTTAGCTTTCTTGTCCCCTTTCGAATCTTGGAGTGAGTGTCGGCGAAGAGGAATTCTCCCTCTTCGACTTCAAAAACTAAGATGTCCGCACGCGAATTCATTCGGAGTGTTCCGATCTCATTTTCCAATTGCAATACTTTTGCCGGGCAAAAAGTGCTTTTCTCAATAACTTCCTCAAGGGTCATCCCGAGCGCCAGAAATTTGGAGAGCGTGTCAAGCAGGGTCACGGAGAAGGGGTCTTCAACGGAATAGCGGTGGAGATCAGTACTGATTGTGTCCGGGTAAAAGGAAAGCTCGAAAGCTCTCTGTGCCGTGTCCCACGAAAAGCTGCCGCAGCCGTGCCCGACGTCAAAGATGACACCGTCTTTTCTGGCTCGGTACACCTCCTCTAAGATAGACTGGTTCCCGCAATTGAGGATGCCGTCGCCCCGTCCCTGAAAACAATGGGTCACAATATCTCCGGGACGGAGGCGTCCCAACATTTGCGGTACGTTAGCGCCCTTGCTGATGTGAACCATGACCGGTAGCTGGACCGTGCGGGCAGCTTCCAGAGTTAACTCCAGAGCCTCAGCTCCGTGATTCCCCGTCATCTCTCCAAGCCGGATCTTTATGCCGACAACCACATCCCGATTTCTTTCAACGACGACGGCGGTTTCTTTGGGTCTCGCGTAACGGATGTCCAGAAGTTCCTCGACAAAGGGAGCATGCAGTCCCAGGCAGGAAATGTGCAGGAAGGCTAACATGCGAATCCGAGCGCGATCGATGGTTTGTTTCCGGAATTCTGGAAAATTAACGAATCCGGTCGTGCCGGCATCGACTACTGTGGTGACCCCATGGTTTAGGCTGATGTGAGGATCGATCCCGTAGATGCTTCCTTCGTACCAGTGACCGTGCAGATCGATTAATCCCGGGCAGACATACTTGCCCTGCAGGTCGAGGATCTCCAGGCTTCCTGTGTCTTCCAGAGTGTGGTTGATCTCTTTAATGCGGCCCCGGACAATTCCTATGTCCGTGATCCCATTCAAGCCCTGGGAAGGATCGACAACTCGACCATTCTTCAGGAGCAAGTCGTATTTCATTGATCTCCGCTCTCAGTAATTGCCGACGACCGTAACGACGGTTCTTCATAGGCAAGAGCTCGGGCTGGATTGTGAATCGTCATCTGTTGGATACTATGTTCGGCCACGCCGATTTTTCTGAGTAACGGCAAGAACTCTCGTTGCAGATGATCGTACCCTTTGCCGCCGTAGCTGTGCAGATGCTGTTTCAAGCAGACGTCCAGAGAAAGCAAGAGCTGTTTTTCGAAACCGTCATCCACCAGTTCCAAAACATTGCGAGCTCGCACCTCATCAGCGGGATAGCCGTCTCCCCGGTAGCCGATGTTATCGATGCCCAGATAGACTCCCTTTTCAGCGATGCGCCGCACATGAGACGCTCCGAAGCGATCTCCCAAATGGCTGATGACGATTCGCTCCGGCGGGACACCCTCTTCCTGCAACAGTGCGATCTGTTCCAGAGCCAGTTCTCCAAAATGGGTAGTGTGGGTCCAAATTGAGACGCCGGTGAGCTTGTGAGCGCGCGCCGCTGCACGAAACACACGCTCTTGCCCCGGAGTAATGTAGTAGCGCTCCGTTCCAATTTCTCCGATGACACCAGCCCGAATGTCTGTGCCGTCAGCGCCCACCATGAGGTCGCGGACAATGCGACCGGCGAGGTCGTCAGGACTCAGTTCACTCACATACGACGGGTACACGCGCTCGCGATACCAGGCACTTCCCATGACAATCTGGACACCGGTTCGCTGTGCAATCCTGCGCAGGCCTGAGGGATTTCTTCCCAGACCGATGCTGGAGACTTCGACCAGGGTTCGACCGTCCGCTTTGCGGAAACTCTCCAGCTCCAGGACAGCCATGTCTTCATCGTCTAGAATGCCATCATAACTGTTCAAGATCGGCCACAGATCGCACAGAACGTGTTCATGGGACAAAGTGAAGCCGACGTCCTGCTGCCGGACCGGCCCTTCTACGGTCATGATGTGCATGCTCTGCGTCCTCTAGCTTATTTCATCTCAATCGTTATCTCAGCTGAGATAAGATGACTCACCGATGAACTTTGCGATTATAGGTTATGGCTACACGGGACAGCAACACGCTCGTGCTCTGAGTAGAATTCCTGGAGTTACTCTTCGAGCAGTCGCTGAGCAGGATGTGACGAAACGAAAGCAGATCACTGTCCGTGCTCTGGCGGACTATCGTCCTCTCCTGGAAGATCCTCAAATTGACGCCGTCAGCGTCTGCCTCCCTCACCACCTGCATGAGAAGGTCGCTTCACTCGCACTTCAGGCTCGGAAGCATGTCTTGGTGGAGAAACCGCTGGCGATTGATGTCGCGGGCGGAAAAAGACTCTGCAGGTTATCGAGAAAGGTCCAGAAGGTACTAATGATCGAGATGACTCACCGCTTTCTGCCTCCGCTCCAGGAGGCCCAAAAGCTCGTCGCAAGCGACGTCATCGGACGGGTCATTGCCGTGGATGAATACTTGATCGAGGGGATTGGACTCTTTGGGAGTTTGCCGGAATGGATGTTGCGCCGGAAGAAAGCCGGAGGCGGAGTGGCCTTGACCAGCGGGATTCACTTGCTTGACCACATCGCCTGGATCTGCGGGAGGCCGCTCACCTTGAAGGCTGCTTGCTTCGGCGATGCGCAGAAGCTCGGAGATGTTGAGGACACGGCCGCCCTTTTCCTCGAGCTTCCGGACGGCACTCCCGTTCACATCGTTCTTTGCTGGAGAAAGGAGGACAGCACGCTAGACTGCCAACTCACTATCGTCGGCAGCAAGGGAACTCTTAAGGTGAACCCTTGGGGAGCACTGAGCCTCGTGACCCGGGAAGACTCGATGAGTAGGAGTTTCTTCCAAAAAAATTTGAACACGGCCGAACGTGCGCTTCTGGGAATGAAAAGTGCCCTCAAGGAATTCATCGAGGCAGTTAAGAAATCAAGGCCTCCAATACCGGCTCCTGAAGACTCATTGGTGAGCCAAGCCCTCATAGAGCAAGGGTATCAACATTGGAACGAAACGCATCGCAGGAGTTTGGACGCTTGTAGTCGAGGGCAGTGACCCGATAGATAGGCCTCATTGAGGCCAACCACAACCTTCCCTTCGGCACGCCACGACGCGCTGCGCCAAAGCGCCAACCACCCTCCCTAAGGCTCTACCTTCTATTCTGTCACCTGCTCAAAGATCGCGAAGTCTCCGGGGTTCCAAGCTTGGGCGATGATGTAGAACTTGCTGCCAACCTGGCGAAGAACAGCGTTGTGGATGTGTTGAAAGTTGGGTAGCCCCAGATCTTCTTTGGGCATAATCGTCGAAATCAAGCGGTCTTCCTCAAGAATATAGATTGGAGCGCCTTTGCTTTTGTCGGGCCCATCCAGAGCGGGAACAACTGCATATTTCCCTAGATAATCGATATCGCAAGGCAAAGAGCCCAATGGCATCTTAAGTGTGGAGAGGTATTGCCCGTAGCGGGTGAAGCGATCAATCTCAGAGTTCGGTCGGTCTGCGACGTCGATTCGCTTCGTGCCAGGTGGTATAGCAATGCCATGCCCCGTCCCGAACTGGCCCGGTCCAGTGCCTCGGCCGCCAAACGCCAGGTCGTTCCACACTGCCTTGAAGGGATTGAGACTCAGAATCCGAGCAGTCAGCACATAGTCGAGGTTTGAATAGCCAGTTGTCACATAGTAGAGACCGTCGAGGTACTCCACGTCGGTTGGAACGAAGTTGCCTCTGCCGGCGAAATAGTCATTTACTGTCGGAATGCCGAAGTCGTCATCCGAGGTCGGCGGGTTCAAAGTGTGCAGCAGCTTCCCGTCCAGGGTCGTGGTGAACACTCGAAACCCGTCGGTCGAGGGAAAGGTAAGATAGCTCGCGCCATTCTCGCCATACCAGATCTTGGTATTATGGAGATTCAGTTTTTTCATGTCTGCAGGGGTGTCCAGCAACTTTACCGTTTGCATGTCCGAGCTGATTTGAAGAATACCGGCCCCGGGGAGTGCGAAATAGGTTTCTTCTCTGCCGGGCCGATGATCGACAGCAAAACCGCCGTGAGCTGAAACCAAGACTTTCCTGGCTTCCTCGGGAAGACGGTCAGACGTGTGCAGGACTTTGAAACGCATCTTGCCTTGGCCGCTTATTCCTGGGACTGTCGCCGGTTTAGAGCTGCCTGCTGCCGCTGCTTGTTGAGCTGCATAGACGGCCAATCGCAGCGGCTGATGGGCCAGAACGCTGGACTCGCTTGAGACCATCCCCAACAACACAGCAGCCCCTCCAAGCAATAACTTTGATAGACGGTCCATCACAAACACCTCACTCTCTTCTTGGATTGGACTAGAGATAACGTCACTCGGGAACATGGCTTCCGATTCGATTGCGAAGCGGCAGTGTATTCGACATTCACGTGCCCGTCAATGCAAACGTGGGAGATGCGAGGATCATCAAAGTCCTTTAAGTCATTGTGTGAAGACAACGCCCTTGCTAACGCACCGGCTACTAAGCCTCGGCCTGTTCAGTAGCCTGACGGGAAGGGAGGGCCGGGGACTTTGACGGGTTGCCAGCGGGCGACTCGCACTTGACGCGCCACGTCAACTTGGCAAAGCCTGATTGTCCCCTCCTGCCAAAGGTAATACACTTGGCAAGACTTCTTCTGGTAACGGTGAATTGGCTGAGATGGTCGTGCGAATTGAACCAAGACAAAAAGGAATTTCTGGTCTTAAGGCCGCATGTCTCCTCATCGCCTTGAGTAAGCCTTTCGTCGTCCTGGCGCAAGGTTCCAGCCAATCAACCGAGGAAAGCATTGTTGGGAAATTGAAGGCCCTGGGAGCCCGTGTGTTTACCGAGGGGGAGCATGTAGTGGAAGTGAATTTGGACGGCGCGAAAATCAGCGATGCGGACTTGAGCTTGGTGGCCGGGCTCTCGGAAATCACTGACCTTTCTCTCGAAAACACCCAGGTAGGTGACGCCGGAATGGCTCACCTCGAGCTGCTATCCAAGCTGGAATGGCTGAATCTGTATCACACCCAGGTTGGAGACGCAGGACTGCAGCATTTGAAGAATTTGAAGAATTTGCAGCACTTGCCCGTTGGCCGGACCAACATCACTGACGGGGGCTTGGCTCATCTGGAAAATATGACTCAGCTGCTCTATTTGGGTCTGCGTGGTGATCATGTAACCGATGCTGGCCTCAAGCATCTGCGCACCTTGACCCATCTCAAAGGCCTTCATCTCGGCGAGACTAAGGTTACCGACGCAGGGCTCTTGTATCTTCAGCATCTGGCTGAGCTCAAGAAGCTCTGGCTTCATAATACTGCCATCTCTGACGGGGGAGTACCCGCCCTTGCGGGTCTCAAAAGTCTGGAGCACCTCGAAATCTACTCGACCCGGATAACGGAGAATGGCGTCAAACGGCTTCAGGTTGCACTGCCGCGGTGTCACATCGTGGCTCAAACGGAATAGAATAGTGAGCTACCACAGCCTTTGACGCTGCCTCTTTCCGTTAGACGGTAAGCACTGCAATGATTTGGAGGCTCGTCTTCACTTGCGCCTGTTGTTAAGGATTTGTTCCCGAATACGTCTAATCCAAGATCCGTCAACCTTGCGAATCATCCGAGAGATGCAATGCCTCAACTCCGACGAGACGGTATCTCGGGTGAGAGCCGCTCGGAGTCGTCTCTTAACTCGTTCGCGAATTAGAAAGGCCGCGAGACACCGAGGACATCTTTCCAGGTGGCTGGCGATCTCCGTGGTGGTTTCGATCGTCAGCTCGCTACTCAGGTAGAAGTCTAGCAATGCCATGACCTTCTTACAGTCCGGCTTGCCGATGTCAACCGGCCTCATGGCGTCCTCTCGGAAAAGGAACCTGGAAAAATTCAGAGTTGCTCAAAACAATGGGTAGGGCAC
>Ga0075423_10000039_pt1 | contig 66353 bp, 54 predicted proteins | sample SoiMethybrSBSTD2_FD_80114 | JGI IMG/M metagenome (GOLD analysis project Ga0075423, IMG submission 80114) | Bulk soil microbial communities from a Populus tree surrounding site in Tennessee, USA - Soil MetaG P. TD hybrid SBSTD2 | ecosystem: Environmental > Terrestrial > Soil > Tree plantation... | reverse complement strand
TCGCCGCCCCAGCGGGCCACCGTGTCGAAGGGCCGGACGCTCGAGGCCAGGGTCTGGGAGATCTCGCGCAGCACCGCGTTTCCCGCCTCGTACCCGTAGAGGTCGTTCAGCTGCTTGAAATTGTCGAGGTCTCCGATGACGAGCGACATGGGGCGGCCCTCGCGATACGCGCGCGCGATCTCGCGGTCCAGCTGCCGGCCGAAGTAGGGGCGGTTGTACACCCCCGTCAGCTCGTCGATCATCACGAGCATGCCGAGCTTCTTCAGGGTGACGAGCAGATCGCTCGCGTGCTCCGCGACGACGTTCAGGAGCCCCAGGCGCTCGTCGGTGAAGAACCCCGGCACGCGGCTCCAGGCCTCGAGCACATAGAGAAAGGGAGTGCCCGGCTCTCCCACGCGCGCCATGGCGAGGGAACGATAGTTCTCCGCGCTTCCCTTCGGCTCGTAGGGAGCCACCGCCACGTGCATCGTCGCGTCCATGGACTCGGCGTCGATCATGACGCGAACGAATCCCGGTCTCGCGAGGTCCTCCACGTAGATCGGCACGGCGCGCCGTCCCACCCAGTTCTCCGCGAGGGCTCGATTCCAGGGCTCTCCCTCGCTCATGGGCTGCGCGTACCGCGTGTCGAGCCCGCGCGCGAGCGAGTAGAGCCGCGTGTCGTCGCACTCGAGGATCTGCACGGCGGAGCTCAGGATCGTGCGCAGGATGTCGGCGGGGTCCGTCTGGAGGTACTCGGCATTCCGGTCGTCGCGCGCGAACAGCTTTCCCTCGACCGCGATGAGATGGGAGATCACGCGGTAGAGGAGGCGGCTCCGGACGTGCCAGTGGGGCCGGGCGGCGCGGACGAGCGCTTCCTCCTCGGCTCGCTTGCCGCCCGCGGCGGGAAGGAGAAACGTCTCCCCGGAGCCTCGCTCCCGATAGCGCACGTATCCGACACCGTCGCGCTGGAACCGGTCGACGCGCTCCAGGAGACCGGTCTCGATCAGTCGCTCCGCGATCTCGAAGGTGATCTCGTCGCGCAGAGCCTGGTCGAGCTCCGCGAGCGCAAGCTCCACGGGTCGATCGGGAGCGTCGGCGGTCGGTTCTTGGATCAGGCGGAGCGAGGACAGAAATGCCGTACGGATGCGGTGGGGTTCGTTCATTCCCTACGTATCTCGGGTGCGCGCGCGATGATGGACGGGAATCGTTCCCAGGATTATACCACGCGGGTCCCCTCCCGAGGGGAGTTCCGTGGAGCTAACGAGCCTCCTGGCGTCCCGCTAAGGCCCTTTTGCCCTTGACTTTGAGGGCCGGATGTGGTAGTTTGCTATTCGTAGCCGGTTCGCCTGCCCAAAGGAAGGGTGCGCATGGCTCATGGCCACGATCATCATAGGATGGCGTCGCGCATGCCATCCTTGGATTTCCCCCCGTCCCATTCCCCAGCCGTCGGTATTGTCCGAAGAAAGCGTGACGCAGAGACGTCAACCGCTTGGGAGCGTCCATCATGGATCGATCACGTGATGCCGGGGTATCCCCTCCCCCTGCAAGACACACACGTGCCGGAATCGGGGAGGCTGGGGTGATGTTGAACCAACGCAGAATCGTTCAGCTGGGCTTCATCCTGTGCCTGCTCGCGGTCCTCACCTCGGGGATTTCGGTCGAGCCGCAGCAGGCCATGGCCAGACCCGTCTATACGGGGGGCCCGGACGGCAATCCATACGGCAGCGGAGATCCGACCGGCGACGACATTCCCAGCCCGACTCCCAAGCCAGGCGGCGGCAAAGGCGCCGTGGCGCCGGCACCGGTGCGGGTCAGCGTTCAGGGAACGTACCTTCGCTGGAACATCTATCTCAGCATCTTGATCCGACTCGGAATTCGTTGAGCGAGAGGAGACAGCCGATCCGGGGGCGGGGGGTCCAACCCCCGCTCCCTCGAGCCCATGGCCCACGACCGCGCATCTGAGCACGACGCCCTGACCATCCAGCGCCGCCTGGACGAGTTGATCGCCCACGCGCGCTTCTCCGCGGCGCTGGATCTCATCGCCGAGCTGCACGCCCGGGGACCGCTGTCCTCGGATCTCGAGCACCCGATGGCGCTGACGCGCTGCCGCGCGCTGCTCGGTCTGGGCAAGTGGCGTGAAGTCGCCGATCTGGCGGAGCGAAAGCTCGAGGAGCTCTACGCCGCCCGGCCGGACGACAAGAAGCCGATCCTCGAGTACCACATCGCGGCGGGCCGGGCCGTCTGGCGCATCGGACGTCCGTCGAGGGCGGAGGAGCACTTCCGCGCCGCCTACCACATCAGCCGATGGGATTTCGAAGATCTCGAGGGGATGCTCCGCAGCCGGAACCTCCTCGGGCTCTGTTTTCTCGGCGCGGGCGAGATCCATCGCGCGGTCGTGGAGTTCGGCCGCGGCCAGCTCCAGGCGCGCGGCGCCGGCCTGAACCACGAGGAAGGCAATTTCTCGCTCAACCTGAGCATCGCTCTGTCCAAGCTTGGCCAGTTCGAGCAGGCGGACCAGGAGCTTTCCCGCGCGCGCGAGCTGTTCGGTCGTGAGCGCGGGCACTCCCGTGGCAAGGTTCAGACGCGGCTTTGCCTCGGGCAGCATCTCCGCATCCGAGGGGACCTGCGCGGCGCGGAGTCCCACATCCGCGGCGCGCTCTCGGAGGCGGAGGAGCACGGTTTCGAGCGCGAGCACGTGATCGCCCTGGAGTACCTGGGCGACGTCGCGCTCGATCAATTCGACAACCAGTCCGCCATCGAGCGCTACGACCAGGGACTTCTCCTGGCGGAGCGCCTGGCGCCGGAAGGGGACCTGATCCCCGAGCTCTGCCGGCGCATCGCCGAGGTGCACGTGCGCATCGGCGAGCCCAATCGCGCGCTCGTCACGTGCGAGCGCGGGCTTCGGATCGCGCGTCGGATCAACGACCGCTTCGAGGAAGCCGCGACCTGCCGCGTCATGGCGATGGCCCATCTCCTCCTCGGCCATCGCGAGCGCGCGCTCCGGGCCGCTCGCGAGGGCGCGCAGCTCCTCCGCAAGCTCGAAGCCATGTACGAGCTGACCCGGATCCTCGTCTGGACCGGCGAGACCCTCCTGGCGGGGAAGGACTCCGAGGAGCGGGGCGTGGCGCGCGATCATCTCTGGGAAGCGCGGAGCCTCGCGATGACGATGAATCTCGAGCGGTGGGTCGAGCGGACGGAGAAGGTGCTGGGGGTGGACCTCGAGCCCGCGCCGCCCGTCGCGACGCGCCGCGGATTCAGGGCCGCCGAGATCCCGGAGGGCGCGGATCCCGAGTGCTTCCGCTTCGGCATCGTCACGCAGGATCCGCGGATCGGGGAGCTGATCCGGATCCTGGAGCGCGCGGCGTCGAGCCATCTCCCCATCCTGATCCTGGGAGAGAAGGGGAGCGGGCGCGAGATGCTCGCGCGCGCCGCGCACGAGCTGGGAGACCGGCGCGACCGGCCCTTCGTCGTGGGCCGGTGCTCCACGCTGCCCGACGGCCATCTGGATGCCGATCTCTTCGGCCACGACCGGGCGAGCGGACCGACCATCGCCTCCGCGAAGCCCGGCCTGTTCGAGGGCGCGAACGGCGGCGTGATCTATCTCGACGAGGTGAGCGAGCTCCTCGTCGGGGCCCAGGCGAAGCTTCTTCGCGTGATCGAGATGGGCGAGCTGCGTCGGGTGGGCGCGGCGGGCGTGCGTCACGTGGACGTCCGCGTGGTCGCCGCCTCGACGCGCGATCTGGCGGGGCTCGTGCGGCGCGGCCTCTTCCGCGACGACCTCTACTACCGCCTGAACGGAATCCGGCTCGAGGTCCCGCCGCTCCGCGACCGCGTGCTGGACATCGAGCTGATCGGGAAGCACTTCCTCGAGCGCGCGTGCGCGCAGGCGAGGAAGCGCGTCTCGTTCACGGGAGAGGCGTGGGCGCAGTTCCGGAGCCACCCGTGGCCCGGGAACGTCCAGGAGCTGAAGGGCACGATCGAGCGCGCCGTCTCGCTCGCCGCGGACGGTGATCTCATCGGGCCGGAGCTGGTTCCGCTTCGACCCGCGCGTCGGGGCGGACGCCCCCCCGGCGCCGAGGCGCCCCGTCCGGAGCATCGCACGGAGCGGGATCAGATCCTGACCGCGCTCCGGGCGCACGGCGGGAATCAGTCCGAGGCCGCGCGCAGTCTGGGCGGGATGAAGCGCACCACGCTCCTCTACAAGATGAAGAAGCTCGACATACGTCCCGAGGAATACGGCTAGAGGCCCGCTGGCCCCTCCCAGGGATGCGCGGACGATCGGACTCCACGTCCGATCGTCCCGCATCGCCGAACCCGCCTTGACCCATCTCGCTCCGTCCCCCTATACTCCTCCCCGCGTGCGTCTGGCGTAAGAAACGCTCCATCAATCTCTTGAGGACGGCGGATGATCTCCGAGCTGATGAAGGGCCTTTCCATCACCCTGTCCCATTTTTTCAAGAAGCCGGTCACGCTGCGCTACCCGGAAGTGAGAATGGAGATGTATCCCCGCTTCCGCGGCCTTCACGAGCTCCATCGCTACGAGAACGGCCTCGAGCGCTGCGTGTGCTGCGGCCTGTGCGCCGCGGTCTGTCCGGCCGACGCGATCTACATGGAAGCGGCGGAGAACACGGAGACCGAGCGCTACTCCGCGGGAGAGCGCTACGCCAAGCGATACGACATCGACATGCTTCGCTGCATCTTCTGCGGCTACTGCGAGGAGGCGTGTCCCGAGGACGCGATCTTCCTCGGCCATAATTTCGAGCTCTCCGACTACTCGCGCGATTCCTTCGTCTATACCAAGGAACAGCTCCTGGTGCCGGTCGGGCAAACCCACACCCCCGGCATCGTGCGCGGGCGGTAGTCGGGCCGCGCACGGACGAGGCGCGATTGGCCGACGGCACCATCCTCGCGCTCCTGTCGGGCCTCGTCGCGGGCGGGGCCAACGTGGCCGGTGGCCTCCTGGCGCTGAGCCGCCGCGGCTGGGACCGGGTTCGCCAGAGCTACCTCGTCGCGGCGGGCGCGGGGTTCATGCTCGCCGCGGTGATCCTCCGCATGACCCCCGAGAGCTACCGGATCGCGGAGCTCCACGCGCAGCCCGGCCTCGCGGTGGGTACCCTCTTCCTCCTCGGCTATCTCTTCGTGCACGCCGCCGAGCACGTCCTGGTGGGGCACTTTCACTTCGGCGAGGAGACGCACCACGAGCACTGGGTCGAGCCTGTCGTGGGCACGACCGCGCTCCTCGGGCTCCTGCTCCACGCCTTCTTCGACGGGGTCTCGATCGGTTCGGGGTTTCTCGTCAAGCCGGAGCTGGGAATCCTCGTGGCGATCGCGATTTTCCTGCACAAGGTACCCGAGGGCTTCACGGTCGCATCGATCATGACAGCGGCCGGGCGCTCGGCGAAGGACGCGGGATGGAGCGCCGCCTGGCTGGGCGTGGCAACCCTGATCGGCGTGGTCACGATCTCGCACTGGCCCGCCATGGTGCGGTTTGCGCTGCCGTTCTCCGCGGGGGCCGCGCTCTACGTGGCGGCCTCGGATCTCATCCCCGCCGTGAACGAGACGAAGGGGATCCGCATGGCGCTGTGGGTCTTCGGCGGTGTGCTCTTCTTCTACGGCACCGAGCGACTGCTCGGGGTCTTCGGCTTGTGATTGACGGTCCCGGGACCGGCTGATACATTGGGGGAGTAGGGCTTACTCGATGCAGGCACAAGAGCTTGGCCAATCCTCGGTCAGGCCGTGAAAGGTGAGTTGTCATGGGTCTCGAAGAGCTGGTACCGGACGGAATCTTGACGACGACCGTCGAGAAGATGGTCAACTGGGCGCGCCGATCCTCGCTCTGGCCCGCCACGTTCGGTCTGGCGTGCTGCGCCATCGAGATGATGGCCACGAGCGCGTCGCGATACGACCTCGCGCGCTTCGGCGCGGAGGTATTCCGGGCCTCGCCGCGACAGGCCGATCTCATGATCGTCGCGGGCCGGGTGAGCAAGAAGATGGCGCCCGTGCTGAAGCGGATCTACGACCAGATGCCCGAGCCGAAGTGGGTCATCTCCATGGGCGCATGCGCCTCGTGCGGCGGCATCTTCAACAACTACGCGATCGTGCAGGGCGTGGATACGATCGTTCCGGTGGACGTCTACGTGCCGGGCTGCCCGCCTCGCCCGGAAGCGCTCATCTACGGAATCATGAAGCTGCAAGAGAAGATCGACCGGCAGAGCCTCAAGGGTCCGGACCCGCTTCCCTCGAGCGAGGCTCCGCGCGGGTCCGAAGCGAGCGGCTCCAGCGCCTGATCCGAATGGCCACCGCGACTTCCCCCGAATTCAAGACCATCACGATCAACATGGGGCCGCAGCACCCCTCGACGCACGGGGTGCTCCGGCTGGTGATCGAGCTGGACGGCGAGACCGTGATCTCTCTCCAACCGGTGATCGGGTATCTCCACACCGGAATGGAGAAGTCCATGGAGTCGAAGACCTACCACAAGTCGATCACGGTGACCGACCGCATGGACTACCTCTCGCCGCTCGGGAACAACATGGCGTACGTGGGGGCGGTCGAGAAGCTGATGAACCTCACGATCCCCGAGCGCGCGCAGGTCCTGCGCGTGATCCTGCTCGAGCTCACGCGGATCTCCTCGCACCTGGTCTGGCTGGGGACCCACGCGATCGATCTCGGCGCGATGAGCGTCTTCCTCTACTGCTTCCGGGAGCGCGAGAAGCTCCTCGACGTGAACGACATGGTGGCGGGGTCGCGCCTCACGCCTAGCTACTTCCGCGTGGGCGGCTTCTACCAGGACGTGCCGGACACCTTCGTGCCTCACGTCCGGCGTTTCCTCGAGGAGTTCCCGAAGGCCCTCGCCGAGTACCAGAATCTGCTGACCAAGAACCGGATCTGGATGAAGCGCACCATCGACGTCGGCATCCTGAGCGCGGCGCAGGCGATCGACCTCTGCCTGACCGGACCGTCGCTCCGGGGGAGCGGCGTCCGCTACGACGTGCGCAAGGCGATGCCCTATTCCGGCTACGAGACCTACGAGTTCGAGGTTCCGATCGGGAAGAAGGGCGACGTCTACGACCGCTACCTCTGCCGGATCGAGGAGATGAAGCAGTCGCTCTCGATCGTCCGCCAGGGGCTGGATCGACTCCTGCCCGGTCCCGTGCGCGCCGACAATCCCTACCTCTTCCCGGCGGACCGCACCGACGTGAAGCTCAACATGGAAGAGCTGATCTACCATTTCAAGATCATGTCGGAGGGGTTCCGCGTGAGCCCCGGCGACGCCTATTTCTCCATCGAATCCCCCAAAGGGGAGCTCGGCTTCTACGTGGTGAGCGACGGCGGACCCATTCCGCATCGCACCCGCGTCCGTCCTCCGTCGCTCGTCAACCTCCAGGCGCTCTCGGACATGTGCATCGGGCGGATGGTGGCCGACGTCGTGGCCTGCATCGGGAGCATCGACATCGTGCTGGGCGAGGTGGATCGCTGATGGCGACCGCGACGGCCACGTTCGAGCCGGTCCTCACCAAGACGATCCATCTGCCCTCGAGCCACACGCTGGCGGTCTACAAGAAGCACGGCGGCTACCAGGCGCTGGCGACGGCGCTGAAGAAGACCCCCGACGAGATCATCGACCTGGTCAAGCGATCCGGGCTCCGTGGGCGGGGCGGCGCGGGATTCCCGACCGGGACCAAGTGGGGATTCGTCCCGAAGTCCACCGACAGGCCGAAGTACATGTGCGTGAACGCGGACGAGAGCGAGCCCGGCGCCTTCAAGGACCGGCTCCTCTGCCAGAAGGATCCCCACCAGCTCCTCGAGGGAACCCTGATCGGGTCCTACGCGATCGGCGCGAGCCGCGCGTACATCTACATCCGAGGCGAGTTCGCGCACGAGGCGCGCATCCTCGAGGCCGCGATCGAGGAAGCCCGCAAGGCCGGCTACATCGGATCGAACATCCTGGGATCGAAGTGGTCCTGCGAGGTCACGATGTATCTCGGCGCGGGCGCCTACATCTGCGGCGAGGAGACGGGGCTCATCGAGTCCCTGGAGGGCAAGCGCGGATGGCCCCGCCTCAAGCCGCCGTTCCCGGCCGTGGTCGGCTTGTTCGGGTGCCCCACGGTGGTGAACAACGTGGAGACCCTGGCCTGCGTGCCCCACATCGTGAACCGTGGATGGGAATGGTTCGCGGGGATCGGCCCGGAGCGGAACACGGGCCCCAAGCTCTACGGCTTGAGCGGCCACGTCAAGAACCCGGGGGTCTACGAGCTTCCGATGGGCGTCTCGCTCCGGGAGCTGATCTACGAATATGGAGGCGGCGTCCCCGGAGACCGTGCCGTGAAGGGCGTGATCCCCGGCGGTGCCTCCTGCCCGGTGATCCGCGGCGACGAGATCGACATCCAGATGGACTTCGACACGCTCACGCGGGCGGGATCGCTCTTCGGCACCGGCACGCCGATCGTCATGGACGACACGACCTGCATGGTCCGCGCGGCCTGGATCACGGCGCGGTTCTTCGCGCACGAGTCGTGCGGTCAGTGCACACCGTGCCGCGAGGGCTGCGGCTGGCTGCAGCGCCTGCTCTGGAAGATCGAGGAGGGAAGGGGCGAGGAGAAGGATCTCGACACCATCCTCTCCGTGACGGACCAGATCGAGGGGAACACCATCTGCGCTCTGGGCGACGCCGCCGCATGGCCCGCGCGCGGATTCGCCCGGAAGTACCGGGATGAGTTCCTCCAGCACATCCGCGAGAAACGCTGTCCCCTGGACGGCGGCTCGCTGCACTAGAGGGGATCGCATGCCCGCCGTGAAGGCCTTCGTCGACGGACGCGAGATCTCGGTCGAGAAGGGGACGAACCTGATCGAGGCCGCGAAGCTGGCGGGCGTGTTCGTGCCGCACTTCTGCTACCACCCGGGTCTCCCGGTGGTCGGCGTCTGCCGCATCTGTCTCTGCGAGCTGGAAGGGCGACCCAAGCTGGTCGCGGGCTGCGCCACCGGGGTCGAGGAAGGGATGAAGATCGTCACGCGCTCGAAGAAGGTCGCCGACGCGCGGAAGGCGGTCATGGAGTTCCTGCTCATCCACCATCCGCTCGACTGCCCCATGTGCGACAAGGGGGGCGAGTGCACGCTCCAAGACTACACGATGCTCCTGGGGCCCTCGCGGAGCCGCTTCCGGTTCGAGAAGCTCACGTGGCCGGAAGAGGACGTGGGCGGAAAGCTCGTCCTGAACAAGAACCGCTGCATCCTGTGCATGCGGTGCGTGAACCTCTGCAAGGACGTGGCGGGCCTCGACGAGATCGCGGTGCTGAACCGGGGCGAGCAGACATTCATCGGCACCGTCGACGGGCGGATGATCGAGAACGAGCTGGCGGGGAACATCGCGGACATCTGTCCGGTCGGCGCGCTCACCAGCAAGGACTTCCGGTTCAAGGCGCGCCCCTGGGAGCTCACCAACGTCTCCTCGGTCTGCCCGCACTGTTCCAAGGGCTGCAACATCACCGTGGGCTACCACCCGCGACGGAACGAGATCCTGCGCCACACCGCCCGCGAGAACATGGACGTGAACCAGTGGTGGATCTGCGATCGTGGCCGCGGCGGGTTCCACCACGTCCACGATCCACGCCGCCTCACGGCGCCCCTGCGTCGGGGCGAGGGAGGGCTCGGCCCCACGACCTGGAACGAGGCGCTCCCCGCCATCGCGCGGACGCTGCGCGACGTGATCACCCGGCATGGCGCCCGCGCTGTCGGCGTCCTGAGCTCCGGGACGCTGACCAACGAGGAGCACTACTTGACCCGGGCCATCTTCACGGACGGGCTCGGAGTCACCCACGTCGATGTTCCTCCCCGGCCGCAGCCGGAGGTCGTCTACCGGAAGTTCACGATCGAGGGGGACAGGGACCCCAACGCCCGCGGCGCCAGGCTCTGCGGCATCGCGCCGACGGCGAGCGGGCTCGGCGTGCGGGACATGGTCCGGGCCGCGGCCGAAGGCTCCATCAAGGCGCTGATCTTCCTGCGCGGCGGTCCCCTGGACCTCTTCGGGGAGCCCGCGATCGTGGAGCGGGCCCTCGGGAACGTGGAGCTCCTGCTCGTGGTGGACCTCCTGCCCTCCGCGGTCTCCGAGCGGGCGCACTGGGTGCTTCCGGGCGTGTCCTTCGCGGAGAAGGACGGCACGTTCACCAACTCCCAGGGGCGCGTGCAGCGCATCCGCAAGGTGCTCACCCTGAACGGGGACACCCGCGAGGACTGGCGCATCTTGCAGGGCCTGGGGCGGGCGCTCGGCGTCACGACCACGCCCGATCCGGACCCGGAGCGCATCTTCTCCCGGCTCGCCCAAGCTGTTCCCGCCTTCTCGGGCCTCTCGTACGCCACACTCGGAGAGCTTGGTGCGCCGATCGCAGCCGCGACGGCGGACGTCGCCGTGGGGTGACGCCCGGCGCCGCCGCTCGATCCTCCACGCCCTCCCCAAGACCGACCTCCACGTTCACCTCGACGGATCGCTTCGTCCCGCGACGCTCTTCGCGCTCGCGAAGGATCAGGGCGTGCGGCTCGACGTCCGGGGCCCGGCCGAGCTTCAGAGCTTCCTCGGCCGCCTGACCGCGGGCGTGAGCCTTCCGACGTACCTCAAAGCGTTCGACCTCACGTGCTCGGTGATGCAGGAGCCGGAAGCCCTCAGGCGCGTGGCGTTCGAGCTGGCGGAGGACGCCCATCAGGAGAACGTCCGCTACATGGAAGTGCGCTATTGCCCGGCGCTTCACCTGAAGGGCGGCCTGAAGCTCCAGGACACGGTCGACGCGGTGGTGCGCGGTCTCTCGGAGGCGGGACGCCGCTACGGAATCCAGACCGGCACGATCATCTGTGGGATCCGCCACCTGAGCCCGGACCTCTCGCTGGAGCTGGCCGACCTGGCCGTGGCGTACGCGGGGCGCGGGGTCGTGGGATTCGACCTCGCCGGCGCGGAGAAGGACTATCCGGCGAAGGCGCATCGCGAAGCGTTCGACCGGGTTCTGCGGAACAACGTGAACGTGACGGTCCACGCGGGGGAAGCCTTCGGACCGGGAAGCATCCGCCAGGCGCTGCACTACTGCGGCGCCCACCGGATCGGCCACGGAACGCGGCTCCGGGAGGATCCGAAGACCCTGGATTACGTGAACGACCACCGGGTCCCGCTCGAGATGTGCCTCACGTCCAACGTCCAGACCCGGGCCGCTCCCTCCCTGGAGGAGCATCCGTTTCGCGACTACCTGAGCGCGGGCGTGCGCGTCACGCTGAACACCGACAACCGGCTCGTCTCCTCGACCACCATGACCGACGAGCTGGATTCGGCCGTCCGCACCTTCCACCTGGACCCCATGGACGTTCGGCAGGTTCTTCTGAACGGGTTCAAGTCGGCGTTCGTGCCCTACGCGGAGAAGGGGGCCCTCCTCCGGCACGCGGTGCTGGAGATCGATCGGGTCCTTCCGAGCACCGAAGCCCCGGCTCTCGAATCCGAGCGCGACCTTCTGTGACGGGTCGCATCCAAAGCCACGCGGGGCCGCGCTTGAATGAGCCGGTTCTGTCCCCTAGTATCGTGACGGTGAGGACACAAACATGAATCAGATGGGTCGTGCGGCGGGGCCACTGCCTTCGGTTTCGGGACGTCGAAGTCCTGTCCCTATATTGCAATGCGCCACGGGCTTCTGGGCCAGCCAGGCGCTCCTGAGCGCGGTCGAATTGAAGATCTTCACCATCCTGTTCGGCGGTCCCAAGACCGCCCTCGAGGTGGCGCAGGAGGCGGGCGCCGATCCGGCCGGGATCGAGGCGCTCCTCGACGCGAACTGCGCGCTGGGGTTCCTTCACCGGAACGGAGATCGCTACCGCAACGACGAAGCCTCCAACGCGTATCTCGTCGAAGGGTCTCCGGGCTCGTACGTGGACCTCGTCCGATTCATGAGGGAGCCTCTGTACGAAGTCTGGCGAGGACTCACCGACACCATCCGCGGGGGGGCGCCTCCCGAGCCGCAAGGCGGACGCGACGACGCGGCCATCGCGCTCGCGCGCGGCTTCCACAACGGCGCGTACGCCCTGATGATGCGCCTGGCCGAGATCCTGGACCTCGAGTTCAGCGCCTATTCGCGGATGCTCGACGTGGGAAGCCATACGGGCGCGGGCGCTCTCTGTCTGGCCCGCCGGTATCCGCAGCTTCAGGCGACCCTGCTCGATCGGCCGATCTTCCGGGAGCTGGCGGAGGAGTTCATCCACTCCACGAAGCTCGACGACCGGGTCCACTTCGAGGAAGGAAACCCCGACGAAGCGAAGCCGGATGGCGAGTACGACCTGGTCCTCCTCTCGCACCATCTCTCGCAGCGGAGCCGCAGCGACCTGCCCGCGATCCTCGCGGCGGTGGCGCGGTCGCTTCGCCCCAGTGGGATGCTCCTCGTCACGGAATTCCTCCTCGAGGATTCGAAGGCGGAGCCCCGGGAGGCCGCGCTCTTCCGGCTCAACGTCCTGGCCAGCAACGGCCCGCGCTTCGCCGGCGCGCTCACGCGCTCCGAGCTCTACAAGCTCCTCGAACAGGCGGGATTCAAGGACGTGGACATGGTCGGGCTGCCGATGTTCGGAATCACGGCGATCACCGCCAGCAAGGCGTGACCGTGCGGGTCGAGCGCTTCTCGGTCGGCCCGCTCGACAACAATCTCTATCTCCTCACCTCGGACGGGACCCGGGACGCGATCGTCATCGATCCCTCGATCGACAGCGAAGACGTCCTGGCCGAGATCGGGCGCCGCGGACTCGACGTGAAGCGGATCCTCCTCACGCACGCGCACGTCGATCACATCCTCATGGTGAAGCGCTTTCACGACGCGACGGGGGCTCCGGTCTGGCTGCACGAGGCGGACCGGCCGCTCTACGACCGGGGACGAGACCAGGCCGCGGCCTTCGGGATGCCCTGGCCCGGCAGCGCTCCCATCGCGCGCTCCATCGTCGATCAGGAGGAGGTCGGCATCGAGGGGATTCCCGTTCGGGCGATCCACACGCCGGGGCATTCCCCGGGGAGCGTGACCTTCGTGACCGCGTCCGGGTTGATCGGAGGCGACGTCCTCTTCCGCGGATCGGTGGGCCGGACGGACCTCCCCGGCGGCGACTGGCCGGTCCTGGTGCGCACCATCCGGGATCAATTCTTCACGTTTCCGCCGGAGACCCGGGTCCTGCCCGGGCACGGTCCCGAGACCACCATCGGCCTCGAGCACCGGACGAATCCCTTCGTCGGGGAACCGGCGCTCGAGGGGGCCTAGGGTCGGTGGCCGAGCGCGCCGACGCGCTCATCATCGGCGGCGGAGTGATCGGGGCGAGCATCGCCTATCACCTCACGCGCCGCGGTCTCAAGCCGGTCGTGTTCGAGCGCGATCTCCTGGGAAGCGGGAACACCGGCCGGTCGGCGGGCGGGATCCGCGCCCAGTTCACCACCGAGATCAACATCAAGCTCTCCCTCTACTCCATCGCCTTCTACGAGCGCTTCCGCGAACTATTGGGCGCGGACGCCGAATTCCATCAGGTGGGCTATCTCTTCCTCGCGGTCACGCCCGAGCAGCTTCGCCACTTCAAGGAGCGGGTCGCCTTCCAGAAGAAGCTCGGGGTCGAGGTCTCGCTCCTCACGCCGGAGGAGGTCGCGTCCGGCTGGCCCTTCCTGCGCACCGACGACGTCACCGGCGCGACCTACTCCGCCAAGGACGGGTTCGCGGGCCCGTACGAGGTCACGATCGCGTTCGCCAACGCGGCCCGGCAGGGGGGCGCCACCATCCACGAGCAGGCGGAAGTGACCGAGATCCTGGCGGATCGGGGGCGCATCCAAGGGCTCAAGACCTCCGTCGGGGATTTCTCCTCGGACGTCGTGGTGGCCGCCTGCGGCCCCGCGGTCCCGGCGATGGTGAAGCCGCTCGGGATCGAGGTGCCGGTCGTGCCCTACCGACGCCATCTCTACATGACGGAGACCTTCCCCGAGATTCCCGAGGGGATTCCGTTCATCATCGACTCCGGGACGGGGCTCTACTTCAGGAAGGAGACGGGCGGGATCATGCTGGGCATGGTGGACAAGAGCGATCCTCCCACGTTCAGCATGAACGTCGACGACGGCTACCTCGAGAAGCTGGTCGAGGCGGCGCTCCTTCGCGTGCCGCTCCTCGAGAAGGCGAACATCCTGAACGGATGGGCCGGTCTCTACGATACGACCCCCGACCACCACGCCATCGTCGGGCCGGTGGACGAGGTGAAGGGTCTCTACCTCACGGTCGGATTCAGCGGTCATGGATTCATGCACAGTCCCGCGATCGGCGCGGCCGTCTCGGAGATGATCGTGGACCAAGGGGCGCGTTCGGTGAACGTGGACGCCCTGAGCCTCAATCGGTTCGCCGCCGGGGCCGTGGTGGAGGAGACCAACGTCATCTGAGCTGGAAAAGCTGCTCCATCCGACCGCGCTCTACCGGGATTTCCTGACCGCGCCCGACCGGGTTCGGTCCTATTACCCGGTCGATTTCCGCGATCCCGCCGCGTGCGTGAGCGCGGGCACGACGCGCGATTACCCGGCCGCGCGGCGCGCGGCCGTGGCCTCGATCCTGCGCCGCCAGGCGGAGGCGTGGGGGCTGCTCGAGGCGTCGCGCGAGAGCCTCGCGCTCTTCGAGCGGCCCGAGACGATCGTGGTGGTCTCGGGCCAGCAGCCGGGACTCTTCGGCGGGCCGCTCTACACCCTCTACAAGAGCATCACGGGGATCGCGTTCGCGCGGGAGCTCTCGCGCGCGACGGGACGGCCGGTCGTGCCCGTCTTCTGGATCGCCTCGGACGACCACGATTTCGAGGAGTCCCGCCACGCGTTCGTGGGGGACGGCATGGTGGAGCTCAGGGAGGTGGCGTACCCAGTCGACGCGGCCCCGCGGGGCGTGTCGCTCTCGCGGATCAGGTTGGGCGCTCCGATCGAGGACGCAACCCGTCAGGCACTCGAGGCGCTGGGTATGGGCGCATTCCGGGGAGAGGTTGTCGAGCGGCTGCGGGAGGCCTATGCGCCCGGACGCGGCTGGACCGAAGCCTTCGCGCGGCTCGCCGGGGGATGGGTCGCCCCGTGGGGCGCTCTGGTGTTCGATCCGTCCGATCCGGAAGCGAAGCGGCTCGCGCTCCCGATCTTCGAGCGCGAGGTGGAGCTGAACGGCAAGAGCTCCGAGGCGGCGCGCGCGCGGGGGGAGGAGCTCGAGGCGAAGGGGTACCACGCGCAGATGGCGCGGACCGGTCAGGAGCTGAATCTCTTCTGGCACGGCGAGGTCCGGGAAGCGCTGCGGGTCGTGAAGGACGGGACGCTGCGCCTCGCGGAGAGCGGTCGGGAGATCTCGAAGCGGGATCTCCTGAACAAGCTGCGCGAGCGGCCCGAGGACGCGAGCCCCGGGGTGCTCCTGCGTCCTCTCATGCAGGACTATCTCCTCCCGACGGCCGCCTACGTCGGCGGGCCGGCCGAGGTCGCGTACTGGGCGCAGGTCTACCCGTCGTATCCTCTCTTCCAGATCCAGCCTCCGGCGATCGTGCCCCGGGGGGGCGCCACGATCCTCGAGCCCAGGGTGTCGAAGATCCTGACCAAGTTCGGAATCTCCTGGGACGCGCTGGCGGGGGACGTCGAGGTCGTGATCCGGGAAGCGCTGACCCGGTTCCTCCCGGTGGACTTCCCGACGCTCTTCGAGAAGGAGCGCGCGGGATGGATCGAGAGCATGAAGCGGATCGAGACGGCCGTGACCTCGTTCGACCCTTCCCTCAAGGCCGCGGCCGAGACGGCGACGGGGAAGGTGGTTCACGAAGGGCAGGTGCTCGAGAAGAAGCTGATGCAGGTCTGGAAGCGTCGCCACGAGGAGTCGGTGCAGAAGATCCGGCGCGCCGGGGAGAGCCTCTTTCCTCGCGGCGGACTGCAAGAGAGAACCATGTCGGTCCTGGGCTATACCGCGGAGCACGGGCGGGAGTTTCTCGAGGAGCTCCGCGGAAACGTCCGGGAGCCGGGCCGGCACGTGCTGATCTCGCCGGGAGGGACATCGTGAGGAGAACGATATCGTGAAGATCGGAATCACTTGCTACCCGTCGTACGGAGGCTCCGGCGTCGTCGCGACCGAGCTGGGGATGGAGCTCGCGAGGCGCGGGCACGAGGTGCACTTCATCTCGTACGCCCTTCCGTTCCGCCTGAAGCAGTTCCGGGAGAACGTGGTGTTCCACGAGGTGCAGATGCTGGCCTACCCCTTGTTCCAGTATCCGCCCTACACCCTGGCGCTCGCCGCGAAGCTGGCCGAGGTCGCCGATGAGTACCAGCTGGACGTGCTGCACGCGCACTATGCGCTGCCGCATGCCGTCTGCGCCTACCTGGCGCGCCAGGTCGCGAAGTCCACCAAGCTCAAGATCGTCACCACGCTCCACGGCACGGACATCACGCTGGTCGGGAGCGATCCCTCGTTTTACGCGCTGACCCGGTTCGGGATCGATCAGAGCGACGGCGTGACGGCGGTCTCGAGGTACCTGCGCGAGAAGACGATCGAGGTGTTCGAGACGGAGCGTCCGATCGAGGTCATCCCGAATTTCGTGGACACATCGAAGTTCGCGCCGAGGCTCGAGAGCTCCTGCCGCAAGGAGCAGTTCGCGAAGAAGGGGGAGCGACTCCTCCTCCACATCTCGAACTTCCGTCCGAGCAAGTGCGTCACGGACGTGGTGCGGGTCTTCGCCGCGGTGCGGCGTGAGGTCCCGAGCCGGCTGCTCCTGGTCGGGGACGGACCCGAGCGCGTGCCGTCGCGCGAGGTGGCGGACGAGCTGGGCGTGACGAAGTGGGTGCGCTGGCTGGGGCAGCTCGACGCGGTGGAGGACGTCCTCGGCTGCTCCGACCTCTTCATCCTGCCGAGCCGGAACGAGAGCTTCGGTCTCGCCGGGCTCGAGGCGATGTCCTCGGGGGTGCCGGTGATCGCGACCGCGGCGGAGGGGCTGCCCGAGCTGATCCGAAATGGCGAGACCGGGTACCTCCTGCCCGTCGGCGACGTGGAGGGCATGGCGCGACGCTCGATCGAGATCCTCTCCGACGCGAAGCGGAGCGCCGCGATGTCCGAGGCCGCGCGCCGCGTGGCGATCGAGAGCTACGAGGTGGGGAAGGTCATCCCGATGTACGAGGAGTTCTACGGGCGTGTGCTGGGGGCGCCGGTCCGCATCCCCCAGCCCTTCACTCCGCCGGACGCGTTGGCGTAGGGCCGAAGAGCGTGAAATCCAGGGTGCGCGGCGCGTCGATGAGGATCGGTGGATCCTGGCGCGTCACCAGAGTATCGGCGCCGGCCGGCGGGCTCACGGTGAAGACGTAGTTCCCCGCCGGCAGGTACATCCGATATGTCCCGCCTGTTCCGGCGTGGGCGAAGGCAAGGGCGGCTCCCGACGAAGCCCCGACGACGGCCCCCGGCAACGGCGTCCCGCCCGGCCCGCTCACGGTTCCCGTGACCGCGTGGCCGTCCACCGAGAACGCGAGGGTCGTGTCCGAGGAAATCACGATGCCGGCGCGCTTCACGCGCGGGAAGCCGGCGTACGCGGCCACGCTCCAGTCGGGCTCGGCAAACATGTCAAACGAGTCGGCGGGGAGGAAGAGCGAGAAAAGCCCTCCCGGGCCGAGATACGCCAGATTCGTGTTCGTGGAGCTGAAGACGAACACGTCACCGGCGGTGATCGGGACTCCCCCCGGTCCCACGACGGTCCCCGTGACCCGATACTGGGGATAGTGAAGGTCGAGCGTGACGCGCGGAGGGCGCACGGTGACGACTCCGATCTTGGTGGCCATACCTGCCGTGACCCAGACCTCGTGGGTCCCCTCGCGAAGCAGGGTGGCGAACCGGCCCTGGTCGTCCGTCAACGCGTATGCCTCGGCCGTCACTCCCCCCACCGGCTGGAAGAACACCGTCGCCCCTGGGAGGGGCGGACCGTCCCGGAGATAGACCGTGCCGACCACGGGGATACCCCGGACTCCCGTCACGTCGTCCGAGCAGGAGACCGCTAGACCGAGGAGCGAGGCGCAGACGAGGAGCCTGGAATGAAGTGAGCGGACCTTGATCACGGCGGTCCGGTTCGGGGAAGCTTCGAGGCTCGATCCCGCATCCAAGCACGTAACGGGGACCGCTGTTGAAGCTCCGACCGCGGAACGAGTTGCATGGTGCTAACCCCTGGCGATCCGGCACTTGGACGGGCTCGACCGCACTTGTGGGGGGTGGGGGATCCGTGTACCATCCGAATCTTGCGCTCAGGCCGTAACAACTTGCAAGTGCTTCTGCTCGGCGGGGGGAAGGCCCGAAAATCATGACGCGCCGTGAACGGATCCGAAAGACGCTGCAGGGGGAGCGGGCCGACCGACCGCCGATGTCCTTCTGGCGTCATTTCTACGACCGCGAAGGCACCGCGAAGGATCTCGCCTTGGCCATGCTGGAGTTCCAGCGGAAGTACGACTGGGATTTCATGAAGGTCAACCCGCGCGCCTCCTACCACGTGGAGGACTGGGGCACGAAGACCGAGCGCCCGGGACGGGGGCCACTCGACAAGCCGAAGGTGGTCCATTCGCCGGTGCGCGAGCCCGCCGACTGGGATCGCATCCGACCCCTCGATCCCACGAAGGGAGTCCTGGGGGAGATGCTCGACGCCGAGGAGCGGATCGCGGCCGAGATCCAGGGCGAGACCGACTGGGTCATGACCGTCTTCAATCCGATCTCGATCGCGGCGGACCTCGTCCATGACGACGCGCGCTTCGTGGAGCATCTTCGCGGCCACGGGGAGCGCGTTCACGGCGCCCTCCGCTCGATCACCGAGACGTTCGTGAGATTCGTGCGGGAGACGATGCAGCGCGGCGCGTCGGGGATCTTCTTCGCCACCACCGACTACGGCAACGCGAGCCGGATCGACAAGGCGCTGCTGGAGGAGTTCGGCCGTCCGTACGACCTCCGCGTCCTCGAGGAGGGGAAGCGGGGCCTGCTGAACGTCATCCACGTCTGCGGTCCGGACGCGTTCGTCCGGGAGCATCTCGATTACCCGGTCCAGATCCTGTCCTGGGCGAATCACGATCCCGGCAATCCATCCATCGCCGATCTCAAGGGCGCGACCACGAAGACTCTTCTGACCGGCATCGATCACGAGGGCGTGATGGTCACGGGCACGCCCGACGCCGTGCAGGCGCAGGCACGCGCGGCCATCGAGGAATCCTCGGGGACCCGGTTCATCCTGGGTCCCGGCTGCGCCGTTCCGTCCGCGGCACCGGAGCGCCATTTCACCGCGGCGAGGGAGGCCGTGCTCGCATGCGCCTGAGCGCCTTCAAATCCAAGATCCACCGCGCCACCGTCACCGAAGCCGATCTGAATTACGAGGGGTCGATCACGATCGACGCGGATCTCATGGACGCGGCCGACATCCTCCCGCACGAGCAGGTCCACATCCTGAACGTGAACAACGGAGAGCGCTTCGACACCTACGCCCTCCGCGGCGCCCGCGGCTCGGGGAAGATCTGTCTCAACGGACCCGCGGCGCGTCTCGCGCACGTCGGCGACACCGTCATCATCCTCACGTACGCCGTCATGGAGCGCGAGGAGCTTCTGCGCCATGTCCCCACGGTCGTATTCGTCGACGAGAAGAATCGGATCCGGCGTCCGGAGGCCGTTCCGGGGCGTACGGAACGGAGCTGAGCGCGATGCGCGGCCGCCATCCGACCCATGCCGTGATTCTTTCGGTCGCCGTCCTTTTTCTCCTCGGCGCGCACGCACGGTCTCATGCGAAGACGCCGTCGCCGACGCCGCCGGCCGCCACCACCGCGGCCGGGTCCGAGATCAAGAAGCCGGTCGTGGACGTTCTGCCGGTGGACATGGCGATCCAGCCCATCGCGGCGGAGTACATCCTCCAGGCGATCGGTCGCGCCGAGCGCGACAAGCGGGAAGCGCTGATCATCCTGCTCGACACCCCCGGCGGCCTCGACACCTCCATGCGTCAGATCATCAAGCGGATCCTCGTTTCCGAGGTCCCGGTCGTGGTCTACGTCGCGCCCGCGGGCAGCCGCGCGGCTTCGGCGGGGACCTTCATCGCCTACGCCGCCCACGTCAACGCGATGGCGCCGGGCACGTCGATCGGCGCCGCCACGCCGGTGAACCTGGGCGGGAGCGACGTCCAGAAGGACCTCGCCCGCAAGGTGCAGAACGACGCGGTGAGCTACATCCGCTCGCTCGCGGCCCAGCGCGGCCGGAACGCCGACTGGGCCGAGAAGGCGGTCCGGCAGGGGGGCTCGCTCCCGGAGGACGAGGCGCTGAAGATGCACGTCGTGGACTACGTGGCGCGCGATCTGGACGAGCTCCTGAAGCGGATGGACGGCCGGAAGGTGATGGTGGCGGGCGTCACGCGCACCCTCCACACGAGGGACGCCGACCGGCACTCGGTCGCCCCCAGCTGGCGCCAGAGGTTCCTCGGGCGGATCGTCGATCCCAACGTCGCGTACATCCTGTTCATCCTCGGGTTCTACGGGCTCCTCTTCGAGCTCTCCAATCCCGGCGCGATCCTGCCGGGAATCGTCGGAGGGATCTGCATTCTCCTCGCGCTCTTCGCGTTTCAGGCGCTGCCCATCAACATGACGGGCGTGTTCCTCATCTTCTTCGCGATGCTCCTGTTCCTCGTGGAGGTCAAGGTGCAGAGCCACGGGATGCTCGCCATCGGAGGAGTCGTGTCTCTCGTTCTCGGCTCGCTGATCTTGCTGAGCGGTGAGGGTGGACTCAGCCTCTCGCTCCCGGTGGTCCTCCTGGTCGCCGGCGTCACCGTGCTCTTCTTCTCGTTCGTCGTCGGAGCCGGATACCGGGCGATGCGACGGAAGCCGATGACGGGACGGGAAGGGCTTCGGGGAGAGCGCGGCGTCGCGGTGACGGATCTGGGCGGCCACGAGGGGCGGGTGTTCGTGCACGGAGCATACTGGGCGGCGGAGGCGGAAGAGCACATCGAGAAGGGCGCGCCGGTGGTCGTCGATCATGTCGACGGCATCCGGCTGCGAGTCCATAAAGCCCACAAGGCCTAGGGAGGGGGAAGGCGATGATATCGGTCTCGGCGGCGATCCTACTGTTTCTGGCGCTTCTGATTCTCTCCAGCGCGATCAAGATCCTCCGGGAGTACGAGCGCGGGGTGATCTTCCGCCTGGGGCGCGCGATCGGCGCCAAGGGACCGGGGCTCATCCTCCTGATTCCGATCGTGGACAAGATGGTGCGCATCCAGCTCCGGACGGTCGCGATGGACGTGCCGCCACAGGATGTCATCACCCGGGACAACGTCTCCGTGAAGGTGAACGCGGTGATCTACTTCCGCGTGCTGGACGCCACGAGGGCCGTTCTCGAGGTGGAGAACTACCTCTACGCCACGTCGCAGATCGCGCAGACCACGCTCCGCAGCACCCTGGGCGAGTCCGATCTGGACGAGCTCCTCTCCAAGCGTGAGAAGATCAACCAGGAGCTCCAGGCGGTGATCGACCGGCACACGGAGCCCTGGGGCATCAAGGTCAGCACCGTGGAAGTGAAGAACGTGGACCTGCCGCAAGACATGCAGCGCGCCATCGCCCGTCAGGCCGAGGCCGAGCGCGAGCGCCGCGCGAAGGTCATCAACGCCGACGGAGAGCTCCAGGCGTCGCAGAAGCTCTCCGAGGCGGCCGCCGTCATCGCCACGCAGCCTCTGGCGATGCAGCTCCGCTACCTCCAGACCCTCGCGGAGATCGCGACCGAGAACAACTCCACGACCGTGTTCCCGATTCCCATCGACCTGTTCGAGCCGCTCATCCGGGCGCGCATCGAGTCGGGGAAGAAAGCGTAGCCCGGGGGTCGCGATGAATGGGGAGCGATACGACGTCGCCATCCTGGGCGGCGGTCCGGGAGGCTACGTGGCCGGGATCCGCGCCGGCCAGCTGGGCCTGAAGACGGTCCTGATCGAGAAGGCGAAGGTGGGGGGGACCTGCCTCCACGTGGGGTGCATCCCGACCAAGGCGCTCCTCGAGTCGGCCGAGGTCCTGCTCCACGCCCGCCGCGCAGGCGAGTTCGGGGTACGCGTCTCGGAAGTCTCGCTCGACCTCAAGGCCGCCATGGACCGGAAGGACCGGGTCGTGAAGAAGAACTTCATGGGCACCCAATCTCTCTTAAAGAAGAACAAGGTCGTCACCCTCATCGGGGAGGGGCGCCTCCGGGCCAAGGACCGGATCGAGGTGACGGACCCTCAGGGCGGGAAGAGCGAGATCATGGCGGGCGCGATCGTGCTCGCCACCGGATCGCGCGTGGGCTCGCTGCCCGTGGCGCCGGTGGACGGCAAGGTCGTGGTCTCGAGCGACGAGATCCTGAGCCTGGACCGGGTGCCCGAGTCGCTCCTCGTGATCGGCTGCGGGGCCGTGGGCGTCGAGTTCGCGTCGATCTACCATTCGTTCGGGTCGAAGGTCATCCTGGTCGAGCGCGAGCCCCGGCTCGTGCCCATCGAGGACGCGGAGATCTCGGAGGCGCTGCTGCGCTCCTTCACGCGCCAGGGGATGGAGGTGCTCGTGGGGGCTTCCATCCGGAGCGTGCGCGTGGAAGGGGACCAGGCCTGGACGGAAGTGGAGGTCCAGGGTCAGACGAAGCGAGTTCACACGGAGCGGGTGCTCATGGCCGCGGGCCGGAAGCCCGTCACCGACGGGATCGGCCTCGAGGCCGTGGGCGTCGCGCTGGACCGGGGCTACGTGAAGGTGAACGAGATGATGGAGACCAACGTGCCGGGCATCTACGCGATCGGAGACATCGTCCCCGGCCCCGCGCTCGCGCACGTGGCCTCGCACGAAGGAATCGTCGCCGTGGAGAAGATCAAGGGGCTGAGGCCGCACCCGGTCAACTACCAGGCCATCCCCAACTGCACGTACTGCCATCCGCAGATCGCGAGCGTGGGGATGACGGAGGCCCAGGCCAAGGCCTCGGGGCGCGCGGTCAAGGTGGGCAAGTTTCCCTTCATCGCGAATTCCAAGGCGAGCATCCTGGGCGAGGGGGACGGGTTCGTGAAGTCCGTGGCGGACGCGACGAGCGGCGAGATCCTGGGCGTCCACATCATCGGCGTGCTGGCCACCGAGCAGATCGCGGAATCGGTGGTGGCGCGCCACTTCGAGGCGACCGCGCTGGAGCTGGCGGAGGTGGTGCACGCGCACCCGACGCTGGCCGAGGCCACCATGGAGTCGATGTTCGCGACCGATGGACGACCGATCCACTTCTGAACCCATCTCCCTGACGCTTCCGTCCGACCGGCGAAAGGATGCCGGCGAGAAGCGAAAGCCGCTTCGCGTCTATCAGAGGCTGAGCGAGGCGCCTGCTCCCCCGCGCCGGCCGGACTGGCTCAAGGCGCGCATTCCCGCCGGCCGGGCCTACCTCGAGACCAAGGCGATCCTCCGGACCCTCGATCTCCACACCGTGTGCGAGAGCGCGAACTGCCCCAACATCGGCGACTGCTTCTCCCGCCACACCGCCACGTTCCTGATCCTCGGAAACTTGTGCACGCGCTCCTGCCCCTTCTGCGACATCCGGAGCGGGAAGCCGCTGCCGGTCGACCCGGAGGAGCCGATGCGCGTGGCGCAGGCGGCGAGGCGCCTCGGGCTACGCTACGTGGTCGTGACCTCGGTGAACCGGGACGAGCTTCCCGACGGCGGCGCGTTCCAGTTCGCGGCGGTGATCCGCGCCATCCGCTCCGAGAATCCGGCGGCGCGCGTGGAGGTGCTCATCCCCGATTTCCTGGGGAGCGAGGACGCGCTCCGGACCGTTCTCGAGGCGAAGCCCGACGTGCTGAACCACAACATGGAGACCGTGAAGCGGCTCTACCATCGCGTCCGCCCGGCGGGGCGCTACGCGCGCTCGCTCGAGCTCCTGCGCCGCGTGGGGGAGATGAGCCCGGGCACGCCCGCCAAGTCAGGCATCATGCTCGGGGTGGGGGAGACGGTGGAGGAGGTGGAGGAGCTGCTGCGAGACCTGAGGGAGCACGACTGCTCGATGGTGACGCTCGGGCAGTACCTGCCGCCCTCGGGGTCGCACCTGCCCCTCGAGCGCTACGCGCCGCCCGAGGAGTTCGCGCACTACCGCGCATACGGGCTCACGCTCGGCTTCAAGCAGGTGGCGTCGGGGCCGCTGGTCCGGAGCTCGTACCACGCGGACGAGCAGGCCGGCGAGGCGCTGCACTCAGCCTGAGCGGAGCAGCGTCCCCAGGAGCACGATCTTCGCCGTGGTGAAGTAGATGATGAGCCCCGTGACGTCCACGAGCGTCGCGACGAAGGGCGCGGACGCGCTCGCGGGGTCGGCGCCGAGCCGCCGGAGCAGGAAGGGGAGCATCGATCCCACGAGCGTTCCCCAGAGCACGACCCCGACGAGACTCGCCGCGACCGTGAGCGCCACCAGCAGATGATGCTGACCGTAGGTGTGGAAGAGCGCCTGCCAGATCAGAATCCGCGCGGCGCCGATCCCGGCGAGGATGAGCCCCAGCCCCAGCCCTGAGATGAACTCGCGGCGCACGACGCGCCACCAGTCGCGGAGCCGCACCTCGCCCAGCGCCATGGCGCGGATGACGAGGGTGGTCGCCTGGCTTCCGGAGTTGCCTCCGCTCGAGATGACGAGCGGCACGAAGAGAGCCAGGACCACCGCGCGCGCGATCTCGGCCTCGAAGTAGCCCATGGCCGTCGCCGTCAGCGTCTCTCCGATGAAGAGCGCGGCGAGCCATCCCGCGCGCTTCTTGATCATCTCCACGATCGAGATCCGGAGATACGGCTCGTCGATGGGAGCGGTACCTCCGATCTTCTGGATGTCCTCGGTGGCCTCTTCGCGGACGACGTCCACGATGTCGTCCAGGGTCACGATTCCCTTCATGTGTCCCTGGTCGTCCACGACCGGGAAGGCGACGTAGCGGTAGGTGGCGAAGAGCCGGCTCACGTCCTCCTGGTCCAGCTTCTCGGGGACCGTGACGAGATCGGTCTGCATGATCTCCGATACGCGCTGGTCGGGCTTCGCCGCGAGGAGCTTCCGGAAGGACACGACGCCGAGCAGCTTCTGGTCCGGATCGAGCACGTAGGCGTAGTTCAGGGCGCCGAGACGCTCGGTGGCCTGGCGGCGCAGGTACGTGATCGCCTCGTCGGCGCTCATCTCCGGACGGACCCGGACGTAGCGCGGATTCATGAGACCGCCGGCGTCGTCCTCGGCGTAGGCCATGAGCCCGTTCACGTCCTTGCGTGTGTTGTCGTCGAGCAGGTGGAGCAGCTCCTCCCGCTCCTCGTGCGGGATCTGCTGGACCAGGTCGGCGCAGTCGTCCGGCGGGAGGAGCCTCATCCAGGAGCGGCGCTCGGCCTGGGGCAGCGCGCGGAGGAGATCCGCCTGATCCGCCGCGCTCAGGCTGAGGAAGAGATCCTCCGCCTCGGGCCGGGACAGAGCCTGGAAACTGTCCAGACGGTCTTCCGGAACCAGCAGGTGCCAGGCTTCCAGGAGATCTTCGGGCGAGAGTCGCTCGGCGACATCGGATCCGGAATCGGGCAGCATGGCGACATCGTAGTGGATCGGTTTGTCCCACAGCAACATCCGCCTTGGAGAAAAAGCGCCATGGACAGGCTTGGACCTCCTGAATAAACTCCTACAACTCCCGTGAACCACGCTCGGATTCCACGTGTCCTGGCCGCGATCGCCCTCCTCGTCGCGGCTTTCTCCCTTCGCCACGACGTCCTCGGTCAGACGCCGTCCCGCGCGGCGCTCCCGCCGACGCTTCCGGCTCCGGCCAGGCGTGGCGTCGAGGACGTGCTCGCGGTCGTGGACGGGATCGAGATCACGCGCCTCCAGTGGGACAAGCTGGCCGTGCCCTACTTCCAGGAAGTCGAGGCGCGCGCCGGCCGGAAGCTCACGTCCGACGAGCAGGAGCTTCTCCGGAAGAACGTCCTCGAGGAGCTGATCCGCGAGCGGCTCTGGGTCGCCGATTCGAAGCGACGGGGATTCGTGGCGACCGAAGCGGACGTGGACGCCCGCCTCCAGCGGAACGACTACTTCAAGACCAACGGGAAGTTCGATCCGGTGAAGTTCCGGCAGTTCAAGTTCTCCCCGGAATCCAATTACCGCGAGATCCTGGACCAGGTGCGGAACGCGGTGCTCCTCGACAAGTACGTGGCCTGGATGCGGACCCGCTATGCCGTGCCGGAGCGCGATCTCCGGAAGGAATTCCAGAGCCGCACCGCGCAGGCCTCGGTCCGCTACCTCTGGCTCACGCCCGACGCGGTCTCCCTCGAGCCGCAGGCCACCGCGGCGCAGATCCGCGCTTACTACGAGAGCCACCGCGACGACTTCAAGACGCCGGAGGAGGCGCGGATCTCCTACATCCGCGTTCCCGTCCGGTCCATGCCCGGCGCGTCCGACTCGCTCCATGCCGCCGCGGAGGCCAGTGCGCTCGTCGCGGCGAAGACGCTCCTGGCCTCGGTCCGCGCGGGGCAGTCGGCGGAGAAGCTCTCGAAGGAATTCGGCGGCCTCCGGGACACCGGCCTCTTCCGGATGTCGGAGCCCATCCGCGGCCTGGGCCGATCGGACGCGCTGGTCACCGCGATCCAGACGGCGCGGCCCAGGCAGTGGCTTTCGGAGCCGATTCGCGTGGGGCCTTACTTCGTGGTCGCGCGTCTGGAGGAGCACCGGCAGCCGGCCTCGCGCGAGTTCCGCGACGCGGCGGGGCTCGCCAAGCGACGCGCCGACGCGGAGCTCCGGGAAGCCATGATCGACTCGCTGGCGCGCCTGGACGTCGCCGCGCGTCCCGAGCGGTATCGCGTGCCCCAGCTGGAGGCGGTGATCCTCGCGCGGGCCACGGACTCCTTCACGGACCCGCGGCCCGTGTCGCCGAAGGACGTCGAGAGGACCCTGGAGCGGATCCGAAAGGGAGCCGGGATGGCCGACACCGCGCGCGCCTGGGCGGACTCGATCATGAAGACCCTTCCGGATCTCGTCCGCAAGGAGCGGCAGCTCGACCTGGCGTTCCGAACCATGGGAGAGGCCGCGTCCAGGCTCCGCCGGGGAGACAGCCCGGAAGAGGCCGCGCGAAAGGTCGCGGCCACGGTGGATCGAGTCTCGATCTACCAGGGCCAGCCTCCGGAGACTCCCTCGCTCCTCGAGGGGGCGTTCCTGGATTCGCTCTACAAGACTTCGGCCGGCGCCGTGGTGGGGCCCCGCGTGCTCCGCGACTCGGTGTTCGTGGCGCGCGTGACGCGTCTCAACGATCGATTCCAGCCGCCCTACGAAGCGGTGCGCTCGATGGCCCACGCCGAAGTGGAAGCGAAGCGGCAGGAGGAGGACGCGCGCGAGGCCGAGCACTACTACGAGGCGCACCGGGACCACTACCACACGCCGCAGCGGTGGCAGCTCGACTACGTCTTCTTCCGCAAGGTGAAGCCGGACTCGGCGCCGGTCTCCGAGGATTCGATCCGCGTCTACTACGACACGCACCCGCTCGAGTTCACCGTGCCCGCCCGTGCGCGGGCGCGTCACATCCTGATCGCGTTTCGCCCCGGCGACGGTCCGGGGGCGCGGACGGCGGCGCGCGGGAAAGCGGCGGAGGTGCTGAAGCGGGCCAAGGCCGGCGAGGATTTCGGCGCGCTGGCGAAGGAATACTCCGACGATCGCGGCTCCGCGGCCCAGGGGGGCGATCTGGGTGAGATATCCCGGGGGCAGGTCGTGAAGGAATTCGGGGACGCGGCGTTCGCGATGAAGCCGGGCGAGATCAGTCCCGTCGTGGAGACCCAGTTCGGGTTCCATGTGATCCGTCTCGAGAGCCTGACGCCCCAGAAGCTCCGGCCCCTGGAGGATTGCCGCGCCGAGATCCACGGGATCCTGGGCGAGAGCGTGGCGGATTCGCTCCTCAAGGCCGCCGCCGGCGCGTTTGCCGAGAGCGCGGCCAAGCCGGGCGCCCGTTTCGAGGATCTCGCCAAGCCCCGCGGCGGAGCCGTGGGCGCGGGGCCGGTCGGGGCCGGCGAGCCCATCCCGGGCCTCGGGACCATTCCCGACATGGCATCCACGATCGGATCGCTTCCCGAGGGCGGCGTCTCGCAGCCGATCACGGTCGAAGGCGGCTTGATCGTGGCGCGGCTCGTGCGCGCGCACCCGCCCCGGCTCGCCACCTTCGCCGAAGCGAGGGATCAGGCGATCGACGAGATGCGGGCCGGCCGGAGGCGCGCCATCGCCGACTCGATGGCCGCGGCGCTCGAGCGCGACCTCGAGGCGGGGCGCGACCTCGAGACGCTCGCGATCCCGCTCGGCGGGCTGCGTCTCTCGAGGGCGTTTCCGCGACACGGACCGGTCCCCGATCTCGCGCGCGATTCGCTCCTGGCGCGCGACTCCACGTTCTACGACGAGGTGTTCGCCTCCCGACCCGGAACCGCTCTTCGCCCGAGGCGGGGAGCCATGGGAACGCTCTTTGCCGTGGTGGACTCGGTCTCGACGCTCAACCCGAAGCGGTACGCCGAGCACCGCGAGGAGCTTCGGGAGGAGCTCTTCGAGCAGCGCACGGCGGCCTGGACCGAGCGGCTTCGCTCGCGGGCCAAGATCGAGCTCAGGAGCAAGGAGCTGAAACTCTAGGAAGAAGCTTGCGCGGCCGCGCCAGGCTTCCTAGCATCGGGGGTCCTCGGCTCCTCGCACCGCGCCCGATTCCCGGGAGGGAATGGGGATGGGGCGGAAACACCGATCCACGATCGAACGCATGGCGGAGGGGGACCGTCCGCGCGAGCGGCTGCTCGGCTCGGGGCCGGGCGTGCTCACGGACGCCGATCTCATCGCGGTTCTGTTCGGCACGGGCCATCCGGGGGAAGGTATCCTCGAGCTCGCGGCACGCGTGACGAACGCGATACCGCTCCGGCAGCTTCACCGGGTGCCCGTGGAGGAGCTCGTGCAGGTGCGAGGGATGGGTCATGCGAGGGCGGCCCAGCTCCTGGCCGCGGCGGAGCTGGGACGGAGGCTCTGGCCCGACGGCGATGCCGCGCCGCTCGTGCGCGGCCCCGAGACCGTGTTCGATCTCACGCGGGACATCCGCGGTCAGAACCGGGAGCACTTCGTGGGCTTCTATCTGAACTCGCGAAACCAGGTGCTTCGCCGGGAGATCATCTCCATCGGCAGCTTGAACGCGAGCATCGTTCATCCGCGCGAGGTCTATCAGCCGGCGATCGCGGTCTCCGCGGCCAGCCTGATCCTGGCGCACAACCATCCCTCGGGAGATCCGACGCCCAGCGAAGAAGACCTCGCGATCACGCGCCGTCTCGTCGAGGCGGGGCGCATCCTGGGCATCGACGTGCTGGACCATGTGGTCGTGGCCAAGGACGCGTACGCGAGCTTCAAGGAGAGGAAGCTCCTCCATGCGTGACATCTTGCGCTTCACGGCGCTGTGTTCGGGCGCGCTCATGCTCACGGCGCTCGTCCTCGCCGGCTGCTCCGGCACTCAGGCCCCCCGTCCCGCGGGCCCCGGGGTCGGGGCCTCGATTCCCGCGCTTCTCGCCAGGGCGGATTCCTTGGTCGCTCGCGGCGCGAAAGCCGAAGCGCGGGAGACCTACGCCCGGGCCGCCGACGCGGCGAAGCGCTCGGGCGCGCGCGATGCGGAGTTTCGCGCGGACCTCCGGGCTGGCCTCCTGTCGGTCGAGCTGGCGGAGGCGGATGCCGCGCGTCGATTCCTGACCCGCGCGGTCGAGCTCGCGCCACGGAGCGCCGAAGCCCACGACGCGCTGGGTCAGCTCCACACCGCGACCCGGCGCTACCTCGACGCCAAGACCGAATTCGATCGCGCCGCCGCGCTGGACACGCTGAGCGCGGCGCCTCTCTATCACCTCGGCCTGGCGTACGCGCAGGCCGGAGACAAGGCGCGCGCGGCCGAGGCGTTCCAGGGTGCCCTGAAGCGCGACCCGAATCACGCCCTGGCCCAGGCGGCCCTGGGCTCGGCCCTGGATTCGCGCTACGCTGCCGCCGGATTGCCCGAGGGCTACGCCGTGCTGCGCACGCATCCCAGCGTCTCGCGCGGAGAGCTGGGGGTCATGCTGGCCGCGGAGCTGGGCGCCGATCCGGAGCGTCCCAGCTGGAGCGGCGCGGCGAGCCCTCCCGGTGACACGGAAGAGACGCGTGCCGCGTGGGGCGAGCGCTGGCTGCGCGTGGCGATGGCCCGGGGCTGGATCGATCCCTTCCCGGATGGGTCGTATCATCTGGGCGATCCCGTGACGCGTGGCGCGCTGGCCCTTCTCGTCTTGCAGATCGCGACCGGCGCGGGGAAGGCGGGGAGCGAGGCGCTCGTCGGGACCGATCCCTTTCCCGATCTCGGGAGCCGCCACTACCTCGCGCGCGCCGCGAGGGCGGCGGTCGCGATGGGTCTCCCGCTTCGCTCGGAACGGCACTTCGAGCCTTGGGCGTCGGCCACCGGGGCCGAGGTGCTCGCCGCCTTGCGCGGGCTCGCCTCGAGGCTAGGCGTGCAGCCGGTCGTGACCGAGGAACAAAGGCCCGGAGGCGTGGTAAAATAGTGGCGTGACCCGCCTCCGCGCCCCTGCATCCATGCTCGCGCTGTGTCTCGCTCTGAGCGGAGCCCTGGGCGCAGGATCCTCGTCCCACGCCGCCCCAACTCCATACAAACTGCTTCATTACCCCGCTTCGACGGGGCATCCCGAGTTCCAGCGCGGCGCGGGGAACGTGAGCCCCGTCCAGGCTGCCGCCTCCAATTCCTGGATCCATCGCAGCGGACAGCTGAACCAGTCGGGGGACACGGTCTGGATCTATCAGGACAGCCTCGAGACGCGATCCAGTCCCGGAAACGAAGGGGGCTATACCCACCAGGACGCCTCGTTCCAGCCGACCGCGTGGCACATCGACACGATCTACGGCTGTCAGGGGCACGCGTTCTGGTGCGGGCGCGTCGACTCGAGCTGGGTCCTGGACGCCAACCGGTACGGATACGACAACAACTGGACCCAGACCCTCACCAACTTCGTGAGCTTGACCGGCGCGGCGAGCCCGGTCCGGATCGGATTCAAGCAGCAGATGAACATCGAGCAGGGGTTCGACTTCGCGATGCTCCAGATCAATGATCCGGACGCGTCCTGGGTCACCATCGCGACGTGGTCCGGCACCATCCATGGAGTCGGCGTGCCCTGCGACACCTTCTCGGTTCAGATTCCCGACTCGATCCGCGCGAAGATCAACCCGGTCTCGTTCCGGTTCCTCTTCGTCAGCGACATCGCGGGCTCTTCGTCGGACGGCTTCGCCGCGGTCGACGGCTGGTCCATCGACAACGTGACGGTGAAGGCCGGCACGAACGATCTCCGCTTCTTCGACGACTTCGAATCCGGTCCGGGGACCTGGACCGTCTCCACGTTCCCGGCCGTGGGGGACTTCTGGCGGATCCAGGCGAACGCGCCCGGAGAGCAGGTCTGCACCTCCAACACGTCCAAGGTCTGGAACGTCACGAATCCGGCCACGGACGCCCTGACCCCGCGGATGGATGACAAGCTGATCAGCCCGCCGATCTACACGAACCGGGCGGACCAGGTGACGCTCGCGTTCGACGTGTACCGGAGCCTGCCGATCAACGCCTGCTTCTACTACAACGTCCAGCTCCGGACGCGGAACGCGGGGAGCGCCTGGTCGCTCTGGACGGCGGCCTCGGGCGATCTCTATGGCGGGAACGAGAAGGAGTGGATGCGTCAGCTCGTGCCTTTGACCGGGGCCGCCGGCAAGGACTCGGTGGAATTCATGCTGGACGTGAAGGATTTCGCGAATACGTACTGTGACGGAGTCTCGACGCCCGCGGGCACGGCGGTGTACTTCGACAATCTGGCCTTGGGGGTGGTGGGCCTCGCGCCGCCCTCGGTCGTCGCCTCCGAGGACGATCTCTACCAGGACACCTTCAACACCACGCCGTTCCTGGGCAACGACAACTTCAACACGCCCAGCGGAGACAGCGTTTCCGTGAGGCTCTCCGCGTCCCGCGGGCTCAAGACGGCGTCCTTCTTCTACAGTCTGAACGGCGCCTCGTTCGTGAGCCTTCCGCTCACGCCGCTGGGGGCCGCGAATCCAGCCGCGTACTCGGCCGACGTCCCCGCGGCCTCCTACGCGGCCGGGACCAAGCTCCAGTACTACTTCTCGGTCACCGATTCCCTCAATGACGTCGCCACCCTGCCCTCGGACGCGCTCGCGTCGTCGCACTACTTCACCGCCAGCATCCTGCCGGCCACCCAGGCGCCCTCCGGCACCTGCCCGGGCACGATCGCGAACGTGCTCTACGTGAACGCCTTCGCGGGCGTGGACGACCACGGCACCATGGACCAATCCTTCACGTCGCTGGGGCTGCGCTTCGACCGCTACGACGTGAACGCTCCGGTCAATTCGCTCGGGAACGGCCCGGGTGGCTCGCCCCCCGGCGATCCGGTCCGGCACTGGCCCGGGGTGAGCGCCTCCACCCTTGGAGTCTATTCGGCGATCGTCTGGGACGTGGGGGACCGCTCCGCATCGACCCTCTCGGCCGAGGACCAGCAGCTCCTGCAAACCTGGCTCAAGCGGCCGGGCGGAAACCGCGGGCTCATCCTGGCCGGAGACAATCTGGCGTTCGACCTGGCGACGAACGCACAGGACATCGGCACGTTCCTCTCCTGCGCGCTGGGCACGACCTACCTCCGCGACGTGTGGGAGAACACGCCTCAGGATTCGCTCACTCCGACGACGACCGGGGCGGCGGGAACGCGGATCGCGTCCGAGCCGTTCCAGCTCAACGGGCAGTGTCCGAGCCTGAATCGATTCGATGACCTGGCTCCCTCGTCCTGCGCGGGTCCCAAGGCGCGCTCCTGGCTCCTGTATCCCAACATGACCACGGCGGCGGTGGAGAAGCGGGACTCGGTGGGCGTCGTGGCCGACTCCTCGCGTTCGGTGTTCGTGGGCTTCAGCCTTGGAACGATCCCGAACGTGACGCGCCGGAACCTGCTCCTGTACCGGACGCTGGTCGGAGAATTCGAGGTGCCCGGATGCTACGTGGCGACCGGAATCGACGACCCGGTCCAGGCCCTGACGCCCCGTGCCCGGCTGTACGACGCGGCCCCGAACCCCTTCAATCCCCACACCGCGATCCGGTTCTCCCTCACGCGGCCGTCCCGGGTCCGACTCCTCATCTTCAACGTGGCCGGCGCCAGGGTCCGGAGCCTCCTGGACGGCCCGATGCCGGCCGGGGAGCATCGCCTCACCTGGGACGGGACGAACGACCGGGGCAGCCCGCTTTCGAGCGGCGCCTATTTCTTCCGCCTGGAGGCGGACGGCATGGTCGAGGCCAAGAAGCTCATCCTCTTGCGCTAGCGGCCGTTTCGTTCTACCATACCCTCGAACTGCAGACATCCTTCGGGGCGGGGTGAAAGTCCCCACCGGCGGTGAAAGCCCGCGAGCCCCGGGCCTCTGGCCCGAGGCAGATCCGGTGAGATTCCGGGGCCGACAGTCACAGTCTGGATGGGAGAAGGATGATCACGGGAGTCGGAAGCGACCGGCCGAAGGGCCGCGTGCGCCCCGCGGGTGTCTGCCTGCGGGGTTTTTCTATTCATGAGCGTACGCATCTCATCGGTCGGCAAGGTCGAGACCATGCCGGGCACGGACGTGGGCCAAGCCGCCACGGCGGCGGAGGACCGCGCCATGCGCGAGGCGGTCCGGCTCGCCCGGCGCGGCATCGGGACCACGCACCCCAATCCTCGCGTCGGCGCGGTCGTGCTCCGGAGCGGAGAGGTCGTGGGACGGGGCTTCCACGTGCGCGCGGGGGAAGCGCACGCCGAGGTCCGCGCCCTCGAAGAGGCCGGGAAGCGAGCGAGGGGCTCCGTGCTCGTGACCACGCTCGAGCCGTGCGCGCATCTCGGTCGGACCCCTCCGTGCGTGGGGGCGATACTCGAGGCGGGGATCCGTCGTGTGGTCCTGGGCATGCGCGATCCGAACCCGCTCGTGGACGGACGCGGCGTCCAGGCGCTCCTGTCCGCCGGGGTCACGGTCGTGGAGGGGGTGCGGGCCGAGGACTGCCGTGCCCTCAATCCGGCGTATCTGAAATTCCTCGGGAGCGGTCTCCCGTGGGTCACCCTGAAATCGATGATCTCTCTGGACGGCCGGGTCGCGAGCGAGCGAGGGGATTCGCGCGGGCTCGGAGGCGAGGAGCAGCAGAAACTCTGCCATGCCATCCGCGCGAGCCACGACGCCGTCCTGCTGGGGATCGGAACGGTGCTTCAGGACGACCCCGAGCTGACGGTGCGCCTCCACCGGGGCAGGAGCCCGGTCCGGATCATCCTCGACTCCCATCTGCGAACCCCGCTCGACTCACGCCTGGTGGCTTCGGTGAAGCGGGCTCCGCTCCGGATCGCGACCGTCTCTCGCGACGAGCGGGCGATCGCGGCGCTCACGGCGCGGGGCGTGCGGGTGATGACGTACGAGCCCGATCCGGAGGGCCGGGTGCCTCTCCGCGCGCTCTTCCGGAGCGTGGCGGAGGAGGGAATGCTCTCGCTCCTGGTCGAAGGGGGGCCGACCGTCCACACCTCGGCGTTGCGGGAAGGCCTCGCGGACCGCGTGGCCATCGGGATCGCTCCTCTCATCCTGGGAGGGGAGCGCGCCCCCGCGTGGACGCGCGACCTGGGGCTGGGCAGGCTGGACGAGGCGATCGAGCTCGACGGGCTCACGACGCGTCGCGTCGGGAGAGACCTCTGGATCGAAGGGACGCTGCGCGGGAGGAATCATGTTTAGCGGGATCGTCGAGCGCGTCGGACGCGTCGAACAGATCCGGGGCGACGCCTCGGACGGGATGACCTTCGCGATTCGCGCGGACTTCGCGACCGCTCCTCCGGAGGGGGCGAGCGTCGCGGTGAACGGCGTCTGCCTCACCGTCGAGCATGCGCGGGACGGAGTGTTCACGGCCACGGCCGTGCCCGAGACGCTCCGCCGCACCACCCTGTGCAGGCTCGCCGAGGGCGACCGGGTGAATCTGGAGCGCGCGCTCCGGGTCGGAGACGAGATCGGCGGGCACTGGGTTCAGGGACACGTGGACGCGACCGCGCGCGTGCGCGCGGTGAAGCGCTCCGGCCGGGACCAGCTCCTCCACGTCGAGATCCCGGAGCCGCTCCGACGCTACGTCGCCGAGAAGGGCTCCCTGGCTCTGGACGGCGTGAGCCTCACGGTGGCGGCCTGGGAGGATCCGTGCGCGGTCGTGGCTCTCGTTCCCTACACGCTCGAGCACACCATCGCCTCGGACTACCGAGAAAGGACCGACGTGAATCTGGAAGTGGATCTGCTCGCCCGCTACATCGAGCGCCTCGCGACGAGCGGGAGGATGCTCGCGTGACGTCCCGCACGAGCCGGACCAAGGCGTCTCCGCGGTCCTTCGCCGACATCGAGACCGCGCTCCGCGCGATCCGCGCGGGGAAGATGGTCGTGGTCGTGGACGACGAGGACCGCGAGAACGAGGGAGACTTCGTCATGGCCGCGGAGAAGGCCACGGCGGAGGACGTGAATTTCATGGCGAGCGAAGCCCGCGGTCTGATCTGCGTCTCGATGCCGGCCTGCCGCCTCGAAGCGCTGGGGCTCTCGCTCATGGCGCCCATCAACACGGCGCGCTTCTCGACTCCGTTCACGGTCTCGGTGGATCTCCTGAGCGGCACGACCTCCGGCTCGTCGGCCCACGACCGCGCTCTCACCATCCGGGCGCTCGCCGACCGGAAGACGAAGCCCGAGGACCTGGCGCGGCCGGGTCACGTCTTTCCCCTTCGGGCCGCGGACGAAGGCGTGCTCCGGAGGCCGGGGCATACGGAGGCGGCGCTAGACCTGGTGCGCCTCGCGGGACTCTCGCCCGCGGGGCTCCTGTGCGAGATCCTCTCTCCCGACGGCCGCATGGCGAGCGGACCGGAGCTGACGCGGCTCGCGCGGCGCCATCGGCTGCCGCTCGTCACCATTCGCGACCTCATCCGCTACCGCTACCGGAACGAACGCCTCATCGAGCGCGTCGCTTCCTCCCGGCTTCCCACTCGCTACGGGACCTTCCGCGTCCTCGTCTACGAGAGCGCCGTGGACGGACACCATCACGTCGCTCTGGTGAAGGGAGCGGCCGGCGGAGGGCCGAAGCTCGTGCGCGTGCACTCCCAGTGTCTGACCGGCGACGTGTTCGGCTCCCGGCGCTGCGACTGCGGCGAGCAGCTCGAGGCCGCCCTCGAGCGCATCGACCGGGAAGGCGCGGGCGCGTTCCTCTACATGCGCCAGGAGGGGCGCGGGATCGGCCTCGCCAACAAGCTCCGGGCCTACGAGCTGCAAGACCTGGGGCTCGACACCGTGGACGCGAATCTCCGGCTGGGGTTCAAGCCGGATCTGAGGGACTACGGGGTGGCCGCGCAGATCATCCGCGATCTCGGGTACGGCAAGGTCCGCCTCCTGACCAACAATCCGCGCAAGATCGCCGCGCTCCGCGACTACGGCGTGGACGTCGCGGCGCGAGAGCCGCTCGAGATCCCGCCCAACGCGACCAACGCGCGCTACCTCGCCACGAAGCGCGAGCGCCTGGGACACCTGCTCGAGCGGACGGCGGCCGAGAGCGCGCACCGCGCCCATACGCGCGGGAACGGCAAGCGGGGGCTCTCCGCGTGACCTCCTCGAGGCGCGTCGCACGCCCTTCCGAGGCCGGCGCCGCCTCCCCGCGCGCCCTCGAAGGATCGCTCGACGGCGCGGGCCTGCGGATCGCGGTGCTCCTCTCCCGCTTCAACGAGCCGGTGGGCGTCAAGCTCCTGGCGGGCGCGCTCGGGGCGCTCGGTCGTCACGGGGTCCGCCCCCGCGACGTCCTCGTGGTCAAGGTTCCGGGCGCCTTCGAGCTTCCGCTCGTGGCGCGCCGTCTCGCCGCCTCCCGCCGCCACGACGCCATCCTCTGTCTGGGCGCGGTCGTGCGCGGCGAGACGCCGCACTTCGAGTACGTGGCCCAGGAGGCCTCGCGGGGCATCGCGCGGGTGTCCTACGAGACCGGCGTGCCGGTGCTCTTCGGCGTGCTCACCACGGACACCCTGGAGCAGGCGCTGGCGAGAGCCGGAGGCGCGCACGGAAACAAGGGGGTCGAAGCCGCGGAGGGAGCGATCGAGATGGCGAGGCTTCTCGGCGCGCTGCGCGGGAAGGGGCGGTCGTGACGCGCCGTCGCCAGGCCCGGGAGCTGGCGTTCCGCGCCGCCTATCAGGCCGACGTCACGGGGGACCCCGTGGAACGCTGCCTGAAGGAGATCCTGGAGGACATGGAGGAGGAAGCGGACTCCGAGGCGCGTGAGTTCGCGGGGACGCTCGTCTCCACTCTGGCGCAACATCAGCCCGAGATCGACGCCGTCGTGTCCCGCATCGCCCGGAACTGGTCCCTGAACCGGATGGCCGCCACGGACCGGTCCGTCATCCGCCTGGCCGCCGCGGAGCTCCTGTACCACGTCGAGGTGCCCGTGAGGGTTGCGCTTGACGAGGCGATCGAAATCGCCAAGAAATACGGCATGGAGACCTCAGGCGCCTTCGTCAACGGCATCCTGGACCGGCTCGCCCACGACGTCCGTCCTCCTGGATGAGAACGGCCCTTCTTTCCGACGTCCACGCCAACCTCGAAGCGCTCCAGGCGGTCCTCCGGGCCGTCGACGAGCGCGACCTGGATCGCGTGCTGTGCCTGGGGGACGTCGTCGGCTACGGCGCGAGCCCCAACGAGTGCCTGAATCTGGTCCGGGAGCGCTCCCAGATGGTGCTCCTGGGCAACCACGATTCCGCCGCGAGCGGGGGCGGGGAAGCCGCCCGGTTCAATCCGAACGCCAAGACGGCCGCGCTCTGGACCGCCAAGGTGCTCACGCACCAGAACCGGGACTACCTGCGCAGCCTTCCTTTGTCCCGGCATCTCAAGCCGTACTTCTACGTCCACGCGTCTCCGGCCGCTCCCCGGGACTGGGAGTACATCTTCGACCGGTTCGACGCCGAGCCCCAGTTCCAGTTCTTCACCGAGCAGAGCTGCTTCATCGGCCACACGCACCAGCCCGCGATCTTCGAGCGCACGAACTCGGGATGCGTTTCCCTGCCGCCGACCCAGCACCGGCTGGATCCGGACCGCCGCTACATCGTGAACGTCGGGAGCGTGGGGCAGCCGCGCGACCGCGATCCGCGCGCCTGCTTCGTGATCCTGACCGAGCCCGAGGGTCTCGTCGAGTTCGTGCGCGTCCCGTACGACATCGAGGCCTCTCAGGAGAAGATCCGGTCCGCGAACCTTCCCCTCGTGCTGGCGGCGCGGCTTTCGGCCGGAGAATAGCCGGGTGCGGAAATCGACCGAGGCACACTGGACGCGCTTCTGGCGCGAGCGGTCGGCGATCGACGACGTCTATCCCACGGAGGGGCGCGTCGTGGAGCAGATCCTGGCCGAGACGGACGTCTCGGGGAAGCGCGTGCTGGAAGTGGGCGCGGGCTCGGGCCGCGACAGCGTGACGCTGGCCGAGGCCGGGGCGACCGCGATCCTGCTCGACTACTCCATGGCCTCGCTCGAGGTCGCGCGCGGGGTGGCCCGGCGCTCGGGGCGACGCGTGCACCTGATCCGCGCGGACGCGTTGCGGATGCCGTTCCGCGACGCCTCGGTCGACGTGGTCTTCCATCAGGGTCTGCTCGAGCACTTTCGCGATCCCATGCCGCTCCTGCGCGAGAACGTACGCGCTCTCGCGCCGGGCGGAATCCTCCTCGTGGACGTGCCGCAGCGGTTCCACGCCTACACGCTCCTGAAGCACCTCCTGATCGCGCTCGGACGGTGGTTCGCGGGCTGGGAGACCGAGTTCACGATCGGGGAGCTGGAGGGGCTCATGCGCCGGGCCGGGGTCGTCGTCACGCGTCGCTACGGAAGCTGGATGGTCCCCGGGCTTCTCTACCGCTCCATCCGGGTGGTGCTGCTCCGCTCCAGGGTCGCGCGACTTCCGCTCTATCCGCCGCCCGTTCCCGTTCTCTCCCGCGCCGCCGTCTGGGGGCGGAACAAGTTCCGGAACACCCGCATCTCCTTCTACACCTACTTCGTCATCGGCGCGCTGGGACGAAAAGGGACGGTCGATTCACCCCGTTCCGGTGTACCACTCGGGTGAAGGTTCTCGCGTTCAACTGGAGGGATCCGGCGCATCCGGAAGCCGGAGGCGCCGAGCTCCATCTCTCCGAGATCCTGACCCGGGCCGTGCGGGACGGAGACGAGGTGACCTGGCTCGCCGAGCGGTTCCCCGGCTCGAAGGAGGAAGACGACTACCGTGGCATCCGGATTCTCCGGAAGGGATCGTGGTACAATGCGCATCTTGCTCTGGGGGATCTGTATCGTCGGAGGCTCCGGGGAGAGCGATTTGACCTCGTCCTGGAAGACATCAACAAGGTCCCGTTTTTCACGCCCCGCTACGTCGACGCCCCCGTGCTCGCCGTGGTGCCGCATCTCTTCGGCGCCGCCGTGTTCCAGGAGGCGTCGCCGCTGGTGGGCGCGGTCGTCTGGGCCCACGAGAGCTTGATTCCCCACGTGTATCGCGGCATTCCCTTCCTGGCCATCTCGGAGAGCACGCGGGACGACCTCGTGCGCCGCGGAATTCCACGCTCGAGCATCGATGTGGTGCGCTGCGGTCTCGACCAGGACGCGTACGAGGTCTTGATTCCACCCGAGAGACGGGAGGAGCCCGTCATCGCGTTCGTGGGGCGGCTCCGGAAATACAAGGGAGCCCAGTACCTGATCCGCGCCCTGCCCCGGGTGCTGGGACGCGTTCCCTCCGCGAGGGTCGAGATCGTGGGGGACGGGCCCTACCGCGAGGCCCTGGAGTCTCTCGCGCGCCGCCTCGGGATCGGCGACCGGGTCGCGTTCCCGGGACCGCTTCCGCATCGCGGCAAGGTGGAGGCGCTGAACCGCGCCCTGGTCGCGGTCGCGCCCTCGCCCAAAGAGGGCTGGGGGCTCACCGTGATCGAAGCGAACGCCTGCGGGACGCCGGTCGTGGCGAGCCGGAGCCCCGGCTTGATCGAATCCGTGAAGGACGGCGAGACCGGGATTCTGGTACCGCACGGGGACGTCACGGCGCTGGCCGACGCGATCGCGGATCTCCTCCAAGACCGGGCACGCCGCCTGGCCATGGCGGAAGCAGGCCTCCGCTGGGCGCGCGGGTTCACCTGGGAGCGATGCTATCGCGAGAGCCGCGCGGTGATGGAGCGAGCGGCGGGAGCCTCCGCGGCGTGACCGGAGCCAAGTCCACGGTCCAGAGGCTCAAGGTCCCGCTCATCGGGCTCAAGATCCTCCTCAGTATCCTGCTCTTCGCGTACGTGGTCGCGAAGGTCTCGCCGCGCAACGTCTGGGCGACCATGCGCTCCGCGGACCCGTCCCTGCTCGCGTTCGCGGCGGGTCTCTTCTTCGTCTCGAGCCTCATCGGCAGCTGGCTCTGGGCCAGGCTCATGCGCGCGCAGGGGGTGGCGATCCCGTATCCGACGGCGGCCTCGTACTATTTCGTGGGACTCTTCTTCAACAACTTCCTTCCCTCGAACATCGGGGGAGACATCGCGCGGATCTCCGACGCGTCCAAGCACGCGGACCGCATGAGCTCCGTCTTCTCGGCCACGCTCATGGAGCGGCTGATCGGGGTCGTCTCGATCGGCTTCCTCGCCGTCGTGGCCTCGGCCGCGGCGCTGGGCCGGCTCCATCTCGTCGCGATCTGGTGGGCCACCCTGGCGGTGTTCCTCCTCGCGGTGGCGTTCTTCGCGAGCATCTTCCATCGGGGGATCCTCGAGATCTTCGAGCGGCCCTTCCGCGCGATCGGCGCGAAGAAGGTCGAGCGCGCCATGACGCGCCTCATGGACGACATGCACGGATTCCGGAGCCAGGGAAGGGTGCTCACGAGCGTGTTCGTGGCGTCCACGCTCGTCCAGATCAGCCGGATCTACGTCCATTACCTGGTGGGCCTGGCGCTCGGCGTCCGGATCCCGCTCGCGTACTACTTCATGTTCGTGCCGGTGCTCGCGGCTTTGATCTCGCTCCCGATCTCCCTGAACGGGATCGGCGTGCGCGAGGGAGCGGCGGTCGTCCTCTTCCAGCTGGCGGGGCTCTCGCGGGAGCAGTCCTTCTCGATCCCGTTCCTCACATACGTCATCTCCGTGACGATCAGCCTCCTGGGCGGCCTCATCTTCATCTCGCGGACGCCGCGCCGGGCCCTGGGCCGGCACCTCGAGCGTCGCCGGATGGGGCGGGCTCCGGAGCCGGACGCGGCGCCGCGCGAGGAGCGCGCGTGATCGACTCCAAGCGCTGGCACCAGATCGCCGCAGGCCTCGCGTTCGGCGTGCCCCTCCTCGTCTACATCCGCACCCTGACGCCGACGGTGCCGTTCTGGGATTCCGGGGAGTTCATCGCGACCTCCTTCATCCTGGGGCTCCCGCATCCGCCCGGGAACCCGGTCTACACGATGCTCGGCCGGATGATGAGCCTCATTCCGATCGGAACCGTGGCGTGGAAGGTGAATTTCATGAGCGCCCTGGCCTCCGCGCTCACGGCGCTCTTCACGTTCCTCTTCACCACGCGAGCGCTCCGCCGCTGGTTCCTGAACGGGGAGCTCACCCCCACGCGCCAGCTCGTGTGCGAGCTGGGCGGGCTCGTCGCGGCGTTCTTCATCGCGTTCTCGAATTCCTTCTGGGACAGCGCCATCGAGGCCGAGGTCTACTCGCTCTCCTCGTTCCTGATCGCCTTCTCCATCTGGCTCGCCTTCAACTGGTGGGACCATCTGGGGGAGACCGGGAACGACCGCCTGCTGGTCCTCATCGTCTACCTGCTCTCCATCTCCGCCGCGGTGCACCTGGGCACCATCCTCGTGGCCCCGGGGCTCCTCGTGCTCTTCTGGCTGGCCCGGCCACAGTACTTCAACACCGGGCGGTTCTGGGCGTCCGCCGCGCTTCTCGGCGGCTACGTGCTCTTCCTCTGGTACAACGAGTTCTCGGCGGACGTGGACGTGCCGCTGCCCTTGATCCTCATGATCCTCGCGGCGCTGGTCGTGGTCTACGCCCTCAATCGCAAGTCGCTCGTGAAGAACAACCTCTTCACGTGGTGGACCATCGCGATGGTGGTCGGGTTCACCGTGCAGCTCTTCCTCCTCGTGCGCAGCCAGCAGCATCCCGCCGTGAACGAGGGGGCGCCCGAGACCTTCCAGACCTGGAAGGACTACCTGCTCCGGAAGCAGTATGGCCCCTCCAATCCGTTCGAGCGGCGCGCCGAGGTCGGGTACCAGATCGGCCACATGTATCTCCGCTACGTCGGACAGCAGTTCATGCTGACGAGCGGATTCGGGCCGTTCGGTCCGAGCTCCTTCTGGGTGATCGCGGTGAACGCGATCCCCTACGTCCTCCTCGCGCTCGGCGCCTGGTGGAGCTGGAGGCGCGACCGGAAGACCTTCTGGTTCTTCTTCACCCAGAACGTCATCATGGGTCCGGCGCTGATCTTCTACCTGAACTTCACGGACCACGAGGTCCGCGAGCGAGACTACTTCTTCACGAACTCCTACCACTTCCTCGCGATCTGGATGGGGATGGGGGCCGCCGGCGTGCTCGAGTGGCTGACGCGCGCGTTCGAATCGGCCGGAGAGCCGGCGGCGGGGAAGATGCCACCCGGCGCCGAGCGCTACGCGCCCTGGCTCGGGGTGGCCGCGCTGATCGGGATCTCCCTCCTTCCCTGCAAGGAGGGCTGGTACGAGCACGACCGCTCGGGGTTCTACATCGCCCACGACTACGCCTACAACATGCTGACGCCGCTCGAGCCGAACGCGATCGTGATGACGAACGGGGACAACGACACCTTCCCGCTCTGGTACATCCAGGAGGTCGAGCACGTCCGGAAGGACGTGAGCGTGGTAAACCTGAGCCTCCTGAACACGCCGTGGTACATCAAGCAGCTCCGCGACGGGGACTGGAAGGTTCCGTTCACCTACACGAACACGCAGCTCGACGCCCTGCAGCCCTATCAGGACGAGAAGACCGGGAAGATCGTCTGGGTCAAGGACCAGGCCGTGGCGGACATGGTGAAGGCGAATCAGTGGAAGCGGCCCGTGTACCTCGCGGTGACGGTCCCCGAGCAGCTGGGGTTCGACAAGAACCTGGTTCTGGAGGGTCTCGTGTTCCGTGTCTCGCCGACTCCGGTCGGGGATCACGTCGTGGACGCCAAGAAGACGATCCACAATCTCTACAGCGTGTTCCACTACGGCGGACTGCTGGACAAGAACCGCGACTACGATCGATCGGTGTACAAGGACGACAACGCGTACAAGCTGGTCCAGAACTACAGCGCGGCCCACGTGCAGGTGGCTTATCAGCTCCAGCAGACGGGGCAGTCCCTGGACGCGATCCACATCCTGCGCGACGCCGTGAAGATGACGCCCGATTTCCCGGGCCTCCTCGAATACCTGGGCAAGTCCTACCAGGACATGGGGGACACGGTGGAGGCGGAGAAGGTGTTCGCGGACGCGCAGCGCCGCTTCCCGAACTCGCCCGAGTTCTATTTCCATCTCGGAGCCATCCACTGGCAGCTGGGGCATCAGCAACGGCGCCAGGACCTCGTGGAGAAGGGCCTCGCGGAGCTCCGGCGCGCGTGCGAGATGGATCAGCGATACTTCGACTGGTTCGGCGGCCTCTTCAGCGCGCTCTGGCTCGAGGGGCGCCGCCAGGAAGCGGTGGATGTCCTGCGCACCTGGTCGCGGGCCCACCCCGAGGACTCGCAGGGGGCCGCGTGGCTCCAGACCTACGAGGACTCGCTGCGGGTCCTCTCGGGCGGAGCGCCGCGGCCGAGTCGCGGCAAGCCCTCGACCCTCGGCGGAGCGCCCTGACCCGCCGTGCGCGCGCTCGTGACGGGGGTCGCGGGCTTCCTGGGGTCGACGCTCGCCGAGGCGCTGCGCGCCACGGGCTTCGAGGTCGTCGGCGTGGACGCCTTCACCTCCCACTACGACCCGGCGGTGAAGCGCGCCAACCTGAGCCGGCTCCGTTCGGACCGGGGATTTCGCTTCGTGGAAGGCGACCTCCGCGAGGCCGACTTCGGCCCGCTCCTGGACGGCGTGAGCCACGTCGCGCACCTGGCGGCGCTCCCCGGCGTGCGGTCGAGCTGGGGCGACTCCTTTCATGAGTACGCCGAGCACAACGTGGTCGCGACCCAGCGGCTCCTCGAGTCCGTTCGCGGGAAGCCCCTGGTCAAAGTCGCGGTCGCCTCGAGCTCCTCGGTCTACGGCGCAGCACGGCACGCGCCCACCCCGGAGGACGAGCCCCGGCGGCCCATTTCGCCCTATGGCGTGACCAAGCTCGCGACGGAGGCCCTGGTCCACGCCTACCGGGTCGAGTACGGCATTCCCGCGCTGGCCTTGCGCTACTTCACCGTGTACGGTCCCCGGCAGCGCCCGGACATGGGGTTCCACCGCTTCTTCGAGGCGGGGCGCCAGGGGAAGCCGCTCACGGTCTACGGGGACGGACGGCAGACGCGGGACTTCACGTTCGTGGACGACGCCGTGGCCGCGACGGTGGCGAGCCTGACCCGCGACACGCCGGAATTCGCCTACAATGTCGGCGGCGGGCACCGGGTCGAGCTCCGCGACGTTCTCGATCGGATCGAGCGCCTGGTGGGCCGCCCCATCGAGCGGCGCCACGTCGAGCCGCAGCACGGGGACCCGCGGGATACCTCCGCGGACACGACGCTCGCGCGCCGCGACCTCGGCTACGAGCCGCGCACCACACTCGAACAGGGACTCACGCGGCAATGGGAATGGCAGCGGAACACTTGATGGAAGCCGGGAAGATGCCTCCGGTCCCGCGCGAGGCGGTGGAGATCACCGCCCTGATCCCGGTCTACAACGAGGCGGAGAACCTCGCTCCGCTGCTCGAGAAGCTGACGGCGGACCTTCGCGCGCTGGGAAAGACCTACGAGATCCTCGTCGTGGACGACGGCTCGACCGACGCGACGCTCCCGACCCTGCGCGAGCTCCACCGCCGCCTCCCGCACCTCCGGGCGATCGTCTTCCGGCGCAACTACGGCAAGTCCGCCGCCCTCTCGATGGGATTCGGCGCCGCGCGCGGGCGTTACGTCGTGACGCTGGACGGGGACCTGCAGGATGATTCCGCGGAGATCGGCGGTCTGATCGCGAAGCTCGAGGAAGGCTATGACCTGGTCTCGGGCTGGAAGCAGAAGCGAAAGGACCCGGTCTCGAAGACGGTTCCCTCGAAGCTCTTCAACGCGGTCACCTCCTCGATGACCGGCGTGAAGCTCCACGACATGAATTGCGGGCTCAAGGCCTACCGCTCCGAGGTGGTGAAGACGATCCGCCTGCGGGGCGAGCTCCACCGCTTCATCCCGGTGCTCGCGCACTGGAACGGATTCCGCGTCGGGGAGATGCGCACGGTGCACCATCCGCGCCTCCACGGAAAGACGAAGTTCGGCCCCGCGCGATTCCTGAACGGGTTCCTGGATCTCCTCGCGGTGATGTTCCTGAACACGAGCTCGCGCCGGCCGCTCCATCTCTTCGGCCGGATCGGAGTCTTCTTCGCGCTCGTGGGCGCGGCCATCATGATCGGATTCTCGTGGCGCTGGGTGCTGGGGGAGGGCCTGAGGCTACGGCCCGCGCTCCTCTTCGGAGCCGTGCTGATCATCCTCGGCATCCAGTTCATCTCGATGGGATTCCTGGGAGAGCTCATCGCGAGCACGCGAACGCACGAGCCCGACTACGCCATCCGGGAGCGGCTCTAGATCGCGGCCGCGCGGGCGGTGACTCGGTGAAGGCGGCGATCCTGGGTCCCACCTACCCCCACCGCGGCGGAATCGCGCACTACACCACCCTCCTCGCCCGTGCCCTCCACGAGCGCCACGAGCTCTCCCTCGTCTCGTTCCGGAGGCTCTACCCCGGTCTTCTCTTTCCGGGGACGACCCAGTTCGACACGAGCGAGGCGCCGATCGCGCCTCCCGTGGAGCCGGAGCCGATCCTGGACAGCCTGAATCCTCTGACCTGGGCGCGCGCCGGCGCGCGGCTTCGCTCGCTCCGGCCGGACTTCCTGGTGGTGCCCTGGTGGCATCCGTTCTTCGGGCCGTCGCTGGGAACCGCGTCGCGCGCGGCGCGTGTCAAGGACGGCCGTCCCGCGCGGATCTTTCTCTGTCACAACGTGGCTCCCCACGAGGCGACGCCGCTCGACCGGGCCCTCACGACCTACGGCCTCGGAGCCGCGGACGCGTTTCTGGTCCACGCGCGCTCGGAGGCGGTGAAGCTGGAGCGTCTCGCGCGCGGCAGGCCGGTTCGAGTCCATCCGCATCCCACCTACGAGGTCTTCAGCCGCCGGGCGCGCGGCCGCGAGGAGGCCCGCCGGTCGCTCGAGCTCGGGGAAGGGGAGCGCGTGATCCTCTTCTTCGGATACGTCCGCCCGTACAAGGGGCTCGAGGATCTCCTGCGCGCGCTCGCGATCGCGCGCCCGGAGGCATGGGACCGTCTCGCGATCGTCGGCGAGTTCTACGAGCCCCCCGAGCGTTACCGAGCGCTGCTCGAGGATCCGCGGCTTCGCGAGAAGGTCCGGGTCGTGAATCGCTACGTGCCGAACGAGGAGGTCTCTCTCTGGTTCGAGGCGGCCGACGTGGCCGCGCTGCCGTACCGGGAGGCCACGGGTTCCGGGATCGCGCAGATCGCCTTCGGCGCGGGCGTCCCGGTGATCGCGACGCGCACGGGCGGACTCGAGGAGGTGGTGGAGGAGGGCGTGTCCGGGCTCCTCGTCCCACCCCAGGATCCCCCCGCGCTCGCTCGCGCGGTCGAGCGATTCTTCGAGCAGGACATGCGGGACCGGCTTCGGGCGGGGGTGGCGCGGAGCCGGGGCCGCTTCTCCTGGGAGGGGCTCGTGGGCGCGATCGAGGAGCTGGCCGCGGCATGCCGAACGTGAGCGCCCGACCGGTCTGGGCTCTGGTGCTGGCGATGGATCAGCTGCGCCTGACGCGCGCGTGCCTCACGTCGGTGCTGGCGCTGGATCCGCCCGCGGACCACGTGCTCCTCGTGGACAACGGCTCCGCCGACGGCACCGCCGAGTCCGTGCGCGCGGAGTTCCCGTCGGTCGAGGTGCTCCGTCTGGCCGAGAATCGCTACTTCGCGGGCGGGGTGAACGAGGGCTTGCGCCGCGCGCTCGACGCCGGGGCCCGATCCGTCCTCCTTCTCAACAACGACGTGGTGCTCGATCGCTCCGCGCTCGACATCCTGCTCCGGGCGCTGGAGGCGGATGGGCGCCGCGCTGCGATCTCGCCCAAGATCTACTACTACGACCGGCCGGACGTGATCTGGTTCGCGGGCGGGATCACCGGCGGGTGGGGGCTGATCCGCCACCGGGCGGTGAACGTGAAGGACGAGAAGCTCCGGGACGCGCCCGCCCCCGTGGACTACGTGTCCGGGGCGGCGGCGCTCGTCCGAAGCGAGGCGCTGGAATCGATCGGCCTTCTGGATCCCGACTACGTCATGTACGTCGAGGACGTGGACTGGAGCGCGCGCGCCCGGGAGCGGGGCTTCACCCTCTGGTACGAGCCCTCGGCCAAGGTGTGGCACCACGTCTCCGCCGCGAGCGGCGGAGGGCTCACCCCCCTCAAGGCCTACTACCGGCTGCGAAGCGGAGGACTCTTCCTCTCCCGGCACGGCCGGGGATGGGAGCGCCCCCTCGCGTGGCTCGCCTACGGCGCCTGGACGCTCTGGCTCCTGCCGGGCGCCGTCGTGCGCGATCCTCCTTCCGCGGGCGCGCTCCTCCTCGGTTTCCTGGACTTCACGCGGTTCCTCGTCGGCTCCCCGCCGCCCGTTCGTAGACCCGAATCATTCGCTCGGCGAGCGAGTCCACGCTGAATCGGGCGGCCCGCTCCGGCCCCCGCGCCGCGACCGTCTCGAGCGAGCCCGGGTTTCGCACCGCCGCCTGGAGCATCGCCTGGAGCGCCGCCACGTCTCCGGGCGGGAAGAAGAGCCCGGCGTCCCCCACGACTTCCCGGATCGCGGGGATGTCGCTGACCGCGCAGGGAACCCCGGCCGCCATCGCGAGGAGGGGCGGGATCCCGAACCCCTCGTAGCGCGAGGGGTAGACGAAGAGCGCGGCGCCGCCGAGCAGGGACGGGAGATCCTGGTCCGGGACGTACCCGGGGAGATGGACGCGGAGCCCGCGGGCCTCGGCCGCTCGCGCGGCGAGATGCGTGCCGGCCCCCGCGAGCACGAGTGCCGGCGCGCCCGAGGCTTCAGGGAAGGCGCGGACCATCGCCTCGACGAGCACCTCGACCCCCTTCCTCGGATCGAATCCGCCGAAATAGAGAACATAGGGCGCGCCGAAGCGGGCCCTCCATGCGCCGATCGCTTCCGGGCTCGGAGGTCGGAACCATCGCGGCACCGCGCAGGGGACCACCTCGACCTTCGAGGCGACGGCGGGGAGGCGCTCCGCGATGTCGCGCCGGCTCGCCTCGCTCAGCGTCACGATCGCGGCGGCGTTCCCCGCGGACCCGGTCACGGCGCGCCGGTAGAGCCAGCGGTGCAGAAGAGCCGGACGAGGCCAGGGAACGTACCGGGGCGCGACCCAGGGGATGAGGTCGTGGAGGGAGAGCACCGAGGGGAACGGGAGCCCGGAGGGAACTCCGTGGTTCCAGGTGGCGTGAAAGAGGTCGGGCGGGGGATCGATCGCCCGGAGGATCTGCGGAAGCGGTCCGCGCTCCCAACGGATCCGACCGCCGCGGGCGCCCGACACGCAGAGCTCCATCGTTCCCGCCGTCTCGAGGCCCTTCAGAGGCAGGTCGCTCACTCCGACGAACTCGAAGCCGCGGGGGCCCAGCTCTTCCAGGGTCTGGCTGAGGATGAGGCCGATTCCCGTGGCCGGCCCGCGCGCGAGGGGCCTCAGGTCGATGGCGACTCGAATCCTGCGCTGCACGCGGGGGCACGCTACGGGAGAGGTCCCCAAACGTCAACGAGTCCGCGCATGTGCCGTCTTGACCTTGGATTGCGGGTCCCCGTACTCTGGACCCGTGCTCGAACCCGGAGGCTCACGTGCGTCCCGGCTGGGACGTCGTCTGGCTCAGTGATATCCCCTGGGGCAGTCTCTGGCAACGACCGCAGCAGCTCGCCACGAGATTTCCGGACGAGACGAGAATCCTCTTCGTGGAGCCCTGGACGCTCGGCCACGCGCCGGCCCTGCGGCCGAGGGCCGTCTCGGAGCGCATCGCGAGGGTCTCCTTCCCGTTTCTTCCCCTCCACGCCCGCTCCCTCGCGCAGCGGAGGATCGCCTATCGATTCGGGGACTCGGCGCTGGGGGTGGGTGCGCTCTTCCAGCTCCAGCGGGCATGGGCCGCGACGATTCGCGGGTTCGGGAGATCCGGCGCGAGGCGGCTCGCGCTGGTCCAGAATTTTCTCGCGCGTCCCTCGCTCGCGACGTTTCGTCCCGAGAGAACGGTATACGACATGATCGACGCCCCGCTCCATTTCGCTCCCGTCCCGCCCCGGCTCGTGCTGCAGTGGGAAGGACTCCTCCGCGACGCGGATCGGGTCAGCGTCACGTCGGCGCCCCTGGCGACGCTCGCGCGCTCGGGAGGCGCGCGGGACCCGCGCGTCATCGGCAACGGGGTCGAGGTGGATCGCTTCCAGTCCGCCGCCCCCGCCTCGAATCTCCCGGGCGATCCTCGCGCCCCGATCTTCGGCTACGTGGGATCGCTCCACTCCTGGTTCGACGTGCCCCTGGTGCGCTCGCTGGCGCGCTCGCAGCCCGGCGCCCGCGTGGTCCTGGTCGGGCCGGCGCATCCGGCGACGCGGGAGGAGCTCGCGCGGGCGGGGAGCGAGGCGCCGAATCTGCACTGGCTCGGGCCCCGGCCCTACGCCGACGTGCCCTCCATCGTGCGTGCGTTCCGGGTCGGATTGATCCCCTTCCGCCGCACTCCGCTCACGGAGGCCGTGAACCCGGTCAAGCTCTACGAATACGCCGCGGCCGGGGTGCCGTGCGTCACGACGCGTTTCACCGACGAGGTCCGGAGCTGGGACCCGGTCGCGCGCGTGGCGGATACGGAAGAGGAGTTCCTCGGCGCCTGCGCGGCGCTCGCGTCGGCCGCCCCCGATCCTGCGCCGCTCGTGCGATTCGCCCGGGAGCATGACTGGGACGAGATCGCGCGGACGTTCGTGGGCTTCTGTCTCGGGGACGCCGCGTGAAGCGCCGCCCGGGAGCCGTGAAGCCCAGGGCCACGCCGCCGCCGACGCCGACGCGTCCGGGGAGCGATCTCCTCGTCCGGTGGGGCTGGGCGGTCACGGCGCTCCTCGTGCTGGTCTTCTTCTACCCGATCACGTTCGGGAAGGTGTTCCTGTCACCCGACTCGGTCGCGCCGGCGGGATTCGCGAAGATCGCGCTCGACGCATTACACGAGCGACACGTCTACGCGCTCTGGAATCCCTACCACTTCCTGGGCATGCCCAGCTTCGGAAGCCTGGCCTTCGTTCCGTACGTCTACCCGCTGGACGTCGTCTTCGGCTTCCTGAACAAGACGCTCCATTTCCCGGATCTCACGTGGCTCCTGGCGCACTACCTCCTGATGGCGCTCTCGATGCTCGCGCTCCTGCGCGCGATCGGGGCGGGGCCGGAAGGGTCGGTCCTCGGCGCGATCACCTTCGCGCTGACCCCGAATCTCGTGGCGGTGGGGGCCTTCGGCCACGGGAGCCAGATGATGACCGCGGCCTATCTTCCGCTCCTCATCCTTCTCCTGGACCGATTCGCGCGGAAGGGCTCGCTCCTCTCGCTCGCGGGTTTCGCGCTGGCGGCCGCGCTCCAGCTCCTGCGCGGGCACGTGCAGATCGTCTTCTACACGTGGCTCGCGCTCCTGGGCTACGCGACGTTCCTGGCCGTCACGGGTTGGCGCGAGGGAAACCGCCGGGAAGCGGCGCGCGCGGTGGGCGGGCTCGTGGTGGGGCTCGTGCTCGGGTTCGGGATCAGCGCCTTCCTCTACCTGCCCACGCACGAGTACGCCAAGCTCTCGGTTCGCGGGGCCGGGGAAGGAGGCGGCGCGGGCCTTCCGTACGCCACCGCGTGGTCCTTCGATCCCAGGGAGATGCTCACGTTCGTCATCCCGAGCATGTTCGGGTTCGGCGGCTCGACCTACTGGGGCACGATGCCGTTCACGGATTATCCGAACTACATGGGAATCGTTCCGCTCGCGCTCGCGATCTACGGCGCGCTTCGGTGGCGCGGCGCGGTGCGCTGGTATCTCGTCGCCTTGGCCGGGGCCGCGCTGCTCATGAGCTTCGGGAAGCACCTCCAGCCGCTCTATTCCCTCCTCTACTACCATCTCCCGTTCTTCAACAGGTTCCGCGTCCCCGTGATGATCCTGGTCCTGGTCCAGTTCGCCGTGGCGGCGCTCGCGGCGCTCGGCGTCACGGCGGCTCTGCGGCGAGCGGAGCCCGTCGCGGAGCGGGAGCGGGACCCCTGGATGCGCGCCGCGATCCTCTCCGCCGTGGCGGGGGTCGTGGTGACCATCCTCCTCCATGTTCTCTCCGGACCGCTGACGGCGCTGGCCCTCAGCGGGCCCCATGGCGATATCGGCGCCGGAGCGGCCCGTCAGGCGCTGGACATGGCCTCGCTCGACGCGATCAAGTCCGCGCTCCTCCTCGGCATCGCGTTCCTCGTGATCGGGTTCGCCCGGCGGGGACGCATGACGAGAACGGCGGCGGCGCTGGCGCTCCTCGCGCTCACGGTGGCCGACCTCTGGGTGATCGATCGGAAGATCATGGATCCCCAGGTGGGATCGCCGGAGGACTACGCGGGGTATTTCAGGGAGACGCCGGAGGTGACCTTCTTGAAGTCGGATCGGTCGCTCTACCGGGTCCTCCCCCTTCAATGGAACGACAGCCGCCTGGCCGCGTACGGGATCGCCTCGGTTCAGGGATACCACCCGGCCAAGCCCAAGCTCTACCAGGCGCTCGCGGACACCGCGGGGATCTCGAGCAGCCTGGACATGCTGAAATTCCTGAACGTGAAGTACGTGCTCCTGGACGGCCATCTTCCCGAAGGGACTTCGGGCGTCGCGCTGCGGCACGAAGGAGATGTCAAGGTGTACGAGATCCTGGGCGCTTCGCCCCGCGCCTACGTGGTGCACCGATTGAAGCCCGTCCTGAACGACGCGGTCTCGCTGGCGACGGTCCGCACGCGCGGCTTCGACCCGGCCCGGGAAGCGCTCTGGACCGAGCCCGATCCGCTTCCGCCGATGGCCGAGCCCCAGGTGCCGGATTCGGTCCGGGTGCTCGGCTACGACTTCAACGAGGCCGAGTTCATGGTCACGACGGCCGGGCCGGGACTCTTCGTGCTGGCGGACGAGTACGACCCGGACTGGAAGGCGACCGTGGACGGCGCGCCCGCCACGATCCATCGCGTGGACTACCTCATGCGCGGGGTGCTGATCGGTCCCGGCGCGCACCGGCTGCGATTCACGTACGCGCCGCGCGCGCTCGAGACGGGGATCAAGATCTCCGCCGCGTCACTGGCGCTGACCCTGCTCCTGGCCGGGGCGGGAGCGTTCCAGGGCCGCCGGAAGAAGCCCGGAGGCGACGGCGTGAAGGAAGGGTCCGCGTGAAGGCGCTCGTCATCATCCCGACCTACAACGAGCGGGAGAACCTGGTCCCGCTCCTGCAGCAGATTTTCGCGCAGGGGCTGCCGATCGAGGTGCTGATCATCGACGATCATTCCCCCGACGGCACGGGCGAGCTGGCCGACGAGCTCGCGGCGGCCGACCCCAAGGTCCACGCGCTCCACCGCGCCGGCAAGATGGGACTGGGCTCCGCCTACGTGGCGGGATTTCGATGGGCGCTCGAGCGCGACTACGACGCGGTGTTCGAGATGGACGCCGACTTCTCGCACAATCCGGATTCGCTCCCGGAATTCCTGCGCGAGATCGAGACCGCGGACCTGGTGGTGGGCTCCCGATACCTGCACGGCGTCACGGTGGTGAACTGGCCCATCAGCCGCCTGATCCTCTCGTACGGCGCGAACGTCTACAGCCGCGTGATCACCGGCGTGCCGGTGAAGGACCTGACCGGCGGATTCAAATGCTTCCGCCGGCAGGTGCTCGAGGCGCTGGACTTGAGCCGGGTCAAGTCGGACGGATACGGATTCCAGATCGAGATCAACTACAAGGCCTGGAAGAGGGGATTCCGCATCCGCGAGATCCCCATTCTCTTCGTGGACCGCCGCGTCGGGGTGTCCAAGATGTCGCGGCGGATCGTGTGGGAAGCCGCGTGGATGGTGTGGAGGCTCCGAATTCTCGACCTGCTCGGCGCTCTCTGAGGATTCGCCCGTGCCTCTCTCCGTCATCGTCGTTGCCTACCGGAGCCGACCGGCTCTGGAGCGGCTTCTGGGGTCCCTTCGCGCCTCCCGCCCCGAGCCCGTCCGGGAGCTCCTGATCGTGAACAACTCGGGCGAATCCCTCGAGGACCTGCTCTCGGGCCTCCCCTGGCCGGCGCGCGTGGTGGCCCCGGGGCGGAACCTGGGCTACGCGCGCGGGGTGAATGAAGGCATCCGGGCGGCCCGGGAAGACGAGGTGCTGATCCTGAACCCGGACATCCTGGTATCCCCCGGCTCCATCGAGGCATTGGTCCGGTGCGCGGAGAGCCATCCCCGCGCCGGGATCGTGGCGCCCCGGCTCGTGAACCCGGACGGAACGCTTCAGCTTTCGGCCCGGCGATTCTACAATGCGAGGACCCTCCTGCTGAGACGGGCGCCGCTCGGGCCCTACGCGGCCAAGAGCCGCACCCTCCGGAATCACCTCATGGCGGACTGGGACCACGCGGACACGCGCGCCGTGGACTGGGTCCTGGGCGCGGCCATGCTCGCGCGGAAGCGCGCGATTCGAGACGTGGGGCTGATGGATGAGCGCTACTTCCTGTACTTCGAGGACGTGGACTGGTGCCAGCGGATGGGGCGCCACGGCTACGAGGTCCTCTACTGCGCGGAGGCCACGATGGTACACGAGTACACGCGGGCCTCGGCCCAGCTCCGCGCGCGCTCGATGCGCGCGCACGCCGCGGGGCTGCTTCGCTTCGCGGAGAAATGGAGCGCCCTCCTGTACGCGGTGAGCCAGTACCGGCGACGCCTCGCGGCGCTGACCGCGCTCGTGACCGACGTCGCCGCGGTCGTGCTCGCGTTCCTGGCCGCGTACGGCGTGCGCACATCGCTCGCTTCGATCCTGAGCAAACCGGTCTATCCCCTCCCGAGCTACGGGGGCCTCCTCTTCTTCATCGTCGTGGTCACCCTGGCCGCGCTCTGGGCGAACGGCCTCTACCGGCGCACGACGTTCGTCGATTCGATCGAGCGCGCCTTCCTGATCGGGCAGTCGGTGATCCAGTCCGTGCTCTTCCTCATGGCGGCGACGTTCCTGTTCCAGACGCCGCGCTACTCGCGCGTGCTCGTGCTCCTGGTCGCGCCCTTCCTCTACGGCGCGCTCCTCACCACGAGGAGCCTGACGTCCAGGATCGGAGCGGGCGCGCGCCGCCAGGGCTTCGCCTTCCGCCGCGTGCTCGTGGTGGGCTCGGGCGCGGAAGCGGAGCGGACGCGGGAAGCGCTGGAGCGCGCGCGCGGAGAAGGCTTCGAGCCGCTGGGCACGACCGTGCCGGCGGGCAGGGAAGAGCCCCCGGATGCCGCGGCGCGACGACTTCGCGCGCTGGTGGAGAGCGAGCGCGTCCAGATCGTCTGCATGGCGCCGGAGCCGGCCGAGGTCCCGTACCTCCTGGCCGCGGCCGCGGCGCTGCGCGATTCCGGCGTCGCCACCTACTGGGCGGGCTCGGTGGCGCAGCTCGCCTCCGAGGAGAGCCTGGGCTCGCTCGGGGGCGTCCGCGCGGTGCTGCTCCACGCTCCGAGCCGCGGTCTCTCGGTCCGCGTGCGCAAGAGAGCGAGCGACCTCCTGCTCTCCCTCTTCGTCGCTCCGTTCCGCTGGGGCGCGCTCCGTGCCTATCTCGCGGGACGGGGCGAGGCGTACGGGCCCGGGGAGGCCTGGGGCCGGGTCTGGTCCGGGCGCTTGAGCTGGGTCGGGCGCAGCGCCTACGAGGCGGAGCGCTGGGAGAACGTTCCCGCCTGGGCGCGGCTCGCGCTGGAATCCATCCGCCCCGGCGTCGTCACGCCCCCGAACGGCGCTTCGGGCGATCCGATGGCGCGGGTCACCGCGGATCTCGCGTACCTGTCACGGTTCTCCCTCGCCGAGGATCTGCGCCAGTTCCTCCGCGCGACGCGCGGGGATACCCGGTGACGCGCGCGCGCGCGATGATCGCGATGGCGGTCACGGCTCCGTGCCTCTTGGCCTGGAGCGTCGAGGCCGCGAACGCGAAGACGACCCTCTACGTGAAGAACTACGTGAACTCCAACGACGTCCAGGCGGTCGCCTCCTGGAACGGGGTCGTGGCCCTCGGTACCCTCGGCGGGATCGTCACGATCGATCCTACGACCGGGACGATCTCGAAGATCCTTCGATCGCCGTCCGGCGGCCTTCCCTCGAACCACGTGCTTGCCGTGGCCGTCTCTCCCTCCGGAATGCTCTGGGCCGGGACCGCCGAGGCGGGAATCGCGCGGCTCCGTCCCGACGGCACCTTCCGCCGCGCGCTCACCTCGTTCGACGGGCTTCCCAGCGACCGGGTCCAGGCCATCGTCGCGCACGGAGACACGCTCTGGGTCGGGACGAGCGGAGGCGTGGCGCTCTTCACCGAGAATCCCGCCGGACAGATCGGCCTCGCGCGCGCGTTCACGAACGCCGGGACCTCCGGCGGGCTGGCCGGCGACGACGTGCGCGCGTTCGCGCAAGTGGGGGACACCCTCTGGGTCGCGACCACCGCGGGGCTCTCGAGCTTCGTCTCCGGCACCTGGACGAGCCGCACCGGGGCCTTCTCCGGGCCGGTCACATCGCTCGCGCTCCACGCGGACACTCTCTGGGCCGCGACCGGCCAGGGTCCGTATCGGTACGTGTCCGGTACGTTCCAGCCCGCGAACAGTGGCCACCTCTTCCCGAGCGAGGCTCTGGCGGCCAGCGCCCTGGGTTTCTTCTCCGGGTCCGCCCAGCTCGGCGTGTACCGCTATGATCCCGCGTCGGGGTGGGCTTCCGTTTCAAGCGGTCTTCCCAGCTCGCGCGTTGCCTTTCTCGCGGACGGACCGGACGGCGCGCTGTGGGCGGCCACGGCGGGAGGAGCCGCCCGACTCCGTCCGGGGAGCTCCGTGTGGGAGCCGCGCCTCTCGGACGGGCCGATCGTGAACGGCACCCAGCGTGCCGTGGTGGACGAGCGCGGGGCATGGTTCACGACGGGGAACGATTTTCCCCCGGGCTCGGGACGCGGCGTGCTGCTCCATTTCGACGGAGCGTCGTGGAGCGGCATCACGGGACCCAGCACGGGAGGAGGATTCCAGGAAACAGACGCGTTCGGGCTTCTCGCGACGGCCGATTCCCGGATCTGGGTGGGGCATTGCTGCACGGACGTGGAACCGAAGCCGCGCGTGGACCGCCTCGACCCCGGTGCCGGAGTCTGGGACTATCCCCCCGCAAACAACATCTGGGCCCTCGCTCAGTCGCCTTCGGGGCCGGTGTACGCCGCGAGCGTGGAGCTCGAGAACGGGGTCTACGTGTTCGACGCGTCGAGCGGCGCGCTCCTGGACTCGCTGACGCCCGCGAACTCGGGGATCACGAGCAACAATCTGAGGGCGGTGCGATTCGACGGGGCGGGGAAGGGCTGGTTCGGGACCGCGTTCGGCGGGGTGGACGTGTGGGACGGCCGCGGCACCCCGAGCCACCTAGACGACGTCTGGGTCCATTACGACGTTCAGCCGGCGAATCAGGTCACCTCGCTCGCGGTGCTGAGTCCGCAGGCCGCGTGGATCGGAACCACCTCCGGAGCGGGGCGGATCCAGAGCGGGACGTTCACGCGCGTGCTCACCAATCCAGCGCTTCCGAGCGGTCAGGTGAACGATCTCGCCCTGGACTCCGGCGGCAACATTTGGATCGCGACCTCGGGGGGTCTCTCCCGCATGGACGCCTCGGGCCTGGGGTCGCTGGAGACGTTCACGACCGCGGACGGCCTCGTCGACGACGACGTGCGCGCGCTGGCCTGGGACGCGAAGCGCGAGGTGCTCTGGGTGGGGACGGCCAACGGGATCTCGCGCGTCGTGGCCGGGGCGAGCGGATTGAACGCGATCACCGACGCCACGTATGTCTACCCCAACCCCTCGCGCGCCGCGGGGACCCTGAAGCTGGGCGGGATCCAGAACTCGCTCGACGGAGAGGTCCGCGACCTGGCGGGGAACCTGCTCCATCGCTTCCGCTGCGACCCGGCGGCGAACGAGATCTGGGACCTGAATCGGGAGAACGGCGAGCCGGCTCCCTCGGGCGTCTATCTCATCGTGCTCCACGACAAGAGCGGCACGTCCCGGACGCTCCGCGCGGCGGTGGTGCGATGAGAGCGCTCACGAAGACGACGGTCCAGCGGACCCCGGATCGCGCCGCCTGGGACGCGCTCGTCGAGAGCGCGCCCGGCGCGAGCGTGTTCCATACCTCGGCCTGGGCCCGGCTCTGGACCGAGGAATGGCGCGGCGCGAAGTGGGTGGCGCACGTGATCGAGGACGGAACGGGCTATGCGGCCGGCATCGCCGCGGTGGTGCGGAACCGGGGTATCGGACGCACGGTCCTCTCGATGCCCTTCGGCACGTACGGAGGACCGCTCGTGCGCGAGGACCATCCCGATCCGGTCTCGGCGCGCCGCGAGCTCCTCGAATCCTTCGCCCAGCTCCTCGGCAGCCGCTGGACCCTGCGCTCGGAGATGACGTGGTACGAGGGAGCGGCGGACGAGATCCCGCCCGCCCTCGACGTCGCGGAGAGCTTCACGCACGTGCTCCCGCTGCAACCGGACTTCGAAGCGCTGGCGGACGGGTTCACGCCGGCCGCGCGGCGGCTCGTCCGGCAGGGGGAGGAGAGCGGGCTCACGATCCGGGCCGCGTCGAGCGAGGACGACGTGCGCGTCTTCCACAACCTGGCCGTCGCGACCGTGCGGCGGAGAGGGGGGACGCCCAAGCCCTATTCGCTGTACCAGCGGATCTACCGCACCCTGGTTCCGTCCGGCCTCGCGCGGTTCCACCTCGTCCATCACGACGACACGCCGGTGGCCGGGAGCCTCCATCTCTTTCACGAAGGCGTGGCGATGAACTGGCTTCCCGTGTCGCTGGAATCGAGCTGGCACCTTCGCCCGAACAACTTCCTGATCGCGCGCACGCTCGAGACGCTCTGCGAGGCGGGTTATCTCGAGTACAACTTCGGCGCTTCGCCGCACGACGCGGCGGGCTTGATCCGATTCAAGGAGAGCTGGGGCGCGACTCCGCGTCCGCTGGTCATCGCCGGGCGAAGGAGCTCGGTCCACAAGAGGCTTCGGGGCTAGCGGCTCCGGTGCGCATCCTCCTTCTCGCGCACGGACCTTCGATCCACACGCGCCGGTGGGCGCGCGCGCTCCGGGATCGCGGGCACGAGCTCCGGCTCCTGACCGCCTACCCCAGCCCGGCCCCGCTCGTGCCCGAGCGTGTGATCGGTCTTCCGTTCCCGGTCCAGGGGCTCCGCTACCTCTCCGCGCTGGCCGCCGTGCGCGAGACGGCGCGCACGTTCCTGCCCGACGTGACGGTCGCCCACTTCCTTCCCAATTACGGCCTGCTCGCGGCGCTGGGCGCCGTCGGGCCGTGGATGCTGACCTGCTGGGGATCGGATCTCCTGGTCAACGCGCGCCGGACGCCGCTCCACCGCGCGCGCGCGCGCTTCGTGCTGCGGCGCGCGCCGCTCGTGCACGTGGACGCGGAGGTCCTGGCCGAGGCGGCGGTGTCGCTGGGCGCCTCGAGGGAGCGCGTCTGGACGCGGGCGTGGGGCGTGGATCCGGCCGCGTTCGAGTCCACGGCCGCGGCGGGGAGCGAACGATCGTCGCCCCTTCGAATCCTGTGGACCCGGCAGCTCGAGGCGGTCTACGACCCGGAGACGTTCGTGCGAGCGCTCGGGCTGCTCCAGCGACGGGGCCTTTCGTTTCGGGCCAGGATGGCGGGGGATGGACCGCTGCGCGGGGCCGTCTCCGCGTGGCTCCGAGAGGAACACCTCGATCGCGACGTGACGCTGGAGGGTTTCCTGGACGAGGAGCGGCTGCGCGCGCTCTACCGCGATTCCGACGTCTACGTCTCGGTGTCGCGCTCGGATTCGACGTCCCAGTCCCTCCTCGAGGCCATGGCCGCGGAGCTGTTTCCGATCGTCACCGACATCGCGGGGAATCGCGAGTGGGTGACACATCGGCGCGAGGGCTATCTCGTCCCCGTGGGAGATGCCGAGGCGATCGCGTGCGCGATCGCCGAAGCCGCGCGCGACCCGGAGGCCGACGCCATGCGACAGCGAGCCCGCGCAAAAGTCGCCGAGCGCGCCTCGTTCGCCGACACCGTCGCGCAGCTGGAGGTGAGGCTGCGCGCCCTGGCCTGTCGTCGCGGGGGCCCATGAAGCGCGTCCTCGTCATCGCCTACTTCTTTCCACCGCTCGGCGGCGGCGGATGCCAGCGCACGCTGAAGCTCGTCCGCTACCTCGACCCGCTCGGGTGGCGCTCCACCGTGGTGACGACCCGCGACCGCGACTACTGGATCCTCGACCCGTCGCTCGAGGAGGAGATCCCCGCGGACACCGAGGTCATCCGCGTCGGAGGGGTCACGGGCGGCAAGGTCGTGCAAACCCTGTCCCGCGCGGGGGTCCCCGTCCAGGAACGGCAAGGACGGAGGAACGCGGGCCCGCTCCACGTGATGCGATCCCTCCAGCGCTGGATGTTCCTCCCGGACGGCTACCGCTCCTGGGCGCAGGCGGCGGAGCGTGCCGCCGACACCCGCGTCCACGCGGGCCACGTCGACGCGCTCTGGACCACGTCCTCTCCGGAGAGCGCGCATCTGGCCGGCCTGGCCCTGAAGAAGCGGCACCACCTTCCCTGGGTGGCGGACTTCCGCGATCCCTGGGTGGGCCGCGTGACCTATCGCCCGCCGACGACGTGGCACGACGCGCGCCACCGCGCGATGGAGCGGCGCGTCGTGACCGCGGCGGATCGCGTGACGCTCGTCAGCGAGGCGATGGTCGCGCTCTACCGCGCGCGCTATCGCGACCTCGACCCCGCGCGATTCGTCTTCCTGCCGAATGGATTCGATTCCGACGACTGGCGCCGCGCGAAGCATCCGCCCTCCGCCGGGGCGCGACATTTCGTCCTGCTCCACGCGGGGCAGCTCGCGCACCGGCCCACGGTCCGGACGCTTCTCGAAGCGATGAAGACGCTCGTCGAGCGCGACCCCGAAGCGCGCGGGCAGGTGAAGCTCCGCTTCATGGGGGGAAACGAAGAGATCGGACCGCGGGAGCGCGAGCGCTACGGACTCGGGGACGCGCTCGAGTTCCTCCCTTCGTCCCCGCACCTGGATTCGCTCGCCAGCATGCGGGACGCGAGCGCGCTCGTGCTCCTGGGGCACGGCGGCAGCGCGGACTCGCTCCTCTACACGGGGAAGATCTACGAGTATCTGAGCAGCGGGCGCCCCGTCCTCGCGATCGTGGACGAAGGGCCCGCGGCGGAGCTCCTCCGCACCTCGGGCGCTGGGGCCGTGGTCCACCCCGGAGACGTGCCGGGGACGCTTCACGCGCTTCGCTCCTGGCTGGATGCCTGGAGGGCCGGGACCGACCTTGCGACCCACGTCCCGGCCGCCCTTCTGGACCGCTGGGAGCGCAGGAATCTGGCCGCCCTGGCTTCCCGGATTCTCTACGAAATAACCCCTGGTTAGCCGCCTTGACGGGTCCGTTTCGGCGGGTCCCGGACCGGCTCCCAACCCCATGCCCCCCAAAGGGCTAAAAATTTTCGCCGACCCATGAAATTGGGTTGACAGGTTTTTCCATGGGGGATTAGGATGCCGCGGTGGTGATTTGTGGGGAATCGTGGGTGATATGGCCGCCCGTTGGATGACCAACCGGCGGCCCGCGGGGGCGGTGGATGGCGACGTTCCGGGGAAGCTATCAGCATTCGATCGACCACAAGGGGCGCATCAGCATCCCCGCGCGCTTCCGCAAGCTCTTGTCCCGACGTGCCTCCGACACCTTCATCATCCTGCGCGGCCTCGAAGCCTGCGCCGCGCTCTATCCGCTCGACGAATGGAATCGGATGGAGGAGCGCTTGCGCTCCCGGTCCTTCCACGACGAGACCAACCGCCGCTTCCTCCGCATCATGTCCCTCGATCTGAACGAAGGGACTCTGGACGCGCAGGGGCGGGTGGCCCTTCCTCCCCGGCTCCTCACGCACGCGAGCCTCACGAAGGAAGCGATGGTCAACGGCGTCGTGGACCACATCGAGATCTGGGATCCCACGCGCTTCGAGGAGTACCTCAAGAATTCCAACCGGAGCTACGAAGACATGGCGGGAGAGCTGCTCCTGTGAGCCCCCTCCCCGCCCCCGCGCGCCGGTCGTTCGACTTCGACCGCCCCGTCTTCCAGTGGGATTCCCGACGCGGCACGGGACCCTGGGTCGTCCGCATCTTCGGACGCCTCGGATGGCGCGAGCTTCAGCAGCTGACGCAGGCGATCCACGAGCGAGGCCGGTCTCCGCGGGATCTCGTCTGCCTGGACTTCGAGCAGGTCACGCACCTGGACTACCGCGCGCTCCCCGAATTCGCGCTTGCCCTGACGCGTCAGCCGCGCGTTGGAGCGGACGTGTGCCTGATCGGGATGAGTGACTACATCCGCACGCTCTTCGACGTGGCGGGGCAGGGAACCACGCGACGTCGATTGGAATGGAACGCAGAGGAGGAGACGGGGACAACGCCTCAGAATCCGAGGAACTGAAATGCCGGGTCACGTCCCGGTTCTCAAGGAGGAGGCCGTCCAGTTGCTCCTGACAGATCCGAACGGGACCTATGTGGACGCGACGTACGGAGGCGGCGGTCACGCCGCCGCCATTCTCGAGTCGCTGGGGGTGGAGGGGAAGTTGGTGGGTCTGGATTGTGACCCGGCTGCAGTGGAACGAGCGCGCATCGAGCCGCCCGGACCGGAACCCCGGTTCCGGGCGCGCCGCGCGCGTTTCTCGCAGATGGGGGAGGCCCTGAGGGAGCTCGGGGTGGGACGTGTGGATGGGATCCTCGCGGATCTGGGCCTCTCCTCGATTCAGCTCGACGACCCGGCGCGCGGATTCTCCTTCGCGGCGCCGGGTCCGCTCGACATGCGCCTCGATCCCTCCCTTCCGTGGAGCGCGGACGACCTCCTCCGGAGCATCGACGACGAGGAGCTCACGCGCCTGCTCCGGGAGTGGGGCGAGGTGCCTCGGCCCCGCGCCGCCGTGCGCGCCATTCGCAAGGCCCTCGCGGCCTCCACGCCGCTGACCGCAGACGCGCTCCGCGCGGCCGTCGAGCCTCTCTACCGCGGCCCGGCGCGCCCGCGCCGTCTCTCCCAGATCTTCCAAGCCTTTCGGATCGCCGTGAACCACGAGCTCACCGAGCTCACGTCCTTGCTTCAAGACGCGCCTTCCCTTTTGCGGCCGGGCGGGACGCTTTGTGTCATCGCGTATCACTCGCTCGAAGACCGAATCGTCAAAAACGCGTTCCGCCCGCCGCGCCCATCCGATCCGCGCGAGCCGTATGTCGCAGGCCCGTGGCAGCCCCTGACTCGAAAGCCCGTCCGCCCCAGTGACGCCGAGTCGCGCCGGAATCCGCGCGCGAGGAGCGCTCGCCTCCGCGCGGCCCGTCTCCGGGAGGCGGCGTGAGCCACGTCGCCGCCCGCCTCGCCCAAGCCCCGGACGAAACCGAGGGCCCGGGGCTCCAGGGTCCCTATCTTCGGTTTCGGATGCAGCCGCGCCGGCGTGTCAGCGGACGCGCGATCGCGATCCTTCTCATCGCGTCGTCGCTCCTCTTCACGAAGGTCTGGGAGCGGACGGTCGCGAACTCCCTGTCGATGGAGCGGGATCGCCTGGCCCGCGAGGTGCGCTCCCTCGAAAACCGGATCCGGATCACCCGCGATCTCGAAGAGCAGGCCGCGTTCCGGAGCGGCGTCGATCTCGAGAGCCTGTCCAAGCTGGGATTCCAGAATCCTGATCCCACCCACGTCGTGGATGTCGATCTCGCTCTGCCGCGCGCCTCGCGCGACCGTCGTCCCGCGCTCCTCACGCGGGTCCTGACCGCCGCGCGCCGGGCGCTGCCGACCTTTCTGACCGAGCGCCTCGTGGGGCTTCCCGAAGCGCCTGTCGAAGCCGGAGGAACGCGATGAGCCCGCTTCACCTGAGACGCCTGAGGCTTCTGGTCCTGCTCGGATTCCTCTTCTACGGGATCCTGTTCGCGCGCCTGGTCTCGATCCAGGTGTTCAGCCACTCGAGCCTGGGACGCGAGGCTCGGGGGCAGCAGACCTCGCGCGTGATCCTGGAGCCGGAGCGCGGGCTGATCTACGACCGCCACCTGCTCCCGCTGGCCGACAACGTGGACTTGAGCCAGGTCTCCGTCCGCCCGGCCGAGGTCCGGAACGCCTCGGCGGCCAAGCGGTTCATCCAGACGGCGGCGGGCGCCCGGGGGCTCGACCGGCTCCGGCGGGGTCGGCGCAACGCCTACATCCGCATCTCCTCGCAAGTGAGCCCGGAGCAGGAGATCGCGCTCCGGAAATCCACGCTTCCGGCCGGGGTACAAGTCGAGGAGGTCCCGTCCCGGGTCTACCCGCTGGAGGACGTGGCCCGCCCTGTCGTGGGCCTTGTCGGTGTGGACGGCACGGGCCTCGAGGGAATCGAGCGCGTCTTCGATCGGGAACTGCGCGGCATCAGCGGGTGGGCTACTCTTTTCCGAGACGGCCGGGGCCTGGAGCACCAGCTCCCGCAGAGCATGGTGAAGTTTCCGGAGCCCGGCCTGAGCCTGGTGACGACGATCGACCGGGACGCGCAGTCGGTCCTGGCCATGGAATTGAAGCAGGCGGTGATCCGAACCGGCGCGCGGAGCGGCATGGCGGTGTTCGCCGATCCGCACACCGGCGACATCTTCGCGATGGCGACCGTGGACGGACCGAACCCCCCGGCGGGATCGCCCGGACGCAACCGCGTCATCGCGGATCAGTACGAGCCGGGCTCCACGTTCAAGCTCCTCGTCGGTTGCGCCGCGCTGGAAGAGCACATCCTGACCCCGGAGGATTCCTTCTTCGTGAACAAGGGTGAGGTGGACATGGGCGGATTCACGATGCACGACGCCCACGCCGAGACACGCTGGTACACGGTGCGCCAGGCGACCGCGCTGTCCAGCAACGTCTGCTACGCGCAGATCGGAACCAAGGTCGGGGCGAGCACCCTGTACCGCTACTCGCGGCTCTTCGGATTCGGCCAGCCGACGCGGATCCAGCTCCCCGGGGAGACCTCGGGGCAGATCCGGAACCCCTCGCGCTGGTCCGCACGGTCCCTCGCGACCATCTCGATCGGACAGGAGGTCACCGCGACACCGTTGCAGGTGCTCATGGCCTACTGCGCGGTCGCGAACGGCGGCATCCTCATGAGGCCGAGGATCGCGTCGGCGCTCGTGACGGAAAACGGAGAGCCGGTCCGGATGTTCCCGGTGGAGCGCGTCCGGCGCGTGATCTCTCCCGAGACGGCCGAGACCTTCCGCTCCTTCCTCCGGGACGCGGTGACCATGGGCACGGCACAGGAGGCCGCGCTGCCATGGTGCGATGTGGCGGGCAAGACGGGCACGGCGCAGAAGTCGGAAGAAGGGGGGCGCGGGTACGGCAGCGGCCGGTACATGTCCTCCTTCGTCGGGATGGCGCCGGCGGACAACCCCCAGATCGTCGGCCTGATCGTGCTGGATGAGCCGCGCGGCGCCTACTACGGCGGCGCGGTCGCCGCGCCGGTCTTTCGCGACATCGTCGCCACCTGGGCCACCCTGGGCCGGGGCCCGGTGCGCATCCCCGCGCAGACGCTGGTCACCGCCGGCGCGCCGCGGACGCCTCCCGTGCGGGTGCCCGACGTCCGCCTGATGGCTGCCGATGAGGCGCGGTCGGTGATCCGCTCCGCGGGCATGGATTGTGCGATGGAGGGGAGCGGCGCCCGCGTGGCGGTCCAGTCCCCGGAGCCGGGAACGCACGCGCGGTCGGGCGAGGTGGTTCGCATCGTGCTCTCCACCGATCCGCCTCCGGACACGGGATTCCCGGATCTCAAGGGGCTCTCGGTCCGCGAGGCCGTGGCGCGTCTGAGCGCCCTTTCCATCCGCGTCGCGTCGGTTTCGGGAAGCGGCCAGGTCGTGGAGCAAGAGCCCGCGGCCGGGGTCTCGATCCGGGCCGGGCAGGCGTGTGCGCTTCGCTGCGCGCCCCGGAGCTTGTGATCGCTCTCGCCGCGCTTCGCACCGAGGCGCTCCCGGGGATCCTGGGCGCGTCGGAAACCAAGGGGCGGCTGGGCGGCGAGTGGGAGATGGTCCGGTACGACTCGCGGGAGGTCCGTCCGCACGACCTCTTCGTCGCGGTCCCGGGCTTGCGGCACGATGGTCACGCGTACGTCGAATCCGCGGCCCGGCGCGGGGCGCAGGCCGCGGTGGTCGAGCGGTTCGTCCTCGAGGCGGAGCTGCCCCAGATCCGGGTTCCTGACGCCCGGCGCGCCTTGGCGCAGCTCGCGGGGGAGGAGACGCGACACCCCTCGCGCGAGCTGGTCCTCGCGGGCGTGACCGGCACCAATGGCAAGACCACCACGGCTCATCTGATCCGCGCGGTCTTCGAGGAAGCAGGAATGAAAGCCGGATTCATCGGCACGGTGGGATACGAGTTCGACGGACGCCGCGAGACGGCGGCCCACACCACGCCCGAGGCGCCCGATCTCATGCGGATGCTCCGGGACTGGCGGTCGCGCGGCGCGACCGCGGTCGCCATGGAGGTCTCCTCCCACGCCCTTGCGCTGGAGCGCACGTACGGCCTGGCGTTCGACGTAGGCGTGTTCACGAACCTGACCCAGGACCACCTCGATTTCCACGGCACGCTGGACGCCTACCGGGACGCGAAGGCGCGTCTGTTCCGCGCGGAGACCCGCGGCGACTGGACCAAGCGCTTCACCGGAGCGGTGAACGTGGACGATCCGGCGGGCGTGTGGATCCAGAAGCACGCGGACGGCCCCGTGATCGGCTTCGGCTCGGGACCGGACGCCGAGATCCGGGCGGAGGACATCCGGCTCCGCCCCGACGGCACGACGTTCCGGATCCGCGAGGGAGCGGAGCGGACCTTGGTCTCGCTCCAGCTGCGCGGCGCGTTCAACGCGATGAACGCGCTGGCCGCCTACGCCGCCGGACGCGCGCTGGGAATCGCGCGCGGGTCGGTCGTCGCGGGGGTGGAGAAGGTGGCGTCGGTGCCGGGGCGTCTGGAGCCGGTGGACGAGGGGCAGCCCTT
>Ga0075423_10000038_pt1 | contig 66656 bp, 65 predicted proteins | sample SoiMethybrSBSTD2_FD_80114 | JGI IMG/M metagenome (GOLD analysis project Ga0075423, IMG submission 80114) | Bulk soil microbial communities from a Populus tree surrounding site in Tennessee, USA - Soil MetaG P. TD hybrid SBSTD2 | ecosystem: Environmental > Terrestrial > Soil > Tree plantation... | reverse complement strand
TCTGCCGCTGGAGCGGGCGGTGCGCATCCGCACTGGCGAGACTGACAGCGGCGCCGTGACGCCGGTGAGGGCGTAGCGATGGGCTTCCCGATCGTCACCGCTCAGATCGACACCGGCGACACCGCCTGGATGCTCGCCGCGACCGCGCTGGTCCTGATGATGACCCCCGCCCTCGGGCTCTTCTACGCCGGGTTGGTGCGCTCGAAGAACACCCTCAACACCTTCATGATGTCGATCGCCGCGATCGCCGTCGCGACGGTCACCTGGGCGCTGATCGGCTACTCGCTCGCCTTCGACGGCGACGGCAGCATCATCGGCGGCCTCGGCAACTTCGCCATGCAGGGCGTCGACTTCGCGCCGCGCGAAGGGATGACGATCCCGCACCTGGTCTTCTTCGCCTTCCAGGCGACCTTCTGCATCATCACCACCGCCCTCGTCTCCGGCGCGGTCGTGGAGCGGATGCGGTTCGGGGCGTTCCTGGTCTTCGCGGCGCTCTGGTCGGTGCTCGTCTACGCGGTGCTCGCCCACTGGGCTTTCGGTGGCGGCTGGCTGATCGCCGGCGGCACCCTCGACTTCGCTGGCGGCGTGCCGGTCGAGATGGCCTCCGGCTTCTCGGCGCTGGCCGCGGCGCTGGTCGTCGGCGCGCGCAAGGACTACGGGCGCCAGGCGCTGCTCCCCCACAACGCCGTCTACGTCCTGCTCGGCGCCGGCCTGCTGTGGTTCGGCTGGTTCGGCTTCAACGGCGGCAGCGGCTTCTCGACCGGCGACGCCAGCGTGCTCGCCTTCACCAACACGCTGCTGACCCCGGCCTGCGCGCTCGTCACCTGGTTCGCGCTCGACCTGATCCGCGGCAGGAAGGTGACGGCGATCGGCGCCGCGACCGCGATCATCGTCGGCTGCGTGCTGATCACTCCCGCCGGCGGCTTCATCAGCCCGGGATGGGCGATTGCGCTTGGCTTCCTCGGCGCCCTGCCCTGCTACGCGGTGATCGTCTGGCGGCCCCGGACCCGGGTCGACGAGACGCTCGACGTGCTCGCCGCCCACGGCATCGCCGGCTTCACCGGAATCCTCTTCATCGGCTTCGTCGCGCAGATCGGCTGGAACGGCGTCGCCGACGGCCTTCTCTACGGCAACGCGGCACAGCTCGGCGACCAGGCGCTGGCGGCGCTCGCCGCCCCCGCCTACGCCTTCGGCATGACCTTCGTGCTGCTGAAGCTGATCGGGCTGGTGATGCCACTGCGCGCCAGCGAGCACGACGAAGCGGTGGGCATGGACGTCGTCCAGCACGGCGAGGAGGCCTACGTCACCGGCGAGGGCGCGATCCTCGTCGCCCCGGCCGACGGCGAGGTCGAGGTCCCAGTCGCCAATCCGGTCTAGACTCGCTCCCCCAGCTCGGCTAGCGGGCGGCCCAGGCGTCGGGCGACTCGGTGAGGTGCTCGACGACCGGGGGGAGCCGGCCGCTGACCAGGTCGGCGAGCGTCACCTGCTCGAGCACGGCGCGCAGGTTGGCGCGGACCGCGATCCAGACCTCCTGCAGGTGCTCGGCGTTGCCACGGTACTCGAGCGACTCCGGCGGGGACGACTGGACGTGGGCGATCGGGCCCTCGACGGCGCGCACCACCTCGGCGATCGTGATGTCGTCGGCCGGGCGGGCGAGCCAGTAGCCGCCCTTCGCCCCACGCCGGGCGCGGACGATGCCGGCGTGCTTCAGCTCCAGCAAGATGTGCTCGAGGAACTGCAGCGGGATGTCCTGCGCGTCGGCGAGCCTCTCCCCCTTGACGGGGCCTTCGTCGGCGGCCGCCAGCTCAGCGGCCGCGCGCACGGCGTAGTCGGCCTTCGCTGAGACGCGCATAGAGCGCTAGTAAATCAGCCGCTCGACGCGCCGGGCCCTAGCCGGCCGTCTCGGAGGCGAGATCGCCCCTGCCTTCGCGCTCGCGACGGCGGTTGAGCCAGTGCGGCGCGGCGAGGATCAGGCCCAGGCCGAGCGCCGCGACCGCGGCGGCGATCGGCCAGACCATCGGGTCGCCCTTCTGGATCGTGACGATGCCGGAGCCGACCAGGACGACGCCGAGCGCGGTGCGCAGGAAGCCCTGCGGAGCCCTGTCGGAGAGAGCGGCGCCGATCACCACGCGGGGAATCGAGCCGATCAGGATGTTCCCGGCGAGGGTGAAGTCGACATTCCCTCCCACCCAGTGGGCGATGCCGGCGGCCCAGAGCAGGACGGCGGCGTGGAATACGTCGGGTTCCCACCACTTTCTTCGGCGCCAGGCGGTAGACGGCGATCAACAGGATCGCGATCACCGTGCCGGAGCCGGCGGAGGTGATGCCGATCACGAAGCCGGTGGTGGCGCCGATCACGATCGCGGCGACTTTGTGGCGGCGCTCGACATCGAAGCGCTCGCGTTCGTCGACGAGGCGGCGCAGGATCAGCGCTCGCGCCAGGGTGATGATCCCGACCATCAGCAGGGTGCCGCCGAGCACCGCGTAGACGAGCGAATCGAGCCGGTCCTTGCCGATGTGGTTCTCGAGGACGGAGACGATCGCGACCCCGCCGACCGCGGCGGGCACACTGCCCAGCGCCAGCCACTTGACCAGCTCCATGTTCACCGTCTTCATCCGCAGGTGGCGCCAGCCGCCGACCGTCTTGGTGACCGCGGAGTAGAAGATGTCGGTGCCGATCGCGGTGGTTGGCTGGATCCCGAAGATGAGGATCAGAAGCGGCGTCATCAGCGACCCGCCGCCCATGCCCGTCATGCCAACGAGCACGCCGATGCCGAGGCCGAAGAAGATGATTGCCGGGTCCATATGGGGGCCGCGGGGTGCTTATCGACTTTCCTGACTGCTTTGGTCAGGAGCGCGGAGTGCGCCAGGATACCAAGATGCCCGCGAGCACCGGTGAATTCGCCACCCAAAGCGCACTGCCTGCCACCGACGAAGCCCCAGGCGTCGCCGTCTCGATCCGCGGCCTGCGGCACTCTTACGGGGAGCTGCGGACGATCGAGCGGCTCGACCTGGCGATAGAGGCCCACGGGGTGCTGGGCCTGGTCGGGCCGTCGGGCTGCGGCAAGTCGACGCTGCTGGAGCTGATCGCCGGTCTGCTGGAGCCGGACGGCGGGGAGATCGAGCTGGGCGGCGAGAGCGACGCGGGCGGGCGCCTCGCTCGTTGCGCCTACATGCCTCAGCGCGACCTGCTGCTGCCCTGGTTCTCGGCGATCGACAACGCGGCGCTGGCACTGCGCAACGGCGGCGCTGGGCGGGCGGAGGCGCGGCGGGAAGCGGGCGCCCTGTTCGAGCGCTTCGGCCTCGCTGGCTTCGAGCGCTCCAGGCCCGCCCAGCTCTCCGGCGGGATGCGCCAGCGGGTCGCCTTCCTGCGCACCCTGCTCTCCGGCAAGTCCGTGCTGGCGCTCGACGAGCCCTTCGCTTCCCTGGACGCGATCACCCGCGCCGAGATGCAGGGCTGGCTGGCGGCGGCGCTCGGCGCCGACCCGCGCACGGTCGTCCTCGTCACCCACGACGTGGAGGAGGCGCTCTACCTCTCCGACCGGGTGGCGGTGCTCTCGGCGCGCCCGGCGCGGATCGTCGCCGAGCTGCTCCCCCCCGCCCCCCGCGCGCCGGACCGCGACGCGGCGGTCACCGACCCGGAGTTCGTCGCCGTCCGCGAGCGGGCGATGCTCGCCTTGAAGGAGGGAACCGCGTGAGGCGCTGGCTGCTTCCCACCCTGCTGCTCGCGGCGCTGATCGGCGCCTGGCAGGTCGCCGCGAGCAGCGGCGCGATCTCCGGCGCCCTGCACCTCGAGGACTTTCTCGTTCCCTCCCCGTCCGAGATCGCCGCCTCGCTGTGGGAGAACCGCTCGCTGCTCGCCGACAACGCCTGGGTGACGCTGAAGGAGGTGCTGCTGGGCTTCTGCTGCGCGCTCGTCGCCGGGCTTGCCTTCGCCATCGCCCTGCACCTCTTCGAGACGCTGCGCCGCGCCGCCTACCCGCTGCTGGTCGCCTCGCAGACGATCCCGATCGTCGTCATCGCCCCCATCCTCGTCGTCTGGTTCGGCTACGGGATCGGCCCGAAGCTGGGGATCGTGGCGCTGATCTGCTTCTTCCCGATCACCGTCAATGTGCTCGACGGGCTGCGCTCGGTCGATCCCGACGCGATCAAGATGATGCGCACACTGAGCGCCTCCCGCCGCCAGACCTTCCTGCGGGTCGAGGCGCCAACCGCCCTGCCCTACGCCTTCAGCGGCGCCAAGATCGCTGTCGCGGTGGCGGTGATCGGCGCCGTCTTCGGCGAGTGGGCGGGGTCGAGCTCGGGGCTCGGCCACCTGATGCTCCAGGACAACGCCCAGCTGGAGACGGCGCGGCTGTTCGCCTCGGTGGTCGTCCTCGCGGCTATCGCGATCGCCCTCTTCGGCCTGCTGGCCCTCGCGGAGCGCCGCGTCGTCACTTGGCGATAGAAACCCCGGCATGAAGCTTCTCCGCATCCGGGCGCTCGCGCTCGTCGCCGCCCTCATCGCCCTCGCGCTTACGCTCGCCGCCTGCGGCGAGAAGAGCGAAGACGTCAGCGCCGAGACGCAGCCCTTCAACCTGACACTCGACTTCTACCCCAACCCCGACCACGCCGGGATCTACATGGCGCAGAAGCTCGGCTACTTCCGCGACGCCGGTCTCGACGTCTCGATCGACACCCCGTCGGACCCCGCGGCGCCGATCAAGCTGGTCGCCGCCGGGCGCACCGACCTGGCGATCTCCTACGAGCCCGAGGTGGCGCTCGCCCACGAGAAGGGGCTCGACGTGATCGCGGTCGGGGCGCTGGTCGACCGGCCGCTGACCTCGATGCTCTGGCTGAAGAGATCGGGGATCGGAGGGGTCGCCGACTTGCGCGGCAAGACGATCGCGACCGCCGGCATTCCCTACCAGGACGCCTATCTGAAGACGATCCTCGCTCGCGCCAACCTCTCCCCCTCCGACGTGAAGGCGGTCAACGTCGGCTTCGGCCTCCTACCGGCGATCCTTGGCGGCCGAGCGGAGGCGATGCTCGGCGGCTTCCGCAACGTCGAGGGCGTCGACCTTCGCCTGCGCGGCAGAGACCCGGTCGTCACCCCGGTCGACCAGCTCGGCGTTCCCACCTACGACGAGCTGGTGCTGGTCGCCAACCGCGAGCGCCTCGCGGAAGACCCAGAAGCGGTCCGCCTCTTCATCGCGGCGCTGGCCCGCGGCACCGCCGCCGCGGTGAAGAGCCCGAACGCGACCACAAGAGCCCTGCTGGAAGCGAACCGCGACCTCGACCCGAAGCTGACCGCGGCCGAGGTGAGAGCGACGCTGCCGCTGCTGGAGCCGAGCGACCCGGCCGGCCCCTACGGCTACATGGACCCGGCGCGATGGCGCGAGTTCGTCGGCTGGATGCGAGACAACGAGCTGATCTCCTCGCTGCCGACGCCTTCCCAGCTGCTCAGCGACGACTACCTGCCGGGCAACATCCCCGAGTAGCGCGGCAGGCCCTCGCGCAGCAGGCGCGAGACCTTCTCCGCCGGCAGCGGCCGGGAGAAGAGGTGGCCCTGGGCGAAGTCGCAACCGAGGCGGCGCAGCTCGGAGAGCTGGGCCTCGTTCTCGACGCCTTCGCCAATCACGTCCAGGGAGAGGGCGCGGGACATGCCGATGATCGCCTCGACGATCGCCGTGCGCTCCTGCTCGACCCCCAGCGCGTCGACGAAGGAGCGGTCGATCTTCAATGCGTCGAATGGGAAGCGGTTGAGGTAAGCCAGCGAGGAGTAGCCAGTGCCGAAGTCGTCGAGGATCAGCCGCACGCCCAGCTCGCTGAGCGCCTCCAGAGTGGCGGTTGCGGTTGTGGACTCCTCCACCAAGACGCTCTCCGTGATCTCCAGCCCAAGGTGGACGGGGTCGAGTCCGGTGCGGGCGAGGATCTCGGCGACCGCCGCGGGCAGGTCGCGGTGGGCGACCTGGCGGGCGGAGAGGTTGACGGAGACGTCGAAGGGCCGGGCATCGGGGCGCTCCTCGTGCCACTCGAGAATCTGGCGGCAGGCGGCCTCCTGAACCCAGCGGCCGATCGGCTCGATCAGCCCGCTGTCCTCGGCGATCGAGATGAACTCGCCCGGATCGAGCAGGCCGCGCTCGGGGTGGCGCCAGCGAACCAGCGCCTCCAGCCCGGTGATCTCGCCGCCGCTTCCCAAGGCGACCACCGGCTGGTAGTGCAGCTCCAGCTCGTCGCGGTCGAGGGCGTGGCGAAGCTCACGCTCGACCTCGAGCCGGCGCATCGCCCGCGCCCTCATCTCGGCATCGAACAGCTCACAGCGCGCCCGGCCGCGTTCCTTCGCCCGGTACATGGCGGCGTCGGCGTCGCGGATCAGCAGCTCGGCGTCGACCATGTCATGCCCCGTGGGCCGCGCCACGGCGATCCCAATGCTGGCGGTGACGAAGTGGTCGACGCCGTCCAAGGAGTAGGGCTCGGCGAAGGCGGTGGCGACCCGCTCGGCGATTGCCATCGCTTCGTCCTCGTCGGCGAGGTGGTCGACCAGGACGCCGAACTCGTCGCCGCCGAAGCGCGCGACGACGTCGCCGGGGCGCAGGTGGGTGCGCAGTCGCGGCGCGATCGCGCGCAGCAGCGCGTCACCGGCGTGGTGGCCCATGCTGTCATTGATCAGCTTGAAGTGATCGAGGTCGAGGAAGAGGATCCCGACCGGGGAGCCGGAGACGGCGGCGCGCCGCAGCGCGTCGCCCAGAGCTTCGATGAAGCTGAGCCGGTTGGGGAGACCTGTGAGCGAGTCGTGTAGGACCCGGTGGCGCAGCGCCTGGTCGGCGGCGTGGCGCTCGAGCGCGTCGGCCAGCACGTTGGCCGCCGCCTGCACGAAGTGAACATCCTGCGGGGTGAAGCGGTTTGGCTCGGTGGAGTGGACGTCGAGCACGCCGAACGGGCTCTCCTTGCCGTCGATGACGACGGCAAGGCTGCTGCCGACCCCAAGCACCCGCAGCGCGGGGGGCATCGTGAAGCGGTTCTCGGCCAACCAGTCGTCGACGATCACGTGCAGGCCGGAGTCGAGCGCCGCCCCGGCGTGGGAGTCGCGAGCCGCCGAGATGCGGCGGCCGGACCCGATCGTCTCGTCATCCAGCCCGGCGCGCAGGCGCAGACGGCGACCGTCGCGGCCGACCTCCCAGATGCAGGCGCTCTCAACGCCTTCGATCCCCGCCAGCAGCGAGACAGTCGCCTGCATCAGCGAATCGGGGTCGTCGGCCTGCAGCGCCCGTTCGCCGAGCTTGGCGATCGCGGCCTGCTGGGCGGCGGCCCGCTGCAGCTCCTGCTCGGCGATCTTGCGCTCGGTTATGTCGTAGAGGACGCCGTGCCAGATCGGGACCCCGTTCTCGTCGGGCTCGAGCACCGCCTCGTCGAGCATCCAGACGATGCTGCCGTCGCGGGCGATCATCCGGTAGTCGATCGGCGGCGGGTTGCGGTCGCCCATCGTCTCCTTTGTCTCCTGGGAGAGCGCCCGCTCGCGATCTTCCGGATGGACCAGCTTCACCCACAGCTCCGGGTCGGCGACCCAGTCCTCGGGGCTGTATCCAAGGATCTCTTCGACCTGGGGGCTGACGTAGCGCCAGCGCCCATGCTCGCCCAGCTCCGAGGTGTAGACGATCGCCGGCAGGCGTTCGACCAGGGCGCGGTAGTCCTCCCCACCAGAACTGATCTGGTCGAGAAACTCGTTGACTTGCTCGTCGGGCCAGCTGCCGCCCCGCGTCGACCGCTCCATCACAGCGCTTATCGACGGATCGACGGGTCGCTTTAGAGGCTGGCCGTCAGGGTGGCGGCCAGCCCGCGGAAGGGGGCGTAGGGAGCGTAGAAGTCTTCGACTTCTTCGATCGTGGCGCGCCGGCCGAGGCGGGCCAGCCGCCCGACGAGCTTCAGGTAGGTGAGGTCGCCGGCGGGGAGCGAGTCGTGGTCGCCGCGACCGAAGAGCCCGAGGCACTGGACCGTCCAGGGTCCGATTTCGGGAACCGAGAGCAGGCGGCGATCGGCGGCCTGCCGATCGAGGTCGCAGCGCCCCGTCGCGACCTCGCGGGCGACGGCGCGCAAGGCGATTGCCCGGCGCGGCGAGAGGCCCATCTGCTCCAGCTCGGCCGGGGCGCGGCCGGCGATCAGGCCGGCGGCGGGAACGTCGCGCAGCGCTCCCCGGTCGAGTCCGAGCCGCAGGCCCCAGCGGCCGACGATGCGGCGCTGGATCCGAGCCGCCCGCTCCGACTCGATCAGCTGCTTGACGACCGCCCAGGCGAGCGCCTCCCAGGGCCACGGCCGGCGGCGGGGGCGGAAGTGGGGACGGCGGCGCAGCAGCGGGCCAAGCAACGGGTCGGAGCGGAAGCGGCGATGAAACTCGCCGAGGTCGTCGTCGACCCCGAGCGCGAAGCGCATCCGCTCGACGGCGACCCCGAGCTGCGCCGGTCCGGCCGGGCCCAGGGGCCGCCCAAGCGCGGGGTGGGGCACCGCGACCGCGCCGGGGTCGACCGGCTCGGCGCGGACGACGACCCGGTCGGCGGCCGGCTGCCAGGCGCGGGCGAGCACCGGGCGACCCTCGACATGCAGGAGGCGGGTGGCGACTCCGCCGTCAACCCGCATCACCCGATCCTCGCCGCCGCTGCGCGGCATCCGGAAGGGTGAGGGAGGGCAGATCTCTATCTCGAGCCGACTCACCGGTCGAGCAAGTGCACGTCGACCAGAAAGGAGCGGCTGGCGACGACGTTCGTTCGCCGCGTCCGGCGACGAGCAAGCCGCTTCGCGGAGCGGCCGCGAGAGCCGACCGCGCCGACGGCCCGCACGGCGGCGACGGTGACCGCTCCTGCCAGCACCCCGCCGGCCGCCGCGATCGCCGCAGTGCGAACCTCCCCCCGCACGGCGAGAGAGGTCGACTCCTCATAGCGGCGGGGCAATACCCGGACCGCGAGGACCTCGCCGTCGACTTCGATCTCGCTCACCCCCGCGACTCTAGCGAGGGCTCTGGCGGCCGCCAGGGGGCCGCCATTTAAACCTCGGAACTTGCGGCTTCAGAGGGCGCGCTCGTACATCCGGTAACGCTTCACGACCTTGCCCCCCATCCCCTCCATCGCCCGGTTCATCGCCTCGTTGGTCTCCAGGATCCAGCCCATCTCGCCGCCTTTGATCGCCCCGGGCTGGGCGGCCGTCTCCAGGTGCTTGAGGTAGAGCCCGGCGGCGACGCCGGTGTGGCGGTAGTCGTGCTTGACGCCGAGCGCGAAGACCCGCAGCTGGTCGATCTTGCGTTTGCCGAGCAGGAACCGCAACCAGCCGAAGGGCAGCAGGCGCCCGTTCAGCTTCGCCATCACTTGGTTGATGTCCGGCAGAGTGAGCGCGGCGCCGACCACCTCGCCGTCCTTCTCAGCCATATAGGCCCAGTCCTCGTCGATCACTTGCTTGAGGATTTTGGCGTGAAACTCTCCCTCGGCGTCGGTTGTGGGCACGAAGCCCCAGTTGTCGGCCCAGGCCTCGTTGTAGACCTCGCTGAATCGGCGCACCTCGTCGGCCATCTCGCGCTTGCACATGTTGCGGATCACGATTCCTTCTTCGTCAAGGGCCTTCTCCGCCGCGGCGTGGATCGAGGGGTCGAATCTCTCCCCCTCCTTGAGGTCGCCGAAGTACAGCTCCCACATCAGGAGGTCGATCGCCTTGCCGAAGCCATTGGCCTCAACCAGCTGCTGATAGTGGGGCGGGTGCCAGTTCTCGAGGATCATCGGCTGTAGATCGAACCCCTCGATCAGGATCCCGACCTCGTCGTTGGTGGTGAAGTCCATCGGTCCGAGGATGCGGGAGCGGCCTCTGGCACGGGCCCACTCGGCCGCGGCGTCGAGCAGCGCGCTCGCCACCTCGGGGTCGTCCATCGTCTCGAAGAAGCCGAACATCGCGTCGCTGCCGCCCTGGAACTCGTCCCAGCGCTCGTCGACCTGGGCGGTGATCCGCCCGACCGGCTCGCCGTCGCGCTCGGCGATGAAGTACTCGGCCTCGGCGTGCTCGAAGTAAGGGTTCTTGTCGCGGTTGAGGAACTCCATCCGCTCGAAGATGAGCGGGGCAACCCACTGCGGGTGGTCGCGATGGAGGTGGAAGGGAACCTTGACGAAGCGCTTCAGGTCGCGTCGCGTGCGAACCGGCCGAATGGTCACGCTTCCCATGAGGGCGGAACCTACACTTCCCGGGATGGGTGAGACCGCGAAGGCCCCGGTCGACGTCTTCGAGAAGGCGCGCAACCACGACCGGCTGGAACAGCTCGAGGCCGCCAAGCAGCACGACCTCCTCCCTTACTTCCGGCTGCTCACCTCGCAGGCCGGCCCGGTGGTGGAGATGGAGGGCCGGGAAACGATCATGCTCGGCTCCAACAACTACCTGGGGCTTACCGGCGACAAGCGGGTGAAGGACGCGGCGCGCGACGCCCTGGAGAGATACGGGACAGGAGTGACCGGGTCGCGCCTGCTGAACGGGACGACGCCCCTGCACGTCGACTTGGAGCGCGAGCTGGCCGAGTGGATGGGGGCCGAGGACGCGATCGTCTACACGACCGGCTACCAGTCGAACCTGGGCTGCATTGGGACGATCCTCGAGCCTGGCGACACGGTGATCTGCGACTCCGGCGACCACGCTTCGATACTCGACGGCTGCCGCCTCTCCGGCGCCAAGCTGCGCCCCTTCCGTCACAACCGGATGGACAAGCTGGAGAAGATGCTGGACCGCGCCGCCGAAGACGGCGGCGGCGTTCTGGTCGTCGTCGACGGCGTCTTCTCGATGGAGGGCGATGTCTGCGACCTGCCGCGGATCGTCGAGTTGTGCAAGGCGCACGGGGCGCGGCTGATGGTCGATGAGGCCCACGGCGCCGGGGTGCTGGGGGCGCGCGGCGCCGGCGCCTGCGAGCTATTCGGCCTCGAGGACGAGGTCGACCTGCGGATGGGGACGTTCTCCAAGAGCCTCGCCTCCTGCGGCGGCTTCATCGCCGGGCCGGCCGACGTCGTCGAGTACCTACGCATCGCCTCGCGATCGTTCATCTTCAGCGCCTCGGCGGTGCCGGCGGCGGTCGGCGCGGCGCTGGCGGCGCTGCGGGTGATCCGCTCCGACGGGCCCGCCCTGTTCGAAGCGCTGCTCGCCAACGCCGAGTACCTGCGCGAGGGCCTGCGCCGGCTGGGATTGAAGGTGATCGAGCCGGGGACGCTCCCCGACGGCGCCGTAGCGACCACCCCTGTGGTGCCGGTGATGGTCGGCGACGACTGGCAGGCGGTGCTGCTCTGGAAGGCGCTCTTCGACGCCGGCGTCTACACCAACGTCGCCATCCATCCGGCGGTCCCGCCCGGCGGCGCGCTGCTGCGGACCAGCCTGATGGCGACCCATGAGCGCGAGCACTTGGACGGAGCACTGGGAACGATCGCCCGGACGATCGAGGACTTCCCGGAGCTTCCGCGCTCCTAAGAGATCCGTTCACCAGGTTTCAACATCCCCCTGTGAGGGGAGTTTCAGGCTTGTCCAAATTTGGACAAGGGCGGGCGGCCCGGAAATTGTTGCTCTTAGCGAACGGTCCGGGCTGACTTTGGCGACCCCGGGTTGACGCCCACCGCCCGGACGGCATAGCTTGCGCCCGTCGCCGATCGCATCCGCCAGGGAGGCGAAAGGTGAGGTTCGACTCACCGAAGGTCATGGTCTTTCCGTGGCCCCGGCGCGGAGAGAGATAACCCAGTTAAACGATTCCTTGAAGGGAGGAGTCCCAGTGGACGCTGCCTCGATCGCCCCTGCAACGACGACCGCTTCCGCCATCCAGGCCCCGCAGCACATGCAGGCGCTGGAGCGCGCCAACCGAGTCCGACTCGCGCGCGCGGAGCTGAAGCGATCGATCGCGCGCGGCGAGGTCGATGCCTCCGAGATCGTCCGCGAGTGCCCCTGGGAAACCGAGAGCATGACCCTGGCCGAGCTGCTGACCAGCCAGCGCCGCTGGGGCCGGACCCGCGCCCGCAAGTTCCTCATCTCCCTTTCTCTCAACGAGAACAAGCGGCTCGGCACCCTCACCTCCCGCCAGCGCCTGCTGCTCTCGACCGCGCTGGCGACCAAGGGCGCGGGCGAGCGGGCCGCGGTCCTCGTTTAGCCGCGCAGGCCGCCGACTCGGAAGGAAAGGCCGCCCGAGGCCTTCTGAAAGGCGTGGCGCAGCGCCAGGAAGACGGCGACGAAGGCGGCGGCGCCCACCCCGAGGCAGATCGCCAGGATCAGCCCCGCGAGGTAGAACAGCGCCCCGACGACGAGCACGAAGACTGTCCCGGCGAGCAGCGTCGTGTGGGAGCGGTAGCCGGCGAAGTGCTCGCGGACCGAGACCTCGAGGCCGCCAAGCGCACCGAGGACGACGCCGACGCCGATCGCCGTCGGGTCCTTGCCGACGATGCCGACGATCAGCGTCACGATCCCGGCGAAGACTGTCAGCTCGGCGAGGGGGAACGAGCCCCACGGCGCCGGCGGGCGCTCATCGGCCTTTGGTCGCTCGCTCAACGGCCGCAAGCCGCGCGGGTAACGGGCATCCGGAGGAGATCTTGACCCGCCACCAGCCCATCAGCATGCCCAGCGGACCGAGACGGGGGCGGGAGTGCCAGTGGCCGCAGCCCGGCTCGCCGACGTCGGCGCGGGAGACGCGCACCCACTTGTAGGTGGCGGGGTCGGCAAGCATCCGCTCCAGGACCTCGCGGTTGCGGGTTTCGAGCTCGGCGCGGTCGGTAAGGACACCCCGCGCCTCGGCGATCCGCGTGGCGAGGGTGTCGCGAACCCGCTCCAGCTCGCCGAGCCCGGCGATTCGCGGCTCGGCGGCAGTGGCCGGGACCGCGGTGTCGATCTCCACACGGGGAAAGGCGGCGGCGAAGAGCCCGGCCAGCTCCCGCTCGAGGCGGGCGATCTGGCGCCGCAGCTCGGTGCGCGCCAGCAGCTCGTCGCCCCCGATGCGGAGCGGCGCGAGGGTGTTTCGTTCGAGCAATGCCGCCATAAACCCGACACGAGTCTAGATCACGCCGCCGCTCTCCAAAAAGAGGGCCGAGTTAAGGAGGCTGGCCTATTCGAGGGCTGAGGCGGCCATCCACAACGCTTCATCCACGGCCATCTGCGGCACGCCATTCACCTGGACGGCGACGATCGCGACGCGGCGGGTGCCGCGGTCGACCCCCTTGCCCTCGGCGGTGGCGCCGAACAGCAGTCCGACCGGGACGCGCTCGTCGGCGATCACCAGCGTTCCCTGCGGCAGCTCGCCGGGCCGCCCGGCAAGCGACTCGCCGGGCGCCGAGTCGCGGATGCAGAGCGCTCCCCGCAGCTGCTCGGCGTCGAAGCTGCGCAGCGCGATCCCCGTCTCGATGATGGCGATCGTCAGCGCATCGGCGGGCAAGCCTTGGCTCTTGAAGGCGCCGTCGTGGAGGCGCTCCAGGGCAAGCCGCTCGACCGGGGTGGGGGTGCGATCGGGGTCGAGGCCGATCTGTCGGAAGAAGACACGGTAGGCCCAGGGGACCGGCCGCTCGCGCATGTGGATCGCGTGGGCGCCGAAGAAGCGGTCGGAGAGGTCGCGCAGCCTGTGGCGCACCGGCTCGGGGCTCTTGCCGGGGCGGGCGTCGACCTCGGCCCAGGCGATGCCGAGGCCGGGGAACTCGGCGGCGACGTGGGGCGCCACCCAACCCTGCTCGGAGGAGGGCTCCCATCCCACTCGCGAGCCGGCTGCCTTCTCCACGCCGGCCATCGTCAGCCTCTCTCCGCGGCACGGGTGGCCCGCAGCAAGCCGCGGACCCTGGCGCCGAGCTGGGCGGCGCTCAGCTCGCCGATGCCGGCGCTCTGCAGCGTCCCGCCGGGGTAGGCGTAGGCGAAGGTCGGGCAGAGGCCGACCCGGTAAAGGGTGGCGAGCGCCCCGTCGTGGTCGTAACCGACCGGCATCTTCCAGCCGCGCTGGCGGATCAGGTCGCGAACCGTGTCGCGGTCGTCGCGCACGTCCAGCGAGAGGAAGCCCACCCGTCCACGGTAGCGCTCATAGACGGCGTCGACGGCGTCCTGCTGTTCGACGCAATCGCCGCCGCCTTTCGTGAACCAGAACGAGATCACCAACGGCCGGTCGAAGAAGTCGCAGACGCGGATCGCGTCGGCGCCGGGGACGCGGCAGGCGGGCGTGCGCCGCGCATCCGCCGGGCAGGGAACCTGCGAAGTCTCGCAGTCGTCCTGGGCGATGTTGGCGTCGCCCTCCAGCTCGCTCGCGGCGACCGGCACGGCGAACTCGGGCAGCGGCCAGCGGGGGGGCTGCTTGTCGAGCCCGAGCGTGCCGCCGTCCTCGTTCCCCCCCACGTTGAGGAGGGCGATGACGACCACCGCCCCGAAGAGCAGGCCGACGACGATCGAATAGCGATCCCTCATCTCCCCTCCGTTCGCACCAGAGCCGCCGGCAGCACCACCATCACCCCCAGGAGCGCGACGGCGAGGTCGATCACGGTGATGAAGCCGAAGTCCTGCAACATCCTGATATCGCTGGCGATCAGCACCGCGAAGCCGGCCGTCGCGGTGACGCCGGAGGCGAGCACGGCGGCACCGGTGCGCGCGTAGGCGCGTCGCAGCGCCTCCTCGACCGAGCGGCCACCGCCCCGCTCCTCGTGGAAGCGGGCCGTGAGGATGACGCTGAACTCCGTGCCGATCGCGATCACAAGGGCGCCGAGCGCCGCCGACATCGGGTTGAGCGGGATGCCGCTGACCCAGAGCAGGAGCCCCGACCAGCCGGTCGCCAGGACGATCGGCACGAGCGGCACCAGGACGCGGGAGGGGGAGCGGTAGACGGCGAACAGGACTAGCGCCACGGCGAGCAGCCCGGCCAGGGTCAGCCAGTAGCGGCTGTCGGAGAGGTCGGAGGCGGACTCCGCTGCGATCACCGGCAGGCCGGCCAGCTGGACCTCGACCCCGGGCGGCGGGCCCTCGGCGGAGCCGGGAACGCCGATCTCGCTACGCACCCGGTCGATCAGCTCTTGCTGGCTTTCGAGCGACTGGGCGCGGATGCCGAAGGCGAGCAGCGCCGTGTCGCCGACTCTCCCCGTCTCGGGATCGACTGGTGCGACCTGGCGCAGGTCGTAGGCGGGAAGCTGGGCGAGCGTGGCGCGTATGCCCTCCCTGGTCAGCTCCCCATTCCGGCCGGCGAGGAAGTCGGAGAGCGCCGGGCCGGGGCAGATCTCGGCGGAGAGGCAGCTGGCGTTTGGGCCGGAGAAGCCGCCCGCTCTCAGGACGCGCTGCTTGAAGGCGGCCATCCACTCGATCGTCGCGGGATCGGTGAAGTCTGGGGCGCGGACGCTGACGTCAAGCTCGCCGGAGACGCCGGTCGTCTCCTGCAATTCATTCAAGTCGCGCACCTCGCGCAGGCTCTGCGGGGCCAGTTCACGGATGTCGGAGACAGTGCCGACCTGGGTTCCGGCGGCCCAGCCAAGAACAGCCAGCATCAGACCGATTGCAAGCACCCTGTCTGGCTGGGTAGAGGCAAGGTCAATTGACCTGCGGCTGACTCGCCCAACCCACGCACCAACCCGATCCCGCCCCTTAATCAGAGCTTGTGGCGACTTATTCGACCTATAGCCGAATAAGTCGCCATTTCGCAGGCTGAGCGCTGCGAACCCCGCGGTCATCGCGAGCGCGAAGGCGATTCCCACACCTCCTACGAGCAACAAGCCAAATTCCCGCACCATCGGAGTCGGGGAGAGCTGCAACGCCAGGAACCCCGCCGCCGTGGCGAGGCAGGCGGTGCCGATCGTCGGTCCTCCCTTCCCTGCTGCTGTTCGAGCCGCCTCCACCCCGCTCTTCCCCGCAGCGACCGCCTCGTCATAACGGGCCTGGAGCTGGATCGCGTAGTCGACCGCTAGCCCGATCAGGATCGGCAGCACCGCGATCGAGGCCATCGTCAACGAGCCGCCGGCCAGCCCAAGCAGGCCGAAGGTCAGCCCCGCCGCGGCGAGGGCGATGCCGAGCGGCAGCAGCCGGAAGCGGGAGCGGAAGACGAGCAGCAGGGTCACCGCCATGACCACGACGGCGACCGCGAAGAGGACCAGCAGCGCGTCCTTCAGCGCCCTCGCCAGGCCGTCGACGACCACCGGCGCACCGGAGATCGTGTAGCGGCCGCCATTCAGCTCGAAGCAGGGTGCCGGCTTTCCTTCAAAGGCGCACTCGCGGCGCGGCGTCGTGTCGAAGACGGCGGCGCGGATCGTCTCCAGCGCCCGGTGGCGCTCCGACTCGGTCAGGTCGGGGCGGAGGCGGATGACGATCTGCGTCGAGCGGCTGTTGGGGAAGAGATACGAGAGCCGCGCCTTCGGCGTGCCGCGCGCCTGACGCAGGTCGAAGACCACCGCCGCGATGAAGTTGGGGTTGGTGAGGCTGGGCAGGCTGGTGATCCCGTGCCGCGCCGCGAAGGAGAGCAGCAGGTCGCGCAGGCGCTCGGGCGGCACCCGGGTGGCGAGGCGGCGAATCTGGCGGTTGATCTGAATCACCGCCTCGTTGAGGAAGGTGCCGGGGCCGGCAACCGACTCGACCGGCCTCATCCGCGCCAGCTCCGTGCAAGGACCCGGCAACGGCTTCGCCCCCTCCGGGACCTTGCCGGAGAGGCAGCCTTCTAGCCGCAGCAGCCGCGCCAGGTTCTCGGTCAGGATCAGCTCCTGCAGGTCCCCTTCGGCCAGCACCACAACCGGGTCGTCGCCGAACACCTCCCGCACATGCTGCGTCGCCCGGTAGCTGGCCGTGTCGGTATCGACCAGCGTGTCGGTCCCGGCATCGGTCGGCAGCCGCGTCGCCGCCGCCCCAGCCACAACGGCGAGAACAACCGAGACCGCCAGAACCGCTCGCGCGTGCCTGGTCACCCAGGCCGCGATTGCGCTCAATCCATCGAAAGCGGACCGGTTACGTCCGCATTCAAGAACTGGCTGACGAACGGGTTCTCCGAGTCGAACAACTCCTCTTTCGGCCCCGACTCAACGATTTTGCCGTTCCACAGCACGGCGATGAAGTCGGCGATCCGCCGCGCGGTGCCGAGGTCATGGCTGATCACCAAATAGCAGCCGCCGTTCTCGGCGTGCACCTCGCGGATCAGCTCGCAGAGCAGCGCCGTGCGGACCGGGTCCAGCCCCGAGTCCGGCTCGTCGAACATGACGATCGCCGGGTCGAGCACCAGCGCCCGCGCGAAGCCGGCGCGCTTGCGCATCCCTCCCGAAAGCTCGTTCGGCATCTTGTAGATCGCCTCGCTCAGCCCGACCTCCTTGAGGCGGCGATTGACGATCTCGCCGATCTCCTCCTCGCTTTTGTCGGTGTGCTGGCGCAGCGGGAAGGCGGTGTTGTCGTAGATGTTCATCGAGCCGAACAGGGCGCCGTCCTGGAACAGCAGCCCGAACTTCTTGCGCACGTCGAAGAGCTCGTCGTCGGTCATGTTGGGAATCGACTCGCCGTGCACCAGCACGTCGCCCGAGTCGGGGTAGAGCAGCCCGACGATGTGCTTGATCAAGACGCTCTTGCCGGTTCCCGACGGGCCCAGCACCATCGAGACCTGGTCCTCGGGGAGGCCGAGGTTCAGCCCATTGAGGATGCGCGCCCGGCCGAACTGCTTCACCAGGTCGATGATCTCGATCGCGTCGGTGCCGCCGTGGTCGCGCTTGCGGCCGGTGTGGAAGCGGTAGGGGTCGGGCTCGGCGGGGTCGACGCCGGGGATGACGAAGTCGCGGCCCATCACCGCGCCGTCGCCGCCCACGTAGGGGGCGTTCGGGTCCCGCGCCTCGGCGTCGCCGACCTGGGTGGGGTCTTCCATCGACATAAGGGTAATCAGCCTCCTATTGGCGCCCGCGGGTTTGCCCCCCAGAAGACCAGGGTCCCAAGCATCCCGATGATGTGGACTAAGACGATGTTCAGCACCATCGACTTCGCCGTCGCGGTGCCCACCCCGACCGGGCCGCCCGACGCCGTATAGCCGTAGTAGCAGCCGACCAGCACGATCGCTGTGGCCATGAACATTCCCTTGATCAAGCTGAAGATCAGATCGGGCGGGTTCTGGAACATCCAGAAGACGAGCTGATAGCCGCCCGAGGAGACGTCCGCGATCTGTTCGACGACCGCGATGTAGCTGGCCAGGTACATGATCCCGATCCCGACCAGGTACATGAAGGGGAAGGCCATCCAGGCGGCGAGCAGGCGGGTGGCGCAGAGGAAGGTGACTGGCTGCACCCCCATCACCTCGAGGGCGTCGATCTCGTCGGAGATCCGCATCGCCCCCAGCTCGGCGACGATTCCCGTCCCCACCTTCGCCGCCAGCATGTAGCCGAAGGCGTAGGGCATGATCTCGCGCAGGTCGCACCAAGCCGAGAAGAGGCCGGCGTAGGCGGGCGCGCCCTGGGCGCGCAGCAGGTATGCCCCTTCGATCCCGCACTGCAGGCCGAGGATAAAGACCAGCCCCCAGATGATCAGCGCCGAGCCGAGGATCAGGATGCCCGCCTGGCGCATGCTCTCGCCGAAGAAGCGCAGCACGCGGCCGCTGTAGACGAGGCCGGCGACGCGCGAGCCGAAGCGGGCGATCTCCCCGAAGGAGTCGAGCCAGCCGCGCGGGACTGCCAGCCAGGGGCTCATCGGATCGTCTGCAGCTCCGGGTTGGTGGCGAGCAGGGTCTGGGTGAAGACGTAGTTGAAGGCGAAGACCCCCATGAAGGAGATGACGACAGCTTGGTTGACGGCGCGGCCGACCCCGGCAGCGCCGCCGGACGCGGTCATCCCCTTGTAGGAGCAGACGACCGCGATGATCGCGCCGAACAGGGTGCACTTGATCACCGATCCCCAGAGGTCGGTTACCGACGCGTTCGAGAAGAGCGTCGCGAAGAAACCGCCGAGCGGCTGGTTGTAGAGGATCTCGGTGAGGATGCCGCCACTGATCCCGAAGACCAGCGCGTAGATGTCCAGCAGGCCGGTGATCAGCATCAGCGCCAGGAAGCGCGGCACGACGAGGTTCTTGATCGGGTCGACGCCGAGCACCTGCAGGGCGTCGAGCTCCTCGCGGATCTTGCGGGCGCCGAGGTCGGCGGTGATCGCGGTGCCGGCGACGCCGGCGACGACGACCGCGGTTACGAAAGGCGCGAACTCGCGAATCGAAGCGAGGACGAAGAAGCCGCCGAGCCGGTCCAGTGCCCCGAACAGGGAGAGGATGTTGGCGGCTTGCAGTCCCGGCGCGCCGAAGCCGAAGGCCACAGTGGAGACCAGCAGCGGGAACCAGCAGAGCTGCAGGGCAAAGAGGAACTGGCCGATGAACTCCTCGCCGTAGGGGTACGGGGGCCGCACCGCGGAGGCAAGCGTCCGCGCGGTGAGGATCATCATTTCCCCCACCTGTTCGAAGAAAGACTTGGCGGGCAGGAAGTACCTGCCTATCGATGCCGATTTGACCATCCGCTCCTCCGGCGAGCAGGACGGTATTGGCCCGCCCCGACTCGGTGTGGTGAGTCTATGGGATGGGTCAGCGGCGCTCCGTTAACGCACCTTTGAGATGCAGTCCAGGCGTGTCCGGGGTCCGGGAGGCGGGTGGTATGTTCACCGCGCCTTGCGGGGGAACTACACACAGGCTCGGCGTGCCCGCCTCCGCGCTGTCGGGGCCGGAGCCCTCGCTGCGGCCCTGGCGGTGCTCGTCTCGGCCTGCGGTGGGAGCGACTCATCCTCCGACGCCGGCGAGCCGACGGGTACCTACCGCGCCGAGGTGGTCGCCGCCGAGTTCCCGACCGCGCAGCGGCTCGGCGAGACATCGCTGCTGCGGCTCGGCGTCCGCAACACCGGGCGCAAGACGATCCCGACCTTGACGGTCACCGTCTCGATCGCCGGGCGGGAGGGCCAGACCTCCTCCCTGCCCTTCGCGATCCACGACCCCCAGCCGGGGCTCGCCCAGCCCGACCGGCCCGTCTGGGTCCTCTCGGCGGGATACCCGAAGCGGACCGGCTCCTCGGAACCGGGCGGCGCGTCTACCTCCAACCAGAAGACCTTCAACCTCGGCCCGCTGAAGCCCGGCGCGGAGACCGAGTGGGTCTGGAAGCTGAGCGCCGTGAAGAGTGGGCGCTACACCGTCCTCTACGGGATCGACGTCGGCCTCACCGGCGCGGCCAAGGCGGAGACCGCTTCCGAGGTCGAGCCGGGCGGCTCCTTCGCGGTGCGCATCTCCAGCCGGCCGCCCAACACGATCGTCACCGACAGCGGCGAGGTCGTGCAGATTCCCCAGAAGCCGAAGCGCACCGGCGGCTAGCTTCTCGGCAATGGGACGCCGGGTCAGCGCCAGCATCGTCGCCGCCGCCCTCTCCCTTGCCGTGCTGCCGGCCTGCGGGTCGGCGGAACGGCCGGCCAGAAAGAGTGATCGCGCCCGCGGCAGCGTCGCGCTGAAACGGATCGGCAACTTCGACGATCCGGTCTTCGTCGCCGGGGCGCCGGGCGACCCCGAGCTGCTGTTCGTCGTCGAGCAGCCCGGGCAAGTGATGGTGCTGCGCAGAGGCCGCAAGCTGGGCCGGCCCTTTCTGGACATCAGGGGTCTGGTCAACTTCGGCGGCGAGCGCGGCCTGCTCTCAGTCGCCTTCCCTCCCGACTATCCCCAGAGCCGCCGCTTCTACGTCTACTACAACGACGCCCAAGGGGACATCCGTGTCGACGAGTTCAAGCGGCGCAGCCCGACGCGGGCGGCTCGGGGGTCGCGCCGGGCCGTGATCGAGATCCCCCACTCCGTCAACTCCAACCACAACGGCGGTCAGCTCCAGTTCCTGGGCAACCTGCTCTACCTGGGGACGGGGGACGGCGGCGCCGGCGGCGACCCGCCCAACAACGCCCAGAACAGGGAGAGCCTGCTGGGCAAGCTGCTGCGGATCGACCCGCGCCCGAGCGGCGGCCAGCCCTACTCGGCGCCCGCCGACAACCCCTTCGTCGGGCGGCCCGGCCGCGACGAGATCTACAGCTACGGTCTGCGCAATCCCTTCCGCTTCTCCTTCGACACGGTGACCGCGCCCCGTCCGCGGTTGGCGATCGCCGACGTCGGGCAGAACCGCTTCGAGGAGATCGACTACACGACGGTCGGCGCGGCGAGCGGCGCCAACTTCGGCTGGGACGCCTTCGAAGGCTTCGCTCTATATAAGGACGAGAACAGCGGCACGCCCGACCCGGGCGGCACGGTGAAACCGATCTTCGCCTATGGGCGCGGCCACGGCGGCGGCAGCTGCACGATCATCGGGGGCTACGTGGTCCGCGACCCGCGCCTACCCGGGCTGCGCGGGCGCTACCTCTACGCCGACCTCTGCGAAGGGCAAGTGCGCAGCCTCGTTCCCCACCTGGGCCGGGCGAGCGGCGACCGCCGGCTCGGCCTCGCGGTCAGCACCCCCAGCTCCTTCGGAGAAGACACCCGCGGCCGCGTCTACGTTTGCTCGCTCGAGGGGCCCGTGTATAGGCTGGTGCCCCGATGATCGTCGAAGAAAAAATCAGGACAGACAACCTTGATGTCTTCAACCCCGCGACCGGCGGTCTGATCGCCAGCGTCCCGATCGACTCGCCGGCGAGCGTCGCCGAGACCGTCGCCCGGGTGCGCGCCGCCCAGCCCGAGTGGGAGGCGATGGGGATCGAGGGTCGCCACCGCTGGCTCGGCAAGCTGCGCGACTGGCTGCTCGACAACTCCGAGCGGGTGCTCGACACGATGCAGGAGGAGACCGGCAAGGTCCGCGCCGACGCCGCCAACGAGCCCGCCTACCTCGCCGACCTGATCAACTTCTACGGCCGCAACGCGGCCAGATTCATCGGCGAGGAGGCGGTTCGTCCTCACTCAGCCCTGCTCGCCGCCAAGAAGCTGCGCGTTCAGTACCGGCCCCACCAGGTGGTCGGGATCATCAGCCCCTGGAACTTTCCGCTGATCCTCGCTCTGGGCGACGCAATCCCGGCGCTGCAGGCGGGCGCCGCGGTGGTGATCAAGCCCTCCGAGTTCACTCCGCTGGGCCTGGCCGAGGTGGTTAAGGCCTGGAAGGAGGAGATCGGCGGCCCCGACGTGCTCGACTGCGTGCAGGGTGTCGGCGAGACCGGCGGGGCGCTGGTCGACGAGGCAGACTTCATCCAGTTCACCGGCTCCGATCGGACCGGCCGCAAGGTGATGGCGCGCGCCGCCGAGACGCTGACGCCGGTCAGCCTCGAGCTGGGCGGCAAGGACCCGATGATCGTCCTCTCCGACGCCGACCTCGATCGGGCCGCCAACGCCGCGGCGTGGGGCGGGATGATGAACTCCGGCCAGATATGTATGTCGGTGGAACGGATCTACGTCGAGGAGCCGGCCTACGACGAGTTCGTCGCCAAGCTGACGGCCGAGGTAGGCAAGCTGCGCCAGGGCGCCGACGGCAAGAGCTTCGGCAAGGAGGTCGGCGCGATGACCTCTCCCAACCAGATCGGGATCGTCGAAGACCATGTCGACGACGCGCTCGCCTCCGGCGCCAAGGCGCTGACCGGCGGCAGCCGCGTGCCCGGCCCCGGCGACTACTTCGAGCCGACCGTGCTGGTCGACGTCGACCATTCGATGAAGGTGATGCGCGACGAGACCTTCGGCCCGGTGGTCGGGGTGATGAAGGTGCGCGACGAAGCCGAGGCGCTGCGCCTGGCGAACGACAGTCGCTACGGCCTCTCGGGCTCGGTCTTTGGCGAGAAGGAACGCGCCGAGCGCGTCGCCCGCCGGGTCGAGTGCGGCGCGATCAACGTCAACGACGTGCTCGTCAACTACTTCGCGATGGACGTGCCGATGGGCGGCTGGAAGGAGTCCGGGATCGGCTACCGCCACGGCGAGCCGGGAATCAAGAAGTACTGCCGCACCGAGTCGGTCGTCATCACCCGCTTCGGCGGCAAGCGCGAGCCCACCTGGTACCCGTACACGAAAGGGCGCCGCGGTCTGGTCGGCCGCATCGCCCAGGCATTCAACGCGCGGGACCTCAAGCGGCGCCTCGGTTTGCGCGGCTGACCTCTCCCACACCACGCTTGCCAGCAGGGGGATTCGGCGCCCCCGGTAGCCTCTTTTGTTCATGGCTGAGCGTGACTTTCTAGCTGCAACTCGGGAGCGCGTCGTCGTCTTCGACGGCGGCATGGGCGCGACTCTGGAGCAATTCGACCTCACGCAGGAGGACTACGGCGGCCTGGAGGGCAAGTGCCACGAGGCGCTCGTCCTCAACCGGCCCGACGTGATCGAGGGCGTCCACACCTCGATGCTGGAGGCCGGTGCCGAGGTCGTCGAGACCGACACCTTCCAGGGCTCGCGGCTGAAGCTCGAGGAGTGGGGGCTCGGCGAGCACACCCTGGAGATCAACACCAAGGCGGCGCAGATCGCCCGCAAGGCGGCGGGCAAAGAGCGCTTCGTCGCCGGCTCGATCGGGCCGACCGGCTTCCTGCCCGCCTCTACCGACCCCACCCTGGGCGATATCTCCTTCGGCAGGCTGGTCGAGGTCTTCGCCGAGCAGGCGCGCGGCCTGGTCGAGGGCGGCGTCGACCTGATCATCATCGAAACCGCGCAGGACATACTCGAGGTGAAGGCGGCGATCTTCGGCGCCCGCGAGGCGTTCGCCGCGACCGGCCGCACGCTGCCGATCCAGACCAGCGTCTCCCTCCTCCCCCAGGGCGGCAAGATGCTGCTCGGGACCGACATCCAGGCGGTGTTGACGACGCTCGCCGCGCTCGACGTCGACGCGATCGGGCTCAACTGCTCGACCGGCCCGGAGGACATGCGCGACGCGATCCGCTACCTGGGCGAGAACAGCCCGCTGCCGGTCCACTGCATCCCCAACGCCGGCCTGCCCCTGCAGGGGCCCGACGGCGAGACGATCTTCCCCGAGGAGCCCGAGCCGCTGGCCGCGACACTGGGCGAATTCGTCGAGCGCTACGGGGTTGGCATCGTCGGCGGCTGCTGCGGGACGACGCCGGAGCACATCCGGGCAATCCGCGAGCGGGTCGGCGATCGCGTTCCGGGCGAGCGGCCCACGCCCAGCGAGCCCGAGGTCTCCTCGATGATGACTTCCACTCCGCTGGTGCAGGAGCCACGCCCGACCCTGGTCGGCGAGCGGGTCAACTCGCAGGGCTCGCGCAAGGCAAAGGAGCTTCTCCTCGCCGACGACTACGACGGCCTGGTTCAGGTCGCCGAGGACCAGGTCACCGGCGGCGCCCATGTGCTCGACGTCTGCGTAGCGCTGACCGAACGCCAGGACGAGGACGAGCAGATGGCGGCCGTGGTGAAGCGGGTCTCGCTGACCCAGCCGGCGCCGATCCAGGTCGACTCGACCGAACCGGAGGTGATCCGCGCCGCGCTCGAGCAGATCCCCGGGCGAGCGATCGTCAACTCGATCAACCTCGAGGCGGGGCCGGACAAGGCGAACGTCGTCGTGCCGCTCGCCAAGGCGCACGGCGCGGCGCTGATCGCGCTGACCATCGACGAGGTCGGGATGGCGAAGACGGCCGACCGCAAGGTCGAGATCGCCAAGCGGATCCGCGACCTCGCCTGCGAGGAGCACGGCCTCGACCCCGAGGCGCTGATCTTCGACGCGCTCACCTTCACCCTGACCACCGGTGACGAGGAGTGGAAGCCCTCGGCGGTGGAGACGATCGAGGGGATCCGCCGGATCAAGGCCGAGATCCCCGGCGTCAAGACCTCGCTCGGCGTCTCCAACGTGTCGTTCGGCGTCTCTCCGCCGGCCCGCGCCGTCCTCAACTCGGTCTTCCTGCACCACTGTGTCGAGGCCGGGCTCGACCTGGCGATGGTCAACCCCAACCACATCACTCCCTACGCGGAGATCCCCGACTCCGAGCGCGAGCTGACCGACGACCTCGTCTTCAACCGGCGCCCCGACGCCCTGGAGCGCTTCATCGCTCACTTCGAGTCGAAGGGCGAAGAAGCCGAAGAGGAGGCCGGCGACCCGACCGAGGGCATGGAGCCCGAGGAGGCGCTGCACTGGCACATCCTGCGCCGCAAGAAGGACGGCGTCGAGGAGTGGATCGATCGCTCGGTCGAGAAGATCGGCGCCGTCCCCACTCTCAACGAGGTCCTGCTCCCCGCGATGAAGGAGGTCGGCGACAAGTTCGGTGCCGGCGAGCTGATCCTGCCCTTCGTGCTGCAGTCGGCGGAGGTGATGAAGAGGGCGGTCGCCCAGCTCGAGAACTACCTGGAGCGAATCGATGGCCACACCAAGGGCAAGGTGGTGATCGCCACCGTGTTCGGCGACGTGCACGACATCGGCAAGTCGCTGGTCAACACGATCCTCACCAACAACGGCTACACGGTGATCGACCTCGGCAAGCAGGTTCCGGTCGACACGATCATCGAGGCCGCGGTGGAGAACGAGGCCGACGCGATCGGCCTCTCCGCGCTGCTCGTCTCCACCTCCAAGCAGATGCCGATCTGCGTCCAGGAGCTGCACCAGCGCGGGCTCGAGTTCCCGGTGCTGATCGGAGGAGCCGCGATCAACCGCGACTTCGGCCGCCGCACCCTCTACCCGCACGGCAGAGAATCCGACGAGGTCTACGAGCCGGGCGTCTTCTACTGCAAGGACGCCTTCCAGGGGCTCGACACAATGGACGCACTGATCGACGAGCCGGCGCGCGAAGCCCTGGTCGAGCGAATTCGCGGCGAGGCCAAGCAGCTGCGCGAGAAGCCGGTCGTCGTGGACGACGCGCCGCCGACCACGGACGACAGCGTGCGCTCGACGGCGCAAACCGACGTGCCGATCCCCGCGCCTCCCTTCTGGGGGGTGCGCGAGGTCGACATCGACCTCGACGAGGTCTTCCCCTACCTCGACCGCCACGTGCTGTTCAAGCTGCACTGGGGCGGGCGAGGGGTGAAGGGCGAGGCCTGGCGGGAGCTGGTTGAGGGAACCGACGAGGAGGAAGGCTTCGCGCCGCGGCTGGAGCGGATGTGGCGCGAGCAGGATTACCTCCACCCGCGGGCGCGGCTCGGCTACTTCCCGGCCAACGCGGACGGCAACGAGCTGGTCGTCTTCGACCCGGACTATCCCGAGCGTGAGCTGGAGCGGCTCGTCTTCCCGCGCCAGCCAAAGCACAATCGCATCTGCCTCACGGACTTCTTCCGGCCCCTGGACTCCGGCGAGCGCGACGTGGTGGCGCTGCAGGGCGTCACGGTCGGGCCGGAGGTGACCGAGTTGATCGAACGGCTGGAGCGCGAGGGCGAGTTCGCCGAACAGCTCTACGTCCACGGCATCGGCGTGCAGTCGGCCGAGGGCCTGGCCGAGTGGCTGCACTCGGAGGTGCGGCGCGACCTCGGCATCCCGCTCGATCAGGGCCGGCGCTACTCCTGGGGCTATCCCGCCTGCCCCGACCAATCAGAGCACGAGAAGGTCTGGCGCCTGCTCGGCCTGGAGGAGATCGGGATGACCCTCTCCGACGGCTACGCGGTGATGCCCGAGCAGTCGACGGTGGCGGTGATCGCCCATCACCCGCAGGCCGTCTACTTCGGCATGAAGTCGGGCTTCATCCTCGAGGGCAAGGCGCCCGACGAGCTGATCGCGGGAACCGAGCGAGGCGGCGAGCTGCCGCCGGAGTCCGACCCCGACGGCAGCTCCCCCGAATTGCTCAGCCCTTCCGCCTAACTAACGGCGGGAGAAAGGGTCGACGTAGAAATCGTCGACCTGCCACTTGCCATTGCCGTCCAGCGGTGTGATCTGAACCTGGATCGAGCTTGGAATCAGCGTCCCGATGATCGTCGAGAGGGTCAGCACGGTTGACATCTGCTGGGTCGGCGCCCAGTTAGAGCCGGCGGTGACGGTGTTGACCACCTTCGTCTGCACCAGGCCCAACAGCTTGTAGGTGGCTGCGACACGGAGGCGTGAGGACGAATCACCCCTGTTACGGACCATCATCCGGAAGATCGGCGTGTCGATCGACATGCAGATCGGCGGGCTGCCGGCCTGGCTGCCGGCGGGAAGGAACAACGAGCGGGAGTCCGCGGCATCGTTGAGGTAGTAACTCTCATTGCCCTCAACCGCCTTGGCGCCGCCACTCAGCGACCAGCCGACGGCGCCGGCCTCGAAGCCGCCGTCGGGGGCAAGCACATAGGAATGCTGGTCGCCCCACGGGCTGAACACCTGCTCGGCGCCGGTGTAGGAGCACGCTTGAGCCGAACCGGCAAAGGCGGCAAGCCCCAACATCGCGGCTGCCGTGACCCCGGCGAGCCTTACTCGTGAACTGGGACTGAGCTTCATTCGGGAAACCTCCTTGTCGCAGGCCAAGAAGCCTGGTCGTTAAACCAAGCTGGCAGTTGAGCCATCTCGTTAGAAACGAGACCTCTGACTTTGCGCCCCCGCCTCGCGACAGGTTTGCCCTTATTCAGCTGACTTATGTGGGGCGCTAATCGGGCCTGCGAACTGGGACTTGAGCAAGTTCAAACAATTGGCTAGCCGCTTTTGTTTCCTTGAGCAATTTTCAGGCGTGCGGAATGGCATTAGGCGGCGAATGCGGGTTTGCCGGCCTATTGCCGTCCTCCGTGGCGGTCGATGGGTACTCGAGTCGCCGTCCGCCGCGAGACGAAAGCCAGAATGTCCACCCAGACAGTCGAACAGGAAGCACTGGTCGTACGCGGGCGCGACCGAGCGTTGCTGCGACCGCGCGGGCGGGAGCGCTGGGTGGAAACCTCGGTGGCCGCGGCTTTCTTGGCGGTCGCCATCGCAATGCCCCTCCTGCTCCCCTCCGAGCGATCGATGGACCCCACCACCCTGGCGCTGCTGATCGGCATCTACGTCTTCGCCAGTCGAGCCCAGTTCGAGATCGCCGACGGCTACACGGTTCCGACCGAGCTGGTGCTGGTGCCGATGCTCTTCCTCCTCCCCACCCCCGCCGTGCCACTCATCGTCAGTCTCAGCTGGGGCATTGGCAAGCTCTTCGACCAGGCAAGCGGCGAGGCAAGCGTCCATCGCGCGGTTCACGTCTTCGGCGACTGCTGGCACGCGGTCGGTCCGGCGTTGGTGATCGTCCTCGCCGGTGCACAGGTCTTCGCCTGGGACCATTGGCCGGTCTACGTCGCCGCCCTGCTGGCTCAGTTCGCCTTCGACTTCGCCGCCACCGAGATCCGCAGCCGACTGCTCGACGGAACGCCGATCCGGGCCCAGCTCCGCATGCAGGTGTCCGTCTACGCGCTGGATGGGGCGCTGGCGCCGATCGGCATGCTCACCGCCTATGCGGCGATCTTGCTCGACCCGGCGATCTGCCTGCTCACCCTCCCCCTGGCGACGGTTCTCGCCCAGCTGTCCCAGGAGCGGCGCGCTCGCATCGACCAGGCGCTCGAATTGAGCAGCGCCTACCAGGGCACCGCGATGCTGCTCGGGGACGTGGTTGAGGCCGACGACGCTTACACCGGCAGCCACAGCCGCGGTGTGGTCGAGCTCTCCCTCGCCGTTGCCGAGGAGCTGGGGCTCGACTCGCGTCAGAAGCGCAACGTCGAATTCGCCGCGCTCCTCCACGACGTCGGCAAGATTGCGGTGCCGAAGGAGATCATCAACAAGCCCGGGCCGCTCGACGACGAGGAGTGGAAGATCATGAAACAGCACACGATCGAGGGCGAGCGGATGCTTCAGCAGGTCGGAGGCGTCCTCGCCGAGGTCGGCAGGATCGTCCGAGCCTCACACGAGGACTACGACGGCAGCGGCTACCCGGACGGGTTGGTGGGCGAGGAGATCCCGATCGAGGCGCGCATCGTCACCTGCTGCGACGCCTACAGCGCGATGACCACGACCCGGTCGTACCGGAAGGCGATGCCGATCGAGAAGGCGATCGCCGAGCTGGAATCCTGCGCCGGCAGGCAGTTCGACCCCGAGGTGACCCAGGTGCTCATCTCGCTGGTCTAGACCCCTGCGTCGCTCAGACGCTGATGCGTTCGCCGGCGTCGCGCTGTGGGGGGCGAGATTGGAGGCGGACCGGAGCTGCCGAAAGGGCTTGGACGCGGAGGTCGCTCCAAGTGAGGCCTTCGCGGACCAGGGCCGGGAGGCCGAGGGCAACCGCGGTGGCGATCTCAACCGCTTGGAGGATTACGCCGTAGGCGAGGGCGTCGGCGGTGCCGACACCGAAGCCGGTGTGCAGGACGCTGACAACGGCGAGCTGGAAGACGCCGATGTTGGACGGCGTCGCCGGCACGACGGCGGTGACGTTGACCGCGAACAGGACCGCCGCGGCGGCGCCGATTCCGGTCTGGCCATCCAGTCCCAAGGCAAATAGCAGTGCCCAGCAGGCGGCGAGCTGGATCGCCCAGGCGCCGAGCTGAGTCGCAGCGGCGGCAATGCCGCGCCGCGGCTGGCGGAAGACAGCCAACCCCCGCCGCACCTGGACCAGCGCCCCGCGCAGCGCGGCGCCGAGTCGCGCCAGGCGCCCGTTGCCGCCGCGCCGCATCAGCGCCGGCGCCACCAGCACGACGACGAGCAGGATCAGCGGCACAAGGCTGAAGGCGAAGATCTTCTGGGTGCCGGAGTGGAAAAGCGGTGTGGTCGAGACGATGATCACACCGAGCAGGAGCAGCGCAACCAGGTTGAGCACTGTCTGGGAAACCAGGGTGCCGAGCAGTACCGGGAACGTCTCCCGCATGCGGCCTGTCCTGCGGGCCAGCGCCATCGCGCGCGCCGGCTCGCCTAAGCGGGCCGGCAGCGTCGCGGACATCAGGACTCCGATCATCGTCGCCGAGGTGACGTCGCGGCGGCGGACCTGCCGGTTGGGCAGCGCGGCGCGCGCGATCCAGTACCAGGACGCCGCGCGGAAGAACAGCGAGAAGGCCATCAGCGCGCAGGCGACGAGCACCCAGGTGGCGTCGGAGCGGACGATGCTGGAGACCACCTTGTCGACGCCGATCTTCTGGGCGGCGAGCGCCGTCAACCCGACGCCGAGCGCCCCGGCGACGCCAAGACCGACCCGGCGGGCGACGCGACGGCGCCTGCTGCCGCTGCGCGCCAGGGGCGGGTCGAGAGAGGGCAGCCGCTGCGGCGGGCGGCGCGGCTTGCCGTCGGCGGGTTGCAGCCCGGCCCAGCGCACCGCGCGCTCGGCGGCGCCGACCGGCGCAGGAGCCTCGATCGCCCTCTCATACACCTCGGTCACCTGGTCGGCGACCCGCGGCCAGGCGTAGCGCTGGGCGCTCTGCCGCGCCGCGGCGCCCATCGCCGCCAGCCGCTCGGGCTCGAGGTGGGCGCGCTGCAGCTCCTCGGCGAGGCGCTGCGGGTCGGCGGGCGGCACCAGCACGCCGTCCACCCCGTCGGCGACGACGTCGCTGTAGCCGGCGATCGCGGAGGCGATCACGGGAGTGCCGGCGGCGAACGCCTCGGTCAGGACCATGCCGAAGCTCTCGCCGGAGAGCGAAGGGGCGCAGAGCACGTCGGCCTCGTGCAGCGAGCGCCACAGCGCCGCACCGGAGACCCGCCCGTGGACGTCGATCCAGCGCATCGTCTCGGGGTCGGCTAGGTAGCGAAGGACGTCCTCGCGCTCGGCGCCGATCACGGTGAGGCGGCAGGGCACGTGCTCGACCAGGGCGCCGAAGGCGGTGAGCAGGACCGGCAGCCCCTTGCGCTCCTCCGGGCGGCCGACGAAGAGGACGCGCAGCTCTCCCGCCGCCGGCTTCGGCCCGCTCGGCGCGGCGCCGACGTCGACCCCGTTGGGAACGATCTCGTAATGGCCGCCGAACCAGCGGCGGCCGGTCCAGGCAGCCGCTTCGGAGACGGCGATCCGCGCGGAGAGCCGGTTGAAGACCCGCCGCGCGCCCAGCAGCGAGCCGATGTGGTTCGGAATCGCCTTGGTCGAGTAGGCGTGGAAGGTACCGACCACCGGCGTGCGGGCGCCGAGCGTCGCGTTCCAGCCGACCAGCGGCACGATCGGCTCGTGGACATGGATCACGTCGAAGTCGTCCTGGCGCAGCTCGCGGCGGGGGGCCGCCACGCCGCCGGCCGGGAAGACGGAGAGGTTGGAGATCGCGCCGTTGGAGGCGATGCCGACCGAGCGGCCGAGGGGAGTGAAGTAGTCGGGAACCTCGCGCTCCTCAGCCGCCCCCCGGTGCAGCACGCGGCTGAGCCGGTCGGGGGGGTCGAAGGGGGCGAGCACACGCACGTCATGGCCGCGACCGAGGAACTCCTCGGCGAGAGCCTCAACATGCCGGTTCACGCCGCCCTGGTAGGTCCAGGAATATGGCGAGACAAGGGCAATCCGCACGAACCGTTAAGGGTAACGGCCGGGCTGGTCGCCCGCCTCGGCCCAGGCGAATCCTACGAAGGCCAACAGGTACGCGGCACCGACCTCCAGCAGCAGGGCGCCGGAGTCGTTGGCGAGCGTGCCGACGAGGGTGGCAGCGAAGGCGCCGATCAGACCGGCGCGCATCGCGGGTCGACCACGCAGCCAGACGGCGATGCGGTCGCGTCGCAGCCAGGCGACCAGCGCGCTCGCGAGGACGAGGGGAAGGCCGGGAAGGAGGAGCGGCCGGCCAAAGCTCTCGCCAGCCTCGCGCAGGCGGCGGCCGAATACGGCGAGGACGTCGTTCCCGCTCCCCGCCTGGAGGACGGTTCGGGTCAGGTGGGCATTGGAGCCGGTGAGGAGGTCGGCGGCGGCGAGGATCGCCAGAGCCGGCAACGGCACGGCGAGGGCGAGGAGGGCCAAGCGAGGGCGATCGGCGAACAGGGCCGCCGCGACCGCACCGCCCAGCGGCAGCACGATCGCCGCGCCGACGTCGGCCCCGTAGCGGCCATAGGCGAAGACGAAGGAGAAGACCGCCGCGACGACGAGGAACGCTTCCACCCCACGCCGCACCACAGCCCGGGGCGCGAAGCCGGTCAAGGCGGCGCCCGTTCCAGCCAGCACCAGCACCACCAGGATCGCCTCCAGTTCGTTGCCGACCCCGTAGAAGCGATGGCCCGCCGCGGGGTTCGGGCCGACCAGCGACAACTGGGTGAGCGGTGAGCCGGCGATCAGGTCGACCGAGTAGGCGAGCACGGTCGCGCCGCAGGCGAAGGCCAGCGCCCGGTAGCCGCCCAGCGCGGCGTGGGTGATGGCCGCCAGCGCCGGGGCGCCGACCATCAGCAGCAGCCGTTCCACCGCGACGCTGGGCTCCAGCGCCGCGGTGGCAAGCAGAACCAGTGGTGCGTAGACGAGCGAGAGGGCCAGCAGCCGGGCGGCCGCTCGCCCCGCGCGGTCGCGGCTCACCGCCAGCGCCAGGCCAAACGCCCCCAGCCAGACGAGGAGGCTGACGCCGACCACCGGCCCGCGCCGGTCGGCGATCTCCCAGAGGCGATCGGACGAGGTGGTCAAGACCGAGAAGGGGTCGCCGTCAAAGCCGGCGCCGGCAAGGCGGAGGGCGAGCAGGGTGCCGATCGACACGGCGACCAGCGCCGCCGGCGCTATCGTGAGCCCGATGGCCGACCGCACTTTCGCCAAGTTCAGTTTCTTCAAGGTTGACCCTGCCTGGCGCCGTCGGGACCCCGAGCTGCGCGCCGCCGACAAGCGGGAGTTTCTCGCGGCCTGCGATGACTTCGCCCTCGACCGCTCGCTGCGGGCTTACTCAACCATAGGCACGCGCGGCGACGTCGACCTGCTCCTGCTCAGCCAGAGCCCCAACCTCGACGACCTGCACACCTTCCACGTCGTTCTCGGCCAGAGCGGCCTGGCGAAGTGGATGGAGACCCCCCACTCGTTCCTCTCGATGACCAAACGCTCCCCTTACTCGGAGGAGGAGGCCCGCCCGGAGATCTGCACTTCCGAGCGCAAGTACCTGTTCCTCTACCCGATGGTCAAGCAGCGCCGCTGGTACGGGTTGCCGCCGGAGGAGCGGGGGCGGATCATGAGAAGCCACATCGAGGTCGGCCGCCGCTACCCGGAGATCACGATCAACACCTCCTACTCGTTCGGTCTCGACGACCAGGAGTTCGTCGTCGCCTTCGAGGGGGACGACCCGGGAATGTTTCTCGACCTGGTGAATGAGCTGCGCCCGACCGAGTCGAGCGAGTACACCGAACGCGAGACGCCGATCTTCACCTGCGTGTCGATGTCGGTGCGCAAGGCGCTCGACGCGCTGGACGGCACGGCGAGCGTCGCGGCCGAGGCGCCGGCTCTCAGCTGAGCCAGCGCCTTCCCTATTCTTTCCCGCTCCCCATTCACCGTATGCCATACACCGTACGCCCCAAATGACCCAGATCGGAACCCCTGAAAACCCACTCCGCGTCGCGATCGTCGGTGCCGGCCCCTCCGGCTTCTACGCCGCCGAGCACATCCTCAAGGACGAGGACACGCACGCCCAGGTCGACCTCTTCGATCGCCTTCCCACCCCCTTCGGCCTGGTCCGCGGCGGCGTCGCTCCCGACCATCCCAAGATCAAGTCGGTAATCCGCGTCTACGAGAAGACGGCGGCGCGCGAGGGCTTCCGCTTCTTCGGCAACGTCAAGGTCGGCCACGACATCGAGGTCGAGGACCTCGAGCGGCTTTACCACGCGATCGTCTTCACGGTCGGCTGCGAGACCGACCGCCAGCTCGGCATCTCCGGCGAGGAGCTGCCGGGCAGCCACGCCGCCACCGCCTTCGTCGGCTGGTACAACGCCCACCCCGACTACTGCGAGGAGGAGTTCGACCTCTCCTGCGAACGGGCGGTGGTGATCGGCAACGGCAACGTCGCAATGGATGTCGCCCGGATGCTGGCCCTCACCGACCACGAGCTGCGCCAGACCGACACCGCCGACCACGCGATCGAGATGCTCGACGCGAGCAACATCCGCGAGATCGTCGTCCTGGGGCGCCGCGGCCCCGTCCAGGCGGCCTTCACCAACCCGGAGATCAAGGAGCTGGGCGAAATGGAGGACGCCGACATTGTCGTCGACCCCACCGAGGTCGAGCTGGACCCGGCAAGCGCCGCCTTCCTCGAATCCGACGAGGCCGACAAGACGACCCGCGTCAATGTCGAGACCCTGCGCGAGTTCTCCCAACGCACGCCCGAGGGCAAGCGCAAGCGGATCGTCCTGCGCTTCCTCTCCTCTCCGGTGGAGATCCACGGCGACGGCAAGGTCGAGAAGGTCGTGATCGGCCGCAACGAGCTGGTCGACGAGGGCGGCACGCTGCGCGCCCGCGACACCGGCGAGCGTGAGGAGCTGGAGTGCGGCCTGGTGCTGCGCTCGGTCGGCTACACCGGCATCCCGATCGAGGGCGTCCCCTTCGACGAGAAGCGCGGCCTGATCCTCAATGAGGGCGGCCGCGTGCTCGACTCCCACGACGCCGGCCACAAGGTCGGCCACTACACGGCCGGTTGGATCAAGCGTGGCCCCTCCGGCGTGATCGGCACCAACAAGAAAGACGCGCTGGAGACAGTTCAGCATCTGCTCGCCGACGTGGAGTCGCAGGCGTTGCTCGACCCAGAGAGCCCCGATCCCCAGGCGGTCGAAGACCTACTCGCCGAGCGCGGCGTCCGCTATGTCACCTTCGACGACTGGCAGGCGATCGACCAGGCGGAGGTCGGCCGCGGCGAGCCGCATGGCCGCCCGCGGGTGAAGTTCGTCCGGGTCGAGGAGATGCTCGAGACCCTGGGCGAGAAGGTCTCCGGCTAGTTCCGAGTGACCGACCTGGCGGAGATCGAGTCGATGATCGAGGCGGCGCTGCCGGGCGCCGAGGTCGAGGTGATCGACGAAACCGGCGCCGGCGATCACCTGCGAGCGACGGTCGCCGCCCCCCAGTTCAAGGGCCTCTCGCGGATCGACCAGCACCGCCTGGTCAAGGCGGCCGTCAAGGAGCGCTTCGAAGACGGTCAGATACATGCTCTCTCGGTCAAGACCCAGGTTCTGGGATAGCTACTCTGTGCCCATGGCCGATCCCGAGCTAAAAGCCAAGATCGAAGAGCTGATCGCCGCCAACCCGGTGCTGCTCTTCATGAAAGGCACGCCGGAGATGCCGCGCTGCGGCTTCTCGATGCGGGTCGTGCAGGTGCTCGACACGCTGAACGTCGAGTACGGCGCGATCGACGTCCTCCCCGCACTGCAGCCACTGCGCGAGGTGACCGCAGAGATCTCGGACTGGCAAACCTTCCCCCAGCTCTACGTCAACGGCGAGCTGATCGGCGGTGCCGACATAGTCGAAGAAATGTTCGAGTCGGGCGAACTGGCCGAAGCTCTCGGAGTCGAGCAGCCCGAGGTTGCAGCCGCTCCCGCGGCCCCGCCGGCACAGTCGCCGCCGCTTCAGATCGACGGCAGCTAGACCGCTGCTGTTTCCGCCGCGTCTTCTTTCACTTGGAAAGAGGAACCGCAGCCACAGGCCGCAACGACGTTCGGGTTGTTCACCTGGAACCCCGCGCCCTGCAGGCCTTCCACGTAATCGACTTCCGAGCCGAAGACAAACTGCATGCTGACCTTGTCGACGATCACCGAAACGCCGTCGACCTCGAAGACGTTGTCGTCGTCCTTGGCGCGATCGAAGGCAAGCGCGTACTGGAAGCCCGAGCAGCCGCCGCCGCGGACGGCGACGCGCAGCGCCTGTTCCTGGGCACCCTCCTGACCGCCGAGCAGCTCGCCGATCTTCTCGGCGGCCTTCTCGGTAAGGGTGATCGCTGCCTGGGGGGTCTGGGACTCAGTCACTTCATAAAGTGTAGCTGCCACTCTGGCGTACGGCCGTGGTCTGCGAGTATGCGCCTCTGTGAGCCCCCCAACCGCTGTCGTCTGCGACACGACCGCCTACCTCCCCTCCGAGCTGATGACCGGGCGCGGCATCGAGCCGATCAGCCTCTACGTCGCGATCGACAGCGACCAGCGGCGGGAGTCGGAGATCGGCGACTACGGCGAGTTCTTCGAGCGGCTGCGGGGCTCGGAGAGCGGCTTCACGACCTCCCAACCCTCGGTCGGCGACTTCATCGCCGTCTACGAGCCGCTACTCGACGCCGGCCGCGAGATCGTCTCGATCCACATCTCGGCCGGCATCTCCGGCACCTGCGAAGCGGCCAACCAGGCGCGCGAGCGGCTGATCGCCGAGGGCAAGGGGGGCGAGCGCATCCGCGTCTTCGACTCGCGCTCCGCGGCGGGCGGAATGGGCCTCTGCGTGCTGGCCGCCGCCGGGGAGGCGGCGGCCGGGGGCGACGGCGACGCGGTCCTCGCCCGCGCCCAGCGCGCCCGCGAGGAGCTGAAGATGTGGTTCGCGGTCGACACGCTCGAGTACCTGCGGCGCGGCGGGCGGATCGGCGGCGCCCGCGCCTGGATCGGCTCGGCGCTGAAGATCAAGCCGATTCTCACCTTGGAGGAGGAGATCACCCCGGTCGAGCGGGTTCGCACCCGTTCCCGCTCGCTGGAGAGGCTGCGGGACTACGCCCGCCAGCGCCACGAGTCCGGCGCCGACGGCTGGGTCGTCCAGCACATCCAGGATCACGAAACCGCCGCGACCCTGGTCGACGACTGCCATGAGATCTTCGGCTGCGAACCGGTCTTCGTCTCGGAGATCGGCGCCGTTCTCGGCGCCCACGTCGGGCCGGGCTTGCTCGGGGTGGGCAGCGTCTCGAAGCCGGTTCTGGAGTAGCGCCCGGCTACCTGCGGCGGCGAAGCATCATCAAGCCGCCGATAAGAAAACCGGCGGCGGCCGCGCCCACGATCAACTGGGAACGGTGCTCCCGGACCTGGCGCTTCCAGTCGGTCAGTTCGGTGACCCGCCCGCGCAGCGCCTCGACCGAGCGACCGAGATCCTGGCGCTGGGCGACGATGTCGCGACGAATCTCTTCCGCGGAGCGGCTCATCTTCCCTCCCCCTCCAGCATCTCCTTGGTCCGCTTCGCCTCCTCGATCGCCTGCTCGGGCACCGGCGGCGCCCCGGCCTGGACCGAGCGGTAGGCAAAGAATCCGGCGCCCGCGGCGATCAGCAGGAAGACCGCTGCCTCGACGAAGAAGCCGGGCCACGCCTTGCCGTCGAAGACCTCCTCGTTGAGGAGCCAGGCGAAGCCCTCCATGATCAGGATCAGCGCCAGGAAGGCGAAGACGCCGGCGGCGATGCCGACGACCGAGCCGCGCGCGATCTTGCTGACTTTCTCGGTGACTTCGGTTTTGGCGAGCTCGATCTCTTCGCGGATCAGCGACGAGGCTTTTTCGGAGACGTCGAAGACAAGCTCGGCGACCGACCTACGGTCGGGCTCTTGGGGAGGCGTGACGGTGGGATCGGGGGTTGCCATGCCTACTCCGGGGGGTCCTCGTCGAAAAGCCGCCTCCAGATGACGGCCGCGACGCGGGTGGCGGCAACCGTGGCGAGAGCGCTGGTCGCGGTGAGCAGCCCGCTCCACATTAGGCGCCTGACGATGTCGTTCTCCATCCGCGCCGACCTTACCTATCGGGGCTCGAGCCCGTCGCAGATCGTCGTCACGACAAGCTCCTTTGCGCGCTCGAAGTCGGCGTCGGTGGAAGGGATCACGTCGAAGATCCAGCCGGAGAGCAACTGCTCGATCGCCCCGTAGAAGGACATCGAAGCGAAGATCGGGTCGATGTCGCGGCGGAAGGCGCCGCTCTCCTGCCCGTCGGCGACGATCTTGGCGATCGACTCATACGCCCGGCGGATCTCCGGCAGGTGGGTGCGGCCGAACGAGTTGGCGGCGCGGGTCACCTCGACGATGATCACCTGCATCAGCTCCGGGTCGTGGCGGTAGGACTCGACGATGAAGGCGGCGACCGCGGCCAGCTTGTCGCGCGGAGCCGCGTCGCTGCCGTCGGTCTCCTCGATCGCGGCCAGCAGCAGCTGCCAGCGCTGGCTGAACAGCTCGTTCAGCACCTCGTCCTTGGATTTGAAGTAGTGGTAGACGAGGCCGTAGGCGACGCCCGCCTCGTCGGCGATGTCGGAGACGCGGGTGGCGTGAAACCCCTGGTGGGCGAAGACGCGGATCGCGGCGTCGAGGATCTGGCGGCGCTTGTCGACGGGCGGAGCCTGGGCCATCAGGCGAACCCCCAAAGTACTTCGCCTGCGCTCCGCTCACGACGAATCAGATATGGACGTTCGCTGCGCTCCAGCTCAGAAGCATGGAGCTGCGGCCAGGAGTAGGCCTCGGGGCGGCGGTTGGCGAGCGAGGGAAGCGTGTGGCGCACCCGCTCCTGCGCGACGAGGTCAAGGTCGGCGGCGATGAAGCACTCTTCGTCGGGGGCGACGGCAAGCGCCACGCCCCAGGGGTCGACGATCGCCGAGCGCCCGTAGGAGTTGAAGTGGGGCGGCGCCTCGCCGAACTGGTTGGGGGCAACGACGAAGGCCTGGTTCTCGATCGCCCGCGCCCGCAGCAGCACCTCCCAGTGGTCGCGGCCGGTGGCCATGGTGAAGGCGGAGGGAACCGTGAGCAGGCGGGCGCCGCGCACGGCGAGGATTCGGTACAGCTCCGGGAAGCGAAGGTCGTAGCAGACGCTCAGCCCGGCGATCAGCTCGCCGAGCGGCGCGGTGACGATCTCAGTTCCCGGCTCCTCGTGCTCGGACTCCCGGTAGGCGACCCCGCCGACTTCGACGTCGAACATGTGGATCTTGCGGTAGACGGCGAGGTCCTCCCCGTCGGGGCCGATCAGCACCGAGGTATTGAAGGCCTTCTCGGGGCCGCGCTCGGAGAGGCTGCCGGCCAGCAGGTGGACCCCCAGCTCGCGCGCCCAGCCGCGGGCGGCGCTCAGCGTCGGGCCGTCGAGCGGCTCGGCGCCGGCCAGCAGCTCCTCTCCTCCCGCCAGCAGGTTCCACTTCTCCGGCAGGGCGACCAGCTCGGCGGCGTCGGCCGCCGCGGCGCGCACCAGTCGCTCGGCCGCTTCCAGATTGCGGGCTTTGTCGTTGTTCGAGTTGAGCTGTATCGCAGCTGCGCGCAAGGGTTTCTCCGAGTATCCGGAGCCGTCGAAGCTGGCTGACTGACCAGTCAATCGGCTTCGAGCCAGTATAGGAGCAGATGGGGCGTACGATGGATGCGTCCGTGAGTAGGGCGGAATCCATCGAACTCGACGGTGAGCGCAAGCAGGTGACGGTGTTGTTCGCCGACGTCAAGGGCTCGATGGACATGGCGGAGGGGCAGGACCCCGAGCAGTGGCGGGGGATCATGCAGCGCTTCTTCTCGATCCTCGCCGACGGGGTGCATCGCTTCGACGGCACGGTCGACAAGTTCACCGGCGACGGGATCATGGCCGTCTTCGGCGCGCCGGTCGCCCACGAGGACCACGCGCGCCGCGCTTGCTACGCGGCGCTGCGAATGCTGGACGACATCTCCGAGTACGCGGCCGAGCTGCGCCGCAAGCACGGCCTCAACTTCTCCACCCGGATCGGGATCAACTCCGGCGAGGTGGTCGCCGGGGCGATCGGCGAGGCGGGCCACGGCGAGTACACGGCGATCGGCCACACAGTCGGCCTCGCGCAGCGGATGGAGGCGCTCGCCGAGCCCGGCAAGGCCTACCTGGCAGAGGCTGCGGCCGACCTCGCGCGCGGGTTCCTCGAGCTGGAGGACCTGGGCGAGTTCGAGATCAAGGGAACGAGCCGGCCGGTCCGCGTGTTCGAGCTGGCGGGGGTCGGCTCGGCCCGCTCGCGGCTCGACCTCTCGCGCGAGCGCGGCTTCTCCCGCTTCGTCGGCCGTGCCGAGGAGATGGCGGTGCTGGACGAAGCGCTGGAGCGAACCGTGGCCGGCGAGGGGGCGGCAATCGGCATCGTCGCCGAGCCCGGCGTCGGCAAGAGCCGCCTCTGTTACGAGTTCGGCGAGCGCTGCCGCGAGCGCGGGATCGAGGTCTTCGAGTGCCAGGGCCAGGCGCACGGGCGCGACATCCCCTTCATGCCGGTCCTGCAGATGCTGCGCTCCTACTTCGGGATCGCCGATGGCGACGCGGAGCGGATCGTCCGCGAGAAGATCGCCGGGCGGACGCTCCTGCTCGATCCCGCCTTCGCCGACGACCTTTCCGTCCTCTTCGACTTTCTCGGCGTGCCCGACCCCGACCGGCCGCCGCCCCAGCTCAGCGCCGAGGCGCGGCACCGGACGATGCGCGGCGTCGTCTGCCGGCTGGTTCAGGCGCCAAACCGCCGCGACCCGATCGTCACCGTGGTCGAGGACCTGCACTGGATGGACGATGCGAGCGAAGTGCTGCTCGGCGAGCTGCTCGGCTCGGCCGAGGGGACCAAGACGCTGGCGCTTGTCAACTTCCGGCCGGAGTACACCCCTGGCTGGACCGTCCCTCCGGACTATCGCCAGATCTCCCTGGAGCCGTTGGAGCCGGCGGACACGCTGGAGTTGATCCACGACCTGGCGGGAGAGGACTCCTCGCTGGACGGGCTCGGGGAGCTGATCCACCAGCGGACCGCCGGCAACCCGTTCTTCATCGAGGAGATCGTCAGGGCGCTGGCCGAAGCCGGGAATCTCGAAGGGGAGCGGGGCGCCTACCGGTTGACACGCCCGGTCGAAGACGCGGGTGTGCCCGCCAGCGTCCAGACCGTGCTCGCGGCGAGGATCGACCGGCTCGACCCGGCCGCGAAGCGCCTCCTGCAAGCGGCTTCCGTCGTGGGCAGGGAGATCGGCGAGCGCACCCTGGCACTGGTCTCCGACTTTCTCGGCGCCGAGGAGCGCGAGCCGGCCCTGGGCGAGCTGATCGACGCCGGCTTCCTCTACGAGATGGAGCTCTATCCCGAGCGGGTGCTGGCCTTCCGCCACCCGCTCACCCGCGAGGTCGCCTACGGAACGCAGCTTGCCGAGCAGCGCGCCGCCACCCACGCCGCCACGGCGCGGGCCCTGATCGAGCTCAACCCCGATCGCCACGACGAGCTGGCGGCCCTGATCGCCCATCACATGGAAGCCGGCGGGGAAACGCTGGGGGCCGCGCGCTGGGCGGCGCGCGCCGCCCACTGGGCCGGGCACAGCCGGCCTCACGACGCCCTGCGCCTGTGGCAAACGGTGACCGAACTGGTCGCAGAGCTCGACGAGAGCGAAGAGACCGCCGCGCTCGCGGTCTCCTCCCGCCTGCTTCAGCTCGACTACGCCTGGCGCCTGGGGATGGACCGGAAGGAAGCGGCCCGGCTGGAGGCCGAGGCGGAGGAGATCGCGACGCGGATCGGCGACCTGCGCTCGCTGGCCTTGCTGCGGATGCTGCTTTCCGCGCGCCCCGGGCTCGAGCAGGGGACGTCCGAGTGGATCGCCGGCGTCGGCGAGGCGAGCCGGCTGGCCGACGAGTCGGGCGACCAGCACCTCCGCGTCGCGATCCGGGCGGCGGGGGCCTACGCCTTCCTCTGCGCGGGCGACTTCGAGCGTCTCGACGGAATCGCCGACGAGGTCCTCGAGCTGGCGGGGGACGACTTCGGCGTCGGGGCAGGGATCATCATCGGCTGTCCGGTGGCCTGGGCGCTGACCGCGAAGGCGATCGTTCGCCGCGAGCGCGGGGAGTTCGAGGAGTGCGAGCGGCTGCTGGGCAGGGGGCTGCGGATCGCCGAGCAGGAGGGCGATCCCGAGACCGCGAGCTGGAACCGCGGCACGGAGGCGCTGCTCTTGGCGATGCGGGGCGAAGCCGACGCCGCGGTGGCGGTGGGCCGGCGCAACTGCGAGATGACCGAACGCCTGGGCGACGTCTTCTCGCGCAGCCTCGCGCTGGAGAACCTCGGCACTGCGCAGCTCGCGGCGGAGGACTACTCGAGAGCGTTGGAGTCGTTCGAAGAGGCGGAGCGGCTCTATCGCGAGGCGATGGACAGCGGCGGCGAGCTGGAGGCGTGGCGCGATGCGGTGCGCGCCGAGGCCCTGACCGGCGTGGGCCGAGCGGATGAGGCGATCGGGGTCGCCACCCGGGCGGCGGAGGTCGCCCGCGAGCGGGAGCTGCTCTGGTCGCTTCCCCTGGCGCTGCTGGCGCTCGCCCGCGCCCGCGCCGCCGCCGGAGCGCCGGATGCCCGCGAGGCGTTCGACGAAGCGGCCGCCGTCGCCGAGCAAACGGGCGCGCGGACTACGCTCGACTCGATCGAAGCCGAGCGGAAGGCCCTGGTCGCCTGAGGGCCGATGAGCCTAAAACGGGAGATATAGGACCTTTTTCGGACCGCCGGCGACTACATGCCCGTAGCGCGGGCGATGAGGCGGTCGACCAGCCGCGTGGGGAGGATCGCGTTGAGGCGAGCTTGTGCCTTGGCGTCGAGACCGACCAGGTAACGCGTGCGAGGGCGGCGGGCGCTGAGCGCGTGCTCGATCGCCTTCGCGACCTTCTCGGGCGGAATGCCGCGGGCGCCGGTTTGCCTGGCAACCTCGCGGTAGGCGGCGACCGCCTTGCCGTAGAGAGCCACCTCTTCTTCTGTGGCGCGCTCCACGAAGGCATCCGCTTCACTCTGCCCTCGTTCCCAGATCGGCGTCGCGATCGAGCCCGGTTCGACGATCGAGACCGAGATGCCCCAGGGACGCAGCTCCTGACGGAAGACATCGCCGACCGCCTCCAGCCCAAACTTGGCGGCGTGGTAGGCGCCGAACATCGGGAAGGCCATCCGCCCTCCGATTGAGGTGATGAAGACAATCCGCCCCCCACTACCCGCTCCGCTGTTCCTTTGCTGCCTTATATGGGGCAAAGGAACAGCGCTGGCTGATTTGCGGATTGCGGGGAGGAAGGCCTGCGTCACGGCTATCTGCGCGGTCAGGTTCACCTCGACCTGGCGGCGGAAGTCGTCGATCGGCAGCGCCTCCAGTGGGCCAGGCACCGCGATGCCGGCGTTGTTGACCAGACCGTCGAGCCCCGCGCCTCCCCCCTCCGACTCGACGCGCTCCACCGCAGCGGCGATCTGCCCGGCATCGGTGACGTCGAGCATCAAGGGAATCAGCCGCTCCGACCCCTCCGCCCGCAGCGACTCGGCATCGGCCTCCTTGCGAACTCCCGCGAAGACCCGCCACCCCGCTGTATCCAGGTGCAGTGCGGTCGCCCGCCCGATCCCCGTCGACGCCCCCGTCACCACAGCCGACTTCACGAACCGACCCTTCCCGCCCGGTGGCGTTCGAGCTCGGCGACCATCAGCTTTGTGTGCAGGGCGGCGATCAGGTCCTGGAGGGGCTGGGCGCCGGTTTCGAGCATCTCGACGACGCGCTCGGGCGGCACTTCGCCGGCGAGGCGATTCATCACAACGTCGACCTCCTGGCGAACCAGCTCCTCCAGCGCGTCCTTGTAGCGCAGGGTGTCGTAGACGGTGAAGCCGATCTCCTCGTCGTAGCCGCCGGCGCGGAAGCGGCTGATCGCTTCGATGATCTTCACGTCGGAGGGGGTGTAGCCGCGGCTGTTGGGGCTGAGGATGCCCAGTTCGGCGAGGCGGTCCAGCACCTCCTTGGGGACGCCGTAGCTGTCGCGAACCTCGGCGGCGCTGGTGCGGGAGCGCTCGCCGGCCAGGGCGCGGTCGAGGATCCGGTCCTCCAGCTCGACCAGGGCGCGAGCCCGCTCAGGGTCCTCGTCGAGCACCGACTTGATCGCCTTCAGCGGCATGAAGCGCTCTTCCTGCAGCTGCTTGATCAGCTTGATCCGGTCGACGAACTCGGGCGGGTAGTAGGCCATGTTGCGGCTCGTCTTGACCGGCTCGGGGAGCAGCCCCTCCCGTAGGTAGTGCTTGATCGTCGGCACCGAGACACCGGAGGCTTCCGCAAGTTCCCCGATCCGCAATAAGCCCGAACCCGACCTCGGAGAATCAGATATGGACGAGGACGGGTTCGGGCTTGAATCATTTTTCCGCCCATGGCTCCGGCCTTCGGCCTCCGCCATATGCGGGTAGGCGTCACCCTGCTCAGGCATTTCCAACCCCAACCGCCGCCCCCATTTCCTTCATCGCGGCGATCTCCTCATCGGAGTAGCCGACCTCGCGCAGCACCTCGTCGGTGTGCTCGCCGAAGGCGGGCGCCGGGCGGGTCGGATCGCCGGGGGTGCGGCTCATCTTCACCGGCACGCCGAGCTGGCTGATCTTGCCGAGCCCAGGCTGCTCCATCTCGACCACCATCTCGCGCGCCCGCACCAGCTCGGAGTCGAGCGCCTCGTCGAGGTCGAGGACCGGCTCGATGCAGCAATCGTGCTTGTCGTTGAAGGCGAGCCACTCCTCGCGTGTGCGGGAGCGGAAGACGTCCGCGACCTCGCGCCAGGCTTCGGAACCGGGTGCCTCGAACTGCTTCTCGATCAGGTCGGGGCGCTCGACGCCGTTGCAGAAGGCGCTCCAGAACTTCGGCTCCAGCGCACCGCAGGTGACCCAGCCGTCGGCGACCTCGTAGGGCAGGTAGCAGATCAACCCTCCCGCGAGCTGCTGTTCGCCGCGGTGCGGCACCTCGCCGTCGCAGAAGTAGCGTCCGGCGACCATCGCCAGCCAGGAGAGGGCCCCGTCGGCCATCGAGATGTCGACCATCTGCCCCTCGCCGGAGCGACGCCGCTCGTGCAGGGCGGCCATCACGCCGAAGGCGGCCATCAGCCCGCCGCCGCCGAGGTCGGCGATCTGCCCCGCCGACTGCACCGGCGGCCCGTCCTTGGCGCCGGTCAGGCCGAGCAGGCCGACCAGGCCGAGGTAGTTCATGTCATGCCCGGCTCGCTGCGTGTAGGGGCCGTCCTGGCCGTAGCCAGTGATCGCGCAGAAGACGATCGCCGAGTTGGCCTCGCGCATCCGCTCGTAGCCGACCCCGAGCCGGTCCAGCACCCCGGGGCGGAAGCCATCCAGAACCACGTCGTATTGCTCGACAAGCCGCAGCAGCGCCTCGCGCCCCTGCTCGCTCTTCAGGTCGAGCCGGATCGAGCGCTTGCCGCGGTTGAGCGAGAGGTAGAGAGAGGAGCGGGTGCCCAACTCCTGTTGTTCGTCGCTCCCGTAGTAGGGGGGCGCCCAGCGGATGTAGTCGCCCATCCCGGTGTCTTCGACCTTCAGCACCTCGGCGCCGAGGTCGGCCAGGAGCAGCGAGCAGAAGCCGCCGGGCAAGAGGCGGGTCAGGTCGAGGACCTTGACGTCGCTAAGCGGGAGATCGCTCACGCTTGGGCACTCCCAGGAGCTCCCGCGCCTCCGCGACGGTGGCGGCGCGTCGGCCCACGTCCTCCGCCATCTGCCGCGCCTTGGCGATCAAATCGCCGTTGGAGCGCGCCATCTCCCCGTTCGGCAGGTAGAGATTGTCCTCGACCCCAGCCCGGACGTTGCCGCCCAGCACCAGCGCCGCGCCAAGCAGCTTCCACTGGTCGCGGGAGATGCCGATCGTCTGCCACTGGTTCTCGCCCTCGGCGCCGCCAGGGATCTGCTCGGCCATGAAGGAAACGTTGCGCGGGGTTGGACGGATGCCGCCATTCACCCCCATCACCAGCGAGATCTGCAGCGGCGTCCGCTCCAGCAGCCCCATGTCGATCAGGGGGTCGAGGTTGGCGACGTGGCCGGCGTCGAAGCACTCATGCTCGGGCTTGATCCCGAGATCGCGCATCGCCGTGAGGAACTCGATGATCGTGTCGAAGCTGTTCTCGAAGACCGCCTTGAAGACGAAGTCCTTGCGTCTGGGCGAGTACTTCGCGTAGTTCATCGAGCTCATGTTGAGCGCCGCCACGTCGGGCTTCAGCTCCTGCAGGTACTCGATGCGCTTCTCGATCGGGATCCCAATCGCCCCCGTCGAGTAGTTGACGATCACGTCGCCGACCTCGGCGAGGATCGCCTCGGTGATCGCCTTGAAGTCCTCCACCTCATAAGAAGGCGTCCCATCCGGCTTGCGCGCGTGGATATGGATCTGCGAAGCCCCCTCATCGACCGCCCGCCGCGCTTCCGCCGCGTACTCCTCAGGCGTATACGGAATCGCCGGACACTGGTCCCGATTCGCAATCACCCCGCTGATCGAGCAGCTGATCACCACCGGATCGTCGAAAGAGCTCATACGGGCATTACCCCATGGCGTTTCTTCGGCTTCTCCACGTGCTTGTTTCTGGCCATACGCAGCGCTTTCACGATCGTTGGCCGCGTCTCCCTCGGATCGATGATGTCGTCGATCACCGCGTTCCCGGCGGCAATGTAGGGATCGATCTGCTCGCGGACGGCGTTCAGCATCGCCTCGCGAGTCGCCTCCGGATCGTCGGATGCCTCGATCGCCGAGCGGCCGATGATGTTGACCGCGCCCTCGGCGCCCATCACCGAGATCTCCGCTCCCGGCCAGGCGACGATCAGGTCGGGCTCGTACGCCTTGCCGCACATCACGTAGTAGCCGGCCCCGTAGGCCTTGCGCACCACCACGGTCACCTTGGGAACCGTGGCGCGGCTGACCGCGTAGAGCATCTTCGCCCCGTGGCGGATGATCCCCGCGTGCTCGACCTTCGAGCCGACCATGAATCCCGGCACGTCCTGCAGGAAGACGAGCGGGATGTTGAAGGCGTCGCAGAGGTTGATGAAGCGCGCCGCCTTGTCGGCTGAGTCGTTGTCGAGGATGCCGGCCAGCTGCTTGGGCTGGTTGGCGACGATCCCGGCTGGCTGGCCGCCGAAGCGCGCGAAGCAGGTGATCAGCGTCTTGGCGAACTTCGGCTTGACGTCGAACCACTCCCCGTCGTCGACGATCTCGCGGATCACGTCGTACATGTCGTAGGGCTGCCGCGAAGACTCGGGGACGATCTCCATCAACTTCTCCGACATCCGGTCGTCGGGGTCCTCGGTCGCGGCGATCGGCGGCTTCTGCGCGCAGTTGGACGGGAAGTAGGAGAGGTACTTCTTGACGGCTTCGATGCACTCGGGGTCGTCCTTCACCTCGAGGTCCCCCACCCCCGACTTGCGGCAGTGCACCTTGGCCCCGCCCAGCTCCTCCATCGTGATGTCCTCGCCGGTCACGGCTTTGGTCAGGTGGGGGCCGGCCAGCGCCATCGCCCCCTGCCCGGAGACCATCGGCACGAAGTCGGAGAGGGCGGGAATGTAGGCGGTGCCGGCGGCGCAGGGGCCCATCATCGCCGCCACCATCGGGATCACTCCAGACATCTCCACCTCCTCGCGGAAGAGGTGCCCGGAACCGGCGAACAGCGATCCCGCCGCCTCCTGGATGCGGGCGCCGGCCGAGTCGAGCAGCCAGATGAACGGCATCCGCTTCGAGAGCGCCATCTCCCGCAGGCGGGTCACCTTCAGCTCGCCGGTCATCCCCATCGAGCCGGCCATCACGGTGAAGTCGTACGCGGCGATGCAGCAGGGGCGGCCGTCGACGTCTCCCCAACCGGTGATCACGCCGTCGGCGGGCGCCTCCTTGCCCTCCATCGCCCGCTGCGCGAAGTGCGGGCGGCCGTGGATGCCCATCTCGACGAAGGTGCCCTTGTCGACCAGCAGGTCGATTCGCTCCCGCGCGGTCAGCTTGCCACGCTCGTGCTGCTTGGCGATCTTCTCCTCGCCGCCGCCCAGCTTCGCCTTCTCGCGCCGCTCGTGGAGCTGTTCGGTCAGGTCCTCCAGCGGCGCGGTTCCCGGAAGGAGGTTCTCGTCCCGCTCTTGCTCTGTGCTCGCCACTCCTACCGTCCCTTCCACTGCGGCTCGCGCTTCTCGAAGAACGCCGTGACGCCCTCGACGATGTCCTCGGTCGAGAAGGTCAGCGAAAGCTGCGAGCGCAGGTACTCGAGCGCGTCGTCGACCGCCATGTCCTGCTGGCGGTACATAGCGTCGTGCCCGAGCCGCATCAGAACCGGGCTCTTCGAGGCCAGCTTGCCGGCCCACTCGGCGACCGCGGCGTCGAACTCGCCCGCCGGCACGACCTTGTTGGCGAGCCCAAACTCGACCGCCTGCTCGGCGCTCAGCCGCTCGCCCAGCAGCATCATCTCGTTGACCTTCTTGCGCGGGACGTTGCGGTAGATGATCGCCATGATCATGTAGGGAAAGGCGCCGACGTTGATCTCCGGCGTGCCGAAGGTCGCTCCCTCCTTGGCGATCACAAGGTCACAGGAGAGGGCAAGTCCCATCCCCCCGGCCAGCACGTGCCCGTTCGCCGCGCAGAGCGAGGGCTTGCCGAGCCGCGGCATCAGCCGGAAGAACTCCAGGAAGAGGTCGGTGGCGAAGTGTTTGGCGACCAGCGGCACGTCGGCGGCGAACCCGCCCAGGTCCGCGCCCGCGCAGAAGGCTTTGTCGCCGGCGCCGGTCAGCACGACCGCGCGCACCTCCTCGGTGTCGCGCGCCGCCTTCATCGCGTCGACCAGCTCGGCCAGCATCTGGCCGGAGAGCATGTTGCGCTTCTCCGGGTTGTTCAGCATCACCGTGGCGACGCCGTCAGCGACCTCGTACGTGATGACCTCGTAGTCCATCCCCTCCGGCACGATAGCCGACTCCATCGGAAGTAGGAAGTGCTACTGTCCGCACAGCTTCCGGGACCAGCGAACGAGGAGAGAACAGTGGCCACCGCGACGACCAACGGCAGCTCCACCGTCATCAAGCCCGATCACGGCGCCGAGCGCAAGCACATGATCTTCACGCAAGAGCACGAGGACCTGCGCGAGTCGATGCAGGCCTGGGTCCAGAAGGAGCTCTGGCCGCACCGCAACGAGTGGGAGGAGACGACCTGGCCCAGCGAGGTCCTGAAGCGGGCCGGCGACCTTGGCTTCCTTGGACTCTGCTTCCCGGAGGAGTACGGCGGGCAGGGCGGCGACTACTACTACTCGCTGGTCCGCGCCGAGTGCATGAGCTACTCCGGTTCGGGCGGGCTCAACATGGGCTTCGTCGTCCATACCGACATGGTGTTGCCGCCGATCGAGCTGCTTGGCACGGAGGAGCTGAAGCAGCGCTACATGCCCCCGGCGATCGCCGGGGACAAGATCGGCTGCCTCGGCATCACCGAGCCCGAGGTTGGCTCCGACGTGGCGAACATCCGCACCTCGGCGATCCGCGACGGCGACGAGTTCGTCGTCAACGGCTCGAAGATGTTCATCACCAACGGCGCCCGGGCCGACTTCATCGTCCTGGTCGTCAAGACCGACCCCTCCAGAGCGCACGACGGGATCAGCCTGCTGGTCGTCGACCTTCGCGACGAGAACGGGGAGACAGTTCCGGGGTTCAGCGTCTCGCGCAAGCTGGAGAAGATGGGGATGCACGCCTCCGACACCGCGGAGCTGACCTTCGAGGACGTCCGCGTCCCGGTCGAGAACCTGCTCGGCGAGGAGGGCAAGGGCTTCTACCACATCGCCTGGGAGCTGCAGAGCGAGCGGATGGTCGCCTGCGCCGGCGCGGTCGCCGGTGCGCAGCGGATGTTCGAGCGCACCCTCGAGTACGCCAGAGACCGCAAGGCATTCGGCCGCTCGATCGGCAACTTCCAGGTGATCCGCCACAAGTTCGCCGAGATGGCGACCAAGATCGAAGCCGCCCGCCAGTTCACCTACGCGACCGCCTGGCGCTACGCCAACGGCGAGTACCCCGTCCGCGAGATCTCCCAGTGCAAGCTCTACACCTCCCGCATCGCCTGCGAGGTCGCCGACGAGTGCATCCAGATCCACGGCGGCTACGGCTACATGAAGGAGTACGAGATCGAGCGCGCCTACCGCGACGTCCGCCTCAACCGGATCGGGGCCGGCACCGACGAGATCATGCTCGAGGTGATCGGGCGCAGCTACGGCATTTGAGTTGAGCTGACCGTAGTTAAGGACAGCGGGGTCCGGGCCACCCTTCCCCCCTTCGGCGGGGAGCACGAGGAGCTGCGCGAGACCGTGCGGCGCTTTGTCTCCCAGGAGATCGCGCCGAACGTCGGCGAGTGGGAGGCGGCGCGCGAGTTCCCGCGCGAGCTGTACGGGCGCTGCGCCGAGCTGGGCTTCCTCGGGCTGAAGTTCCCCGAGGAATACGGCGGCCAGGGCGGGACGCACCTGCACGACGCGATCTGGGTGGAGGAGCTGGCGCGCTCCGGCGGCTCGGGCGGCGTCGCGGCGGGGCTCAACGCCCACACCTCGATCGCGATGCCGCCGATCTTCAACTTCGGCACCGAGGAGCAGAAGCAGCGCTGGCTGGTGCCGGGAATCGCCGGCGAGAAGATCGGCGCGCTGGGGATCACCGAGCCGGGCGCCGGCTCCGACGTGGCCGGGATCTCCACCTTCGCGAAGCGGGTCGACGGCGGCTACGTCGTCAACGGCTCGAAGACCTTCATCACCAACGGCGTTTGCGCCGACTTCCTCGTCTGCGCCTGCAAGACGACCCAGGAGGGCGGTCACCACGGCATCTCCTTCCTGGTGCTGGAGCGCGAGATGCCCGGCTACGAGGTCGCGGCGAAGCTGGAGAAGATGGGCTGGCACTCATCGGACACGGGAGAGCTGTCCTTCACCGACGTCGAGGTGTCGGAAGAGAACCTGCTCGGCGGAGAGAACGAGGGCTTCAAGCTGATCATGGCCAACTTCGCCTGGGAGCGGCTGCTGATGGCGATCGGCGCGGTCGGCGCAATGCAGCGGTTGATCGAGCGGACCGTCGAATACGCCAAGGAGCGCAAGGCCTTCGGCCGCCCGATCGGAAGCTTCCAGGCGATCCGTCACAAGGTGGCGGAGATGGCGACCCAGGCCGAAGCCGCCAAGGCGATCACCTACAACGCGCTGCGCCTATTCCACGAGGGCCAGGACTGCATAAAGGAGGTGACGATGGCGAAGCTCATCACCCAGCGCGGCGTCCTCGAGATCGCCGACGAGTCCCTCCAGATCCACGGCGGCTACGGCTACATGCGCGAATACGGCATCGAACGCGCCGTCCGCGACGCCCGCCTCGGCCCAATCGGCGGCGGCACCGACGAGATCATGAAGGAGATCCTCGGCAAGCAGCTGGGGTTGTAGGAGTCGCGAAAGGCCCGGGTCAGCGGCGGGGGCCGGCTTCGCAGGTGTGGGAGCGGCCCCAGCCGGGGCCGCCATCGCAGAGGTCGAAGCCGCGACCGCCGTAGAGCTGGTCGGGGCTCGGGCCGCCGAACAGCTGGTCGTTGCCGGGGCCGCCGTGGCAGCCGTCTTGGCCGGGGCCCATCAGGCAGATGTCCCGGCCGGGTCCCCCCCAGCAGCCGTCGCTGCCGGTGTCGTGCTGGCAGAAGTCGTTGCCGCCGCCCCCGACGCAGTCGCTGTTCCGGGGCCCGGTGATGCAGATGTCATTGCCACCGCCCCCGACGCAGCGGTTACGCCTCGCGCCCTGCGGGTAGCAGGTGTCGCGCTCGCCGTTGCCGATGAACTTGTCCGAGCCGTTCCCCAGATATGCGGTAAGCGGAATCGGCAGGCGGTCGCGCACTCTGACCATGTCGCCCGACGGGCCCATGTTCAGCTGGATCGAGGAAACCCCCTTCAAGGGGCAGACCGCAACGAGGCGCCGCCGCTTCCAGCGACATCCCTCCGGGCGGGCGCGCGACATGTAGCCCTTCACAACGATCCTCGGCCCGCTGACTGTCAACTTCAGATGGGAGCCGGAGTGGGCACCGTAGATCACAATCTGACCGGCGGGGGAGGCAGGGGCCGCGGCCGCGAGCAGCGCGACGATTGCCAGCGCCATGGTCGCGGTGGCCTGCCCTGCGCGCAGCCAGCCTCCCGTTGGCATCGGCGCATGCTAGAGAAGAGCCCGGAAGGACGCGCCGCGACCTCGTACGATCGTTTAGTGATCTATCTCCTCAGGCACGGAGATGCTGAGCACGGGAGCGACAGCGACGCGGCGCGACGGCTGACCCTGAAGGGCGAGCGGCAGGCGAAGGCCGCCGGGCAGGCGCTGGGTGCGCTGGGTGCCGAGATCGACGCCTGCCTGACGAGCCCGAAGGTGCGCGCCGCCGAGACGGCTCGGCTCGCCTGTGAGCCACTCGGCGTCGAGCCCGAGACAGCCGACGAGCTGCGCGGCAGCGGGTTCGACGCGCTCGCGCTGACCGCCGGGCGCGACGATGTCCTCCTGGTCGGCCACGAGCCCGACCTCTCCCGCGAAGTCGCCCGCCTCACCGGCGCCAACGTCAAGTTGCGCAAGGGCGGCCTCGCGCTCGTCGACGGCAACACCCTCCACGCCCTACTGCGCCCCCGCGACCTCTCGGCGATCGCTGCCGCCTCGTGAAGTCGACTGGCCAGTCAGCCAGCGGCGATTCCCTATAGCCTCCCGGGCCGGATTTTTCGAACCTAGAAGGAGAGCGCATAGAGATGGGACTTCTCGAAGGGAAAGCGGCGATCGTCACCGGGTCGGCACGGGGGATCGGCCGGGCGACCGCTGAGCTGTTCGTCAGCGAGGGCGCCAAGGTGCTGATCAACGACCTCGACGCCGACGTCGCCCAGGAGGCGGCCGGTGAGATCGACGGCGAGACCGCCGTCCACGCCGGCGACCTGACCAAGGAGAGCGCCGTCGACGAGCTGGTCGCCGCCGCGGTCGACGCCTTCGGCGCGGTCGACATCGTCGTCAACAACGCCGGCTACACCTGGGACGGCGTCGTCCACAGAATGACCGACGAGCAGTTCCAGGCGATGCTGGACATCCACACGATCGTCCCCTTCCGGATGACGCGCGCCCTGGCCCCGCACTGGCGCGAGGCCGCCAAGGCGGAGCGCAATGAGGGCAAGGAGGTCTTCCGCAAGCTGATCAACGTCTCCTCGATCAGCGGCACGATGGGCAACGCGGGCCAGGCCAACTACAGCGCCGCCAAGGCGGGCGTCGTCGGCCTCACCAAGACGCTGGCCAAGGAGTGGGGTCAGTTCAAGGTCAACGTCAACGCCGTCGCCTTCGGCTTCGTCGAGACGCGCCTCACCGCGGCCAAGGAGGCCGGCGGCGAGATGACCTCGCCGACCGGCGAGAAGATCGAGCTGGGCATCCCCGAGCAGATGCGGGCGATGGCTTCGGCGATCATCCCGCTCGGCCGCCCGGCCCAGCCCGAGGAGGCCGCCGGCCCGGTTCTCTTCCTGGCCTCGGAGCACGCAAATTACGTGCATGGCCAAATCCTGAACGTCACAGGTGGCCAATTTGGAGGGATGTACACCTGAGCACCGAGGCGACAGAGGGCAGGTCGCAGGTCCGCTACCTCGACATGGCGGATCGGATCTGGCCTGCCCTCCGTCGCTTCATGGGCGTTCACACGTTCCTCTACCGGACGACGGGAGGGCGGCTCGGGCACACCATCCCCGGGATGGGCGGCAAGATGCTGCTGCTTGACCACGTCGGAGCCAAGAGCGGCACGAAGCGCACCTCCCCCCTGCTCTACATGCGCGACGGCGAGAACGTCTTCGTCGTCGCCTCCAAAGGCGGCTTCCCCAAGCACCCGGCCTGGTTCCACAACCTCATGGCCAACCCCGACACGACCGTGCAGATCGGCTCCGAGCGGCGCCCGGTCCACGCTCGCGTCGCCACCCCGGAGGAGCGTGAGCGCCTCTGGCCGGTCGCGGTCAAGACTTACCACGGCTACGCCGACTACCAGGCGCGCAGCAAGGGTCGCGAGATCCCACTGGTCATCCTCGAACCGCGCAAGTAGCAGCGCACTGGCGCATTGCTCCCCTATAGAGGAGTAAAGCGCCACCCCGTCAGTCCTTCGGGCGTCGCTCCTCGGCTACCGGGGCGCCGCCCTCGCCGGCGATCGCCTCCGGGGGCCACGGTCCGGCCCAGTTGTCGCGAGCGCCGTCGATCGTGATCGTCGTACCGGAGAAGAAGTCGCCGGCGGGAGAGGCCAGGTAGGCGACCAGCCAGGCCATCTCCTCGGGGCGGCCGGCGCGGCCGATCGGGATCGAGCGCTCGAGATTGTCGACCACCACCTGCGGATACTTGGTCATCAGCGTCTCGGTCGCGAACTGGCCGGCAGCGAGCGCACAGGTCTTGATCCCGAAGCGCGCCCACTCGACCGCCAGCGTCCGCATCATGTTCTCGACCGCGGCACGGGCGGCACCGGAGTGGACCATCCCCGGCATTCCGTGGTGGGGGGAGAGGGTGACGCTCAGCACCTTGCCGCCGCGCTGCGGGATGAAGGCCTTGGTTGCCGCCGCGTGGGTCATCAGCCAGGTTCCCTGCACGTTCAGCTCGATAACGGTTCTGAAGCCTCTCGGCGTGATCGACTCCGCCGGAGCGAGGAACTGCCCGCCGGCGTTGTTGACCAGCACGTCGAGCCGCTCGTGCCGCTCCAGCACCCCGTCGAAGAAGCGCTCGACCGCCTCCTCATCCCGGATGTCCATCGCCTCGTATTCGAAGGAGCCCGGCAGGCCCTCCGCCAGCGCCGCCGTCTCCGCCAGCGGCTCCTCGCGGCGCCCGCAGCCGACGACCGCGGCGCCGAGTCGGGCCAGCTCCAGCGCCGTTTCCCGCCCCAGGCCGCTGCCGGCGCCCGAGACGACGCACACCTGACCCTCCAGCAACCCGTCCCGAAACACCTGCGAATGCGAGCTTTCACCCATCGACGGGCAGCCTATAGACGCCCGCTTCGCCGTAATGTGACGCGCGATGAAGGTCCAGGTTGAGGCGAAGCCGTTGCATGAGCCGCTCGCCGGCGGCACCCCGGGCGCGACCGTCACGGTCGAGCCGATCGTCGCCGGCCGCGTCAGCTGGTCGAGATCGATGATGGAGAGCCCCGGCGGCCGCTTCCTCACCCTGAAGCTGCTGCGGGCGCTGTTCACCGGCAAGCCGGAGATGACGGTCCCCGTTCCCGCCTTCCTGATCCGCCATCCCAGCGCCGGGGCGATCCTGGTCGACACCGGCCTGCACCCATCGGTCTCCACCGACGGGCGCGAGAACTTCGGCCGGCTCGGTGTCCGCTTCGGCAACCCGTCGCTGAAGCCCGGCGAGGACGTCCCCGCGAAGCTCCGCGAGCGCGGCCTCGACCCCGGCGAGATCCCCGTCGTGGTGATGACCCACATGCACATCGACCACACCTCGGCGATCTCCGAGTTCCCCAACTCGACCTTCGTGGTCAGCGAGACCGAGTGGGATGCCGCCGCGAGCGGCCCCCGCCCCGCTCTCAACGGCTACCGGCGCGCCCACTTCGACTACGCCTTCGACTACCGGACGATCGACTTCGACCGCGGCGGGATCGACTCCTACGCGACCTTCGGCCGCACCTTCGACCTCTTCGGCGACGGCTCTGTCCGGCTTGCCTTCACACCCGGGCACAGCGCCGGCCACATGTCGGTGATCGCCCGGCTGCGGGAGCGCGACTTCGTGATCGGGGGCGACGCCACCTACACCCAGGCCCAGCTGGACGGCAGCGCGCCGCTGGCGCCACGCCCCTTCGACGCCCACAACTACCGCCGTTCCCTGCAGGAGCTGAAGCTATTCCGCAGCCAGTTCCCGGACGCGATCGTCACGCCGGGGCACGACCCGGCCTTTTACGAGCGGCTCGAAGCGCGCTACGAGTAGGCGCGCTCAGCGAGGCTTCTGTGCGCGGATCGCCGCGCGGCGGCCGTCTCTCTCCAGCCGTCCGTACATCTCTCGCACTCGGTCGAAGACCTCCGTCGCCACCTCGAGCTGGCGCTCGCGGGTCGGCGCCTGCTCGACCGGGAAGGTAAGGGGCTCGCCGTACTGGACGGTGACCTTGGGGAAGCGAAACCGTTTCCAGCGGCGCACGGCGGCAGAGCCGTGGATGGCGACGGGCACCACCGGCACGCCCGACTCCAGCGCGATGCGGCCGATTCCGGGTTTGACCTCGCCCAGCTCACCGCTGCGGGAGCGGCCACCCTCGGCGTAGACGAGCAGCATTCCGCCCTGATCGAGGATCGTGAATGCGGTCTTGAACGCCTCCTCGTCGTGGTGGCCGCGACGGATCGGGAAAACCCCGCCGTGGGCGTAGACGTAGGTGAGAACCGGGGGGCCGAAGAGCTGGGATTTCGCCATGAAGCGGATCTGGCGGCGCAAGTAGAGCCCGGTGAAGAAGTGATCCATCTGGCTGAAGTGGTTGGGGGCGAGCAGGACCGGGCCGTGCTTGGGCACGTTCTTGACGCCGATTGCGCGCGTCCGGTAGGGGATGAGCGTCGGCAGCGAGACGAGCACACGGACGAGGGGATAGGTCCAGCCGACTCCCTTGCGCGCCCGCTCGTGGAACTGCGTGAAGTACTCCGCGGGACGGTCGTCCTTGTAGACCTGTGGCTTGATCTCGCTCATGAGGGGCGCGATGGCCGGCGCCGGCCATCGGCCGTGTCTACCCCCTGTCGCGAGAGCGGTTACGCGGGGACGTCGGGGTCCTCGGGGCGAGCCCAGCCCTTCGCCCGTTCGAGGGCGCGGCGCCACTCGGCGAGGAGGGAGAAACGCTCGTCCTCTCCCATCGCCGGCTCGTAGCGGGCGGCCTCGCGCCACATCTCCCCCACCTGTTCGCGCGTCCAGCGGCCGGTCGCGATCCCGGCCAGGTAGGCGGCGCCGAGCGCCGTGGTCTCGGCCACTTCGGGGACGACGACCGGGGCGCCCAGCACGTCCGCCTGGAACTGCATCAGCCAGCGGTTGGCGACCGCGCCGCCGTCCGCCTTCAGCACTTCCAACCGCTGCCCCGAGGCGGCCTCTTGGGCGCGCACCGCGTCGACCGTCTCGTAGGCGATCGCTTCCAGCGCGGCGCGCGCCAGGTGCTCGCGCCGCGTGCCGCGGGTGAGGCCGACGATCGTGCCGCGCGCGTAGGGGTCCCAGTGGGGGGAACCGAGCCCGGTCAGCGCCGGGACGAAGTAGACGCCGTCGTTGCCCGCCAGCGATGCGGTCATCGCCTCGGTCTCCGCCGCTTCGGAGACGATTCCCAGCCCGTCGCGCAGCCATTGGACCGCCGCGCCGGTGACGAAGATCGAGGCTTCGAGCGCGTAGTCGGTCTCCTCTCCCAACCCCCAGGCGACCGTGGCCAGCAGGCCCTCGCCGGGGTCGGGCACCGCCGTCCCGGTGTTGAGCAGCACGAAGCTGCCAGTCCCGTAGGTGTTCTTCGCCATCCCGGCGTGGTGGCAGGCCTGGCCGAAGAGGGCCGCCTGCTGGTCGCCGGCGATCCCCGCCACCGGCACCTCGCTGCCGAACTCGGTGGTCGTGCCGTAGACGTGGGCGGAGAGCAGCGGCTCGGGCAGGCGCGCGGGGTCGACGCCGAGCATCGCGCACAGCTCCTCGTCCCAGGCCAGGCGGCGGATGTCGAACAGCATCGTCCGCGAGGCGTTGGAGTAGTCGGTCACGTGGCGGCCGGTCAGCTTGAACAGCAGCCATGAGTCGATCGTGCCGAAGGCGGCGCGATCCGCCCCCTCGACATTGCGCAGCAGCCACTCGATCTTCGTCCCGGAGAAATAGGGATCGATGACGAGGCCGGTGCGCTCTCGCACCAGATCCTCCCGGCCCGCCGCCTTCAGCTCGTCGCAGCGTTCCGCTGTGCGCCGGTCCTGCCAGACCAGCGCCCTATATATGGGGTCGCCGCTCGCCGGGTCCCAGGCGACCACGGTCTCGCGCTGGTTTGCGATCCCGATCCCGTCCAGCTCGGTTCCCTGAATACCGGCGTCGACGATCGCCTCGGCGGCCACCCGGCGGGTTACTTCCCAGATCTCGCTCGCGTCGTGCTCGACCCAGCCCGGCCGCGGGAAGTGCTGCTCAAACTCCGAGTAGGCGCGCCCCGCGGCCCGCCCCTCCTCGTCGAAGACGAGGCAGGTGGTGCCGGTGGTGCCTTGATCGATCGCGAGGATCAACGACGCTCAAGGTATACGCGGGCGAAGTCGCGCAGCTGGGCGGCGCGGTGGAGAAAGCCGGCGAGGGTGCGGCCGGTGGCGCGGTGGGAGAGGTCCAGCTCGTACTCGCGGAGGCGGTAGCCGGCGCGGACGGCGTCGACGGTCATCCCCACTTCCATGCCGTAGCCGTGGGCGCATGGAAGGGTGGCGCGCAGGACCTCGGCGCGCAGCGCGCGCTGGCCGGAGATCGGCGCGACGGTCTCCGCGCCGCAGAGGCGGCGAATTGCCCAGCGGGCGAAGCCGAGCGCGACGCCGAAGCCGCCGCCCACCTTTCTGGAGAAGGCGGCGACCGCGAGGTCGCACTCGCCTGCCCGGACGGCGTCGACCAGGGGGGCAAGGCGCGCCGCCGACTCGCCGAGATCGCCGTCGCAGAGGAGGATCAGCTCGGGCACGGGGTTGTCGCCGAGCGCCGCCTCGGCGGCGGCGGTGACGTTGGCGCCCTTACCGTGCGGCCGCCCGCGGCTGACGACCTGGGCACCGGCCGCCATCGCCGCCTCGGCGGTACCATCGGTGGAGGCGTCGTCAGCGACCCATAGCGCGGCGCCGGGAAAGGCGCCCCGCAGCGCCGCCAGCGTCGCCCCGATCCGGTCGGCCTCGTTGCGTGCGGCGACGATTGCGACGAGCGTCCCGTCCGCTTCGGTCTGAGGTCCCACGGCGCGGTTATTGTGCCGCGCCATGGCAGACATCGAGGCACACATCACCGGCAACGTATGGAGAATCGAGGTCGCGGTCGGTGACCAGGTCGAGGACGGTGACACTGTCGTCATCCTGGAGTCGATGAAGATGGAGATCCCGGTCGAAGCCGAAGACGACGGCACCGTGAAGGAGATCCGCTGCGAGGAGGGCCAAGCGGTCAGCGAAGGCGACGTCCTCGTCGTCTTGGAGTAGCGTCGCTGCCGTGACCGAGCACCTCGCCGGCGGCAAGCTCCTCCTCGACTCGCCCGCCGAGGCGGTCGTCCGGATCACGATCTCCAACCCCGAGCGGCGCAACGCCCTCGACCACGAGATCCTCGACGCGCTGGCGGAAACGCTGCCGCGCCTCGACCACGGGATTGAGACCCGCTGCGTGCTGATCACCGGCGCGCCGCCGGTCTTCTCGGCCGGCTACGACATTGCCGCGATCCCCGCCGAGACCTTTGAGCGCGACGCCGAGGCGCTCGTCGCCCACCCCTTCCACGCCGCGATGGAGGCCCTCGCCGGCCATCCCTGGCCGACGATCGCCGCGGTCAACGGCCATTGCCTGGGCGGCGGTCTGGAGCTGGCGATCACCTGCGACCTGCGGATCTGCGCGGCGGGGGCGAAGCTGGGCATGCCCCCCGCCAAGCTCGGCCTCGTCTACGGCCACACCGGGCTGCGCAAGTTCCTCGACACGGTCGGCCTGGCGCGCACCAAGGAGCTGTTCCTGACCGGGCGCAACTTCGACGCGGCCCGCGCCGAGCAGATCGGGCTGGTCCACGAGGTGATCGGGGATGACGGGCTCGGCACCGCCGCCGTCGAGCTGGCCGCCGAGGTGGCCGCTAACGCGCCGATCTCGATGCGCGGCAACAAGCACGCGATCGACCTCCTCAACCACTGCCCGGTGCTCACCGACCAGCAGGAGGCGGGACTGGTCGCGCTGCGCGAGTCCTGCTTCGCTTCGGAGGACTTCCGCGAGGGCATCAACGCCTTCGCCGAGAAACGCAAGCCGCAGTGGAAGGGGCGATGAGCGCGAGAAGCCGGAGAGCGCTGGCCGCCTCCGACCCGGTGATGGCGGCGCTGATCGAACGGGTCGGGAAGATCGACCTGAGAACGCGGCTGCGGCGACGCAGCGAGGAGCGGCCCGCCGACGCCTACGGGGCGCTGCTGCGGGCGATCGTCGGCCAGCAACTCTCGACCAAAGCGGCGCGCACCATCTACGGGCGGATCCTCGAGCTCTTCGATGGGCGCACCCCCTCCCCCGAGCAACTGCTGGAAGCAAGCGAGAAGGACCTGCGTGGCGCCGGCCTCTCCGGCCGCAAGGTCGAGTACATCCGCGACCTCGCCTCCCACGTGCTCAGCGGCGAGCTGGAGCTGGACCGGCTGGACGAGCTCTCCGACGAAGAGGTAATCGAGGAGATCGTTGCCGTGCGCGGCCTCGGCCAGTGGACCGCAGAGATGTTCCTCATCTTCCACCTGGAGCGGCCCGACATCCTCTCCGGCGGCGACCTCGGCATCCGCAAGGCAGTGGGCATCGAGTATGGGCTCGACGGGATGCCCCCGCCGCAGAAGGTGATGGAGATCGGCGAGCCTTGGCGCCCGCACCGCAGCCTCGCCTCCCTCTACCTCTGGGAGTCGTTGGCCGCCGTTCCCGACTAGCCCCTCGCCGTCCGGGGCGATGCCTAGCCTTGCGGCCGCATGCCCTCCCTGATCTCCTTCGATGAAGCGCTCGCACTAGGCGAGCTGACCGACCGCGAGGGGATCGGCGACGTCGTCGAGCGGGCCTGGACGGTGCGCCGCGAGAACTTCGGCGACTCGACCGACATGTGCTCGCTGGTCAACGCAAAGTCGGGCGGCTGCGCCGAGGACTGCGGCTTCTGCGCCCAGTCGCGCTACGCCGAAGCGGACACGCCGATGCACGCGATGATGGAGCCCGAGCAGATCCTCGAGCACGCGAGGGCGGCCGAGGCGGCGGGGGCTCACCGCTTCTGCATGGTCACCCAGGGCCAGGGACTCTCCAGAAGGGACTTCGCGAAGATCCTCGAGGGCACGAAGCTGGTCGCCGAGCACACCAATCTGAAGCGCTGCGCCTCGATCGGCCACATGTCGACCGAGCGCGCCAAGGCGCTGCGCGAGGCGGGGATCCAGCGCGTCCACCACAACGTCGAGTCGGCACGCTCCTACTACCCGGAGGTCTCGACGACGGTCCGCTACGAGGGGCGGCTGCGGACGATCCAGGCCGTCAAGGAGGCGGGCCTGGAGACCTGCGTGGGCGGCATCCTTAACCTCGGCGAGACCCCGCGGCAGCGGGTCGAGATGGCCTTCGAGCTAACCGAGATCAACCCGACCTCGGTACCGATCAACCTGCTCAACCCCCGCGAGGGAACCAAGTTCGGCGACCGGCCACTGATGGACGCATGGGAGGTTGTCAAGTGGGTCGCAATCTTCCGGCTGATCATTCCGGGGGCGCTGTTCCGGCTCTGCGGCGGGCGGGTCGAGAACCTCGGCGACCTGCAGCCGCTGGCGGTGAAGGCCGGGCTGAACGGGGTGATGATGGGCAACTTCCTCACCACGCTGGGCGCCGAGCCGGAGGACGACCGGGCAATGTTCGAAGAGCTGGGGCTGAACGTGGCGCGGCAGGAGGACAACGGCGCCAATCCACGCCCCGACAACCGCTCGGGATGGCTGGAGGGCGAGACGCCGGCGACGCCGATCGATGAGCTGATCGACCGCCAGGAAGAGGCCAACTTCTGGGACCCCTCGACCCAGCTGCGGGTGATCAAGAAGGCGAAGAAGCCCCCGCCCTACCCGCAGGCGGCATGACCGACATTGCAGAGCGGCTGGAGGAGCTTCGGGACCGGGGGCTCCACCGGCGGTTGCGGCTGGTGAGCGGCCCGCAGGGGCCGCGGGTCCTGCTGGATGGGCAGCCGGTGCTGCTCCTCTGCTCCAACAACTACCTGGGGCTGGCCGATCACCCGCGGGTGCGCCACGCCGCCGCGGAGGCGGCGCTGCGCTGGGGCGCCGGGGCCGGGGCGTCGCGGCTGATCAGCGGCAACATGGAGCCGCACCGGCGGCTGGAGGAGCGGCTGGCCGAGTTCAAGGGCTACGAGGGGGCGCTGCTGTTCGGCTCCGGCTACCTCGCCAACACCGGCACGATCGCGGCGCTGGCGGGGCGCGGCGAGGTCGTCTTCTCCGACGAGCTGAATCACGCCAGCATCATCGACGGCTGCCGGCTCTCGCGAGCGGAAACCTTTGTCTACCGCCACGCCGACGTCGAGCACCTCGCCTGGGGGTTGCGCGAGGCCGGGGGGCGCGGCTCGCTTATCGTCACCGACGGCGTCTTCTCGATGGACGGCGACGTCGCGCCGCTGGAGGAGCTGGCGCGGCTGGCCCGCGTCCACGGCTGCCGCTTGATGGTCGACGAGGCGCACGCCACCGGGGCGCTGGGGCCGGGCGGGCGCGGCTCGGTTGCCGCGGCGGGGCTGAGCGACGAGGTCGACCTCGTCATCGGCACGCTCGGCAAGGCGCTCGGTTCCTACGGCGCGTACGTCTGCGCCGGCCGCGAGGTCGTCGACTACCTGGTCAACTCGGCGCGGCCCTTCGTCTTCTCCACCGCCCCCCCGCCCCCGGTCCTCGCCGCGGCGGGCGCGGCCTTGGAGCTGCTCGAGTCCAATCCCCACCGGGTCGAGCGGCTGCGGGCCAACGCGGCGACGCTGCGCGAAGTGCTGGCCGCCGAGGGAATGGCGGTCGGCGGGTCGGAGACCCAGATCGTCCCGGTTGAGGTCGGCGACGCCGAGCGGACGATGGCGCTGTGCGAGCGCATCCTGGAACGCGGCGTCTTTGCCCAGGGCATCCGCCCGCCGACGGTTCCCGAGGGCTCCTCGCGACTGCGCTTCACGGTGATGGCGACCCACCGCGCGGGAGAGCTGCGGCGCGCCGCGAAGCTGGTCGGCGCCGCGGCGCGGGAGATGGGGATCGCGGGTGAGCCGGCACAGGGCGAGCCGCTGGCGATCGCCGCCTGACTCCTGGTGCGCGGAGTCTTTGTTACAGGGACGGGCACCGAGGTGGGCAAGACGGTCGTAGCCGCCGTGATCGCGCGGACCCTGGCCGCGGCTGGGCAGCGGGTCGCCGTCTTCAAGCCGGCTGTCACCGGGCTCGAAGAGGCGGGAGAAGAAGACCACGCGCTGCTGCGGCGAGCCGCCCGCTCCGAGCAGAGCGACGAGGAGATCGTGCCTTATCGATATGACCCACCCGCTTCCCCACACTTGGCGGCGGAACTGGCAGGTGAGGAGATCGAGCCGGAACGGCTGCTGGTTGCGGCGCGCGCCGCCGCCGACGGCGCCGACGCGCTCGTCTGCGAGGGAGTCGGCGGCCTACTGGTCCCGCTGGGGCGCGTTTCTTCTCCTATAGGCAACAAATGCGCCACGTACCTGGTCCGCGACTTCGTCGCCGACCTAAAGCTCCTGCTGGTCATCGCCGCCCTACCCAGCCTGGGCACGATCAACCACACGCTGCTGACGATCGAGGCCGCTCGCGCCGCAGGGCTCGAGATCGCGGCCGTCGTCCTCACCCCCTGGCCGGATTCCCCGAGCCGGATCGAAGAATCCAATCGCGAGACGATCGCCGCTCTCGGCGAGGTCAGAGTCGAGACGCTGCCTGCGCTTGACCTGGCGGATCCGGATTCGTGGCCAGCGCTGCCTCTGCTTCCTTCGGACTGATTCCCTTCCGCCTCGCCCGGATCGCCGCGGCGGCGATCGCGGCGCCGGCGAGGGCGACCACCCCGGAGACGGTCATCGCGTGGCCAAGTGCGTCGACGAAGTCGGCCGGAGTCGCCGTCTCCGGGTTGCCGACCGCGCCCTGGAAGATCGCGCCGGTGACCGCTACCCCGAGGCTGCCGCCGACCATCCGGAACATCGAGAGAACGCCCGAGGCGATGCCGGCCTTGTCCACCGAAACCGCGTTCATCGCGGCGGTGGTCATCGGCGACATCGTCAGCGCGATGCCGATGCCGAGCAGCATGAAACCGGGCAGCAGGTCGCCGTAGGTGGAGTCGACCGCGATGCCGCTGAAGCTGAATAGCGAAGCGGCGACGATCGTCAGCCCGGCTGCGATCAGCCAGCGTGGGCCGAAGCGATCCGCCATCCGCCCGGCGATCGGCGCCACGGTGACGATCATCAGCGTCGAGGGCAGGAACCGGACGCCCGCCTCCAGCGCCGAGTAGCCGAGGATGTTCTGCATGTAGAGGGCGAGGAAGAAGAAGACGCCGAGCATCGCGAAGGAGACGATCAACGCCACCACCACGGCGCCGACGAAGTTGCGGTCGGAGAAGAAATGGAACTCGACCATCGGCACCCTCACCCGCAGCTCGATCGCGACGAAGGCAACTAGGGCGACCGCCGCGCCGACCAGCAATGCGACGATCTCGGGCGATCCCCAGCCCCAGCTGTTCCCCTCCACCAGGGAGAGGACAAGAGCGGTTAGCCCCACGGTGAGGGTGGCGACGCCGAGGTAGTCGACCTCCCGCCCCACCGTCGTGTCGCGCGACTCCCGCACCGCGAACAGCGCCGCCATCACGGCGCCGGCAGCGACCGGGATGTTGAGATAGAAGATCGCCCGCCAGCTGACGTGCTCGGTCAGAAAGCCGCCGAGGACGGGGCCGACCGCCAGCGCCAGCGCCGAGACGCCGGCCCAGGTTCCCATCGCCTTGCCTCGCTCGCTGGGCGGAAAGGCGTCGGTGACGATTGAAAGCGTCGCCGGCATCATCAGCGCCGCGCCGACCCCCTGCACGACGCGGCTGACCACCAGCGAAGTCGTGTCGACGGCCAGCCCAGCCGTCGCCGAGGAGAGGGCGAAGATGACGACGCCGAACAGGAACATGCGGCGCCGGCCGAAGATGTCGCCCAGCCGTCCGCCGGTCGCCAGCAGCACCGCGAAGGAGAGCGTGTACCCGTTGACGGTCCACTCAAGCGCCGAGAGCGAGGCGCCGAGGTCGCGCTGGATCGAGGGCAGCGCCACGTTCACGACCGTGTTGTCGAGCATGATCATGAACAGCGCGAAGCACATCGCCCCGAGCGTCCACCACTTCCGGTTCTCGTCGGTGATCAAGTGGCGGTAGCGGGTCAAGCAACCATCCTCGCAGGCCACTCCTGCCTGCCCGGCGCTTTGTGAGCTACATCACTCTTCCGGCCGGTACGGGCCCGGCTTCGGCCGGGGCTTCCCCCCGGGGAAGGCGAGCCGCAGGATCGTCCGCTGCACCATTCCGAGCTGCTGCCCGAACGGGCCGCTGTTGTACGGAAGACCGTAGCGGGCACAGATCTCCTTGACCTGGGGGGCGATCTCCGCATAGCGGCTGCTGGGCAGATCCGGGAAGAGGTGGTGCTCGACCTGGTAGCCGAGATTGCCGCTGGCGACGTGGAAGAGCGGGCTGCCTTCGATGTTCGCCGCCCCGGTGAGCTGGCGCACGTACCAGCCGCCCGGCGACTCGTCCTCGACCTCCTCCTGGCTGAAGGTGTAGGTCTGATCGGGGAAGTGCCCGCAGAAGATGATCGCGTAGGCCCAGACGTTGCGGACCAGGTTGGCGGTTGCGTTCGCTTTCGCAGTCGAGCGGAACGTGCCGCTCCCGCCGTCCAGCGCGCCCCGCAGCGCACCGGCCAACCCGCCTCTGCGCCTGCGCCGTCCCGCGGGACGGCGAGCCTCGAGCGCCGCGTCGAGCGCCGCCATCGCCAGGCCGCTGATCAAGGGCCAGGCGACGTAGTCCTTGACGACCTGGCTCTTCGCCTTCTGACGAATCCCGGCCAGCTCCCGCTTCACCTGGCGCTTCGACTTCTTCCCGGTGCGGATCGCCTCGAAGTCGAGATCGTGGAGGGCAACCCCCCACTCGAAGAAGGCCGCCAGCAGCAGGTTGTAGAGCGGCTGGAAGAGGTAGACCGGGTTCCACTTCTGGTGGGGGTCGATCCGCATGATCTCGTAGCCGAGGTCCTTGTCCTTGCCGCGGATGTTGGTGAAGGTGTGGTGGACGTAATTGTGGGAGTGCTTCCACGCCTCCGCGGTCGAGGCCGTGTCCCAGTCCCAGGTGGAGGAGTGGATCTGCGGGTCGTTCATCCAGTCCCACTGGCCGTGCAGGACGTTGTGGCCGATCTCCATGTTCTCGAGGATCTTCGCCATGGAGAGCGCCGCCGTCCCGGCGACCTGCGCCGGCCGGTAGCGGGAAGCGAGCAGCAGCACGCGGCCGATCACGGCGAGGCGGCGCTGCATCTCGATCATGCTCTCGATGTAGCGGCGGTCGCGCTCGCCGAGCTCGCCTCTGACCCGGTCGCGGATCGCGTCGAGTTCCCAGGCCAGCTCGTCCAGTTGCTCGGGCGAAAGATGGGCGAGGGGACTCGGTGCCTCAGTCGTGGTGGCGCTCATATGTCTCTCCTCTTGTGAGTTCCTATTGTGAGTCAAAGTTCGATCTCGATCGCGCCCTCGGGCGCGTTGACGCAAGTGCGGACCATCTCTCCTTCGCTGCCGTGGACCTCGCCGGTGCGCAGATCGCGCACCCGCCCCCGGCGCAGCTTCCCGACGCAGGTGTGGCAAATGCCCATCCGGCAGCCAAAGGGCAGGATGGCGCCGGCCTCTTCGCCTCCGACCAGGATCGGTGTGCCTCCATCGCACTCCGCCTCTACCCCGCTCTTGACGAAGCACACCATGCCGCCTTCGCCCTCACCTAGGTCGCCGCCGATCACCGGCTGGAAGCGCTCCATGCTGAGCAGTTTCGGATCGCCCTCCAGTTCCCAGTGCCGGGTCATCGCATCCAGCATCTCGGCCGGGCCGGAGAGGAAGGCGTGACGCTGGCGCCAGTCCGGGCAGATCGCGTCCAAGTCCGCCGGGGCGATCCGGCCTTCCTCCCCGGTGAGCCGCAGACGCAGGTCGAACCCCTCGTGCGAGCGGTCGATCTCGGCCAGGCGCTCGGCGAAGATCACCCGATCCTCGGCGCGGGCGGAGTGGATGTGGACGGCGTCGGCGATCGCGTCGCGACGGTCGAGGCTGCGCAGCATGCTCATAATCGGGGTGATGCCGCTGCCGGCGCTGATGAAGAGGAGCTTCTGCGGCAGCGGATCGGGCAGCACGAATGTCCCCTCCACCCCGCCCAGCCGCACAACGTCTCCCGGCCTCGCCCGCTGGACCAGGTAGGGGGACACCTTGCCGGAGTCGACCAGCTTCGGCGTAATCGAGATGCAGCCGTCGGCGCGCTCGGGCTCCGAGGTCAGCGAGTAGGCGCGCCAGTGGTGGACGCCGTCGACGACAACGCCGATCCGCAGGTACTGACCCGGCTGGTGTCCCGTCCACTCGTGGCCGGGGCGGATCAGCACGGTGACGGCCTCCGGCGTCTCCCGGTCGATGCGCTCGATCCGGCCGCGCAGCTCCCGCGTGGACCAGAGCGGATTGATCAGCTCCAGGTAGTCGTCGGGAAGCAGGGGGCTGAACAGCGAACGGACAGCCCGCAGCGCCCGTTGCCTCACTTCCGGGAC
>Ga0075423_10000037_pt1 | contig 67512 bp, 53 predicted proteins | sample SoiMethybrSBSTD2_FD_80114 | JGI IMG/M metagenome (GOLD analysis project Ga0075423, IMG submission 80114) | Bulk soil microbial communities from a Populus tree surrounding site in Tennessee, USA - Soil MetaG P. TD hybrid SBSTD2 | ecosystem: Environmental > Terrestrial > Soil > Tree plantation... | reverse complement strand
TCAAGAACGCGCTTGCGGAAGCCTGTAGCATCGATCGTTGTGTAGTCATGTCCGGCATGCGCAGGATATACAAAGAAAGTGACCAAATCTTCATTAGCTGTGTTGATGGAACGGTGCGCCCAGCCACCACAATTGAGCGGCAGAGAATACGTCAAATACAAGACGCGATGCGCAGTGTCTCGGACCTGCAGGCTACCTATCTGGATCTGTTTCGTTTGCTGGTGCCGCTCTATTTCTTTGATCGGGATCGTGAAGAGCAATTCATGGCTGCGGCAAGAAAGGAATCTTATCATCCGCAGTTGGCCCAGCTTGTTCAAATCGATCTCCTGCGGAACTACAACCTTCACGATCCGCTTAGACATTTCAATCCGCCGGTGCTGATCATCCAGGGACATCAGGATCCCATGCCAGAGGGCGTAGCCCTTGACTCCAAAGCAACTCTGCCGAATGCACAGCTTCTATTTTTCAATGAGAGTGGCCACTTTCCCTGGCTGGAACAACCAGAGGCTTTTTACAAGAGCCTTCGCACGTTTTTGAAGACGGAACGATGATGGTTGTGGGAGCACGTCGAAGCGTCGAAGCAACAGCAGGTCCCTTAACACGCTCTCGGCGCGTGAACGCGGCTTCTGGCGGCTGGGGATGATGATACGGAAGTGTGTTTTCCCCTGAAACCATGGAGTTCGCAACCCATCGTCTTGACCCGAGAGTCGTGATCGAGAGTGGCGGGCAATTCTGGTCCCCCATCTCTTATCGGATTTCATAATAGCTACAGAGGGAACAATTCTGCCTGTTCCCAGAAGGCGCAGACCAGAGTAGGCCGGCGTCGCATGCGGCGGAGCGCCTGGCGCGCGTGGTGACTCAACTGTCTGAACGTAGTGGGAGAGAAATTCGGCAACTCATGCTGTTTCCAGTGCGACCACAGATATCCAACTGGGTTCAATTCCGGCGCATAGCCGGGAAGAAACTCTACCCACAAACGCCCTCGCTGCTGCCGAATGAAGTCCCACACCGCGCGGCTACGATGACCCGGCAACCCGTCCCAGACAATCAGCAGCTTGCCCGGAATATGGCGCAGCAGATGCGTGAGAAACTCGATGATCTGCCGGCTGCGGATCGCTCCCGGAAACAGCCGGAAATAAAAATTCCACCAGGTCACCCCCGCCATCGCACGATAGCGTCTTCCAGGTAAAGTGATATTGCAGCACCGGCGTCTGCCCTTTCGGTGCCCAAGTGCGACAGCGGTGCGGCCGCTCGCTCAATCCGCTTTCGTCGATGAAGACGATGGTGCGGCCTTCTTTCTGGGCTTTTTTTTAATCTCGGGCCAGCGCTTCTGCTTCCACAGCCGGATCTTTTCTTCGTCCCGTTCCAGGGCGCGTCCGGTGGGGCGCTGGCAACTCCATCCCAACTGCCGCAGGATCCGCCAAGCCTGCGACGCATGGTAGCCGACCCCACATTCCTCCTCGATCAGATGCGCCACCCGCCACGAGGTCCATAGGCTGGTCTCATAGCCCAAAGCTTCCGGCCCGCGTTTCAATCCGCGCTCAATCCTCTTCAGGTCTTCCTTACTCAGGCGGGGTTTGCGTCCGGCGCGTCCCGCCTTCTTCAAACCTGAGACTCCCGCCGTCTCCAGTTGCTGCGCCCAGCGACTGACCGACTGTCGATGCGCGCCCACCTGTCGCGCCACCTCGGACTGATGGACTCCCTTTTGTAGCAGCCGCGCCGCCCGCAAACGCCGCTGCTCCAACGCTTCAAAGTCTCGCCGCATTTCTGCTGGGTTTCCCATGGCAGAACAATAACAGCAGAAACCCTGAATGTCACTATATTATTCAATACTCAATAGGTCTGTATTGCGCGTTATCGGAGAAGTGAGATCGTACAGCGCCGTTACCATCGGACTGAAGCGCGGAAATGTCGAGCCAGAGATCCCCTGAAAGATGGTGGTACGGACCTTCTTGATGGCATCACCTAAGTTTCTTGGCCAGGAACTGTGATCAGCGCTTGTCCGGAGAACGAAACTGAGGCGTTTGCGCTCTATCTTGCATTACGCAGGAAGGTTCTTGACGGAAATATCACTGCCATTTCGTCGGCAGCATTCCAAAACCGATCTCCCCAACAACATGTTCCGATTTGGAATGCAAACATGCTACAAATTGAGACATAAATGCGCCCGGCATACTGGTGAGCGCAGCACGGCAGCGGTATGAATAGGAGCCGAGTAATTCTTCTATGGCCACCCACGAAGGATTTCCTTCCGTCGCTGCAATGCGCAAGCGGCTGATATGATTAGAAAACCGTGGGTACGTCTGCGACGCCATCCGATACCCAGTTGACCGTCGAACCGCTTCTGCTGGAAGTGGCCGATGTTGTCAACACCACGCTGGATCTCGATACCACGCTGCGCCGCGTGGCCGAGCTCGTCCGCAAAGTCATTGATTACGAAATTTTTGCCATTCTCTTGCTGAACGAGAAGTCGAAAGACCTGCGCATCCGCTTTCAAATTGGGCATCCACGTGAAGTGGCCGACCGTCTGCGAATCAAATTGGGCGAGGGGGTCACCGGGTTAGCAGCCCAGAAGGGCGAAGCCATTCTGGTGGATGATGTCTCCACTGACGACCGCTACATCGCTTCTGTTCCCAATGTGCGCTCCGAGCTGGCGGTGCCCCTGATTCTGAAAAATCGGGTCATTGGCGTAATCGATATCGAGTCTCCTCTGCCGGCTCACTTCAATGAGGAACACAAGCGACTCCTCACGCTGATTGCGTCGCGAATGGCGGTGGGGATCGAAAACGCGCGCCTGCACACGCGTACTACTCGCCAGGCACGCACCCTGTTGCTGCTCAACGAGATCGCGCGCGAGCTGACATCGATTTTGAATCTGGATCAGCTATTTAAGCGCATCGCTGAATTGCTTAGCCGCCTGATCGATTACCAGATGTTCAGCATTTTGCTGCTCGATGCAGCGGGAGAGAAACTGCAGCACCGCTTTTCCCTTCGATTTCAGGAGAATATTCAGCTCAAGCACGATGTGCCTGTGGGCAGCGGCATAGTGGGCTACGCTGCGAAGCATAAGGAAGCGGTTCTGGTTTCAGACGTCAGCAAGGATCCCCGCTACATTGCGTCCAATCCGGAAACGAAGTCGGAGTTGGCCGTCCCCCTGGTCTACAAAGACAAGGTGATCGGAGTCCTCGATCTGGAGCATACGCGTCGCGGATTCTTCACTGACGACCACAGGCGCACGATCGCTACCCTGGCTGCCCAGATCGCAATTGCGATCGAAAACGCCCGCCTCTATGAAGAAATCGCCCGACAGGAGAGGCGCCTGGAGCGCGACTTGGCGCTCGCTCGCGAGCTGCAATTTCGGCTGTTGCCTCAGAAGAATCCACGCATGTCGAATCTCGAGGTCGCGGCTAAGTTCGCTCCCGCACGCGCGATCGGCGGCGACCTGTACGACTTTCTCGGCTATTCGCTCTCCCGTCTGGCGATTGTCATTGGTGACGTCAGTGGGAAGGGGGCTCCAGCTGCTATCTATGCCGCCTTAGTCAGTGGAATTTTGCGCTCGCACGCTCCTATTGAGCCAGGTCCGGCGGAGATGCTGAGAGCCGTGAATTATTCGCTCAGCGAACGCCGCATTGATGGCCAGTTTGTCTCGCTGATTTACGCCATCTGGGATGACGAAAACTGCACTCTGCAGATCGCCAACTCTGGGCTTCCGCGCCCGCTGCACCTGCACGACGGCAAGTGCGAGATCATCGAAGCAACCGGCCTCCCGCTCGGCCTGTTCGACGATGCTGAATATGACGAATTCACATTTGAGGCGAAAGCCGGCGACATGTTCGTTTTTTTCAGCGATGGGATCCTTGATGCCCGCAACGAGGCAGGTGATCTTTTCGGACGCTCGCGGGTAGAACAGGTGATCAGCAAATGCTGCGATGGCTCCGCCGAGCAAATTGTTGATTCTCTCTTCAGAGCTGTTGCGGAGCACGCTGCCGGCGTGGAGACGTTCGACGATCAGACGATCGTTGTTATCAAGGCACAAGGCAACGGCGGACCCGTGAAGTGAAGCGTCCCGCCCACCCGCAGAACGGCCGCCCACCCGCTTTTACCTATCGACAACTCAGCGCAGGAATTTTCCGCCGTCACTCCTCGCTAACATTTTTGCATTGCGATTCTATCGCGCTATCCCGGCTTGCCGAACGGTTCGGGACCCCACTTTACGTGTATTCCGCAAGTGCCATCCGGGAACGATTGCAAGAGTTTGATCGTGCCTTCCGCAAGAACCGTCACACCATCTGTTATTCCGTGAAAGCCAATTCGAACCTGAGTATTCTCCGGCTTCTGGCCAAAATGGGCTGCGGCTTCGACGTTGTCTCCGCCGGCGAACTTGAAAGGGTTCTGCGGGTTGACACGAGTGCAGCAAAAAAAGTCGTTTTCTCGGGAGTTGGCAAGACAGCCGAAGAAATCCAGGCCGCGCTCAAGGCGCGAATACTGCTGTTCAACGTAGAGAGCGAGTCTGAGTTATGGCTGCTGGCCGAGTGCGCCGCGAGATGGCGGCAACGGGCCAGACTTGCGCTGCGCGTAAATCCCGATGTTCCGGCTGACACACACCCCTATATCTCCACTGGTCTGCACGAACACAAGTTCGGCATTCCAATTCGCGAAGCCCGAAAGCTGTATGCGCAAGCTTCCGGGTCAAAGTATCTGCAGGTAGCTGGAGTGAGCGTCCACATTGGCTCGCAAATCACTGACGTTGAACCATTCGGTGAGGCAATCGGCCGGGTGGCTGAGCTCGTCGTTGAATTGCTCGCAGATGGCCACCGGATTGAATACATCGATGCGGGCGGCGGTCTGGGAATCGATTACGAAGGCCGCTCTACCCGTAATTTCACCGAATATGTTTCCGCCTATGCCAATGCTCTGCTTCGACCAATGCACAGGCTAAAGGTGCATCTTCTGCTTGAACCCGGACGCTGCATCATTGGACCAGCTGGCGCATTGCTGGCACGAGTGCTGTATCGAAAGACGAATGGCAAAAAAAAATTTCTTGTGGTGGATGCAGCCATGAATGACATGCTGCGCCCCTCGCTTTACAACGCCTACCACGAAATTGTTCCGGTGCGGGACGCGAACGACAGGTCACCAGAGACTGTCGACGTAGTAGGCCCCATCTGCGAGAGCGGAGATTTCCTCGCTCGTAATCGACAACTGCCAACCGCGAACGAGGGTGACCTGTTGGTGATCCTCGATGCCGGTGCCTATGGAATGGTGTTGGCTTCCAACTACAACACTCGCCCGCGCCCGGCGGAAGTGCTGGTAGAAGGCAAGTCCGTAAAGCTCATCCGGCGCAGAGAGCGCATCGACGAGCTGCTGCGCACCGAGGTGACATGAAGGCGGAGAGGGTCCAAACTCTCCGCCCGGTGCCTGGTGCTACAAAGAGTTGAGGAATGCCAGTAGCTGCGACTTCTGCCGATCTGACAATTTGAAGTAACTCTTGATGACGCCGCCAGCCTCATTGCGGTGACGACCAATTGCATTTGGTAGCGTCACGGACAGGCCGTCATGCATGTAACGGTCGCGTGTACGCAAACCCCACAGCGGTGCTGTGCGTAGCTTGTTGGCTGTGTCCTGGGGACCGTTTTGCACAATCCCATCCCCAGTGCCTACGTTGTGCAACAGAAAATCACTGTAAGGATGGATCGTCTTATTCTTTAAAGCGTCGGGGACCGTGTATTCCCCGATAGGGAGAGTTCCGTTAGTTGTTGTAATAGAGCTCAAGTGGCAGATGGCGCAGCCGATTTTTGAAAATATCTGTTGGCCAGCTTGAGCATCGGCGGATGCGAAAAGATCTGCATCAACCGGCGGGGCTTTCGTTCCGCGCATGAAAGCCGCGAACTCATCGATATCGCCTTCTTGGTCCTCGATGCCGCTACCGTTGCCCTTGCAGATCGTGGTCGTGTCAGTGGGGTTCAACAGACTGGTGATCCCTTGCTCGTTCAAATAGGCATCCCCTGCAAATGAAAGCAAACTGGCCTGCTGATCTTTCCAGCCAAAGCGTCCCACTCGCGTTTGTCCCGAGGTCGATTCTGCCACCGGAACCATAATGAACTCGCCTGCAATCCGTCCCCCGGACATGGCTTTTTGACGAGCGGGCAGTGCTTTTAGCAGGTCGTCATCGATCGCCTCTACAAACCCGTCGCCCAGAATGCTCAGCGACATGCGAAACGTGCGAATGGTTTCCGTTAACGGCGCATGTTCCTGGACCTCAGCACAGGTTGCACGGTCATTTACCAGTGAACGATTCGGAATACTTCCGCCTTTTACAAAAATCGTCGGACTTACAAAATTGCCGAAACGATCGTTGTGACCGACGCGAAACTCAGCTATCTGGCTGCTTCCTCCAGTCACCGGCGTCTGGTGACATTCGGCGCACGAACGCGCGTTATAGACCGGACCCAAGCCCTTGTCCACGCCATCTTCCTCTTCGAATGTTGCCTGAGCTGCCCCGAAATCCGCATCGGCCAGCATTCCATTGCCGTGGCTCTGCGATCCAGGACTTTCACTTAAAGTGGGAGTGTCATATCCGGCAGGCGCATCCGGTGGAGTTCCCTGGCCTGCAAGCCTCAACCCGACTCCAGATCCAAGTATCAGGGCACTTACGCACACAATGATCCCTATCTTGTTCCAGGTTTTCATGTGAAACCTCCAGGCACGAGGCAAGGCACACCCCGGCGGCAGAATCTGTCTGGTTTCTAAGCGAGGGAGCGTGGCGAGGCTCTCCCCAACGTTTCGGCCCAATGCCCGGGCGGGAGGAGATCACGCTCGCGTACTGACGCGAGGCGCAAAACTTTCAAGCGTGGCAGGCTCCCGTGCGGGCTGCCCCTTCCACTGCAGGCGCTGCTGGAAGATTAGAGAAAACTTAGACGAGACTCTAGCTTAGTTTTGTATTTCGTCAAGATGCCCGGAAGTACATCTTGCCTGTGCAAAAGGCACGACTGGAGCGGGATTCGGCCCATTTTGGGAATGCGAAATCGCTCAAGGCTGACCTTGACCGAAAATCTGCCGACCACCGACAAAGCTTCGTAAGACTTTCACCTTAGAAATGCTGTCTGGCGGGATTGAAAAAATGTCATCGCTCAGCAAAACCATGTCTGCCAGTTTCCCCGGAGTGATCGATCCCTTGTCCTTGTCTTGAAATTCAGCATAGGCAGAACCCATCGTGTAGGCCTCAACCGCTTCTGCCACGGTTAGCTTCTGCTCCGGAAACCAGCCCTGCGGATTTCTTCCGTCAAGCGTCTCGCGCGTCACAGCGGCGTAAATCGTCAGCATAGGGTTGAGTGGCGCAACGTCCCAGTCGGTGCCGAAGGCAAGCCGCACTCCGTGATCAAGGAACGTGCGGAAAGCATAGGTGCGGCTGGCGCGATCGTGCCCGATCCGTCCTTCGGCCCAGCGTCCATCATCAATGGCATGGTACGGCTGCATGGAGGCGATCACGTGTAGCCGGGCGAAGCGATCGAAATCTCTGGCCGCCATGTGCTGCGCGTGCTCAATGCGAAACCGGCGATCCGCTTCGCCCTGCGATTTGGTCAGCTCACTGTAAAGATCGAGAATGATTGAGATCGCCTGGTCGCCAATGGCGTGCGTGCAGAGTTGCAGACCGGCGGCGTCGGCCTTCATCATGCGGTCCCGCATCAGGGATACAGGATGCATTTCCTCCGAAAGCAGGCCGCGATTGTCGGGCTGATCTAAGAACCCATCAAAGAAGTAAGCAGTACGAGAACCAAGCGAGCCGTCCGCGTAAGCCTTGACGGCGCCAATTCGTAAATAGGGGCTGCCAAATGCGCGCCGGATTCCGATCTTCACCTGATCATCCACTCCTTCGGTGATCAGCGGCGCGGCGTAGATGCGCGCTGTCAGTTCTCCTCGATCGCGCAACTCCGAATACGCAGCAATATCTTCGTAGTCCGGATTCATATGCTGCACGCTGGTCACGCCCAGTGACGCTGCATGTGCCAGCGCCCGCTTCACCGCTTTCAGGCGCTGCTCGTGAGAGAGGGGCGGAATGACTTTGTTTACGAGCTCCATGGCTGCGTCTTTGAGCGCGCCCGTAGGATTGCCGTTCGCATCCCGCACGATCATGCCCCCGGGCGGTTCGGTGGCTTGTGCCGTGACCCCAGCCAGCCGCAGCGCAGCCGAATTTGCCAGCGCCATATGCCCGTCATACCGGCTCAGAAACACCGGCCTGTCCCCGGTGATAGGGTCAATCAATTCCTTGGTGGGCAACTGCGGCGGAGTCCATTTCGTTTCGTCCCAGTCGCCACCAAGCATCCATTCGCCTTTCGGCGTCTGCTTGGCGCGTTCCCCAACCCGGCGCACGAACTCTTCTTTGCTGGTCACATCGTTGAGCTGCACCTGTTCTAAATGCAGGCCGCCACCCACGAAATGCACGTGCGAATCGTTGAACCCGGGCAGTAACAATTTGTCCGCGGCATCGATCACCTTCGTCGCTGGTCCCCGCCAGGCTTCGATGTCAGGGTTGGAGCCCACCGCGACAATGCGGTCCCCGAGCACCGCCACCGCCTGAGCTGTGGGGCGGCTCTTATCTACCGTCCACACTTTTGCCCTCGTGATGATGAGCTCAGCAGCCGGTCGGGATTGCGCAGATGCGGTCGAAGCGAGCATAGACATAAGAACCACCCAACCTGGTGACGTTCTCATTTGATCCTCTATCAGCAGGGAATTTGTATCAGAAATTTCTTTACACCTCAATTAGATGTATATACATCTATTCTTGCTATGAAGCAGTTACCTTTACCACTGCTGCCCTGCATGTGCAGCAGCTTTCGGCGCACATCGCGGGCGCTCACTCAGCTTTACGAAGCGGCAATGCGTCCTCTGGGATTGCGGGCCACTCAGTTCACGATTTTCCTCGTGCTCTCCCGAACTGGAGAGGTTTCGCAGGGCCACTTAGGCGCCATGCTGGCCATGGACAGCACCACGCTGACGCGCACGCTCGGAATCCTGAGCCGCCACGGCTGGATCGCCGGGCGCCCTGGCCGGGATCGCAGGGAACGGTTGTTGCGCCTGTCGAGCGCCGGGGAGGCACAGCTTAGGCGTGCCCTACCCGCCTGGGAGAAAGTGCAATCGCGCCTGCGTAATCAGCTAGGAGAGCAGCCTTGGAAGAATCTTCTGCAACTCACGAATCAAGTAACAGACATAACAACCACTTTAGGAGAATCGTTATGAATAACTACAAGAAGCTCACGGTAGGAATCATTGTCGCCTGGTTCATCTTTGCTTTATCGGCTTCGGCCTTGCACCTGTTCAAGAACGAGTCAGAGCGGTTCGGGATTGCCGTAGCCTGGCCGCGCTGACGCCCATCGTCTTGTTTGCGGTATGGCTTGCTGCTTCCCCAAACTTCCGAAAATTCGCATTGTCCCTGAATCCTCGCATCCTCACTTTTGCGCAAACCTGGAGAATCCTGGGCGTCGTCTTCGTTATTCTGGAAGCCCGGGGAGTGCCGCCGGCGATATTTGCATTACCTGCGGGATACGGCGACATCGCCATCGGAGCGACTGCCTGGCTCGCAGCGCTGAAGCTTGCCAACCCGGGGCATCGCTACAGTTTCCTGCTTTGGCAGGCCTTCGGAATCTTGGACCTGATCGTGGCAGTAAGCTTGGGCACAACGGCGCGCCTCCTCAGCCCTCAAGGTCCTTCCATGGTGGCCATGACCGTGTTGCCGCTAAGCCTGATCCCGACGTTCCTCGTCCCCCTGTTTTTGATTTTTCATGTGATTTCGATTGCCCAGGCCCGTGGATGGACCGCTTCGTACAGCCACTCAACAACAGCACCGGTCCAGCATTTCGCGATCTAAGCTGGAACCTTAAGCCTGCGCTCAGGAGTTGACGCGCATCCGCACTAATGGGATGTGATCCTGAGCGCAGCGAAGGATCCATGTATTCGTTTCCCGTCGCGATGAATTAAGCCTCTACAGGGCTTTCCGCTTGAATACATACAGTCCCATCGGTGAACCTGGCCGTGGAATCTTGGCATCCTCGCCCCAACGGTATGCCGGGTGCTGAAGAATATCCGCCACGCCGGTGATTTCATAACGTTCGTGGAGGTAGTTTTTTGCCCAGTCGAATATCAATCTTTGCGAGTCAGGCCAGGCGAGCCACGAGGAGCTGACATCCACATAAACCACAAATTTCGGCTGAGCAGAGTCAATTTCCTGCATCATCTCCTGCTGCATCTGCAGCGCGTACTTCTGCGGCTCCATCAGTCCGTACATATAGATATGGCCTGTGGCAGAGTGCCGCTGCGAGTAAAAATAGATCTCCGGTTCCGAGCCCAACACCGCAATCCGATCAGTCGATAAAGAGTGACTCTTGATGTAATTTGCGACCTCTACCGCTTCTGGAAATGGATTCTCGCCATAGACCGTCCGGCAGGCAGTTAGCGGATCCATTCTGAACAGGAAATCTCGCTGCCGCACGACTAGAAAGCCACACGCGAAAATAAAGCACAGTACCGGAACGAATCGCATAGCGACCCGCGTTTCCGAAAGCATTTGCGTAGCCGTTGTAACTGCAACTCCTGCTAACAGCGAAACCGCCGGCAACATCAAAATGAAGTAGTGCTCACGGAAGTGAAAGCCAGGGCAGACAGCCATAAATGAGAAGAGAAGAAATCCGCCAACAAAAATTGCGTGATCTCGCGCTGCGCGATGGACAGAGCGCAGAACCAGTCCCACTGCAGCAATCACCCAAATAGGCAGGCCGGCTCCCACCGCCCGCACGAAACCGAATCGGAAAAGTTGAAGCCCGGCGTCAAAATTAACGTTCGACACATATTGCGCCGCGTAAGAAAACGTCCAAAACCAAAACTTCCGGAAGACGACCGCCTTCAGCAGAATCAGACAGGTCAGCACAAAGGGAAGGGCAGCCCCGGCGCTGTAGGCTCCAATTCGTGTCCACAGACCTCGCCCATCGATTGCGTCTTTCCGCTCAAGAACGAGTAAATAAACTCCTCCAAAAAGAATAAACACGACGCCCGGCTGCTTCATCAGGAAGCTCAATCCCAAAAGAACGCCGCTCCAGAAAAGCAGCCCCGTGCGCCTCGCCTCCACTGCTTTCAGCAAAAGCAGAATGCCGGCGAGGGCAGGCAGCAGGACAAAATGCTCTGCATGACCTGCAATTCCCAGGATTGTTTGATTCATCGATAACAGCGAATAGCTTGCAGCCGCCACCAGGCCGGCAGACCTTCCCAAGAGTCGTCCTGCAAGCAAATAAATGAGAATGATAATCGCCGCGTTAACCAGGAGCACTCCGGTGTGAATTCCACTCGCCGTCTGCCCAAACGCGCCCATCAGCACAGCGTAAGCCGCGTATGTCCCCGGCAACTTCATGTTGTAAGCGAGTTCGTAGGGCGGGATGCCCTGCAGTATCAGTTGTCCGGCGTAGGCGTATTCACCTTCATCACGCTCCAGCGGAAAGTCACGCAACCGAAAACGCACAAACGCAGAGAACAGAACTATGAGCAGAAGGATTGGGTAACACCAGCGACGCGTCATGCCCGTCGTCAGCATGCCATCTGCGCGGTCGCTATTCTCGCGAACTGAGACGGATGAGAGGGAAATGGAGTTATTTCTACCAAGAACTCCATCAGCTGGCGGCTCCTCTGTTCTGGTCATTGCTGATATCGCCAACTCCCCGGCGTTACGGGCCGCGCGATCCGAAAGAGAAAATAGCGTTCCGTCGGTACATGCCCAAAGGCAAACGGCAGCGGCCCCCAGAATGAAGAATAAAACCCCGCGCCCATCGCCCAACGCATCGTGCTTACACGCTGGTGCAGGTCGATTTCCAGCAACTCCGACGAGGCGATCAACTCAGTAGGGAACTTGAGAGTCTCAATATTATTTTCCGGAATGATAAGCATGTCACCCGGAGACAGAACGGAGTTAACAAAATCGACGGGCCGCGCACTGTACGATTCCATGTAGTACTGAAAGCCCCAGTGCCCCTGAAACCAGATCGTTCCGGTTTCATTGCGGATTCGTTCATGAAGAGTCGCCGCAGCTCGCCGTGCCGAATTCGCCCACGCCGAATCCGCCCGTGCAATCCACATCGAGAGGGAAACGCTGGCGGCCAGCGCAATGACGGCAGCTTTCCGAACTTGAGTACCAGCAGCCACGCTGTCCAGGCGCCTCGCAAAAAGAATTCCGGCAGCGGGAATCAGCGGAAGAATGGAACGGGCGTTAATCGTCCAGTTCAGGAAAGCAGCAAAAACAAATGTTCCGCAAACCCACAGTCCGAGCAGCAGGGAAGCGGCGTCTCGTCGCTTCGTGGAGTCGGATACCGCAAGCGCTAAAACAGAAAGTCCGGCGGCGATGTAGATAGCCAATTGCGCGCCCACGATGATCCAGTGCCGATGAAGTTCCAGGCGGATGTGATCCGTCTGGACGGAATTGCCCAAGTGCACCCACCCAAGCGCCACTGAGAATCCAGCCGCCAGCCCCAGAGCCGCTCCTGCAAGTACCCTTTTCCACGGCCAAAGAACCGGAGCCAGAAAGACGGCAGGCAGCATGCAGCCGCCGAGGAAGCTGAGCCCCACGAGAGCGTTCCCCAGAACAGATGTTTGTCCGGCCAAATTACGCTGGCTGGCGGAAAAACCTGCTACGTTCAGCAGCAATCCTTGGCCGTAAAGTCCCTTCGTCCAGAACTGATAAGCAACCAGCACCAGCACTGGAATCAGAAGATAGCCCGCCCAGACTCGAACCCGATCACGACGCACCAGCGAATAGACGAGAAGCAGGGGAATCAACGCAGCCCCGAAGTACTTCGTCAACGCCGAGGCGGAAATCAGCAGACTCGAGATAACAAAATAATGCGGCCGTGAAGTCGCAAAGCCTTTTGTCCAGAAGATGATTGCCCACACCCAGAAGGCCAGCATCATCGTGTCACACATGACGCTGATCGAGGAGACCAGGAAAGCTGGCGTTAAGAGCGTCGCAGCTGCCGCGATGAGAGGAGACTCAGTGAATTGCCGAGCGAGATGATATGTACCAAGAATCACCGAAAGCGCGGGAATCAGAAATGCCAGATGAAGCGCCCGCTCCGACCATCCCGCGACCCTGGCAACGAGCGCTGCATAGTAAGAAGCCAAAGGAGGATTCTTGGTCACCTCCGACATCGGCAGGCGAGTCAGGTCCCACACGACGTCGAATCTGTAAGGATCCAGCGGATGCTGCGCGATGTGCTGCGCTGCCCACAGAAACAGCGCGTCATCAACATGAAAAGCTCTGCCAGAAAACGGCAGCAGACAAACCAACGTGAGCACCGCCAGAAGCACATGAGCACGGGATGGCGACCAGTTTTTCGGCGACGGAAGATCGTGTCTGGCTGACTGCGTCGGTGCCGCTCTTTCCCGCATCGGTTCACTTATTGGCTCAGTTGTACTTTGCATTGCATTTGGATCGCTTGGTCGCTCAATCCAGGGCTATAGGGCTTTGATGGAGAATCGCCTGTTAACAACTTTGTCATCAGCTGGAGGGTGCGTCAATCGTCCTTTGGTAATGAGGAACTGCGGAAATAACCTGCCCGGGAGAAGTGGGGCATCGCCTTACGATTAGGCATATGCTCGTTATACTTTATCAATGGGCCTTTCGCTCGCGGCCGAGCAAGACATTCTCAAGCATCCTCCGCCCAGGCGGCCGCCACGGCTCACTTCGCGCCGCATCGGTATTCATACTTCTATTGCCGGTGGCGTGCCGAATGCCGCTGAGCGAGCCTACCGGCTGGGCTGCAACACATTTCAGATCTTTTCCTCCAGCCCGCGGCAATGGGCGCCCTATGAGCTGAGCCGTCCGCAATGTGACGAGATCAAGCGCCTGCGGGATAAATACGATCTCAAGCCATTGGTGATCCACACCAATTACCTGATCAATTTGTCCAGCACGAATGAAACGTTCCTCAGGAAATCGGTAGAAGCATTTCGCGGTGAGCTCGAGCGAGCGCTGAATTTGTGTGCTGAATATCTGGTTTTGCACCCCGGCTCGTTTCGTGGAATGAACCGAGAGGAAGGCCTGCTGCGGACATCAGCTGCCATAGCTGCCGCCGCACAGGGTCTGGATCTTGGGAAGCATGGCCTGATGGTTCTGATCGAAAACACGGCAGGCGCCGAGTTCTCGCTGGGCGCGAGCTTCGAGCAGGTTGCCGAGGTTCTTGATCGACTCCGCGGCCTCGTTCCTGTCGCCTCCTGTATTGATACGTGTCACACCCACGTCGCAGGGTATGACATTGTTACAGAAGCAGGGTTGTGTAACACGTTGGCGCATCTTGAGGCAACGATCGGCCTCCGCAACGTACGAGTTGTTCATTGCAATGATGCCAAGGCTGCTCGCGGATCAAAGCTCGATCGCCACCAGCACGTCGGGAAGGGAAGTATTGGGAAAGAACCATTCCGCCGCTTGCTGAACGATCCCAGGCTCGCTCGCGCCGCATTTATTGCAGAAACTCCAATCGATGCGCCGGGAGACGATCGCAAAAACGTGGCGGCCCTGAAGGCGCTGGTGAAGACATAAGTCTTGTGAGGCGTTGCGCCTTTTGTTGAACATCTTTGATCTTGCCCGTTCGAATCGGACAGCGTTCCGTTCTCGGGTATACTCCTGCCACGAAAAACGGCAGACCCAATCGGCTTGCAAAGTCTGCTTTGCTGAACTGGCAAAAGGAGCCCAAATGTCACGGCTGACTAAGCTCGCATCGATCCTGTTGCTGTGCACAACAGTTGCCGTCTCGCAGAACATCGCCAAGCTCTCACTTGACGGTACGTGGCTCTACCATCCTGAGGCCAGGACAACGCTCAAAGCCGACGGCTCCATCATGGACGACACGAGCGATCTCCCGGTATCAGGCAAAATGCTTGTTCCATCCAATTGGCACCTGCATGGGCTTCCAAACTTCAATGGCCGCGTACGATTTGAACGCGATTTCAACGTCAGCCAACCCCTTGGTCCCAACGACCGTGCGTTCCTGGTCTTTCACGGTGCGGATTACTTCACGAAGGTGGAGATCAATGGCAAACCATCAGGCACCCACGAAGGCTATTTCCAGCGATTCGAATTCGACACAACCGGCCTGATCAGGTCCGGCCGCAATCACCTCGCTGTCACAGTGGATGCGCCGCGCGAAGAACCTGGCACGGTGTGGCCCGATCACAAGCGTCTGATAAAAGGCGTGCTCAGCCACTGGGACTGCAAGCCCGGCGGCACCGATCTCACAAGCGGCCAGGACGGCACGTCCGCGGGAATCTGGAATCATGTTGAATTGGAAATCCGGCACACAGCGTGGCTCGGTGATGTCAAGATCCAGCCTTATCTATATGAGCGGAAGCTCATCCCTGACCACGACAAAGAGAGTGGCACCGACGCACTGCTGTTCATAACCGCCGAAATCTACGCCGCGCACCCCGGCCGGTACACGCTGGCTGCGGAAATAGCTGACAACAAAGTTTCGATACCGGTGGAAGTCGCCGGTCCCCATGCGACAGCCGTAATGACCGTTCGCATGCAGAACCCGAAGCTCTGGTGGACCTGGGATCTGGGCGATCCTTACGTATACGCGGCCAAGTTCACTCTTCAAATCAACCAACAGGCGACATATCAGCGCACCATCAACTTCGGAGTACGCACCATCAGTCTGGATGAAGTCACCGGTGAATGGCGCCTGAATGGAGTGCGGTTCTTTATTCGCGGCACGAGCATCATCCCCGATATGTGGCTGGCCCATTACACACCAGACAGAATCGACGCAGATATCCGCCTGCTGCGGCAAGCTCACATGAATGGCGTGCGCATTTGCGTGCACGTGAACCGTGAAGAACTCTACGACACCCTCGACCGCGCAGGAATCGTGGCCTGGCAGGATTTCCCTTTACAGTGGGATTACACACAATCCGGTGACTTCCTGGAAGAAGCTGCCCGCCAACTGCGCGACATGATCCGCCAGTTCTATAACCATCCTGCGATCATCACGTGGGTCTGCCAGAATGAATCGACCGCGTACAACGTGAACGTTCTCGATCCATTTCTGGCGCGCGTTGGCGCTCAGGAAGATTCATCACGTCCAGTTCGCCCCGTCTCGCATTTCAAAGAACACTTTTACGCCGGATGGTACGAGGGCGACTACCACAATTACAGCAATCCGCCGGGAGGTCCAATCATCTCCGAACTAGGCGCTCAAGCTCTACCCTCGCTTGGTGAAGCTCACGAAATGTTCGGCGATGCCTGGCCGCCCGACTGGAAGAAACTTGCCTATCACGATTTCCAATACGATCAGACGTTCAATGTCGCCAAGCTGGCGATGCCGCAGAACTGGCCGGACTTCGTCACGAATTCCCAGCGATACCAGGCAGAACTCCTGCAATATGCCATCGAGCACTACCGTCGCGTGAAGTACAAACAGATCGGCTCCTTCTTCCAATTTCAATTCGTAGATTGCTGGCCCAGTATTACCTGGTCAGTGCTCAGCTACAACCGCAAGCCGAAACTTGGCTATGCCGCCGTCCAGCGTGCCTTTCAGCCCGTATTGATCAGCGGCGACTTGGACCAGGAAACATGGAGCCGCGGCAATCCGAATACTGGCGCCCGACTCGGGTTGGGAATGGCCGTAAAAATCTGGGTGATCAGCGATCGTCACGAGCCAATCGGCCAAATTAGTTATGAGGCCCATCTGCGGGGCAACGGACAAGATCTGGTGGTAGGAAAAAATAGGGATAAGGACGATCAAGGCAAGGACAAAGCTCCCATCGAACTGCAGGCCGACAGCGTGGTTCAGTTGGAAAATCTGTACTGCACGCTGCCACCCGGAACTGCCACGGGCAAATATGAATTGGCATTGCTCCTGAAGAGTGGCGGGCAGGTGATCAGCGAGAACAGTTATCCGGTCACGGTGGTGCCCTGACTACGAGCGTGAACCAGCTAGGACCGCTCCTGCCGCGAGACCAGATACAATACTGCGCAGCCAGGACTAAGGCTTGCGATGTCATCTACCCACGCCACCCGCTCACGAGTTGAATCAGCAGAGATGCCGCCCGTACCCCTGACTATCGAAGGCTACAGCGTGCTGCATCAGATGATGCGCGTGCGCTGGGCCGACTGGCGCAAGCTTTCTGGTCCCGCCAAGGCTGAAGTAGTGACTGAGGCTGGCACGCTGCTCGCAAAAATGGAACAGAATCTCCTAGGCCAATCAGGGCTCTATTCTCTGCTCGGGCACAAGGGCGACTTGATGCTGGTGCACTTCCGTCAATCTTTTGATGAGCTGAACCAGGCCGAACTTCAGTTGGCGCGGACCTCATTGAGCGACCTTCTCGAGCCCACGAGTTCTTATCTTTCGGTGATTGAGCTGGGATTGTACGAATCCACGATCAAGCTGTACCGTGAGCTGGCAGCGCGTGGAGTGGAGCCGCATTCCGATGAATGGAAAGATGCAACCAGCGAGACCATTCAGCGGCAGAAAGAGGCCATGCATCCGCGCCTGTTCCCCGACCTTCCCAAGCATCGTTACCTCTGTTTCTATCCCATGGACCGGCGTCGAGGGGAAGACAAGAACTGGTACACACTGCCCATCGAGGAACGAGCCCGGCAGATGAACGAGCACGGACTTGTGGGCCGCCGCTATGCAGGCGAGGTGAAGCAGATCATCACCGGCTCCATCGGATTCGACGATTGGGAGTGGGGTGTAGATCTCTTCGCCGACGATCCGCTGGTGTTTAAGAAATTGATCTACGAAATGCGCTTTGACGAAGTGAGTGCAGTCTACGCGCTGTTTGGACACTTCTATGTAGGTGTGCGCTGCCCGGCGGCACATTTCGGTAAACTTCTGAACGGCGAATTGCCAAAATCTTAGATTTATTTTCCACGCCGAATCCTGGAGAAATAATGGCGACACTTGGACTCATTGAATACAAGGAAGCAAGCCCCGAGGTACGTGCCGTCTACGACGACATCATGGCGACGCGCAAGACAGACTGGGTCAATAATTTCTGGAAGGCGATCGCGCATGATCCCGCGATCTTGAAACGCACCTGGGACGACATCAAGCAGATCATGGCGCCCGGAGCGCTCGACCCGCTCACGAAGGAGATGGTGTACCTAGCGGTGAGCGTCAGTAACCAGTGCGGGTATTGTATCGCCTCGCACACCGTCGGCGCCAGGAACAAGGGCATGACCGATGCGATGTTTAAAGAACTGATGGCCGTCGTCGGCATGGCGAATGAAACCAATCGCCTGGTCGCCGGTTATCAGGTGGAAATCGACGAGCAGTTTAAGGTCTAGGCTATGCCCCACGAATTCACCACTTCGTACTTGAAAGACTCACTCTCTCTTTTCGCTTATTACAAGAAGCTGGGCGAGCGCGCGATGGAGCAGGTGAGCGACCAGCATCTCTTTGAAGTGCTGGATGAAGAAATGAACTCCATTGCTGTCATCGTAAAGCATATGGCGGGAAACATGCGGTCGCGGTGGACGGATTTTCTTAGCAGCGATGGTGAGAAACCAGATCGCAATCGCGACACCGAATTCGTTGACCCGCCGAACACACGTGAGGCCGTAATGAAGCTGTGGGAGAAGGGTTGGGATTGCGTCTTTGCTGCGCTAAAGCCACTCGGTGACACGGATATTGAAAGGCGGGTAACGATTCGCGGCGAAGATCATTCCGTGATGCAGGCCGTTAATCGCCAGCTGGCGCATTATGCCTACCACTGCGGACAGATCGTATTCCTTGCCAAGCATTTTCAGCACGCTGCGTGGAAATCGTTGAGCGTACCTCGCAACAAATCCGCCGAGTTTAACCGCAGAGTTCTGTCCAAAGAACTCAGCCAGCGTTAAACGGCTTTCTTCAGATTGCGCCTGGGAAACCGGAACTCGTGTTTCTTCATATCCACGCGGCGCCCTCGAAATCCGACCCCTTCTGCCTGCAGCCGAAGGCGTTGTTCGAGGCCTGAATGGCCGCGGAGCTTGATCTCGCCGCCGGAGCCTACGATTCGCTGCCAGGGCAAGCCAAACGAGCGGTGCAGAATCCAGGCCACCTGGCGCGCCGATCCGGGGAAACCCGCCGCGCGCGCAATTGCCCCATAGCTGGACACCTTGCCGCGTGGCACCGCACGGATCGCAGCCGTAATGCGCTGGCGCATCTCCGGTTTTTGGCGAGGCTGCGCGACGGGCATATCTTGATGAGAGCGGGAAAGAGCAGAAGCGGGCGGGGGGGCCCGCTCCACACGGATCTATGCGGCTACGCCTTTGCGAAAAGATTCGACAGCCTTCTCCTCGGTGTCGAACACTTCGAATATGGTGACGAGCTTTGTGACCTGAAGCAGATCACCAACTCGTTGCGTAAGTCTTGCGAGCTTGACCGCGCCGCCAGCATTCTGTGCGGTAGTGTAGAGCGCAACCAGCGTTCCCAACCCACCGCTATCGATATAGCTGATGCCGCCGAGGTTCAGCACAACTCGCTTATTTTCGTTGATAAGCTTCTTCAGGGTATCGCGCAGAATTCCAGATTCCTCGCCAAACACAATACGACCGTTGCAATCGACAACCGTCACGCCGTCCACGGTGCGAGTACTCAGCTTGAGTTGCATGGGCCCTCCTCTATGATCCAGCCTGGGAGACACATAAGAGTATCGGGTGCCGAGGCTGTGCGCAAGGGCTTCGTAAGGGCATTTTGAGGCGCAGATTCGCCGCAAGATTGCCCGAATAAGTCTATTTGTGGGGTCTCCCCAGTTCTGTGATCGGCTTTGCACTCCAGTGCCAGGTCAAGGTTCCCGGTATGATGTCGGCTATGTTTTCGCGCCGCACCGGGTGGAAGCTCACTGTCAACCGCTTTACCCAGGCCCAGCGCGAACTTGCGGAATCGGGCAGGGAAATGCTGGACCTGACAGTCTCGAATCCAACCCGAGTTGGACTGGCTTACGACACCGAAACAATCCTGAAATCCCTTTCTAGTCCGGCTGTGCTGGACTACGATCCGCAGCCTCGTGGTCTGCGCAACGCCCGTGAGGCTGTTGCCGCGTACTACAGCGAGGATCACGCCAGCAGCGTTGGTCCGGAATCCATCATCCTGACAACCAGCACAAGCGAAGGTTACTCATACATTTTCCGGCTGCTCTGTAATCATGACGATGAGGTTCTCGTTCCCAAGCCAAGCTATCCGCTATTTGAGTTTCTCGCCGATCTTCAGGACGTGAAATTAGTGCCTTACCCGCTGGTCTACGACCACGGCTGGCAGGTCGATTTCCACTCATTGTCCAAAGCTGTCACTCAGCGAACGCGAGCGGTCGTAATTGTGCATCCCAACAATCCGACCGGTTCCTATATCAGCAGCGCGGAGCGGATCGCGCTGAACGATTTCTGCCGCGCGAACAATCTCGCGCTTATTGTCGACGAAGTTTTTCTTGATTATGCGCACGACGGCGCGCACCGGCCAAGCTTTGTCACGAATCAAGACGTACTCACGTTCACGCTCAGCGGGCTCTCGAAAATCTCTGCTTTGCCGCAGATGAAGCTGGGCTGGAGCGTGACCAGTGGCCCCAAGGACGAAGTGAATGCCGCCATGGAACGGCTGGAGATTATTGCCGATACTTATCTTTCCGTGAGTACGCCGACCCAGGTGGCTGCAGGCGTTCTGCTGGATGCGCGAAAGAAACTACAGCCACTGCTGTGTGATCGTGTGCGACAGAACCTTGCACAACTCGACCTTCAGCTTGGGCGCAACAAGAGTTGTTGCCGGCTGGAGATCGAAGCAGGCTGGTACGCTGTGGTTCGAATGCCTGCCACGCAGTCTGATGAAGATCTGGCAATCCGGCTGATCCGCACTAAATCGGTTCTCGTACATCCCGGGCACTTCTATGACTTTACAGACGATGGATTCCTGGTTTTAAGTCTCATTACAGCTCCCGATGTTTCCCGGGAGGGCGTGCGTTGCATTTTGGAGGGAATCGAGTAGCCAGGTAAGGTGTTGGGCCAGTTCGCGAATGCCTCTGTGTTCCTCCGTGTCCTCTGTGGTTTGAACTTTTGCCTACCCTAGGGTACTGAGGAGCACGTGATTAACGGAAAAGTAACTAGAACGAGCCATTCTGACCACTCCCCCCGCTTCAGACCGCGAAACGGTTCATCTCATCGCCACGGGGATACTGTGCGGCACTCGCGCCGCCTGTGGCTGCTTCAGAAATGCGCTGTGTACGCGGCTGCGGAAGTGCTGCTTGAGCTGCACGATGCCCCCGCCACCATCGCCAGAATGGTGGTGAATTGGCGGCTTTCGAAAACCACATTGGGTTGCAGACGCGCCCGCCCGCATGCGGACAGGATGGACGCGAGGTGGAGCAGTCGGATTCGCTGGTCTATTTTCCCGAGGATCGAGCGGCCGATTTCGTACTCCTGTGCCGGCAAGCCTCGCTCTCCGTTGCGGCTTCGCACCCGATTGAAATTCAGTTCCAGGCCGTGATTTATACTTCCTCGCATGCCGCAGATTGAGAAACACAAACCCGGTTCTTTCTGCTGGATCGAACTCGCCACGACTGACCAGAACGCTGCCAAGAATTTCTACAGTTCGCTCTTCGGATGGACTGTCAATGACTCGCCCATGGGACTTGGCGAGGTCTATTCGGTCTTCAAATTGCCGGGGGGCGACGTAGCTGCTGCGTACACGTTGCGCAAGGAGCAGCTTCGCCAAGGCCTCCCTCCGCACTGGATGTTGTACGTGGCAGTAGCGAGCGCAGATGAAGCCTCCATGCGCGCGGCCCAACTGGGCGGGAAGGTCCTTTGTCCGGCGTTCGATGTTTTCGACTTCGGCAGGATGGCCGTTCTGCAGGATCCAACCGGGGCCACGTTTTCCGTATGGCAGACGATGCAGCACGCCGGAATCGGGATTGCGGGGGAGAACGGAAGCCTCTGCTGGGCGGATCTGACCACTCCCGACCCGGCGCGAGCCGCGAAATTCTATTCAGATCTGTTTGGCTGGACGATGATGAAAGACGAACATGACGAGCACGGCTACCTACACATCATGAACGGCGAGGACTTCATCGGAGGCATTCCACCCACAAACCCGCGCAGCGCGCACATGTCGCCCCACTGGCTGGCCTACTTCGCGGTTGCCGATTGCGACGCCACTGCCGCAAAGGCCAAACAGCTTGGCGCGAGGTTCTACATGGAACCCATGACCATGGAAAACGTCGGCCGCTTTGGGGTACTGGCGGACCCGCAGGGAGCGACATTCTCGATTTTTCAGTCCATGCCGCGCAAGCCGAAATAGCCAGTTGGGAGCAGACAGTCTCAACAATTCTCATCACCGACCACGAAAACGTCCGCGAGCTGCGGCTGAACCGTCCTCCGGCAAATGCAATTTCGCCGGAGTTAATCGTGGATCTGATCCAGGCAATCGAAGCTGCGCCGCGCGATGGCGCCCGAGGCATTGTGCTCTCCGGCGCTCCCGGGATGTTCTCCGCCGGGTTGGATCTGCCCCTTTGGGTAATTCTCGATCGCACGGCAGTTTCAAAGGCTTGGCATGAGTTCTATGATCTGCTGCGGGCGCTCGCCTGTTCGCCAATTCCAATCGCCGCGGCGATCACCGGACATGCTCCCGCCGGAGGAACCGTGCTCTCGGTTTTTTGTGACTGGCGATGCATGGGGCGCGGTAACTGGAAGATGGGCTTTACCGAAGTACAAGTGGGACTGCCTCTGCCTGCGATCATTTTTCGGATATTGAGGCGTCAGATCGGTGCCCGTCAGGCCGAGCGGTTGTCAGCAGGCGGAGTTCTGCTGACGCCCGATGATGCGTTGAGCATCGGCCTCGTCGACGAACTTGTCTCGCCGGAAGGGGTGGTCGATCGCGCCACCGAGTGGTGTTCGAATCTTCTTAAATTGCCATCTGCCGCCATGAGCGAAACCCGCCGCAAAGCTCGCGCGGATCTAGCCGCTATCTTTCAGGAAGACCTTGAGCCGGAAATCGAAAGTGTGATCGCGAGCTGGTGGACAGATGAGGCGCAGTCCACGCTCAAGGGAGTTGCCGCAAAACTAACTGGAACGAAGCGCGCGTGAGCGCAGCACATCGGCGCCTGTTTATCTCTGTTTGCCTTGTGGCGAACGCGCATTCGAGAAGTGAAGCACGATTTTTGCGCGCGGATACGCGTTGCCCCCATCATCTGGAATTTTGACGCGGAGCTGCGCCTGGTTCTGTCCTTTTTCTATCAGTTCCGCTCCATCCATCGCGGACACCTGAACCGGATTCCAGACTGGCAGTTCATACTGCTCCCCGGCCCCGCCAGAGACGTCCATTTCCAGGCGATCGCGAGTACGCGACCACAACTCCGACATCACTCGCAGTCCTCGGCTCTTACCGCCCAGGGGCGGCAAGGTGGATGAAAAACCTATGTCAAAGTCGTTTGAGATCCGAAGACGCAGTGTATTAGCGCCTGCCGATAGTAAGACTCGCACATCGACGTGCTGATCTGCCTCAGTCTGTGCCACGCGAAAAGGAACTGCGCGACCATTCAGTTCCGCACTCAGGACTATTGCGCGTGGACTGAGTGCGGGCGAGAACTCAAGAGAATCGCCGGATGAGTTTTCGCCGGTGATTTGTAAAGAAATTTCGCCCACTTTCCTTTGATATCGCAGCGAGAGGATGGCTTCAGCGATGCGCACGTTGTTGACGGCGAGCGAAGGCCAGTCGGCCGGAATATGAGGAGCGAAGCTGAGGGTGCGGGAACGGCAATCGACTTTCAATCCCAGGAGACCGCGAAGCATTGGATTGATGACCATGGCCGCGGACCAGATCTGATGGGGGGAACTCGTGGATAGCGGCTGATAATAGTCGCCCGACAAGACTTCGGTGACGTGTCCGAGAGATCCATCCAAGGCGAGCAGAGCATTGGCACGCAAGTTGGAGTATGCAGCCAGCGCGCGATGATACCGGTACTCGCCGACAGAAGCCCAGCCCGTGAAAAGCGGCCACACTGAACCGAAGTGATACCCGCCGGGATTGTATTTGGGTGATTGCGAAGAGATGATGCGCATGCCCCAATCGGTTTGGTGATCATGTCCGGCAAGCTGGGTGATTGTCGCGCCGGCCTTGCTCTCATCGACTAGGCCGAACCACATCGGAACCGTGGCCAGAACGCTTAGCTCGTCTACTTTTTGATTGTTCTGATCGAGCGCGAAGACGAACCGGTCGTTGTCGGCCGACCAGAAAGCCTGATTCAGCAGAGGCCGCTTGTGCCCGAACTCTTCTTCTAGTCGTTTGCTCGTATCTTCCTTGCCGAGCAGATAAGCAATGTTCGAAAGTGACTCGATTGCCTGGGCTCCCAACCCGCTTTGGTAGAACTCAGTCTTGACCGGAAGAAGTGGACCGCCCTCCACCCATCCGTGGCCGAAGCCGAAGTTCTGAGGCCAGCCTTGAGAGTCGTACGTGGAACGGAGAAACTCGTATGCCTTCCACAGGGTTTCCCACTTCTGCTGCACAAAGCCTACATCTCCGCTGGAAGTGAGGTAATCCTCCATCGCGATGATGTAAAGGGGAGTAGCATCCACGGAAGCATAGGGATAGGGATAATCCTTGAACCAATCCACGAAGCCGGCGCCCTGCGCGATTTCGTGGGGTATCTTGCCGTCAGCGCGCGGGTACTTGCTGAGGAAGTCCAGAGCAGTGCGCGAGGTGGCGAAGTCGCCTTCGGCATCGAGCGCCAGCGCGGTCCACATGGAGTCACGACCGAAAAACCAGGCGAAGCCCGGCCGCTGACTCTGTCCTGATGTACGGTATCCGGCGATCAGTCCGGTTCCGAGGAACGGATTGTGAACCAAGCCTTGAACGACGCTGATTCGCGCCCAGTCGTAAGCCTGTTGAAGTTGCGAATCGGGCAGCTCCAACGAAACGGTGTGGTTCAGATACGTGGCGTAGTATTCTTCAGCGCTTTTCATTAGTGACGAATAATTCGAGGCACTACGTTTGTACGAACTCTCGGCTTCGTCGCGGCCGTTGAGAGATGCGGCGATCACGATCTGCTTCGTTTCCCGCTCCTGCCGGGTAGTTCCGAGGCGAAAAGAGCTCTCTTCGGAGGCCGAGTAGTTAGTTTGATATTCAAGCCGCATGTCGGCGGCGGTGGGAGATCCAACGAAAGCCGAAAACTTCTTTTGCTCCTCGCCAAAATAGAAGGCGCGCAAATCCGGTTCCCAGTTGACGTACGTGCCTCCCAGCGCGGCCGGCCACTCAAGCTGGAAATCACGCTGAAACGCAGCTTCTATTTCGAGCGGCTGCCGGGTTTCGATTTCGAACAGAATCACCGCCGCCGGCTCGTTGATCGGAACAAATAAGGTTTCCCGGACTGTGAACCCATCCCCGGCGTACACGATCGTGCAGGACTCGGGCCGCGCTGTGATGGTCCGCGCAAGGGATTCAGCCGGTAGTGCACGGCCTTCAACATGGAAAACAAGATGAAGGTTCCGGAAGATTTTGAGCGGGTAGACCCAAGCCTCAAGATTTCCGGCTTCATTGCCCAACAGGCCCGCTCGAGTACCGACGGCAGAAACGAACTCCCACGGTCGAATGGCACGAGTGAGTTGCAGCTTTGAGGAGGTATCTTGTGCGAACGCGGCTAGGACAAAAAGCACAGCGAGTATGACGGCACGCGTGAACATACGGCGTCGAACTCTTGATAGCAGACGGGTCCGGTTAAACGCACTGACAGTCGCGGTGAGCCGCGCGAAGATCATGTGGTCGCTGGAGTGGAGTAGCGGCGAATTCTAGCACAGTCCGAAGCTTCGCTAATCGCGCACAAGCGCGGCTGTGTTTCTTCGAGTCGTGAATACCTGGCCGGTTCTTTCGGGGCTTGACCGATGCTCGTGTCCTGAGCAGGCATTTCCAAAATCCTGCTGCCCAATTTCAAGAAAGGACGTTCCAGGGACGTGGATATAGGGACGTGGATATATATACACAGCTGCGCAGGAGTTCCGGTCCGGTATCGTTTCTTTATAGAAATGGATGTGAGCCGGGAAACCGCGGCGCGGGCTTGCCCCACTAGTCCCGCATGCGTGAGAAGATGGTTTCCAGCCAGATCAGGGAATGTCAACGCTGGGTAGAAATTCCGAGATCGGAGTTCGTGAACGTGCCTCATCCCGGAGAAAATTCCTTCAATTAGTCACCGGCGCTTCGGCGGCGCTCTCGCTGGACGACATTCTGCAAATGGCAAGGCCTTCTCTGCCGAATGCTTTACCTTTCTCAAATCAAAGCGATACAGCACCTAAGCCGGGCAGCGATCTCGGATTGTCCTTTGTGGATGTAGCGCGTGAATCGGGCCTGAACGCGAAAACGATTTACGGCGGCGAGCACAAGAACAAGTATCTGCTTGAGACCACGGGGTGCGGCGTGGCCTTCTACGACTACGACAATGACGGCTGGCTGGATATCTTTCTGGTGAATGGCTGGCGTCTGGAAGGCTTCCCTAAAGGCCAGGAGCCCACTTCGCATCTTTTTAGAAACAACCGTGACGGCACATTCACGGACGTTACAACGAAAGCTGGCCTCGTACACTCTGGCTGGGGACAGGGTGTGTGCGTAGGGGATTATGACAATGATGGCTTCGACGATCTCTTCGTCTCCTACTTCGGCAAGAACGTCCTATACCACAACAATGGGGACGGCACATTTACCAATGTCACAGAAAAAGCCGGAGTGGGCGGCAACGGCAAGCGGTGGAATACCGGTTGCGCTTTCGTTGATTACGATCGCGACGGCAAGCTGGACTTGTTCGTCGCGAATTACATTGATCTGGACTTAGCCACGGCTCCTGTTCCGGAATCGGGCCCGTGTCTCTACAAGAGCATCATGGTCGCGTGCGGCCCGCCGGGGTTGAATGGCGGGAAGAACATCCTGTTTCACAACAATGGTGATGGAACATTCACAGATGTTTCCGCGCAGTCCGGAATCTTCGAGGCAAGCGGGACCTACGGCCTCGGAGTGCTGACCGCCGATTTCGATGACGATGGCTGGCCTGATATCTACGTCGCGAATGATTCCACGGCGAGCGCTCTTTATCAGAACCAGAAAAACGGGAAATTCGTGGATATCGCGATAGAGGCCGGTTGCGCTCTCTCGCCCGATGGCAAGCCGCAGGCTGGCATGGGAGTTTCCGCTATCGACTATGACATGGACGGAAATCTCGACATCGTAAAGACCAATTTCGCCGGCGACACGCCCTCGCTTTACCACGCCCTGGGCGGCGCAAATTTTGAGGACGCCACCTTCGTTGCGGGGCTCGGTGCACACACCCAATACCTGGGATGGGGCTGCGGCTTCTTTGACATGGACAACGATGGCTGGCCCGACATTTTGCTGTGCAACGGGCATGTCTATCCCGAGGTAGAACAGCTCAAGACCGAAGCTGGTTATGCTCAGAGAAAGCTGCTCTATCGCAACTTGCGCAACGGCCGTTTCGAAGATGTTTCCCTGCGTGCGGGAGCGGCGATCTCTGCTGCAGCGGCATCTCGCGGCTGCGCTTTTGGGGATTTTGATAATGACGGCGATGTCGATGTGATCGTAAACAACGTAAATGACGTGCCTCAGCTCTTGCGCTGTGACTCGAACACCGGAAATAACTGGGTCAAACTCAAATTGGAAGGAAAGAAGTCGAACCGGAGCGGGATCGGCGCCAGGCTTCGCTGTGTCACGCGTCCACCTGGGGATACGAAGCCACATGCGCAAATGGATGAAGTGCGCAGCGGCGGAAGCTACTTTTCACAAAATGACCTGCGCGTGCACTTCGGAATCGGGAAGGCGGAGAAGGTAGACCTGATCGAAATCCGCTGGCCCAGCGGACAAGTCGACACGCTGAAAGATGTCAAGCCGCATCAGCTAGTATTTGTGAAAGAAGGCGAGGGGATTGTGCGGACGATGCAGTTTCAGACGAAAACCAAATAAGAAAGTAACTGAAAAATTGGTGACGGCAGCTTAGAAATTCTCTACCATCCACACATTAGACGTCCCGTTGGCTTTCCAGATCGCAAGTCGTCGGCCATCCGGCGAGGGAATCGCCCAGCCCATCACCATGTTCTTATCTTCCAGCATCGGCCGGATGTTGCCCTTCAGGTCGATGTTCAGCAGCGCCCAGGTATTTGTGTTGGTGTAGGCGGCGGCCCACAAGCTTTTACCGTCAGCAGCCCAGTCGAGGCTGGTCACACCCGCCCAAGCGGGTAGGGCAATTTTCTGCTCGCCGCCGTTATCGAATGAGAAGAGCCGGATTGTCGGGTCTTTCTCGGTGGTCAGCTTAGCGGTGCGCGCAAGCATTTTCCCATCCGGCGAGAGGGTCCAATCGTAGGGAAATCCGGATGTGCCGGGAAGCGGCGGAAGCGAGATTTCCCTGCTCGAACCATTTGTGGGATCGAAGCTGAACATCTTTACACCTGAAGCGCCGATCTCGCTAAAAAGACATAAGGTGGAGGGCAGGCGGGCGCACTGCTGATTGTTGATTCCGGGTCCCTCAAGGATCGTTTGTGGTGGGCTGCCGTTGACCGGAACTCGCATCATGCGCACGGTTGTCGAGGTCTCACCCAGCTTGGGCATGATGAGATAGATGATCCACGACCGGTCAGGACTAAGCCGCGCGATGGTGAGATCCTCATCGCCCCCGACCACCAAGTCCGGAACTCCCTGGTCAATCCTTTGCCGGAAAATGTGGTAGGGTCCGTCGCGGTCCGAAGTGAACAGAACACTCTTGGCGTCCGGCGTCCAGTCATAAGGAAAATCCTGCCGCTCATCGAGCGTAAGCAATCGCGGTGTGCTCAACCTGGCTCCATTCGCCTGGAAGTCAGCAATGTACACATCGCGTTGCAGAGTCTGGCGGACAAAGGCCAGGCGCTTGCCATCGTTAGAAACGGTGATCGCCCCGATTCCGCCCGGTTCGCTGGTGATGCGTACCGGCGTGCCTGTCACCCGCCGGCTATGTTCATCAATTCCTACCGACCAGATGTTGTAATCGTTCTGGTTGGGAGCCCGTTCCTGCAGCGAGTAGATGAGTCGCCCATCCTTGCACCACGCCAATCCGGGACCGAGGCGTGAATCCGAGAAGAGCACGCCAATTTCGGCTGCTTGCACGTTGCGCATCTCTACTCGAGCATCGAATCCCAGCGTGCCGGGATGGTAAGTGGCTCGCACATACGCAATCACCCGCGAATCGGGCGACCAGGCGACCGGACCGAAGTCGGTTTCCGACGCATGGGTGAGTGTCCGCTGATTCTGTCCGTCAGACTGCATGATCCTCAGTTCCCTACCCGTTGGTGTCTGGGTGGTGAAGGTGATGAGCGTGCCATCGGGCGAAACCGAAAGGTTCCAGCCGGCATCCGCCAGCTTTCGCGGAGCTCCCCCCATCGTCGAGATCACCCAGATGCTCGGCAGCTCTTTAGGACCAGCGACCCAAGTCGCGGCAAGGTGCGAACTGTCGGGGAACCAGCTTATGGGGTCGGGACGGAATCCCTGTGGAAGCGGCACGGGATGGGTTTCGCCGTTATCGATTTGCCGAAGATAAAAGCCGGTGTTGTCCGAGAAAGCCAGGTACTTGCCGTCCGGAGAAATTACACCGTTCAAAACCGGAGCTTCCGCCGGATTGGCGGTGAGCCGCCGCGCCTGGGCTCTCGGTGCGGAGAAAATTCGCTTCGCCGCATGAAATCCAATGACAACTCCCACCAGCAGCACGACTGCGATTACTACCGCGATGGGCCATCGCCTCTTTCTAATTGTTTTCTGAGTGACCTGCGGTGCAGTTTCATTCACCGGAGCAACGAATCGATATCCACGGCGAGCTACGGTTTCCACAAAGCGGGGGTTCTCGGCTGAGTCACCCAGCGCATCCCGCAGCCGGCGCACAGCCGCGTTAAGGCTGTGATCGAAATCTACAAAGGTGTCGGAAGGCCAGAGTTTGGTGCGGAGTTCCTCACGGCTAACGACCTCACCCGGACGTTCAAGCAGAACGGTGAGAACCTGAAACGGCTGCTCTTGCAACTTGACCTTTGATCCGTTGCGACGCAGTTCGCCCGCCCGCAAATCTGCCTCGAAAGTGCCAAACTGTACCTTGCCGGTCCCATTACTCGTTCCTGCGCTGCCCGCCGCCATGAATCCTTCCCGGTTAGCCCGAAGTCTAGCAGAATGCAGGGATTTCCGATGCGTTAGGTAAAACCGTATCTATTTGACGAACAACAACTTACTTCGTTATCACAAAATGCTTCACGCGTTACCCGCAGACGGTTGAGGTAGCCAGCAAGAAGTCTGAAGCTTGGCACTTTCCTAGAGATATTTGCCATGCTTCCAATGTTTACGCTTCTTCTATTGCTCATGTTCCCGTTTCTTTTGCGGGCTGCGGACGTGCACACCAACGGCAATGGAAATACACAGGTCGTTGTTTCTGTCTATAACGATGCCAAGATGTCCATGAAAGATTTGACAGGCGCGGAAAGCTGGGCGTCAAATATTTTGTGGCAAGCTGGGTTGGATCTCGTGTGGCGGAACTGTGGACATGGAGTCGGGCATATAACAAGACAGGTCGACTGTGATTCGCCCGGGAGGATTGCTCTCCGGATAATTCCGGGGGCAGCACATCCAACCCAAGATTCGATCTTTGGCGTTGCTTTCCTTGCGAGCGATGGCACTGGGAAGTACGGCGATGTTTTCTATCAGCCGGCAGTGAAACTGCACACGGAGTCAGGTGTAAGGCTCGACAACATCATGGGAGGTGTCGTGGCGCATGAGATCGGGCATCTTCTGCTCGGGTCCCATGCGCACGCGTCCGCCGGAATCATGCGCCCCCAGTGGCGTGGCGAAGACCTGCACAAGCTGGTTAAAGGTAAATTGCTCTTTACGGTTGAGCAAGCTGCTCAAATGCGGACTGCGGTGGCGAGGAATCAGCAAATGCTTGAGACCCAGTTGGACGTAAACCAGGGGAATTACTGAACCACTTTCTCTGTCCACTTATCTTTGTGGTCCCCGCCACAGGTGATCCGGAGCCTTCCGTCAGAGTGTTAATCGTATTGACCTTGACCCCGCTGAATCGTTCAGTTGAGCCGTTGGGCCAGCGAATCTGCACCCATTCAACTTTGGCAGCGGCTCCCAAACCGAAGTGCAGCCTTATGTCGCTGTTCGAGTCGTAACTCGATCCGCTGCGAACTTCATCGACAAGCATCCGGGCACCGACCTTAACTGACACGCGCGCGCCAATGCCGTCGCGGTTGGATTTTGTGCCGACCGTGCGAATACCGACCCAATGATTTGCTGACCGCACCTGGTTCACAAGCAGGCTCGGGGGCGCGTTCATATTGCTGATCACCGCAGACACGCGGCCATCGTTCCAGAGATCGCCAATGGCCAATCCTCTGCCTGACATAGCAGTGGTGATGCCTGGTCCTGCCTCGTTGGAGATGTCACTGAACGTTCCATTGCCGTTATTGTGGTAGAGAATGCGCGGCTCCTGGTAGTTGCTGCCCAGGTGCTGCTTGTCCACTTCCGGGTACACGTGGCCATTCACCACGATTAAGTCGGGCCAGCTATCGTTATCGAAATCCAGAAACATCGTTCCCCAGCCCAGGTATTGCGTGTGCAGGCCAAGTCCCGCGGAGTAAGTCACATCGTCAAATGTGCCGCCTCCGTTGTTGCGGTACAGAGTGGCGGTATCGTCGGAAAAATTCGTCTTGAATATATCGAGCTTTCCGTCACCATTGAAGTCCGCGATCGTCGTTCCCATGCCCGCCTGCTCACGGCCATCTTCGTTGAATGCAGCGCCTGCGGTCACGGCGACGTCTGTAAATGTCCCATCGCGATTGTTGTGGTAGAGGATGCTGGGCGTGCTGTCACAAGCCACATAAATATCTGGCCAGCCGTCATCATCGAAGTCGAATGTCGAAACGCTGAATGCGTAATGCCCCGAGGTCTGGTCGATGTGCGCTTTTGCGCTGACGTCCTCGAACTTTCCCTGACCTCCGTTGTGGTACAAGGCGTTCTTTGCTCCAGGAAGCCCACGCGGTCCACACATGACAGGGACTCCCTTCCACACGCAGGAAGACCGTTCCCCCGGTCCGGGAGCAGTGGACAGATCGAAATCCACGTAGTCAGCGACCATCAGATCGAGAAGACCATCGCGATCGTAGTCCACAAATGCGCAACCCGTGCCCCACGCTTTGCCGTTTCCGGCGACTCCAGCCTTGTCCGCGATATCAACAAAAGCAGCGTGATCGTTGTGATAGAGCCGATTCTTCCCGTAGTACGTGACGTAAAGATCTTTCCAGCCGTCGTTGTCGTAGTCGCCCACACAGACACCCTGGCCCCAGCCGCTCGCGGCGAGCCCGGCTTTTACTGTCACGTCCGCGAAAGTTCCGTCATGGTTGTTTCGGTAGAGATGATTGGTGGGAGCCTGGCCTGAGGGAAATCCCTCGAGCGTCGTGCCGTTCACCACGAAAATATCGGGCCAGCCATCGTTGTCGTAGTCGAAGATGGCAACTCCGGTGCCGGTCGTCTCGATGATGTACTTTTTGGTATCGACTCCGCCAAAGACGATTTTCGCAGTCAGGCCAGCCTTTTCCGCGATGTCGGTGAAATGGGCAATTTGGGTTTTAGTCGGCTGCTGGGCAAAGGAGACCTGCAGAAAAAGGATGATCGGAGAAATCCATACTCGACGTGGCAGGGGACCCACCCTCATGGCTGTTCGACCATAGTACTATTTTGTAAAGATGCGCTTCCCGGGGCTTCCAGTAACGGTTCTGGCCAGCACCGTGCTTTTCGGCTTTGCAAGCGGCGCGAAGGCTCAGAATCCTATCGGCAAAATCGACGCTACGTATCAGAACGGGGTCGCAGCACTAAAGAGGGGCGACCTTGCGTCCGCGCGGTCTGCATTCGAAAAAATTATCCGGCTCGCGCCGCAGATTCCCGAAGCCCACAACTCGCTCGGCTGGGTACTGCTGACACAAGGTGACACCGACAATGCGATCGTGCAGTTCCGAACCGCCCTGCAGCTCAAGCCTGCGTTCGTGCAGGCCCACGTCAACCTGGCGAACGCTCTTTCACAGAAAAAGAACTTAGAAGAGGCCGCCGCCGAAGCTCGTACTGCGGTCAAAATTGCCCCGCGGGATTCCGAGGTACACCGCACACTGGGGCGGGTGCTCAGCCTTCGCGATGATCCTGAAGGCGCGATCTCGGAATTCGGACGCGCGATCGAGATCGAACCCCAGCGTCCTGATCTGCACGATGAACTGGGCTCGCTGCTGGCGCAGCAAGGACAGATGGATGGTGCGGCCGCAGAATTTTCGAAGGCGTTGAAGCTGCAGCCCAACCTGGCCGCAGCCAAACTTCACCTCGGCGTGGTGCGCTGGCAGCAAAAGCAACTGGACGAAGCACAGCAACTGCTGCAAGGTGCGATGCAATTGACTCCCCAAAATCCGCAGGCACACTACTACCTGGGCTGCGTATTGCAAGACAAGAATCAGAGGGAGGATGCAATTCGGGAGTTGCGTATTGCGGTGCAGCTGCAGCCAACTTTTCCCGACGCGCAAACCCAACTTGGCTTGAACCTGCAACGGGTGAGTGACGCCGAAGGCGCAGTGGCGGCATTTCGTGAGGTTGTAAAACTCCAGCCCGACAGCGCGAATGCGCACAACAATCTCGGTCTCGCGCTAATTCAGATCGGCGACGCAGCTACTGCCATTCCGGAGTTTGAAACTGCGCTGCGCTTGCATCCGAACGATGCAAGTTATCGCACCAATCTGGGCACAGCATACCTGCAGCGAACTGATTTCGATTCTGCTATCCGGGAATTCAAGACGGCGCTGGAAATCGCACCACAGGACGCCACGCTCCATTACGACCTTGGCTTGGCCCTGAAATTCAAGGATCAGCTTCCCGACGCGATTGTCGAATTTCAGAAGGCCGCAGAACTCGATCCCACTCAAGCGGATGTGCATTACACCATGGGCATAACCTTCTGGCAACAGGGCAAGTTCGATGAGGCAGCAAGCGAAATGCGTTCAGCGATTCAGGCAAAGCCGGATTACGCCGAAGCCTATTACATGTTGGGAACAGTGTTGAAGCAACAGAACAAGTTGCCGGAAGCCGCAGTGGCTTTGCGGGAGGCTCTCGGCTTGCAACCGGATTTTGCCGGTGCGCATACGACGCTGGCGGCGGTGCTGCGGCAATCAGGAGATGTAAATGGCGCCGCCGTAGAAGCGCGCCTGGCGGGAGAGATCAGCAAAAATAAAGATAGTCTACAGGCTGCAACCTTTGACACAAATTCCGGCCTTAGACTGCTCCATCTCGGAGACCTGGAAGGCGCCATCGCCCAGTTTCGCTCGGCCATCTCACGCGTGCCCACCTACGCTCCTGCGCATTTTCACCTGGCTGAGGCGCTCAAGCGGAAGGGGGAAAGTTCGGAGGCGCAGAAAGAATTCCAGCGGGCAGCGGAATTAGACGCCCGCTTCAAGCCGACCACCCCCTAATTGCGGATGGGGCAGGAGACATCACGAAAGATACTTGAGTGTCGTTTCGATCAGGTCGGTGGTTCCCTGGTATGGATCGCCGGGGCTGTCGAATTCCATGGAGCAATAACCCTTGTAGGCGTGTTGCTTCAGATATCCGAAGGTTCTCTCCATATCAACACGAGCCAGTTTGCCATCCTGGCCGAGTTCCATAGCTTTCACGTGACAGATGTTATAGGCCTTCGCGAACATGGCGTCGATTCCGGAATAGCCTTGCTCCGGGCCTTTGGCGGCGAGCGTGTTGCAGAAATCGGGCAAAGTGTGAAGCCAGGGGTTGTTGACCTTGTCTATGAGCTTCACCAGGAAGAAAGGATCTTCACTCACGGGATTATCGTTTTCCAAGTTAACGAGGACGTTCTTGGAAGCGGCGTAATCCGCGACGCGAGCAAGGGTATCGGCAGTACGGTCGAGATCGGGTTGGGAATCCGCTGCCGGATGCAAGTTGGTGCGGACACTAATGGAACCGATAGCGGCGGCGACATCGATCCATTGCTTGCTGAACGCGATGGCTTTTTGGCGCTCGGCAGGATCGGCAGCATAAGGACTGTGAGTGCCGTCGACGGCCATGTTTACGACCCTCGCCCCAGCCTTTTCCAGCGCCGTTCGAAATACATCGAGATACTTTGGGTCGGTGGAAGGGAAGTGCCCGGTCCAGGGCTCAATTTTGTTGACGTTGAATCTCTCGATCACGTGAGCGCCATAATCTTTGAGGTCAACCGTGGGATTGCCCCTCTTGTGTTCCTTGCCAGCGATGAACTCACGGAAGGGATATGAAGCGATGCAGATGCGCTCCCGCGGCTGCGTAGGAAACTGCAGGGTGGGAGCGGGGTTGGTGGCGAACGGGGGTGCGAGAAGAGCGCCAGCACCGGCGGCTGCGCATTGCGTGGCGAATTGTCTTCGGGAAATCAAGTTAAGCGCAGAAGTCTAGCAGATCCAAGCAGCCGAGAGTCTAGCGAGCGCTTCATGTCATGCGAGGAATTGACGAGTCGTGGCTTCGGTCTGGGTCTCACCCTTCGCTCTTAATCGGGGGATACATCCGCGAAAGCTTTTCTTTTTTACCACCAATAAAAGTGCCCATCCTGGCGTCAGCGGCCGGTTCACCCGCCTTACAACAGGCTTTGTTCCCCGTGATTCGGTGGGCGTGTGGAAGTCAAAAATAATCAGACCGCCAATCCGATCCTGCTTCCTCTGCGTACTAGGGAGCAGTAGACGCAAGCCATTCGTAACTGCCCGGGCGTGGCGCCACGTTCGGGAAGCCCCAATTTAGGTTGGCGGCGTCCACCCAACTTACTCCCAGTGAGGCAAAACTATGAATCGACTAAGACCTATTGTGGCGTTCGCCCTGGCGCTGTGCCTAGTGGCGCCGGCGAACCTGTTTGCTGCCAGTCATCGCGAGGCGCCCATTACGGCACTGGATCGTACCGCCGACATCACCGACTGGTACACCTTTGTCAGCTATGACCATCCCGGCCGGGTCACTATGATTTTGAACGTCGACCCGTTTCTCGAACCTTCCAACGGACCGAACTATTTCCCCTTCGACCCCAACGTGCTTTATGAGATGAGGGTCGATAACAACCGCGACGGCGTGGAAGACATCGTCTTCCAATTCCGTTTCAAGACTGAAATTCGTCAGCCGGGGTTATTCACCGGATTCGTCGGCGACCTGGCGGGAATTCCCCCGATTACTCACCTGAGCGGCGAGGGATCGCAGGGCCTCAGCCTGCGCCAGACTTATAGCGTAACCATGGTGAAGAACGGCGTTAGCACGGAGTTGAACGACGGACGCACGCTGTTTGCTGTGCCCTCGAATGTTGGCCCGCGCACCATGCCGCACTACGGGCAATTGTTCAACGAAGGTATCTACGACCTGGGCAATGGCGTGCGCACGTTTGCAGGAACGGTGGACGACCCTTTCTTTATCGACCTGGGCGCGGCTTTCGACTCGCTCAACTTCCGTATGGGAGTGGGCGGCGTGCTGAGCTCGCAAGTCGACGGGGATGACAAGCACAACTATGCGCCGGATGCAGTCTCCGGTTTCAACGTCAACTCAATTGTTTTGGAAGTTCCGATCACCATGCTCACGGCGGATGGAAACAGGCATACGGCGGGGGAAAAAGAAGCGGTAATCGGAACGTATGGCACAACCTCGCGTCCGCAGTTCACGGTGAGGCGTTCGCCTTTGCCGCTGGCGGCGGTGGGCAAATTTCAGCAAGTGCAGCGGATGGGCAATCCGCTGATCAACGAACTGATTATTGGCACCGGTTCGAAAGACCGCTTCAGCATGGATGAGCCGGAGAATGACTCGCAGTTCGCCAAATTCTTCCTTGATCCGCTGCTGGCGAAGGTTTTCGGTTCGATCGGTATTCCAGTACCGGCTGCTCCGAGGACCGATCTGCTTCCGCTGGTGCAGTACATGGCGCCGATTTGTCCGGGTTGCGGCGCCAATGATCGTGGTCCAGTGGCCGACCTGCTGCGGCTGAACACCGGCATTCCGCCCACTGCGGTCGGAAGCCAGAAGCGGCTCGGCTTTCTTGTTGGTGACGTGGCTGGTTTCCCCAATGGGCGGCGACCGGTTGACGATGTAACCGATATCGCTTCTCGAGCGGTCGCCGGTATTCTGGCCGATCCATTGAAGTTCGGAACACCAATCGGCGATGGCGTGAACACCAACACCGAGGGCTTTCGCAACATATTCCCGTATGTGAAACCGGCCAATAATGGCCGCAATAGCCACCACATTGGCCCGGGACAGAAGGGCTGCAACGGCCAGGTGAGTGGCGTTTGTCCGGTTCAGTAATTTAACTTCGCGGCCGTCGCTTTCGGGGCGGCCGCGATTATTCAATCGAGGACATCATGAAAAAACTTCTTGCTTTATTGCTGATTGCTGCCGCGAACGCAGTGGCCCAGACTTCTGAGCCAGCCCTTTCTCCCGCTGAGCGCAGCATTGCGGAAGCTCGCAAGGTCATCGAGAAGAAACCAACGCAGTACGCCGGTTATAACCAGTTGGCTGTCGCGCTATCCCGCCGGGCGCGGGAAACTTCGGATGTTAGTTTCTATGCCCAGGCGGAAGATGCGCTGAAGAAGTCGCTGGAACTGGCGCCGCAGAATTTCGAAGCCGAGAAGATCCGCATCTGGCTGCTATTGGGACGGCACGAATTCGCTGCCGCTCGGGAAGCGGCCAGCGCTTTGAATAAGCGAGTTCCAGACGATGTTCTGGTCTATGGTTTTCTCGCTGATGCAAATGCGGAATTGGGAAATTACAAGGAGGCGGAAGACGCCGCGCAGTGGATGCTCAATCTTCGTCCAGGCAATCTGCCGGCGTTAACTCGCGCCGCCTATCTCCGCGAATTGTTTGGCGATGTGGACGGCGCTTACGAGCTTATGTACATGGCATTCCAGGCCACCCCTCCGACCGAGACGGAAGATGTCGCATGGATCTTGACGCAAATGGCGCATCTGCGGCTGATCGCGGGTAAGACACAAGATGCTGAGAGTCTGCTGAATCAGGCGCTGGGGAAATTTCCCGGCTATCACTACGCTTTGGCAAATCTGGCCAAAGTGCGGATCAGCCAGAAGCGCTATGACGAGGCCGTGAGTCTGCTGCAGCAGCGCTGCAAGGCAGCTCCCCATGCAGAGAATCTGTATGAGGTGGCCGAGGCGCTGGAACTGGCCGGTCGAACCGCAGAGGCGCAGAAGGCATTCGCGGAATTTGAAAGCAAGTCGCTGGCGGAATCGGTCCGGCCGGACAATTCCAACCGTGAGCTGATCTTCTACTACGCGGATCACGCTCATCAGCCGGCAAAGGCTCTCGATATTGCGCGGCAGGAATATTCTCGGCGGCACGACGTGTATACGCTCGACGCTTACGCCTGGGCGCTGCACCTGAACGGCGACGACGCGGCGGCACGCAAACAGATCGAAACAGGGCTTGGTGTCGGGATCCGTGATGCCAAGCTTTTCCGGCACGCTGCAGAGATCACGCTCAAGCTGGGCGACAAAGCTGCCGCTGAGCGTTACCTGAACGAATCAGCTTCGCTCAATGCAGCAGGATCGGAGCAGGCGAGAGCATCGCTGGCTGTGCTCGGCCAGACAGCAATCAACAAGTAAGCAAATCTCGGGTGAGTTGGATTTTGGGGACGCGCAAATGGACGGAATCAGTCCAAGATCAGCTCCGAGGAAGCCAGGTACTACAGCCGTCGGCGGAATTCCGCTGCGCAGGGCACGGTGGCGCCTCGCAGCTGGGCTGGCATTGTTCCTGCTGATCTTCTCATCGCACAGCATTGCAACAAGCACTGCGATCCTCAGCGGCAGGATCGAAGATGCTTGCGGTGTCGCGCCAAGTGACAGGAGTCTCTCGCAATCCGCTCACGCCTCCTGCCCCGGAGTTTCCGGCGCGACCGTTGCCGCCGGTTCGACGGCAACAATCTCGGATAAGAATGGCAACTTTCGTCTGCAACTCGCCGCAGGCGACTACAAGCTGGTCGTCACGGCGGACGCCCGCGGGCCAATCACGCTGCCTGTCACGGTATCCGCCGACACGAAACTGACTATTCAACTCGCTCCAATATCCACCGCCACGGTCGTGGCCAGTGTTGACGAGGCTGGCCCCGCTATTTCTTCTCATTTTTATTCTGCCGACGAATTGCCGTCTCCAAACCCAGGCCGCCCGGGCACGCCGGTTTCGCTGCCGGGGCTTCCGGCCGAGACAGCTTCAGGCGGAATCAAAGCGCCACAGTACTTCGCTCCCGGAGTCGCCGGCGATCATGGTGAGCCGATCGCGCAATACGTTCGCATCGGCGATTCTATGGTGCCCAACAATCTGCCTGCGAATGCGCATGGGAACGGGTACGCTGATCCCAATCTGCTGATCGCAGCTTCGGTCGCTGGTGCGGACACCGATGCGGGCGTATTCGATACCCGGCACGGCAACAACGCTGAAAATCTTGCAGTGACATATGAGCTGAGGCCGCGCCTGCAGCCGTTCCTGCAACTGAGCGGCGATTCACGGAACTTTGATGTTGTAAGCGGCTGGAGCCCGGCGGACCGGCAAAGGGGCGCGTGGCTTGGCTTCGAGATGGCCGGCGGCGACGGCTACCTAAATCTGCCCGAACACCGCCGCCAATACAAAATCAACGGAGAACGCTCGTTCGCTTTTGATCGCCACCAGTTGACCCTATTCGGTGCAGGTTACTACGGCACTTCGCGCATTCCCGGCCTGGTTCCAATCGATCTGCGGCTGCCGCAGGACACGATCGATCCCCGGCAATCCGGTCGTACCCATACCGAGTTGTTAGTTGTTAGCGACACCTGGCAATTAGCAGAAGATCGTCGGCTTCAGTTTTCTGGATACTTCCGAACGTATGCTTTGAGCCTGGTTTCTGATTTTGGCGATGGCCTGATTCGCCAATCAGAATTCCGGACAGTGCAAGGCGGCAATACTGCGTACCAGCAGCACTTGACTCACAGCATTTCGCTTGCAACCGGATTCGATCTCCGTCGCGACGCTCCGCGCGATTCTGAACTGAGTCACCTGAGCAATGCAGGCACGTTCCAACCGGTAACGCGTAATGACTTCACGATCGTAGATGCCGCGGCATACGTATCCTTGAATGGATCTCTCTCGCGATATTTTTCGTACACCATTGGGCTTCGTCGCGACAACATCAGCTTCGACAATCTGGATCGACTCGTTCCCTCAAATTCGTATCAGGCACACTCGGGGGTGACCTCGCCACGCGCGACGATCAGTTTTCGGGTGCCCGCGAAACACATGCCGACTCTCGCTTTCAGCGTTGGCCAGGGATTTCACACGAATGATCCCCGCACGCGGCAGGACTCAGGGCGCAGCACTCCGATCGCCACTTCGCACGCATATCAGTTGGTGGCCACCGAGAATTTCAAAGCAACGGATTTTCGCCTGACTCTTGTGCGCGTGAGCAGTTCGAGCCAGTTGGCGAAACTCGATGCCGATACCGGGTTGCAGGAAAACGTTGGGCCATCGCTGGTGCGCTCGCTGACGGCTTCAGTGCAGCGTCGCTTCGCATTCGGAACGCTGCAAGCGAGCTTTGCGCGTGCCATGGCTACGGAATTGCTTAGTCGTCAAGATGTACCCGAGGCTCCACGTCTGATCTGGGATATCTCGGGAACCGTCACCCGCCTGCCCTGGCACATGCGGGCCGCCGGAGGGCTGGAATATGTCGGCCGCAAGCCGCTGGGTGAGGGCTTTACGGCAGTGCCGGTGCGAGAGTTGCGCGGTTCGATCACGCGCCCGTTCATGAGTGGGCGATTCGATGCGGGCCTTTACTTTCAGCTTGCGAGCGGATACACGGGGCAAACCATCGAGTCTCTGCGGGTTGAGGATGAGTTGGCAGGCATGGAGCGCATCGTTGGAGTGCGGAATCCGGCGTATGCAGGCGTGTCGCTGAATTGGCATTTTCGGCGGGAAGAGTGAACCAGACCCCGGCGAGCGGATCTCGGACGGGACACTCATCGGACCTCGCAATTACATCTTCGCAACTTCTGCATCGAAGGCCCGCACATACGAAAACCATTCGGCGGAACGGGGATGTTTTCCGGTGATGAGCTGATCGAAGGTGTCCTGTAGGGCGAGGGTTACCGGGCCGCCCGCGCCGGTGCCGATAGTGCGGAAGTCAATTTCACGCAGCGCCACGACCTCGGCGGCAGTGCCACAGACAAAGACTTCGTCTGCGATGTAGAGTTGATCGCGGGAAATCGGTTCCTCAACCAGTTCGTAGCCGAGATCGCGCGCCAGCGTTATCAGGCTGTCGCGCGTAATGCCCTCAAGAATCGACCCTCGCGGGGGCGTGTAAATGATCCCAGCACGTACGATAAAAATGTTCTCGCCGGTGCACTCCGCCACGTAGCCTTGCGGATCGAGCATGATGGCCTCATCGAAGCCGGCGCGCTGCGATTCGGTGCGAGCCAGAATCGAACTGACGTAGTTTCCGCCGACCTTGGCCTTGGTCATCATGATGTTGGGGTGCAGGCGGGTGAAAGAGGACACATTGGCACGAACGCCACGTTGCTTAGCTTCTGGTCCGAGAAATCCCGTCCACTCCCAGACGGCAATTAGCAGGCGCGGCGTACCACTATCCACAACCAGATTCATGGCGCCGTCCAGATAGATCACGGGACGGATGTAGCAGGAGGCGAACCTGTTGGCGGCGACCGTTCGATGAATGGCATCGACTAGATATTCGCGGGTCCAGGAATGCCGGAAGCCCACGATGTGTGCCGAGTCCAGCAGGCGTTGCGCATGTTCTTCGAGCCGGAACACTGCGGGGCCGCGATCGGTGGCATAGCAGCGGATGCCTTCAAAGACGCTAAAGCCGTAGTGCAATCCGGCATTCACCACCGGAATGCCGCATTCGGTCGCAGGTTTCAAACCATCATCGAACCAAACGTATTTTGATGCGGGCATGGTCCCTCATGAAAGCGCGCAGCTTTCAGCTGTCAGCTAAAGCTAAGACCGAAGAAGTAACCACCGCCTGGCATTATAATTCCCGTCTCTTATGGAGATGGGTCTGAGAAATCGAGTGGCCATCGTTGCCGGTGCCAGTCAGGGAATAGGGCGGGCGACTGCAGAGGCTTTTGCTGCCGAGGGATGCCGGGTGGCGATCTGCGCACGAAATCCCGTGTCGCTCAAAGCGGCGGCGGAAGCAATCACGAAACAACACAACGTCGAAGTGTTAGACCAGGCTGTTGACGTAACCGATCCCGGTGCGGTTCACGGATTTGTCGAAGCTGTGCTAAACAAATTCGGCAGCGCCGATATCTGCGTGACCAACGCCGGAGGGCCGCCAGCCAAGGGTTTCATCGCGGCGACCTTGGACGACTGGCGCAAGGCCGTGGATGCCAACTTTATGAGCGCCGTGTACTTTGCTCGGGAGGTCATTCCTCACATGCAGCGCAAGCATTGGGGAAGGATCATCACCATCACCTCGATTACGACCAAGCAGCCAGTCACCGACCTCGTGCTCTCGAATGCGGTGCGGACCTCTGTCGTAGGATTGGTTAAGAGCCTTGCCAATGAGTTTGGCAAAGATGGAATTCTGGTGAATAACGTGGGACCCGGGTTCACCGCGACAGACCGGCTGAAACAGCTGGCAAAGACTCGCGCCCAGAATTCAGGACAGAAAGAAGAAGAAATTTTTGCCGGCTGGGCCGCCGATTCTCCGCTGAAGCGCGTGGGTGAACCCCGAGAAGTTGCGGATGCCATCGTGTGGCTGGCATCGGAGAGAGCGTCGTACATAACAGGACAGACCTTGCTCGTGGATGGAGGCATCTACAAGGGTTTGTAACAAATGTTTCACCTTCGAGAGGTGTCCGGTTCAACCACGGTTGAGTATTGCCAAGCTTGCTCACTTTCCAGTAATCTGGCGGCTATCTCTAATCATTCTGGTTTTTATATCTGCAATATTTGTCGGGAGAGGACCATCCGTGGGGGAGGAGTTTATGGCGAGTTCTTTAAAGCTGGCGACTAAGATTGCACTTCTGAGTCTGCTGATATTGACCTTAGCGTGCACAGTTCTGGCCCAGGGCGGCGCCACCGGCGCGATCACCGGTACCGTACAGGATCCGAGCGGCGCGGTGATTGTAGGCGCGGACGTGCGCATCATCAATCAGGATACGGGGGCGGTGGCGCGCACGCTGAAGACGGATGCCAATGGCTCGTTTACGGCAACCTTGCTTCCTGTGGGAATGTACACAGTGACAGTGAGCAGCTCGGGTTTCCAGGAAGCAAGTATTACAGGCGTTGTAGTGCGCATTACGGAAATCACGCGCATGGAAGCCAAGCTGCGTCCAACCGCGGTGCAACAAAAGATTGAAGTGCAGGCAATCATCCAGGCGGTCGATACGAGCACCGCAACCACGGGACAGGCGATCGAGGCAAGTACAATTCGCAGCCTGCCGCTGGCGACGCAGAATTTTCAGCAACTGCTAACGCTCTCCACCGGGGCGCAAAGTGAACTTAACGCCTCCGCTCAGTTGGGGCGCGGTAATGTGCGCATCATTGTGAATGGACAGCGAGAGGACAACAACAACTATTTGATCGAAGGCATCAGTGCGACGGATTACAACGTAGCCCAGTCCACGAACGTGCCGCTTCCCAATCCCGATGTGGTTGGTGAATTCAAGGTACAAACTTCGCTCTACGATGCCAGCCAGGGCCGCAACGGCGGTGGGAACGTCAACGCAATCCTGAAATCCGGAACGAAGACTTTTCATGGCGACGCGTATGAGTTCTTTCGCAACGACAAACTGAACGCCAATGAGTACTTCCTGAACCGCGCCGGGCAGCCTCGGCCCACGGTCAAGCAGAACATTTTCGGCGGCAGTTTAGGCGGCCCAATCGGCCCCGACGCCAAGCTGGGGTTCTTCTTCCTGAATTATCAGGGCACGCGCCAACGGAGCGGCCTCTCTCCGGGAACCGCGATCAGCAATCCTGGCATCCCTTCGATACCGACGGATCGCTCTGCCGCATCGCTCGCGGCCGCATTCAGCACCGCGGATTTTCCGATCGCGCCCAACCAGATCGATCCGGTAGTCCTGGCGTTATTGAATTTCAAGGGGGACCAATTCGGCGCCAGCCCAGGAGGATTTCTGATCCCCTCAGTCGGCATCCCGGATCTGACCCCTGGGAAGGCCGCGTATACGAAAGCGCCGTTCCTGATCAGCAAACCGGGGCGTTATACCGACGATCAATTCACCGCAAACTGGGACCGCGAGTTCCATGGCGGCAACGATAAGCTGGGCGCGCGCTTCTTCTTTTCTGACGCAGAATCTCTGCTGCCGTTTGGCGCCGGCGGGCTGCAGGCTTCACTGGGCGGAACCCTGGCCAGCAGCATCAGCTCCACGGACCTAAACTTCCCCTACGACTTGCCGGTGCAGGCGCGATTTTTGACTCTCACCGAAACTCACCTGCTCTCTCCCGCGGTCGTGAACGATTTTCGTTTCGGCTACGTACGCATTAACAACAGCCTTGTTAATGTACCGCCCGTAACCGCGGCTGATGTGGGCATTGACCGCCCCACTAATGAAGTCACAAAATCGATCTACAAGTTCTCTCTGTTCGGTAGCTCTGGTTTTCAAATCGGTCCTACTCCACCGGCAGATCAGTTCCAAACGCAGAACAACTTCAATTTCGTAGATACCATGAGTTGGGTGAAAGGCCCGCACGTCATCCGGTTTGGAGGCGAGTACACGCGAGTTAATCTGGACAAGCTCTTTCCTCAGGTATTTAACGGACAGCTCTTTTTCGTCGATACGCCGGGAGGACCCACCGATTTTCAAAAATTCCTGACGGGAGCGGTGGACTTTAGCTTCGGCGGCGGCGGCGTTTTCAATCACCAATACCGCACGAACGATTTCGCAGTTTTCGCGCAGGATGACTGGAAGGTCCGCCCCGATTTGACGCTTAACCTTGGCCTGCGGACAGAAGTCCTGGGCGCCTTCCATGACAATCTTTGCCACATCGGCAACCTGGATCCGGACCTCGCGAACGCCGGGCAGTATCCATTTATTTATGGCGGCTGTGTGAAAGGCCTGAATGTCCCAGGCTTGAATCCAACTGGAAGCAACAGTACTTACAAGAACGACTACACGACGGGATGGGGGCCACGGGTAGGCTTTGCGTGGGATCTCTTCGGCCATCACACCACATCGTTGCGTGGGGGCTACGGGATATATTACGTGCGCGAGGATGTGGGCACGGCCGACCAACTGAGCTTCCAGGCGCCGTTCCTGCCGGTTGCATTCGGTCCGGGTGCGCCTGGCTGTCTTGCGACATTCTTTTCCGCGAGTCCACTGCCGGGTTGTCCCAACCCCAACATCAACGCCTTGCCGCAGGCAGGAGTAATTGATCCTGCTTTCATTCCGTGTTTAGCTGTTCTTCAGGATTTCCCGGGAGGTGACACTACCCAGGCCGGAAATTATGCCTGCAATGGTCCGGGCATTCAGTCCAATTTCATTTTTGGGCTGGTCGTTCCGCGAAAATTCGTTGCACCTAACACTCAGCAATGGAACTTGACGCTGCAAAGAGAACTTGGAAAAGACTGGGTGCTTGAGATTGGGTACATCGGCACGCACGCAGTTCATCTGCGGGAGACACGTAGCAACCTTCAGCCAGAGCGCGTCAGTCCAACCAATCCGCTGGTCCTAACAGGGGCTGGGGGGCAGCAATTTACGATTACTACGAACACTTTTGCCAATGCACCGGCCAGATCGCGCGCGGCGGGCATCAACGGATACAACGGCATGCAGATCTTCGCTGACGATGCCTACTCGCACTACCATTCCCTGCAGACTACGCTCTCGCGGCGGTGGGGAGCCGGCTATTTCCAGGCTGCGTACACTTTCTCGCGTTCAACTGATGCGACGTCGAGCGGCAATACCGCGTTTAACACGGCCTTCAATGACGAGTCTACGATCGATTCCTCCCGTGGCCTTTCTGATTTCGATCGCACTCACCGTTTCGTATTGAGCTACAGCTACGAATTGCCCTTCTATCGGAATGCTAAAGGAGCCAAGGGCGCATTGTTGGGGAACTGGGCGGTCAGCGGAATCTCAATCTTCCAGTCGGGGGCGCCGTTCTCAGTCATGGATTCGGGAGCAGGCACGGCTTTCCTTGGGCCCGGCTTTACTCCGGCGACTTTGGGAGCCACTCTTGCGCCCGGTGGATCGATCTCGGCCGGCACTACAAACGGCGACATTCACAAACGAATTGATGGATACTTGAATCCAGCAAATTTCACGAGCGCGCCGCTGCTTTACGGACCAGCGCAGTGCAACCCAAATCAGTCGGATCCGACAATTCTCCCGAACTCCAATTTTTGCACTACCGACTTCGGCAATCTACGACGGAATATTTATCGGGGTCCTTTCCAGCAAAATTGGGATTTCTCTTTGCTGAAGAATTTTCGCCTTACGGAGAAACAGTCGCTGCGGTTTACCGCCGACTTCTTCAACATCTGGAATCATGCGAACTTCAGCAATCCGTCGCTGACGGACATCGAGATCTATCTGGCCGACCCAAGCTCAGGTAACCCGTTCGGCAAGATCTTCTCCACCGTGGGGACGCCGCGACTGATCCAATTCTCGCTGCGCTGGGCGTTCTGACGTGGCCACCGCAACCGCAACTCGCATTTCGCTGCTTGAGCGGGAGCAAGTACCGCCCGAGCTGCAACAGTTGTATGACGCATTGCTGAAACAGCGAGGCGTTGTGCCTAACATGTTCAGGACCGTGGCAAATGTGCCTGGCCTCGCGCTGGGATTTGCCGGACTCCTGAAGGCTCTTCTGAGCGATGGCGCATTGCCGGGCTCATACAAAGAATTGATTGCCACGCGTATGTCGGTTCTTTGCGGCTCGGAGTACGCGGTGGCGGGACATTCGCTTTCCGCTAAACAGAAGGGCGCAAGCGCTGAGCAGATCGCGGCGATCAAAGCTGACTTCGAGACTGGACCGTTCAACGATCAGGAGAAGCTTGGTTTGCGCTGCGCCGACCGGCTGCATCGCTCGGGAGCCGAAATTGATGACGAATTCTTCGCCAGGCTGAAATCAGCGTTCAACGATCAGCAGATCGTCGAGCTGTTTGCTGCGGCTTCGGTCTTCGAATTCTTCCCGCGATTCGTGGATGGACTGCGCATCCCGATCACGCCGCCTCCCAGGCAGGGCTGAATGCGACCTCTCGCTTCGCGCATGTCGGTAATGACTGGCGAAGGCGCGCTCTCCGTGTACGGGCGCGCGAAGGAACTGGAACGCCAGGGGCGTTCCATCATTCATCTTGAACTGGGAGAGCCGGATTTTCATCCTTCCGCGCGGGTGAATGAGGCGCTCAAGCATGCGATTGACCAAGGCAAGGACCGATACTGCGCTATCGCCGGTGTGCCGGGCCTGCGCGAGGCACTGGCGGTTTATCTTCGTGAAACGCGCAACATTGGTATTTCGCCCGCGAGTGTTGTAATTGCGCCCGGGTGCAAGATCGCGCTATTCATGGCGATGATGGCGCTGATCGATGCAGGAGATGAAGTTCTATATCCAGATCCCGGATTTCCGGGTTATGCATCGATCACATTGGGTCTGGGCGGCGTTGCGGTCCCCTTTACGCTTTCCGAGCGAAATCAACTTCAACCTGATCCCGACGAGATTGCGGCCAAGATTACCTCGCGTACAAAGATTCTCATCACCAACTCGCCCGGAAATCCTACGGGCACGGTTTATACCGACGAAGTGCAGCGCCGGATTGCGGAACTCGCAGTGAAGCATGACCTGCTGGTGCTCTCGGATGAGATTTATGCCCGCATCATCTATGGCGGAATCCATCATTCGATGCTGAGCTATCCCGGAATGGAGGAGCGCACCGTGCTGATCGACGGCTTCTCCAAGAGCTTCGCCATGACCGGGTGGCGGCTGGGATACGCGGTTGCTCCTCCGCATATTGTTGAGGCGCTGGAGTTGCTCGTGATGAACACGTACACGAGCGTGGCCGAGTTCTCTCAATATGGCGCGATCGAAGCGCTACACGATCGCGAGGGAGCAACCGACCGAATGGTTGGCGAGTTTGCAAAACGGCGCGAGCAGTTTATTTCTGACCTGAACCGGGTTTCAGGATTCCGCTGTTTGCCGCCCGAGGGCGCATTCTATGCGTGGGTCAATATAGAGGACACTGGATTGAGCGCGGAAGAACTCTGCCGCATCATGCTGGAAGAGGCAGGCGTCGCGGCGATTCCAGGGGCGGCGTTTGGGGCAGGGGGAGCGACTTTCGTCAGGTTCTCTTTTGCATCGTCGATGGCGACGTTGAAGGAAGCGGTGCAGCGGATTCAGCGCGTTGCCACCGCGTGGCAGCACGCTGCGGTGAGCAGGTAATTGCCTCCTCTCTGTGCTTGGACTCTTTAACCACACCGGGCACAGAGAAATTGTGCTAACTAACTTAGGAGACGGAATTGAAGATTAGGTTGGGAGGACTGGTCCTTGTATGGTTCCTGTGGGGAAGTTCGATACCGGTGATCGCACAAGCGCGCCCCCTGCCCGGGGCAGACGTGCAGCAAATCTATCAACGTCTCCTGCCGCAAATAGAAAAGATTCCGTTGTTCGATCATCACGCCCATCCGGGGTTTTTCGACGATCCAGACGTCGACGCCATGGCTGCGCCGCCCGGCAGCGCCGCCTTGCGCGAGCGCGATACGAACCCCGAGCTCGTGGCTGCGGCCAAAGCACTGTTCGGTTATCCATACAACGACCTCTCTGCCGAGCACGCGAAGTGGCTCGTGCAGAAAAAGGCTGAGCTCAAGAAATCCCGCGGCAACGCCTATTTCTCGGACATCCTCGACAAGTTGAATATCGAGCGCGGGGTTGCCAATCGGGCGATGATGGCGGACTATCTCGATCCAAAACGATTTCCGTGGGTCTTCTTTGCCGACGCGTTCATGTGGCCGTTCGACGATAAACGCGAGACTGCGCGTAATCCTGATGAACAGGTTTACATTCCGCTGCAGGAGAAAATGTTGCGACGCTGGATGAAGCAGGAGAATGTCGAGAAGCTGCCGGCTGAGTTTGCTGCATATCTCTCCTTCGTGACGAGGACACTCGAGGACAACCAGAAGAAGGGCGGAATCGCGATGAAGTTCGAGGTCGCGTACTTCCGTCCGGCAAAGTTTGCCGATCCCACGCGCGACCAGGCGGAGGACGTTTACTTGCGTTTCGTAAACGGCGGCATTCCCAGCGAGCAGGAATACCGGAGTTTTCAGGACTACATCTTCCGCTACCTAGTGCGCGAGAGCGGCAGGCTACATCTTCCGGTACACATTCACTCGGCCGTGGGGATTGGAGACTACTTCAATCTTTCCGAAGGCAACATCTTCAATCTCGAAAACATTCTTCGTGACCCACGCTACGCGAACACTGTTTTTGTGATGATCCACGGCGGATATCCCTACGAGCGGGAGGCAATCTGGCTGGCGGCGGCGAAGAATGTGTACATGGATTCCTCGCTGATGGAAATTCTCATGTACCCCTCTGAGTTCAAACATTCCATCAAGCAATGGCTGGAAACCTTTCCAGATAAGATCACCTTCGGCACCGACTCATTCCCCTACAACGAAACTCTCGGCGCGGAGGAAAGTTACTGGCTGGGAGTGCAGTCTGCGCGCACAGGTTTAGCAGCCGCGCTGGCAGAGATGATTTCCGAAGGCGAAGTGAGCGAGGCGCAGGCTCTGCAGATGGCGCGCGGTTACCTGCACGATAATGCGGTGAGTATCTACGAAGGAAAGGGGCACTGAGATGCCGAGAGTGCAAGGCCGAGCCAGGAAGCCCGCGAAAAAGCGCCTAACAGCGCGTAAAAAAAAGCTGTCGAAAATGGAGCTGAGGTACATTCCCTGGAACTCCGTGCTGCTGGAAGACCTGAATCCCTTGCTGCAACGCCAATTTGTGGTCGGTGAGGACATAATGCTCGCGCGGGTGCTGCTGAAAAAAGGATGTATCATTCCCCTGCATAGTCACTACAACGAGCAGCTGACCTACATTCTCGAAGGCGCGCTGAAATTCTGGATCGACGGCAAGGTAATCGTAGTGAACGCCGGTGAGGTGCTCACGATACCTCCTCACATGCCGCACAAGGCTGAGGCGCTCGAAGATACCGTCGACCTGGACGTCTTCAGCCCCCCTCGCGCGGACTGGATCAACAAGACGGACCAATACCTTCGGGGCAGCAAGTAGGGCACGAGTGCCTTATCCTTATAAACTGAATGACTGAGCGCGGGGCGTCCGTCTCCAAGATCAAGGAAAATATCTCTCAATTGCGTTGCATTGAATGCGGTGCTGTGCGCGAAGACGGCGACCGCGCCTTTCGCTGCGCGCACTGCGGTGATCTGCTGGAGATTGTCTCTCCCGGATGCGAGAGCCTTGATCCAGCAGCCCTCAAGTCACTTTGGCTGCAGCGCCGCACATCACGTTTACCAAGTGACGAGAGCGGCGTCTGGCGCTTTCGCGAACTCTTGCCGGCGCTGCGCGACTGGACTAACGCAATCACGCTGAAGGAGGGGAATACACCTCTATATGAGCTACCGCGCTGTGCCCGCGCCGCTGGCCTGCAGCAACTTTTCGCCAAACATCAGGGCATGAATCCTACGGGATCGTTTAAAGACACGGGCATGACTGTGGCTGCGTCAGTTGCCCGTGAACAAGGATTCCAATGGGTTGCCTGTGCCTCTACGGGAAACACTTCTGCATCGATGGCAGCCTATGCCTCTCGTGGCGGAATGCGCAGCCTGGTGCTGATTCCCGAAGGGCACGTGTCCTGGGGCAAGCTCTCGCAGAGTCTCGATTATGGCGCGGTTACATGTCAGCTGAAGACCGGCTTTGATGGCTGCATGCGGGTGTTGCATGAAATCGTGCAGCGTAAGCCAGTGTATCTTTTGAACTCGGTCAACCCGTATCGGTTGGAAGGCCAGAAGACTGCTGCCATCGAATTGCTGGAGGGTTTGAATTGGGAGCCTCCCGATCACATCATCGTCCCCGGCGGCAATATGGGAAATTCATCAGCTCTCGGCAAAGCGCTGCTCGAAATGAAAGAGCTGGGTCTGATTTCGAGGCTCCCGAGACTCTCGGTCATCCAGGCTGAAGGTGCCAACCCGATGGTACGCACCATGCGGGAGACTGGCGGTCGCAGCCTGGTTTCGGTTGAAGCAGATACGCTGGCAACCGCCATTCGGATTGGAAGCCCGGCTTCGTGGAAAAAGGCCGCGCGGGTGCTACAGGCTACTGGCGGCGCGGTCGAGCAGGTGAGCGAAGACGAAATTGCGCTGGCCAAGGCGGAGATCGGAGCGGACGGCGTAGGCTGCGAGCCCGCATCCGCCGTTACCCTCGCCGGACTCAAGAAGCTGGTTAAACAAGGCTTCGTGAAACCCGAAGACCATGTAGTATTGATTCTCACTGGACACCTGTTGAAGGATCCCGATTTCACTCTGAAATTTCATCGGGGCGATCTGCTGGAGCGCCAGGGAACGCCGGCGGTTCTGCGGCGCCAGCAGCGCCCGCCGATTGCTGTGGATGGGAGCGCAGATTCGGTGATCCGCATTCTGGAAGCCGAGAATCACGCGCCAGCGTAGCAGTTGAAGAACAGCTCAAAACTTGTGAAAAGCCGTGCTCGCCAAAAACCGTCACGACCGAAGCAGCTGAGACTAAGTCTTCCCGCCACCTCCGCAAATCTTGGTCCGGCATTCGATGCTGCCGCACTCGCCTTCGATCTATTCCTGAAGATTCACGCCCACACTGACCGAGATTTCTCGGTCGAGGCGAGCGGACGAGATTCGGAAGCCTGCAGCCGAGTCGAAAACCACCTGATTCTGACGACCTACCGTGAGGTGCTGCGCTCACAAAACAAGCCCATCCTGCCGCTCGCGCTACGAATCGAAAACGAGATCCCGATTGGCAAAGGATGTGGTTCTTCCGCCGCTGCCCGCCTTGCAGGCACGGCGCTTGCAGACCACTTCGGACGTTTGCATTGGAACGATGCGCGAATTGTCGGCGAGGCTTCCCGGAGGGAGCATCATGCGGACAACGCCGCCGCCTGCTGGACGGGGGGATTGGCGGTCGCGCGGATGTCGAATGATAGTGAGGCCAGCATCGCCAGCATTGTGCCGAAGGGGAAGTGGCCGCTACTGCTGGCCGTCCCGGATGAGGAACTTCCTACCGAACAGGCCAGGCGTGTTCTTCCGGCGCAGTATTCCCGGGCTGATGCGGTCAGCAACGTGCAAAACGCGATGCTTCTTCTTTCAGCGTTTGTTCAGGGGCGGCCGGGCCTGTTGACGTTAGCACTCGAAGACCACCTGCACCAACCTTATCGAGCGTACGCGTGCCCCTTACTCCCGGTACTGCAAAAAATGACAAATTCAGGAATTCTGGGTGTGGCGCTGAGCGGAGCGGGACCTTCGGTGCTGATTTTTCTTGATCCCAAAGCTAACTTGAATCGAGCCATCCAGCAAATCCGCGCTCACCTGACGGCGGAAAGAATGACAGCGGAATTGATCCCGGCTAGTATCACGCAACGCGGCGGGCGGGCATTGTTGCGAAGAGCATAGATCCGGAAGTCTATTTTCTCGCCAACGTAAGCTTCTTTCTGGCAGTCACAAGTTCGGGACGCTCCTCGCCCTTTGCCACTGACATCAATGCGCGGTAGTACTCAGCGGCTTTGCTCGCATTGCCGGCAGACTCTGCCGCTGTACCAGCACCATACAGCGCGTTGAACCGGTTTGGGGCCAATTGCAGGACCGCTTCGTACTCGGCAAGCGCCTGCGCCGACTGATTCTGCAAGGCGAGCAACTCTGCCAGCATCTCGCGCGCAGGAGTGATTGCACCTGGAGTGACGGCGTCCTTGTCCATGGTTTCCTCCAGCTCTACAGCCGCCTTGATTTTGGAAAGCGCCTCTGCGTGATTGCCATCTGCGTGAGCGATCCATGCAGCGACTTCGCGGCGCTGGACATCGATCTGATTTGACCAGTACGTGTTGTTCAGCGCATTGGCTTGTTCGCGAAGCGAAGCGAGCGACTGTTCCGCCTGCTTCGCCCGTTCGACATTTCCCGACCTCGCAGCTCCCTCGCCGATGGCCGACCATGTGAGCGCCTGTGCCCACGGCACCACAGCGGGATCAGGGTTGAGTTGCGCAGCCTGTTTCCAATCTCTGCGCTCGACGGCGTATCTGGCTGGAATCGCAGATGCGCCATAGTTCCCCGTCAGCGTAAGTCCGCTCACCGGAGCAAGCGAATGCAGTTCCTCCAAGACCTTCTTGGCTTGACTATCAAGCCCGGATTGCAAGTACGCGTACTCCAGATAATCCATGGCATGCAGGCGCTGATCCCGAGCCTCGCCGTTGGTTGACGTAGTCTCGGCCTGCGTTGCTGACGACTTGGAGCGCTGATTTGATTCGATCGATTCGTCCCACGAGCCCACGCGGGTGAAAATATGCGAAGGCATGTGCTGTGCATGCGCTGAACCGGGGGCGATCTTGGCATAAGCACGGGCGGCGGTGAGTCCCTGTTTCGCCAGCACCGGATTGTCGTAGCAATGAATCAGGTAGTGCGCCACTCCGGGATGATGCGGTTGCTGTCGAAAAATGGGTTCCAGAATTTCGCCGCACTGCCGCTGGTTCGCGAAGGTTTTGTCGGTTTTCGGAGCACTGACGCCCAGGGACAAGGCATAAAAGATAGCGGCTTCGCTGTCGCCAGGATTTTCGGAGTGAAGTCTTGACAGCTGGCGTTGGTATGCCAAATCATGCGTAACCGCATCGCTGCCGTCCTGCTTGTAAATTTCGGCAAGAGCTTCAATGAAGGCCTTCTCGCGGGTTGTTGTGGTTGTTGCAGAGGTTGCGACCTTCCGGGCCTTGTCAAGCGCCGCTCGTCCAGCATCCAGGTCGCCGTTTTTCCATAGGCCATGATAGTGCGACATTGCGACGCCCCACTCGGCCATCGCGCAGTGCGTATCCTTCTTTGCCACCGTCTCAAAGATTTGGCGTGACTGCTCATATTGAAACGAATGCAACAACGCGACCGCGCGATTGAAGCCCGTCTTTACTTCTGCAGAGCACGAGTTTGGAAAGTTGATGGATCCGATTTCGGCGTCTGTCAAGGCATGATGATGACCTTCATCGGCCCAGAGCGGGATCGTCAGAAGCGGAAGAAAAAGGAACGATAGCGAGCGAAGAGTTGACCTCATTAGACCTCCTACTGCGGTAAGCGGCGACCTTGGCGATTTTACATCGGGCAGGGTGAGGAAGCTCTCCAGCGAATCAGCAATCTGGGGTTGGCGACCGTCATCTTGAGGATCGCCCTTTTTCGGGTCGAAGGATCTAAGTGTGGTGGCCCCTGTGCTAACTGTTCTCGACTATAAAACATGAGTCGGGCACGGTTGTGGATGTCCGTTCGGTCCCTCCGGTTTGGGAGTGCTTGCTCCATCACACACGATATGTCAATGCGGCAACCATTTTTGCCGCGTACGCCGGGCGTGTGCCTGTGATCGCAGGTATCCTGATTATTGCCGTCGCCAAAACCCTTGTCTAAGTTATAGACCTGGTAATCGGATGCGCATAGTGCGTAGTGGCCTTGGCGTGAGATTGGACATCGAGCTGTCGCCGCCAAACCGAATCCGCTGGTCCAGGTTTTATTGAAGCGAATCGTTCTCTGTGACCCGCCCCAATTGACTCCTACAATTTCATCTTCCCAGGAGCTCTGTACTGTTGAACCGCCGGCGTTCGGTTGCCATGCCACGAGATAGATGTTTGTAACACCGCGTCCGGCATTGGCATGTGACGAATGCTCATCGTCATTCCGTTGAGGTCCGAGGGCAGTGCTGACATCAACATTGGATGTGGTAGCCATGGTGTGCATGCTATCCGCGGCTGATTGAGGAATTGCCACGTCACGCATCTCGAAGCTGCTCTGGTGTCCGTAGCTCCAGAAGCAAACCCCATAATCGCACGCCCAATGCGACCTTCATTGCAGGCAGGTGTCATTGACTTCGTTGGTCCCAATCGTCCAAAAGCTTTGTGGTCGAGACCGAGCACTGTAACTACTCCATTTTGGCCGCTGCGGTCAATTTTGACGTTGGGCACGCCACCTGGCGATGAAGATCCAACTCCGCTAAACGCGGACATAGCAGTCTGGCGAATATCAGATCGCTCTGTCGTGCGCTGGCATGGATTTCAACAGAACACTCAAAGGTTTTCGGACTACCAGCACTTGCAGCTAAGTACGTTCATGCCTACACTGCGCACCTGATGCCGGTTCGCAATGGACCGGAATAAGTGCTCCCCGCTCAGCGCGATAGCTGAAGGCACACTAAGTCTCGAACCACTTCTGGACAATCCGGCAGGAGGGTTGAATGAGGAAGCTCCACGTGTCTATGTTTGTGCCGTTACTACTGATCTTTGTTGGCGTCCCCGAGGGCAAAATCACTCCCAGCGATGTTATGAGCGGCGATTGGGACCACATGTTGCAAACGCGCATAGACTCGCTGCGTAGCAACATTGGCGAAAGCGACGAATCACAAATTGCTGTCGACGTCAGCACGCCGAGGGAAGGGAGCAGCTTGAGTGGGCCTATTCATTTCAAGGCTACAGCCGCAACCGTTTGCTCTGAAGGCATCACTATGATGGCGATTTCCAGCAGCCAACAGCATCTTGCATATGTAATCCGTGGCAACAGTCTTGATACCTGGGTGAAACTTGATCCAGGCATCTACAACCCAACTGTGCAAGCCTGGGACAGATGTGGGAATTTCGCCCAGACACCCCTGACGATCACCGTCACATCCTCAGACTCCAAAATTCCACAAACGGCGTTGAACTCGAGCTCAATTTCGGCAGCGACGGTGCAAAGCAGCACCACCGCTACAACATCGACCACAACTTCGACGACGACCTGCGGCCCGCCGAATTATTGTTCCAGAACGGACACACAGGTTGTTCCTTATCCCAGTCCACCGCCCAATTTCGGAGGATTGCAAGGTATCAACACGGTTGCCAAGGATCCAAATTTCACTAATTCGGTTCTGCGCTTTACCGATGCCACCCTGCAGCCAAATTTTCCAAATCGTAGCTACAACACAGGGCTTGGCGGCTCAGGCGATAAAGCCGTCTGGAATTCAGACTCGACAATTCTTTTAGTGAGTGACACCTACGGCCGGTACTTTCCAGTTAAATTTGATCCCGTAAACTTCAGGCAGCTTGGGCCCTTATATGGTCGATACCCAATATTCGTCAGCGGCCCCGGAGTCTTCTCTCACGTCAATCCAAATCATTTTTATGAGTTCTACAACGGAAAGGTGCGGCTGCTCGACTACACAAACAGAACGATACCGCCCACCGGCAAATTGATTTACGACTTTAGAAATTGTGGGATTCCTGCCCAAGTGATCTGGCAATCGACAGCGGGCGTGGATACGACGGACACGACCTTCGGCGCGGCATACTCCACCACGGGAACCCAAGGCACAGGGGTCCACGTGGTAGCTTATAATTCCAGCTTAAAAACCTGTTCTCACTTGAACACATCCACTGGGATCGTAACATCTTGGCCGAGCGGCAAAGTGATTGGAACAGTCTCATCTTCAGATCGTTTCACGGTACATAATGTCGTTCTAAAGGGTGGTCTCTGGATGGTGGTTACTCGAGAGGTTCTACTATCGAGTACTCCCTCCCCGGGACCAGCGTATGCCTGGCAAATGGGTACCAGGATGCTGAATCATTTGGTCCCCCAATCGACTGGACACTGGGCCGCAGGCTGCGGACGTTGGGTTAACAGTCCCGGCAAGGTTGGCGCCTACTATGTGGCTCGGCACTATGAGGATCCATCTCTCTACAGCGAGTTATGGACCGTCCCGAGGAGCACCTGTAACACAACAGGTGCGCCCTCCTGTACCGCCCCGTTCGATTCCCACCCTGCCATGTACGGTGGATGCGCCGACGACACCCCTCTGTGTACATCCACCGTGGCGCCCAGCCCACGGATTTCCTGGCCTTATCAGAACGAAATTGTTTGTTTTTCCTCTGATGGCTCCAATAAAGCGTGGCGCTTTGCGCATACTTATTCTTATCCCTCGAACAACTTTAGCGCCGCGTGGTCGATCGGCGCCTTGTCGCAAGATGGACGCTTTTATGCTTGGACAACGAATAATGGCGGGGCTTTCGGATGCACAAATGGGACCATGAACTGCACGCTTCTGAATCGCCGTGCGGACGTCCTTATTGTCAAGCTGCGGTAGAGAAGCTTGTGATCCATGAAGCATATTGCGAACTTCGAGAATCGAGGGCATCTTCCAGGGCTTCGCAGTAAGAACGAAACGAAGGTCTTCTGTCGTAATACTGTAGGCACCGTCAAACGCCAATCGTGACTGGATCTGACTCTTGAAACGGTTCGGAGCCAACCTTAGATGGATCTGAGCGTGATCCTCTGTACATACAACAGAGCTGAAAGTTTGCGCAAGACCCTGGAAACCTTTTCGAGCCTGGTAGTCCCGCCCGCTTTAAATTGGGAACTCCTCCTGGTTGACAACAATTCGAAGGATCACACACGCGAGGTCATCAACGAATTCGCGAAAGCCTCGCGGTTCACCGTTAGATACGTCTTTGCGAAGGCTCAGGGAAGATCCCATGCTTTGAATGCCGGAGTTGCCGCCGCCCAGGGAGATCTTCTGGCCTTTACGGATGACGACGTACTACTCCATCCCGACTGGCTCTGCAACATGCTTAAGGCGTTCCGAGATTTCAATTGTGCGGCCGTCGCAGGGAGGATCATTCCGGTTTGGCATCACCAAAAGCCCAGCTGGCTTGAGATGGAAGAGCAGCAGGTTGTTGTTCACTTTGAATTCGGCGACGAGACAAGGCAACTGGATCGTCCACCGATGGGAGCCAACTCAGGGTTCCGCCGCAATCTATTTCAAAAGTATGGCACTTTCCGCCCTGATTTAGGTGTATCCAGCGATCAGCGTATAACTTGTGAAGACACAGAATTTGGATTCAGACTTTTGCGTGGCGGAGAAAAGATCGTCTATTGCGCGAACGCCATTATCTACCACCCTGTGGACCCCTCGCGCATCACGAAGAACTATTTTCTTGCGTGGTTTTACAATGACGGCCGGTCCCTAACACGCGCTGAGGGCCTGCCAGCCGAAGGCGTGTTCTATCTGGGGATTCCTCGCTGGCTGTATCGGGAAATCGTAGTGAATTTTTTGAACTGGATTTTGTGTTCCAACCCCAAGGCACGCTTTCACCACAAGCTACGCACCTACCGGAGCCTGGGCAAGATTGTGGAATCTTGGCGACTCGCACACCTCAGACATCGCACCCACCCGACTCCACCCGCTGCCAGCGATGTCTCTCCCACATGAGAAATACCGCAAAGCGCCGATTTAGTTACCTTCAGAGTATTCTGGATCCGTACTTCCGAGTTATGCTGCCTGCAGGCAACCCCGGTATTTCTGGCCCAGGACGTTGAAGAAGCCCGCCTCGCGTATCGCTTCTTTTCTGGCATTACAACGGGCAAGCTTTCTGGAGGTTTGGAAAGGATAGATTGAACGTAAAAGACGGCATCTTGTCCAAAACCAGCAGTCCCGATCTGGAAAAGGTTGCAGGACCTAATGATCTCTCGCGCGACCGGACGATGGATCGTTCGCTGCTGAGCAGTGTGGCATGGAATGCGACGGGGGATTGGGTTAGCCAGATTTTCTCCTGGCTGTCATTCTTAATAGTCATAAGACTGCTGACGCCCGCCGATTTTGGCATCGTCAACATGGCGTTGGTTTTGTTGCCATTTCTGCAATACATGGCGACTTTCGGCATTGGTCGAGCCATTATTACGCTCCGCGATCTTACCGACGAGCAGCTGGCGCAGCTCAACACCGTTGGTTTACTTCTAGGCATCACCGGGTTCGCGCTAGCGGCCGCCTTGGCAAAGCCTTTTGCGGTGTTTTTCAAGACGCCGGGCGTGGCCCCAGTCTTAATGGTGACTTGCATCGCCTTAATTCCCAATGGAATGCAAACTGTTTCCGCCGGCTTGCTCACCAGGGACATGCGCTTCCGAACACTGTCGCTGCTCAATGGGGCCAGTGCCGTAGTAGCTGCTGTGTTCACCCTTCTATTTGCGTGGTTGGGATGGAAATACTGGGCCCTGGTACTCGGGAATCTTCTAGCGACGTGTTTTCGTTCCGCGTTCATTCTACGAAGCCGGCCCCAAAAGTATGCTATCCCGCACATCGCTTCGATTCGCGAACCCTTACGGTTCGGAGGACACGTCATCGTTTCACTGATCGCTTTGAATTGTTATCAGCGATTGGACAATCTCACCGCCGGCCGGGTGCTCGGGCAAACAGCACTGGGCTTGTACGGCATGGCCTGGACTTTGGCCAATGTACCACTGGAAAAAGTGACCAGCCTGGTAACCACCGTCATCCCGAGCTATTTGGCGCAGCTCCAGGAGGATCCTGCGGCCCTGCGTCGCTATTTGCGTAACCTCACCGAAGGTCTGGCGCTCGCAACCTTCCCCGCGACGGTCGGATTGGGACTGGTGGCACGTGAACTTATTCCGCTGGCTCTTGGTCGCAGGTGGATCGGTGTTATTCCATCACTTGAGGTGCTTTCAGTCTACGCCGCCTTCCGGTCGATCGTCGCGCTGCTGCCGAAGCTCTTGACCGCGATTGGGAATCCTCGCTTTGTAATGTGGAACGATCTCGCTGCACTCGTCATTCTGCCGGCAAGCTTCTATGTGGGGAGCCGGTGGGGAATTGCAGGCATTGCATGGGGCTGGGTAGTCGCATACCCAATCATCGCCGTGCCGCTCTACCGTAAAACCTTCCTGACGATCGGAATGAAGACGAGGGAATACATCCGAGCCCTTCGCCCGGCGTTGGATGCAACCATCATCATGACTGCAGCGGTGTTGTTGTTGAAATACTTAATTCCGGCACGCGAGCCACTGCCTTTGCGCTTGGCTCTTGAGATCACCGCAGGAATTCTCGCCTACGGAGGGACCTTACTGCTGGGGTATCGGCAACGCGTCGCTGCATTCGTCAACACAGCGAAGAGCTTTCGCCACCGCTGATTGCCAACAACAGCGGTAGCAGGCCCAATGATGAATCTTTCATTTTTCGATCCCGCTAGGGGTTGGTCTCGAACGGGCCAGGTTCAGAATCATGGTCGGCGGAAACTTGGTTTATGTGACGCAGGGGCAGATGAGGGCAGAATAGCGCGAATGGCGGTGCTTTTTGTAAGAAGCAGGTCACATAATTGGAGCCGTTGGTATTTGGGGAGTGGGACACCGTGTAAGGCTTCGACAAGTCTGTGCAATGAGCCAGGTGGCCCCCCAGGTGGCCCCGTGCACCGAAGTCACGGGTCCTCAGACGGGATGCTTGACGTATTTGGCCAGGAGGTAGTCCATATCATCGCCGACGCCGTAGCCAAAGGCGTGACTGATTTGGCGCACACGGTCAAGTCGGGCGATCAGGCTGTCGCGGCCGCTAGCGGGTAGCGTGTTGGCCGACTTGAGGGCTTGGTCGAACATGCGCACCAGGGCGTCGAAAAATCCTTCCTCTTGATAACCGATATCCTGACAATATCCGGCCGCTTGCTCGCAGTAGAAAACCAGCAGTTCGGTGAGTCCCGCGGGGTCGCCCACAGCCTTTTTGTAATGGGAGATGGCCTGCTTCGCTTTGGAGACGGACGTGTCCTGGTTGCGAAACGGGTCAGGCCAGAGCCAGCGATCGATGGTTTTCTTGTAGGGCTCCAACACGTCCTCGCCCAGGCCAAAGCGAGCGTGTAGGAACGCCTGGTTGTCTTTGTGTGCGGCGTATAGATGGTGCAGCAAGTCCAAGAGCGCGGTCCGGTCAAAGGCGGCCAGCTTGGCTTTGACATCTGTCCAGGTGGGTTGCGATTTCGGCTCACGTTTCGTCATAGGATTCTTCGAGGGCTGGCCTCATGCGTAACTCTCAAGGAGCTGCCCTAAGTCAGAAGCAGTAGCCTTGCGCCAGCCAGTAGTGCCAGTCATTGATCGCCTCGACAGTGGATTCGTCCGCCTCGGTGGCAGTTAGTTGGGAGAGTGGCACCGCGACATTGCGGCCATGCCAGCGAATCAGCACCAGCATGTCGTGGGCACAGGAATCTTCCGGTGCCAGGCTGCGGACCTCGACCGTTTCCCCCTTGCGGAGCGGAGAGACTACTTCAGCGGCCATGCACCGAGCCGAGAAAGGAAACTGGATTTTGTTCTCTAGGTAGTAGTACCAGCCGAGCGCCTGTTCTTCTGGCCCATACGCATCGACGATAACTTCATTGTGGATTCGTTCTTCGCGGATGCGGTTCTTGCGCAGCTTGGGCACGTAGTGCTCGATTCGAAGGCTGGTTAAACTATCGATCCATCCTCTTGGGCGGGAGACTCCAATACTTCTTCCATTCGGGCAAGGTCGCCGGCTCAGGCGTCGGCCTCGGTGTACCTGCTCAAGACGGCTTCGATGCGGTCGCACAGTTGGTCTAACTGTTCTTGCAGAACCTTATTCTTGGCGTGGTTGGCTTCGGCCGCCACATCGCCCACAAGTTCATCGAGTTCGTCGAGAGTGAAGTGAAACACGGGGCGTTGCTCCGATTGCGGGAAGACTCGCAGCCGGTTGGTTATCGATTCATCGGCGAAGGTGTGGGCAACGATCAAGTCACGTTCGCGCTGGTTCAACTCCAGAGGAACAGTGGCATCTGCCGTGATCGGGATGCGCTGCCCTTGCGGTCTGATCGGCCTGATAAACGTCTTGCTCAGACGATTAGCGCTCGCCGACAGCTTCGGCGTTGAGGTGATCGAGCGCGGCGCCGCTTTGGGCCTGGAGCGAAACTTCTTGGCGAGTTCCTGGTTAACCTTCTCTACCGAAAACTCTTCAGCATCGAATGGTCCGCGCCACATCATCCTCTCTTCATGTTCCGCATGGTTTGGATCAAACATTGCTTCCAGGTAGTCGGCGTAACCCCCGATTCCTCCGACATCTTCTGGTGGGCACCGCCGTTCGCCGGCGAGGCACCGCGGATACGTCACGGCTGGTTCGGGCATAAGGGTTGCTTCCGGCAGCAGTTCATGCTCCCAATCGTCGCCGTAGTCGTACACATATGTGAAGGTGGTACCTACGCTCGGCACCACCGCGGCAAGGCGTAGCCGCTTTGCGTCGACCAATCCCAAATCATCAACACCGTCGGGATCGGGCGGTCCGTACCTCTTACTGCCAATTCGGAACATGTAGAGATGGTAGTTCTCCCAGCCCATGACCACTTGCAAGACGCGATGGAATTGGGCCAGGGTATAGTCCCCAGTGACCTGAACACGGCGCCAGATCGGCGGGGTGATGCCGAATAAAGCCACTTTGAACTGGTAGATCGCCCCGCTTTGGGCCGCTCCCACGATTCCTCTCCTTGGCACTACAGTCCGCACAACGGAGCATTCTTTCATTGATGCCATCGCTCAGCAAGCCTCGGCGATTCGCTGCTACTGGAAATCCCCGACAATGGGCCGGGTTCAAGGAGACCCAGTGAATGATAGAAAGCATTTTCCAACTGAAATGGGTGGTGTCACGTCACCAACAAGCGCCTCTTCTCAAAGAGCGGGAACAGTTCTTAGCGCACTGCCGGCAGCAAGGAACGAGCCACAAGGCACTTCACAACATGGCCCCAGAGCTGATTGCCGTCATCCGATTCCTGCGGATAGAAGAACTCCGCGACGTCAGCTTGGAAGAAATAAGGCTGGCTGCCGAAGCGTGGGCCGCGGAACAGCGCTCGAATCCCAGAACGCGGAGCTATGCGAAGTCGGCCAGTTACTTCATCTTCGTTGCGAACAGGTGGCTGCGCTTTCACGGAAAGTGAAGATGCCGTCTCCGCCACGCACACGCTTTGCGAATGAACTCGACGATTTCGTGGCGTACATGGCGAGCGAGCAAGGGCTCTCGCCGATCTCCATACGATCCCATCGATGGAAGACATCGAAGTTCCTGAATGGTTCGCGAATCGGCATCGGCTCTTGTCGTCGGCCACTTTGGATGATGTTGATGAGTTGCTTGCATTCAAAGCGAACAACGGCTGGAATCGCGAATCGGTTTCCACTGCGGCTCAGGCTCTGCGCTCATCCTTCCGTCACGCGGAGCGCCGCGGTTGGTGCAAGGCAGGAATAGCCGCAGGAATCCAATGATCTGCTGGCTTTCCTGTCCCAACTCTAACCGACTTATGTGACGTTCGGCGACGCCAAAGGACGTGCAAGATGCGGCCGGCAAAGTTGAATGCCATGCCAACATAAGCATGAAATGATTCAGTGGCGGAGTGGTAGAATTCGTTTGCTTCGCATCAAATCGACTCTCGTTCCAGTCCCCGAGCTGCCGCTTGCCGGGACTCATCGGAGGTGCTTATGGCCATCAGCTTCACCGTAAATGGTAAACCACAAAGTGTGGACGTCAGTCCGCAAATGCCGTTGCTCTGGGTTTTGCGAGATACTCTGGGCCTAACGGGCACCAAGTTTGGCTGCGGTATGGCCCTTTGCGGAGCATGCACTGTGCACATCAACGGAGAGGCCACCCGCTCGTGCGTCACTCAAGTCTCCAGTGTAGCGGGCAAGAAGATCACCACGATCGAGGGGCTTTCGACCGGGAACAACCATCCCGTTCAGCAAGCCTGGATCGAAGTCGACGTGCCACAGTGCGGCTACTGCCAATCCGGTCAGATTATGCAAGCGGCCGCTCTGTTGTCCAAGAAACCTAATCCCAGCGACGCCGACATCGACGAAGCCATGGCCGGCAACATCTGCCGCTGCGGAACCTATCAACGAATTCGGGAGGCAATCCATCGCGCCGCAGGCCAGCGCGCGGCTGCCCTCCCGTCCAGTGTTACCGCCAGCCTCGCGCCCGTCGGGCGTTGATTCGGAGGTGCAGAATGAAGCTCTCCATCGCCAAAGTGCATCGCCGCGACTTTCTAAAGTGTGGCGCCGCTGGGGCCACTGGATTAGTTGTAGGTTTTTGTCTGCCCCAAAGGGCATCAGCCGAGTTGGCCCCGGTAGCTGCCAGCGCATTTGCCCCCAATGCCTGGATCCGCATCGCACCGGATGACACCATAACGCTGGTCATCGACAAATCGGAAATGGGTCAAGGCGTCGTGACCTCCCTCTCCATGCTGCTCGCCGAAGAACTGGAGTGCGACTGGAAGAAGATTCGTACCGAGTTCGCCCCCGCTGACAAAGCCTATTTCAACCCGATTTTCGGCCTGCAGGGGACCGGCGGCAGCATGAGTATCCGCGCCTCCTGGAAACCCTTGTCGCAAGCTGGAGCCTCGGCGCGCGAGATGCTCATCGAAGCCGCTGCACAGAACTGGGGAGTGGATAAATCCACCTGCCGAGCTGAGAGCGGTGCTGTCATCAACACAAAAACCAACGCTCGCGCGAACTACGGCAGCCTGGCTGCAGCAGCGGCGAAGATTCCTCCTCCCAAAGACGTGCCGCTCAAGGATCCGCACAACTGCAAGCTGGTCGGCAAGCCCACCAAGCGTCTTGACACTCCCATCAAGACCAACGGCAGGGCACAGTTCGGAATCGACGTCCGTGTACCCGGATTGCTTCACGCAGTCGTCGCCCGCTGTACGGTATTCGGCGGCAAGGTGGCAACCTTCGATGCCGCCAAAGCCAAAACTCTTCCCGGCGTAAAGCAGGTCGTGCAAATCCCCAGTGGAATCGCGGTCGTCGCCGACAATACCTGGAACGCCATGGAAGGCCGCCGCGCGCTCGACATCAAATGGGACGAAGGCGCTAATGCAAACCTCAACAGCGCCGCGATCAGCAAACTATTCGCCGACCGCGCTGAACAACCCGGTGTAGAAGCTAGAAAAGAAGGCGATGTGGCGTCAGCCCTTTCGAGCGCGGCAAAGAAAGTCGAGGCAGTTTACGAAGTTCCATATCTCGCGCACGCCACCATGGAGCCCATGAATTGCACCGCTCACGTTCGTCCTGACGGCGTAGATGTGTGGGTGCCCACCCAGTTCCAAACCACCACCGAGATGAGCGCCGCCAAAATCTCGGGCCTCAAGCCCGAGCAGATCCATGTCCATACAACTTACCTCGGCACAGGTTTCGGCCGCCGCGCCGAACAGGATTTCGTCCTTGAAGCACTCGAAACTTCAAAGGCAGTGGGCGCGCCCGTTCAGGTCACCTGGTCACGCGAAGATGACATGCACCACGATTTCTATCGTCCCGCTTCGTACTGCCGTTTCACGGCGGGACTCGGGGAGGATGGAATGCCCGTCGCGTGGACGAACCGCATCGCTTGCCCGTCGATTTTTTCTCGCTTCTTCGGACCCGAATCTCTCAAGACCAAGGGCCTCGATAATTCAAGCGTTGAAGGCGCCGCCGACATTCCCTACTCAATTCCCAACATTCTCGTTGACTATCAGTTAACTGAACCCGGTGTTCCGGTGGGATTCTGGCGTTCGGTAGGAAGTTCGCAGAACGCTTTCTTCACGGAATCCTTCGTAGATGAACTCGCCGCTGCGGCGGGAAAGGATCCTTTCGAATTCCGCCGCCAGTTGCTGCAGAAGTCGCCCCGCCACCTTGGGGTGCTGGACCTGGTCGCGGCCAAAGCTGGTTGGGGAGCTCCGCCGCCCGCGGGCAGATTTCGCGGCATAGCGGTGGCGAAGGCTTTTGATACGTATGTCGGGCAAGTCGCTGAAATTTCCGTGGACCGCAAGGATGGCTCGCTGAGGGTGCATCGCGTGGTTTGCGCGGTCGACTGCGGACGCGTAGTCAATCCGGCGACGGTTGAAGCCCAGATGCAAGGCGGCATTGTGTATGGACTGACGGCTGCACTCAAAGACGAGATCACTATTGATCGCGGCCGCGTGCAGCAAAGTAACTTCAACAATTACGACATGCTTCGCATGAACGAGATGCCCCACATCGAAGTACATATCGTGCCCAGCACCGAGTCGCCCACCGGCTGCGGCGAGCCCGGAGTTCCCCCGGTTGCTCCTGCAGTAGGCAACGCGGTATTCGCTGCAACCGGAAAGCGAATTCGCCGGCTGCCGATTCGTGGGGAAGATCTGGCCTGAGAATCGCATCTACGATTCTGGAAATAGGTGTCGGCCAGGAGCACAAGGCGCTTATCCCTCGTTCTTTCTCAACCCTTTTGCTCGTGACCCTACTGTTTCCATTCTTGTCCGCTTCGGGACAGATTCAAATTTCCTCGGTTCAGGTTACGGTCACCGACCCATCCGGCGCGCTCGTCCGGGACGCGCGAGTGGTGCTCAGCAACTCGATCAACCATTCATCTGAAGTTGGAATTGCCGATGGAAGTGGCACATATGTATTCAACAACGTCCCCTTCGACCGATACACACTAACCATCGAAGCGCCAGGTTTTCGTCCGGCAACACCGGAACTGACGGTCCGTTCCAATCTACCGGTGGTGGTTAAGGTCGCGCTTACATTAGCCGGCTCGCAGGAAACCATCCGGGTACAGGCTAGGAGCGGCCTGGTGGAAGGCGAGTCCGCGAGCACCGAGACAGACCTTGCCGAGGTTCAAATCGAGCAACTCCCCGGAGTGGCGGAAGCCGTCAACTGCAGCAAATAGTCGCGACTACGCCGGGCATGGTAACCGAGAATGATGGCCTCCTTCATGTGCGCGGGGTGGACGATGGTGTGCTTTACGTTGTCGATGGAATTCCCATCATGGACCGCGTCAATGCGCTCACCGGCACTGCCCCTGATCTGAATGCGATTCGTTCGTTGAACGTCATGACCGGCGGGATTCCTGCTGAGTTTGGCGGCCGCTCTGGCGCCGTTGTTCAGATTGAAGGAAAAACCGGCCTGGAGTCTGCATGGATGGGAAGCGTCACTGCCGGTGCCGGAAGTTTCGGCGCGGCGGAGATTTCCTCAACCATCGGCGGAAGCATTACGAACAAACTCGGAATCTTCGCCGCCGAGACGTTTTCTCGCTCGCACCGGTTTTTGGATCCTCTCGATCCCGGGAACTTCAACAATCGGGGAGGAGCGGGAAAGCTAAATGGACGACTCGACTTCAAACCCAGCGCCCGAGACCTCCTTATTCTGCATGTCTCCGGACTGGGTGTCGATTTTCACGTACCGAACACCGCATTGCAGGAAACTGCAGGACAACGGCAACGCGAGGAGTTTCGCGCCAATGAAGAATCAATAAGCTGGAATCGGTTGGGTCCGGAGTAACGCAGTCAAGCTTGGCGTACTATCGGCAGTCCTATGCGGCAAAATTGTTTGGAAGTTCCTTTGATGTTCCGCTTTTCGTCTCGCAGGATCGCCACCATGTGCGACATGGCCTTACCGGTAATCTGACCCATTCCTATCATGGGCACATTTTCAAAGCTGGCACGTGGTATTCGCGCATCACACCGCATGAACTCTTCACGTTTGCCGTAACCAACCCCGCGATCGCC
>Ga0075423_10000036_pt1 | contig 68267 bp, 59 predicted proteins | sample SoiMethybrSBSTD2_FD_80114 | JGI IMG/M metagenome (GOLD analysis project Ga0075423, IMG submission 80114) | Bulk soil microbial communities from a Populus tree surrounding site in Tennessee, USA - Soil MetaG P. TD hybrid SBSTD2 | ecosystem: Environmental > Terrestrial > Soil > Tree plantation... | reverse complement strand
GACGACGCTGGCCGAGGGGATCCGGAAGACGGTCGAAGCGATGAAGACGAATACCGAATCCCGAATACCGAATGCCGGAAAGAAGAAGTAGCGTTCCGCCCTATCCGGTGTTCGCCATTCGGTATTCGGTGTTCGTCACGCGGGCCGCCAGAAGTCCAGGAGATACTCGAACGTCACGCCCATCGTGATGTAGTTCGAGGGCCAGCCGAAGATGCCGATGCGGTTCACGATGTTCGTGCGGTCCCAGATGATGATGTTGCGCAGCTCGTAGCCCGCGCGGCGGAGCGCGTCGACGATCGAAATGTGGATCGTGATGCGGCGGTTGTCCAGCCACATGTCGGGCACGTTGATGACGCAGTGGGCCTTCGGTTTCAGGAGGGGCAGCAGCCCGCGGAAGATCGACTCCATCTCGCCCGCGTAGGCGTCGAGATCGAGCGTGCCCAGGTCGCGGGGGTCCTGGCTGTACTGCTCCACCTTGCCGAGCTGGGCGTTCTTGCGATCGTGCGTCCGCCGGCTCTTGTTGGCGCGGGGGCGATTCAAGAGATTCGCGTATGGCGGCGAGGTGACGAGGAGCTTCACGCTCTCCGGTTCGAGCCGCGAGGGAATGGCGCGGGCGTCGGCCCGGACGACGCGTTGCCGGGTCCCGTTCGCGGGTTCCGCCGCGAGGCGCCTGCCGGCGAGGTCGACATACTTTTTCTGGAGGTCGAATCCCACCGCGTTGCGTCCCGCGTCGCGCGCCGCGACGAGCGAAGTCCCGCTCCCCACGAAGGGATCGAGCACGAGCTCGCCCTGGTGCGTGAAGAGGTCGATGAGCCGCCGCGCGAGGGCGATGGGGAACGTGGCGGGATGGAGCGTCTTGTCCCGGATGTCGCGCTTCTCGTAGTAGAACTGCCAGACGCCGAGCTGGCCCTTCATCCATTCCTTCGGCGAGATGCAGCTGAGGTGCTTGGGACTGCAGGAGCAGGTGGGGTCGGAGCCGAGGCCGGACGGGGAGCGCATTCCTGATTCCTGATCCTAGATTCTAGATTCCAGGGCCGTCTCCCGAGCAAAAAGAAAAGGGACCGGGTGTGGCCGGTCCCTTTTCCTGGACTATCGGTCGCGGTGTTACGGCTTCGGGGCGTCCTTGGCGGGGCACTCGTCGCACTTCTTGTCGCCCTCGCACTTCTTCTCGTCGTCGCAGGAGCCCGCCTCGCAGGCCTTCTTGCACTTGGCGCAGGCCGCGGAAACTTCCTTGCCCTTGCAGCAGCCGGACTTCACCTTCGCCTCGGACTTGCCCTCGGCGCAGCAGCCCTTCTTCTCGACGGCGGTCTCGGAGCCCTTGCCCTCGCAGCAGCTGTCCTTCTTCGCCTCGGAGGCGCAGCAATCCTTCTTCTGCCCGTCGGAGGAGCAGGAGCCTTCCTTCTGGGCCGAGCACTTCCCGTCCTTGCCGGTCATCATCCCGTCGGAACCGGAGGGGGAGGAGCTACATCCCGCGAACGCCAGCGCGGCCGCGAAGGCGGCCAGGATTCCGAGCGACTTCATCTTCAATCTCCTTGATTGGGTAAGGGGGGTCTCGCCACTCAGTATACAAGCGCAGGGCCAAACTGTTTATTCAGGAATTCGCGCGCGGGGGCCCTCGATCAAAGTTCCGGGCTTCTCGAATTTTCACCCGAACGAATCGGAACCGCGTACCGTCATACAAGCGGTACGATAGGGGGCCCAAGGGCGGACGCATGGAGATTCTTCGCATCGGCATCCCCGGCGTTCACCCCTCCACCCGCACGATCGAATCCACGGTCAAGACCTACGGCAACAAGGCGTACCAGCTGGCGTACCACATGACCGGGTCGTCCGCGGACGCCGAGGATGTCGTCCAGGAGGCGTTCCTGAGACTCTTCCGGAACTGGTCGAGCGTCGGCGGCAGCCGCCATCTCCCCGCGTGGATCTCGCGCGTGGTCACCAACGCCGCCCTGGACCTCCTGAGATCGCGCCAGTCGCGGAAGCGCCGTGAGGCGCCGATGGAGGCCGGCGCGCTCGAGGCGGTTGCCTCCGCCCGGCGATCCGACCGGCCCGACTCCCGCCTGGACCGCGCGGAGCTGCAGGAGCGCCTCTCGCTCGCGCTCGCCGAGCTCTCCCCCCAGCAGGCGGCCGCACTGGTCCTCTTCGATCACGAAGGCCTCAGGGCGCGTGAGATCGCGTCCATCCTGAACGTGGCCGAGGCCACCGTCCGCGGTTACGTCCACGAGGCCCGCCTGCGCGTCAAAGAGTGCCTGGAACCGTACCTCGCCGGGAGGCTGACATGAAGTCGGCGAAGCCGTTCTGCGACAAGATCCGCCGGACCTTGAATTCGTACTACGACGACGATCTCTCGCTGTTCATGCGCCGCGTCGTCCAGAAGCACCTCTCGTCCTGCGAAGGCTGCCGCCGCGAGTACGCGCTCCTCCAGATGACAGTCGAGACGATCCGCCGGCGGGGCGCGCCCGACGTCCCCCCGCGCCTCCTCAAGAAGATCATCCGCCAGTTCACGGATCCGGGACCGGGAGGCGATCCCTTCCCGCGCGAGCTCCGCGGAGGCGGATGGCTCGACGGGCTTCAGAGGACGTAGCGGACCCTTCGCGACCGGAGCCGACCCATGTTCAAGGCCACCCGGGCGAGCCTGCCCTACTACATCCGGTTCATCGAGCGGTACGCCCCGCTTGGCTACGCGATCCTGTACGCCGAGACCGGGGATTTCTACGAGTCCCAGACGCGCCTCGAGCGCGCGCTGGCCGAAGGCTATCCGACCTGGGCGGCCCGCGTGGCCAGCAAGCGGGATACCGAGGAATCGCTCCGGCGGATTCTCGCGCGCGTCTCGCCGCCGGGATTGGCTGGGGACCGCCAGCTCCTCCAGCCTCCTTCGGCGTTCGACAAGGCGGGCCGCATCCAGGAGCTCCGGCAGGCCGAGGGAGTTCTCCGCAGCTTCCCCGCGACCGAAATGATCGCGATCTTCCTCGAGATCGTGCAGGAGACGCCCCGCGACATCGTGGGCCGTCTCCTCGGCAAGCCTCCCGAGTACTTCGAGAAGCTCCACCAGGAGCTGGACCAGCGGATCGCGAAATGGCGGCCCGAGGATCCCGCGGCCCGGGAGTTGTTCGCGCGCCTTCTCCGCCAGTTCCGGCTCGCCCCCGCGTTCCTCGCCACGGTCGAGTCGAGGATGGATTACTCGTGGAAGGGCAATTTCAACCTGATGGCGATGGGCCGGAACGCCCTCATCGCGGTGGGGGTGGTCCTCCTGATTTTCGCCGGGACGACCCCGCGCGGCTGGGGGGATCGGAACGATGGGTGGGAGTGGTTCGGCATCCTGGCCGCGGGCTCGGGCACGCACCTGCTCTGGCTCGACTTGATGCTCTGGGCCTCCCTCATGTCCCTGAAGCGCGGCCTCCAGCGGCATGAAGGCGAAGCGATGGCCCTCTCGGGCGAATACGAGCATCCGTTCATCAGCCTGGCGGCCGTCCAGTCGTTCGCGGTCCTCATGGTGACGGCGAGCGTCATGTTCTATATCAGGCCCCAAGCCTTCCGGAGCGATTGGCTCGCGATCGGCTACATCGCGGGCCACGCGGCCTTCGTCCCGTTGGCCGCCTCCTCGATCATCCGGGTGTTCTTCCGGGTCCTCATGGGCCGCGACGACCGGAGGACTTCGTGAGGCCGGCCGCCGTTCTCCTGGCGTGCGCGGGACTCCTCGCGGCGTTCTCCCCTCCGGCCGGACCCCAGGAGGGGGGCCTCCGCGTGGAGGATTTCGGCATCGGTTTCCGACCCCTCACCGAGCTGGTCAACTTTCCGTGGAGAGGTCCGGGGCCGACGCCGCCGAAATTCGTGGGCAAGTTCGACGTCTGGCTCCCGTTCCAGGCCGTCCTCGTCAACGACGGCCAGGCGCGCGAGGGGACGATCACGCTCCGACAGACCTACGGCGGATCGGGAGAGGCGGTTCTGTACACCCGGAGGATTTCGCTCCCGAGGGACGGACGCAAGCGCGTGACGTTTCCCGTGCGCGCCACCTACGAACCGATGGCGCTCTCCTTCGCGGACGACCGCGCCGGCGAGGTGCGCGTCAACGGCGAGTGGGCGGCGGGCGTGCCCGCGCCCCGGATCGTGCCGCCGCGCGCCGACACCGTGCTGATCGCCGCCGACACGCCGGGCAACTACGGCCATCTCCTCTTCAAGAATCCGACGCGCGAGGAGGGGCCCGACAAGATTCTCATCACCATCGGCCCGGACCAGCTTCCCCAGACGGCGGCCGAGTACGAACTCGCCGACCTGCTGATCCTCGACGACGTCGCGGCCGACGCGCTCTCGCCCGCGCAGGCCTCGGCGATTCACCAATGGGTCTGCCGGGGCGGCGCGCTCGTCGTCACGCTCCTGCGCAACGCCCATCGCCTGAAGGAGACCCACCTCGACCCGCTCCTGCCGGGAACGCCGGGCGAAGTCCGCAACGTGACCTCCCTGAAAGCGGCCGAAGACTTGACGGGATTTCCCTGCAAGCTCGACGGAGAGGTCGCGATCCAGTCGTTCGTCGCGCGGGAGGGAGCGGAGGGGGATGGGACGCTGCTGCATCGGCGGTACGACCGGGGCCGGGTGGTGGTATGCGGATTCCCGCTCTCGATGAGGGGATTCGAGACGTGGCCGCAGGCCCCGCAATTCCTCGATTCGCTTCTCAAGCTGCGACGCGACGCCCGGATCCCGATGCCCGGCGGCATGGCGGCCCGGAACCTGCGCGAGCCGATCGCGCCCGCGCTGAAAGGCTCGATCCTCAAGTCGGTCCCGCCCTTCAAGGCGGTCGCCATCCTGATGATGGTCTATCTCGTCGCCGTCGTCGCCTTGCCGTACGCGGCGCTCCGTCCCTTCCGGCGCCTCGAGCTCGCGTGGGTGGGCGTGGTGACGCTCGCCTTGGTGGGATCGGCCATCGTGTACTCGGTGGGGATGCGCTACCTTCGGACGCAATCGGTCGCCTGCCGCGTCACGCTCGTGGAAGGGGGCAACGCGGCCGGACCGCACGTGCGCCACAATTTCTGGTGCCTCTTCTCCGCGGGCGGCGGCGCCATCTCGCTCTCCTTCGAGGATCCGCCCGTCGTGCCCTTTCCCTTCGGCCGTCACCTGACGCTTCGAGGGGCCGGTTCCCCGACGGAGCCGCTCCACGCGGCGTACGACCCCGACATCCAGGTGCGCGCCTTCCCGACGTACGCGCAGGATTCCGTGCTCCTGGAAACCACCGACTCCGTCGTGTTGCCGGGGACCGTCCGATTCGAAATCGAGGCGGCGCCCTACGACATGTTCCGGGGAAAAATCGTGGCGGATGAGTCGCTCCGGCTCCGGGACTGCTGGATCATTCACGGGACGCGCATCATCCGGGTCGCCCCGGGAGCCTTCGAAGTTCCGAGATACAGCCCGAACACGCCGGCTCCCTCGGGGTCGCTGCTCGAGGCGAAGGCCTTCGAGGGAGTGACGCGCGCCCTCGAACGCGAGGTCCCGGGAGACAAGGAGCCGGTCCTCCTGTACCGGTACGACGGCAATCCGTCGCTCCGGAATTCCGACATCAAGGAGGAGGCCGTCCACTACGGGATCGTCGAGCCCGCGCGGTGGTCGGCGGCCGTCCCGCCGACGATCGAATGGGTCGCCTTCCTCCGGAGCCCCTCGTCGGACGACTACAAGGAGCGCCAGACGTTCGAATTCACGCTCCAGGCCCGGGGCATTCCACCCGGGTTCAGGACCGGCCCCCTGCGGTTCAGGGACAACTGGTCGGCCTTCGGCGACATCGAGCTGTACGACCGCGTGGCCGAAACCTGGGTGCGCCTGTCCTACAACTACGTGTCCAATACGCGTCCCTACGTGACCTTGAGTCCCTTCGGGGTCGCGACCGTCCACGGACGGATCCGGACGACGTCGTACAACCAGACGATGCGGCTCCGCAGCCCGCGCGGCATCTCCGTGGACCTCCGCGCGGACTCGGCGCTCGGGAAGGCGGAAGGACCATGATCGTCATCGACCGCTTCGCGAAGTCCTACGACGGATTCGTCGCGGTGAAGGAGCTCTCGCTGGAAATCGACAAGGGGGAGATCTTCGGCTTCATCGGCCCCAACGGCGCGGGAAAGACCACCACGTTCCGGTTCCTCGCCACGCTCCTGGAGGCGACGTCGGGCCGGGCGACGATCAACGGATTCGACGTCGCGCGCGAGGTGAACGAAGTGCGCCGCCAGTTCGGGTACATGCCCGACTCGTTCGGCGTCTACAACGGCATGCGCGTCTGGGAGTTCCTCGATTTCTTCGCCGTGGCGTACGGCGTCGCCCGCGCCCAGCGCACCCGGCTCATCCACGACTGCCTGGCGCTGGTCGACCTCCATCACAAGCGCAACGACCTCGTCAACGCGCTCTCGCGCGGCATGAAGCAGCGGCTCTGCCTCGCGAAGACGCTCGTCCACGATCCGCCGGTCCTCATCCTCGACGAGCCCGCCTCCGGGCTCGACCCCCGCGCCCGGGTGGAAATGAAGGAGCTGCTCAAGGAGCTCCGGCAGATGGGGAAGACGATCTTCATCTCGTCCCACATCCTTTCCGAGCTCGCCGACACGTGCACGAGCGTCGCCATCCTCGAGCGCGGGGAGCTGCTCGCGGCGGGCTCCATCGACAGCATCCTGCAGGCGCTGAGGGAGCATCGTGACGTCGAGGTGGTCGTCCTCCATGACCAGCCGGGGGCCGAGCTCTTCCTCTCGCACCACCCGAAGGTGGCCTCGGTGACGCGCGAGAACGGGATGCTCCGCTTCGAATTCTCCGGGACCGACGAAGACCTGGCGTCGGTTTCCGATGAGCTCTTCGCGCGCAAGCACCGGCCGCTGTGGATCCGCGAGAACCGCCCGGACCTCGAGACGATCTTCATGCGGGTGACGAAGGGTCGCGTGCAGTGAACACGGCCCAGGGCGCGCTCGAAGGCGACGTCTCCTCGACCGCCTCCTCCGCGGGGGAATCGTCGGGGCGGCGTCGCAATCCGATCTTCGACCGCGAGCTCCTCACGCTCCTCCGGTCGCGGAAGGCGTTCGCCCTCCTGGCGCTGTACGTCGCGGTTTCCGTGCTGATCGTCCTCGCCTCGTGGCCGCGCGATCAGATGAGCGTCCTGCTCCAGGGCGCCATTTCGCGCGAGCTCTTCGGTCTCTTCGCCCTCGCCCAGACGCTCCTGCTGGCGCTCCTCGTGCCGGCGACGCTGGGAGGCGCGATCACGCGGGAAAAAGAGGGGGAGACGCTCGACCTCCTCCTCACGACCCCGATCTCGATGGACCGGATCCTCATCGGGAAACTCTTCTCGGGGATCGCCTACCTCGGGATCCTCATGGCGACCTCCATTCCGGCCGTCCTGCTCTGCTTCCTGATCGGCGGCCTGACGTGGGGGGACGTCGCGGGCCTCTACGTCTTCCTGTCCCTGCAGGCGCTGCTCTACGGCGTGATCAGCCTGACCTGCTCGACGTTTTTCCACCGGACCCACACGGCCATCATCAACAGCTACCTCGGCGTCGGGGCCTTCGGCGTCCTCCTCTGGTCGCTGTACGGCGACGGCCTGAACTTCCTCTTCTCGGACACGATGACCGGCATCGGCATCCTGGTCCTCGGCGCCGCGGCCTGCCTCTACTTCGTCAGCCGGTGGCGGATGGGGCAACCCTTCAGCCCGGTGCGGAAGGCGATGGAGGAGGAGGACCAGTCGCAGCAGATCGGGCTCGTCATCAACCGGAGCCAGTTCCCCGACAACCTGATCGCGCCCGCCCGGCGGACGCGGCCGCTCGAGGACGGTGTGAATCCCGTCTTGGACAAGGAGCTGCAGGCGGAAATCTACGGCTCGGGGTCGCTCTTCGTCCGCCTCGTGATCCAGTTCGGGATGGTCGCGGCGCTCGGCGCGTTCCTGTGGATGATGGCAGGGGCGATCCGCGTCGACCGGACCAACCTCCACCCGGAGTACGTCTACTTCTGCTTCATGATCGCGTACGTCATGATCGTCGGCCCCTCGCTGGCGACGACGACCTTCAGCCAGGAGCGCGAGTTCCACACGATGGAATCGCTCCTGCTGACGCTCATCCCGCGCGGCGACATCGTGCTCGGCAAGTTCATCGCGATCCTGCGCGTCGTCGGCGCGCTGGCGCTCCTGAACACGTTCCTCTTCCTCCTGGCCATCCTCCTTTCGAGCTACAACTTCATGCAGATCCCGGCCCTCGTCCTCTCGGTGGGCAGCGCCGCCATGTTTTCCGTCGCCCTCGGGATGCTGATGTCCCTCTACTGCCGCACGACGACCGTGTCGACGATCTCGACGTACTTCGTCCTCTTCGCGCTCTTCGTGGGACCGGTGCTGGCGCGCACGTTCCTGCTGCGCTTCTTCCCGTCGGTCTCCTCGGCCGCGATCGACTGGCTCGGGTACGCCTCGCCTTTCCTGGCCTGCGCGAAGGAGTCCTCGAACGCGGGGCAGTTCGCGGTGCTCGTGCCCCACGCGGCCTTCCTGATCATCCTGTCGCTTCTCCTCGTGGTCTGGATGGCGCGGTCCCTGGAAGGCGTGGCGAAGCGCCAAGCGGAGAGAACGTGAGGGCGGCCGCCCTCGAGTGGGATTCGGACCCACGGTCCGTGCGGAAGGTCCGTCTTGCACGTGGAGGTGGATGGGTGTGGATCTGATCCTGAAAAAAGTGGGCCGGGCGCGGGCGAGACTCATGCTCTCCCGGTTCCGCCAGCTCTTCGTCTACTACTTGGCCGGCGCGTGGGCCGTCGCGGCGATGGTCGCCTCGGCGGCGCGTCCCGGGTTCCTGCCCTTCCTCGTGGGGTTCTTCGCCGCGGGAGTTGCGGGGAGTATTGCGGCGGCGATTCACGCCCTGGTCACGCGTCCCTCGACGCGGACCGCCGCATTCGCCCTCGATCGCGCCTCGGGTCTCCGGGAGCGTTTATCCACCGCGCTCCTCGTGCGGTCGAGCGGCTCGCCGGTCGACCGCGCCATCGTCGAGGACGCCGTGCGTTCCGCGCCGGCCGCCGATCCCGCGCTCATCCCGCTCAGCCCCGTGCGGCGCGGCTGGTGGCCCGTCGTTCCGCCGCTGGTATTCGTCGCCACCCTGGCGCTTCCGGGCGTCGCGCGCGACGCGACGGTCAATCCCGCCCTCGCGGCCGGGGGCTCGATTTCCGTGCCCGCGCCGATCCGCAAGGAAGCTTCCTCCGGCCTCTGGCGCCGGGCGTTCCACTTGGAGCGCCGGGCGGGGGAGCGCGACCTGCCCGAGCTTCGAGACCTCGCGGAATCGATGCGCCAGATCTCCGAGGAGATCCGGCGATCCGAGATGAGCCAGGCCGAGGCGCTCTCCAAGATCTCCCGGCTGGAAGAGAAGGCCAGGGATCGGCGGAAGGAGCTCACGGAGCGGGCCGGCGTACGCGATCCGCAGATGCGCAACATGGAGGGCGGCTCCGCCTCGGGCGCCGGCGACGAAAAGGCGAAGCGCGCGGAGGAGATGGATCGCAAGGTGGGGGAGTTGAAGCAGAAAATCGAAGACGTGAAGAAACAGCTCGCCAAGGGGGGCCCCGAGGGCGCGACCCGGGATCTCCAGAAGGCGCTGGGCGAGCTTGCGAAGGAGCTCGAGGGCCTCGGCTCCAAGGAGATGGAGGACCTCGGCGGCCGGCTCGAGAAATTCGCGGAGGGGAAGGAGGGCGCCGACCCCGAAGCGCTCTCGAAACTGCTCGAGACGATGGACCGGGAACTGAAGACCTTCGACGGGCTGATCGAAGGGCTCGGCATGCTCGACGGCGAGCTCGACGCCCTCCGCGCGTTGAAGGGGGAATTCGCCGACAAGCTCCTCAAGTGCCCCACCTGAGGCGGCGAAGGCGCCGGCTGAGAGGGTGGCGCCGGATGTCAGGCCTTCCGGTCGGGAGGCCAGGGAAATGGGGCGGGGCCCGGGTCGGGCTTTGGCCGCGGGTGGGGGGCGGGTCCCAAGGGCGAATTCAACCCGGACGATCCGACGAACCCGTCGAAGGCGCGGTCGCCGCTGAGCCCGGGCCGGATCATCAGCTCGATCCAGTTCCGGACGCTCCCGTCGAAGGGCGACGTCCTTTCGGCGTACGCGGAGACGTACCGGGAGTCGCGGACCGAGGCGGCGGAGGCGCTGCAGCAGCAGGAGGTGCCGCCCGCGTACCGGGTCCACGTCAGGGATTATTTTGAAGCTATCCGTCCCGACTCAAAGAAATGACAGGCACCCCCTTGATGCCTGATGCCTGCCGCCGGATGCCGGATGCTGGATGCATTTGAAGGGAATGAGGAATGTCGTTTGAAGAACAGGCAGGTAGATTCAGAAAAACATTTCTTTCGTTGGCCGACGAGATCGCCAAGGTCATCGTCGGACAGCGGGAGACGGTCGAAGGCGTCCTCACCTGCCTTTTCGCGGGCGGGAACTGCCTGATCGAGGGCGTGCCCGGGCTGGGCAAGACTCTGCTCGTGAAGACGCTCTCGCAGGCGATCGACCTGAAATTCTCCCGCATCCAGTTCACCCCCGACCTCATGCCCGCCGACATCATCGGGACGGAGATCATCCACATCGACGAGGGCGGAGCGAAGTCGCTCAAATTCCGCCCCGGCCCGGTCTTCGCGCAGGTGATCCTCGCGGACGAGATCAACCGCGCGACGCCCAAGACGCAGTCGGCGCTGCTCGAGGCGATGCAGGAGCACCGCGTCACGGTCGGCGGCGTCACCCATCCGCTCGAGGAGCCGTTCCTCGTCATCGCCACCGAGAATCCGCTCGAGATGGAGGGGACGTACCTCCTGCCCGAGGCCCAGCTCGACCGCTTCTTCATGAAGCTCGACGTCCCCTTCAGCTCGCGGGAGGACCTCAACGCGATCCTCGACCGCACGACGGGCGCGGAGGAGGCGTCGGCCCAGCGCATCCTCGACGGCGCGGGGATCCTGGCGTCGCGCAAGGTCGCGCGGCAGGTCGTCGCCGCCCCGGAGGTGAAGGACTACTGCTCGCGGATCGTCCTGGCGACCCATCCCGAGGTGGCGGGCGCGCCCGAGGCGGCCCGGAAATTCCTGAAGTGGGGCGCGTCGCCGCGCGGCGCCCAGGCCCTGCTCCTCGCGGGCAAGGTCCACGCGCTCCTCGCGGAGCGGTTCAACGTCTCGTTCCACGACATCCAGCGCATCGCCCTCCCGTGCCTCCGCCACCGCATCGCCCCCAACTTCGAGGCGCAGGCCGACGGGCTCAAGGAGGACGAGATCCTCCGGCGCATCCTCGAGTCGGTGCCGACGGCGGAAAGAGCCATGGTGGGGTGAACCGGAATCGTGGTTGGCGGCAACCCAAAATCCAGGATCGAGAATCCAGAATCGCGATATGAGACAGCAGTTGTTGTCGCCCGAATTCCTGCGCAAGCTGGAACAACTCGAGATCGTCGCCCGCCGGCCTTTCGCGGGACGGATCCGGGGCGAGCACCGGTCCGTGCGCCGCGGCCACAGCCTCGAGTTCGCGGACTACCGCAACTACATCCAGGGCGATGACCTTCGATTCGTCGACTGGAAGATCTACGCCCGCCTCGACCGGCTCTTCCTGAAGCTCTTCATGGAGGAGGAGGACCTCTTCGTCTACATCCTCCTCGACGCGAGCCACTCGATGGGGATGGGCGAGCCGCTCAAGCTCCCCTTCGCGCGGAAAGTCACGGCGGCCCTCGCGTACCTCGCGCTCGCCGGCACCCACCGCGTCTCGATCCAGCCCTTCGACGCCGGGCTCCGGCCCTACCTGCCGGCCGTACGTGGTCGCGGGGCGTTCGCCGAGGTCTCCACATTCCTCGAGGGCGTCGGGGCGTCGGGCGCCACCGACACCCGCTCGGCGTTTGCCGATTTCCGCCGGCGGCTCCGGGGCAGCGGCCTCGTCTTCGTCATCAGCGATCTCTTCGACCGGAAGGGGATCCTCGACGGTTTGAAGCAATTCCTCGCGGGCCGGTTCGACGTGACGGTGCTCCACTTGCTCTCCGCCGACGAGGAAGTGCCCGCGTTCGAGGGCGACTGGCGCCTCGTCGACGTCGAGGACGGGGGAGAAGTCGCGCTCTCGATGACCGCCCAGCTTCTCGAGGGGTACACGAGAACGGTCCGGGCCTTCCGCGGCGAGCAGCAGGGCCTCTGCGGCCGACTGGGATTCCGTTACCTGCCGATCCGTTCCGACCTCTCGCTCGAGGGGATGTTCCTCCACCGGTTCCGCGAGCAGGGGGTGCTCCGGTGAGCTTCCTGTGGCCCGCCGGGCTCGGCTTCCTCGCGCTCATCCCGGGGATCCTCCTGCTCTACTTCCTCCGGCTGAAGCGCGACGTGCGCGTCGTCTCCTCGACGTTCCTCTGGAGGAAGGCCGTGGACGCGTACCGCGTCAACCGCCCCTTCCAGAAATTCCAGAATCACCTCCTCCTCTGGCTCCAGCTGATCGCCGTCCTCCTGCTCTCCGTCGCGGCCTCGAGGCCGTACGCCGAGCGGCGCCAGCGGACGACCGGCATCCACATCGTCCTCCTCGACCACTCGGCGAGCATGTCGGTCCGCGAGGAGGGTGGCTACACGCGGCTCGTCCTCGCGCGGGCCTTCCTCCGCGACATGGTCGGCGGCCTGAAGTCGGGCGAGCGCATGATGGTGATCGGGTTCTCCGACCGCCCGTTCGTGGCGGCGCCGCTGACGTCCGATCGCGCCGCGCTGATCCGCGGGGTCAATTCCGTGGAGCCGACCTCGCGCCCCACGCGCATCGAGGAGGCCTGGCACACCGCGCTCTCCGTCGCGCGCCAGTTCGACCTCTCCGACATCTATCTGCTGAGCGACGGCGGATTCCGCGTCCTGCCCCAGCTCACGCAGGCGCACGCCAACGTGCACTACATTCCCTTCGGAAAATCGCGGGACAACGTCGGGATCGTCCACGTCGAGACGCGGGAATCGGACGAGGCGGAGCGCCGGATCGAGATCTTCGCGCGCACGGTCAACCGCCGCGACCAGCCCGTCCGGACAACGGTTGAGCTGCGCTTCGGCGACCGGCTCGTCGACGCCCAGGCGATCGAGATCCCGGCCGGCGGCGAGCGGGGCGTCGTCTTCGAGCGCCCGTCGCAGGAGGAGGGGATGGCGGAGATCCGCCTCGGCGACGGCGGCGCCTTCGCGGCCGACGACCGGGCGTGGATCCCGCTCGGAGGCAGCGACATCGTCCGCGTCGTCCTCGTGGGCGAGGAGAATGTTTTCCTCAAGCAGGCGCTCGCGATGATCCCGCGCCTCGAGCTGACCGTGGTGGCGCCCGCCGATTTCGCGAAGGTCCGGAGCAAGCTGGGCGAGTCCGACCTGGTCGTCTTCGATGGCCCCGACCCGGGTCCGCTGGAGCGGGGTACCTTCCTCTTCCTCGGCGGCGTCCCGCCCGTGCCGGGCTTCGGCGCGGGGAAGGATCTCGAGAATCCGACGCTGCTCAAGTGGGACGCCGAGCATCCGCTGACGCGCTACATCAATTTCTCGACGCTCCACGTCGGGAAGGCGATCCAGGTCACGGTCCCGTCGTGGGGCCGGACCCTGCTCTCGAGCGATCACGGCCCAATCATCTCGGTGGGCGAGCGCGCCGGATTGCGCGTCGCCTGCGTCGCCTTCCGGATCCTCGACTCCGACTGGCCGATGCGCGTCTCGTTCCCGATCTTCTTCGCGAACGCGATCCGCTGGGCGCGCGAGGAGGATCCGGGGTCCGGGGAACGGGTCGTTCGACCCGGCCAGCCCCTCGTTGTCCGGGCGCCGCGTGAACCGCAGTCGGGAACGATCCTGGACCCCGCCGGGCATTCGAGTCCGATCGCCGCCGCCGGCTCCGATCACGCGATCGTGGGCGACACCGAGAAGATCGGGGTCTACCGCGTGAAGTGGGAGAAGCGGACCTCCGAGGTGCTGTACGCCGTGTCGCTGACCGATCCGGGCGAGTCGGACATCCGGGTGCCCGACCGCATCGAGATGGGGGGCACCGCGCTCGAAGCGCGCGAGGGCTCGGCCTTCGTGCGGACGGAGTTCACTCCCTGGCTGGCGTTCCTCGGGCTCGCGGTCCTCATCGCCGAGTGGCTGGTCTACCAGTTTCACCGGGGCCGCGCATGATCACTTTCGGCAACCCGGGGTTTCTCTGGCTGTTGCTGCTCGTCCCGGCGGTGATCCTCCTCCGGAGCCGCGGCCGCAAGGCGGGAGGAATTCGCGGCGCCGTCATCCTGACCTCGAGAATCCTGCTCGTGCTCCTCCTCGTGGCGGCGGTCGCCCAGCCGTCGATCCGCCGGCGGACGGACTACGTGACGACGTACTTCATCCTCGACCGCTCGGGGAGCGTGCCCGAATCGCAGCAGCGGCGCAGTCTCGAAGTCGTGCGCGAGGCCGTCGCCGCCAAGAAGCGCAAGGAGGACCGCGCGGGCCTCATCGTCTTCGGCGAGCGCCCGATGGTGGAGGAGGTCCCCTCCGCTTCCCTGAGAGTCGGCGAGGTCTTCTCGGTCGTTGACACCTCCAGCACGGACATCGGCGCCGCCGTACGACTGGCGCTCTCGACGTTTCCCGAGGACGCGCAGAAGCGGATCGTCCTCCTCACCGACGGGAACGAGACGCGCGGGTCGGTCAAGGAGGCGGCGCGCCACGCGGCGGCCGCGGGCGTGCCGGTCGACGTCGTGCCGCTGACGTACCGCCACGAGAACGAGGTCGTCCTCGACGAGCTCACGCTTCCGAGGAAAGTCGAGCGCGACGAGCCCTTCCAGGTGCGCGTCAACGTCGCCTCCCTCGGGCCCTCGACGGCGAACCTGAACCTCTTCTGCGACGGCAAGGTGATCGGGACGAAAGAAGTCCCGCTCACGCGCGGCGACAACGTCTTCGTCTTCTCCCATTCCCTCCGCGACGCCGGGTTCCATCTCTTCGAGGCGCAAGTCGACGCGGCGGGCGACGCGATCCCGCAGAACAACCGGGCCCAGGCGTACACGATCATCGAGCAGGACGCGCTCGTCCTCCTCGCGGGCGGGAACCAGGAGGATGTCCGCTACCTGGCCGGCGTTCTGACCGAGGAGGGAATCTCCCACCGGGTCCGGCTCGCGGGGGCGCTGCCGAAGGATCTCGGCGAGTGGCAGAGCTACGACGTCGTCCTCTTCGCGAACCTCGCCGCGGAGCACCTGTCACGCGACCAGATGGAGATGGTCGAATCGCTCGTCAAGGACCTCGGTGCGGGCTTCATCATGGTGGGGGGCGAGCACAGCTTCGGCTCCGGCGGCTACCTCAACACGCCGATCGCGAAGATCCTGCCGGTCGACCTCGACGTGCGCCAGAACCAGGTCCTTCCGAACGGCGGGATCGTCTTCCTCATGAGCCACATCCCCTGCATCGGCGACCGCTGGTCGAAAGACATCGCCGTCAACGCGCTGAACGTGCTGACGGCGTGGGACGAGTTCGGCCTGAAAGGGGGCGGCGCGGAGAACTGGCTCATCCCGCTCGCCCCGGCGGAGAACAAGGACGCGATCCGCGAGGCCATCAACGGCGCCGGGTTCGGCATGATCCAGGACTCGGGCCCGTACATCGACCAGGCGATCGAAGCCTTCCGCGCGAGCCGGAGTTCGTACCGCCACATCGTGCTCGTCACGAACGGATCGAGCCAGGCCCCGGGGGCCCCGACGATGGCGCGCCTCGCGGCGGCGCGGATCACGATGTCGGTCGTGGTGATCGAGCCCTACGGCCGCAACCAGAATCTCGATGCGCTGAGGGCGGCGGCGGTCGCCGCGGGCGGGACGTACTACCTCGTCCAGCCGAGCGAGTACGACCGCGTCCCGCAGATCTGGATGCGCGAATCGGCGCGCGTGAAGAAGGGGCTCTTCTACGAGCAGAAATTCGTGCCGCGCGTCGTCGGCGCCAGCGAGCTGCTCGAGGGGATTCCTCCCTCGGAGATTCCGGCGCTCGGCGGCTACAACGTCTCGAGCCGAAAGGATCCGACGGAGGTGCCGCTCGTCTCGACGCAGAACGATTCGGTGCTCGCGCATTGGAACTGCGGGCTCGGCCGCGCGGTCGCCTTCACCTCGGACGCGACGGGGCGGTGGGGGGCGGATTGGGTCCACTGGAGCCGGTTCCGCCCGTTCTGGGCGCAGACGATCCGGTGGTGCCAGCGGAGGACGCCGCCGAGCCCGTACACGCTGACGCTCCAGAAGGGGGCGGAGCCCGGGACGGCGGAGGCGATCATCGACGCCGTCGACGCGAAGGGCCGGTTCGTCAATTTCCTCGAGCCGAGAGGGACGCTCGTGCGGCCCGATCTCTCCTCGGGCGGAATGGACTTCCAGCAGGTGGGGCCGGGTCGGTACCGGTCGTCGTTCCCGACGGACAAGTCGGGCGGATACATCGTCAACGTGCGATACACGGAGGCGGGCGCCACTTATTTGATGCGCGGCGGGTTCGTGCCGCCGTTCCATCCCGAGTACCGCAGTTTCCAGGACAACGCGCCGCTGCTGATCGCGGTCTCGGAGGAGACGGGGGGCCGGGTGATAGGACCCGGGATGGACTGGTTCGCGCGGACGGGCCAGGAGGCGTACGCCGCGAAGCCGGTCTGGCCGCCGCTCCTGATCCTCGCGCTCTGCCTCCTGCCGCTCGACATCTTCGTGCGGCGGGTGATCGTCGGCTTGAGCGACGTGGTGCGCCTGGTGCGGAAGTTCCTGCCGTCGCGGCGGCGCGTGGAGCGCGATCCGGTGCGGGAGGCCCTGGAGGCGGCGAGGGCGGAGATCGGCGCGCGCGAGCGGCCGGGGTGGAGCGCTCCGGCGGGCGGGGTCGAAGTGGGATCGCTCGCGGAGTCCAACCTTCCAGTGCCGGGGGCGGGGCGGGCCGAGGAGGCCGAGCCGGAATCGACGGCGGGTCGCTTGTTCGAGGCGAAGCGGCGCGCCCAGCGGAAATTCGATCGATGAACACCAAGGCGTGGGCGATGGGAGCGACGGTGGTCGCGGTTGTCGCGACGACGGTCCTGGCCTGGCCGGGCGTTGAGCGCGGCGAACGTCCGGCGGACGTGTCGGGCCTCTGGCATATGAAGGAGACGCAGGCCGACTTCGAGGGCTGCCTGCGCTGGACGTGGCTCGAAGTAAGGCAGGAGGGGGACCGGGTCGAGATCCGCTCGTGGGAGGACCTCGACACGTGGTCGTGCGAGGGGAAGGGCCGGGTCGAGGGGAAGAAGCTGTACTTCCAGTGGTGGGGGGCGGACAAGCGGTGGCGCGGGACGGCGTCGTTGGAGCTGAAGGACGCGGAACTCCTGGGGACGTTCCAGCGGCTCGACGTCCACGCGGGGGAGCAGTACTGCCGGGGCTCGCGGGGGAGCGCCGTGGCGTCGGGTCCGGAGACGGTCCGCCGGTAAACGCGGGTTCCCGCCTCGGCTTTGACATTTCGTGGGCGCGCTTTTAGAATCACCGCCCTCACGCACGCCGACATGGGCCTGTAGCTCAGCTGGGAGAGCGCTGCACTCGCATTGCAGAGGTCGTGGGTTCGAATCCCATCAGGTCCATTCTTCGCCCCAATACTGTCTTGGAGTTTCTGTCGGGGCTGCGAATGGCAAGCCACTTCGACTCGCCCGCCTCCGCTAGCGCCTCGCCAGGTGTTCGGCGAGCCGCTCCAGGGTCTGCTTCCCTCCCTCGATCGCGTTGTACTCGCGGACGACCTGGTCGCGCGCTTCGCTCGTGGGGAACACCATCCGGCCCGTGAGGCGGGTCTTGCGGCCCAGCGCCTCGAAGGTCCAGGTCGCCGTGAAGTTCGCGCCGGGCTTGCCCTTGGCGCCGCCCCCGTGCTTGTAGACGAGGCGCTCGGGGCGGACGACCTCGACGAAGACGCTCTTGTTGGGATAGTCGGTCCCGTCGGGGCCGTGCATCGTCAGCTGCCAGGCGCCCCCCGGCCTCACGTCCATCTTCGCGATCGTCGTCGTGAAGCCGCGCGGGTCCCACCAGAGGACCACCCGCTTCGGATCCGTCATGGCCTCCCACACGATCTCGCGGGGCGAGTCATAGACGCGGGAGATCACGATCTCGCGGTCGGCGGCATCACCTTGCTTTGGGGCCACGGCGCTTCTCCTTCCTTTTCAGGTCTTCCAGGTACCGGCCGAGCCGGTCCAGGCGGTCCTCCCAGAGTCGGCGGTACCGCCCGATCCAGCCGGCCGCCTCCCTCAGCGGCGAGCCCTCGACGGAACAGAGCTGAAGCCGGCCGCGACGGAGCTTCCGGACGAGGCGGGCGCGTTGAAGCACGGCGAGATGTTTCGACACGGCCTGCTGCGACATCCGGAACGGCCGGGCGAGTTCGCCGACCGCGGCCGGACCCGAGGCGAGACGCCCGAGGATCGCCCGCCGCGTGGGGTCGCTCAGGGCGCCCATCGTCGCGCTCAATGTATCCACAACCAAATGGTTGTATAAATGCGGGGAAAAGTCAAGGGGCAAGGCACCGGGAAAAGGGCGGGGCCGGGCTAGCCCCGGCGCTCGCGGGGCGCCAGGAAGACCAGTTCGACGCCCGACCCGTCGGGGGTCAGCCGGAAGACGCCGATGAGGTCGCCGGCCGCCGGCGACTCCGTCTGCCGTCGATTGAAGAGCTCCTCTTTCATCGAGATGAACCGGCGCGCGATCTCCCGGTCCCGTTTCGAGCTTCCCCCCAGCGCCGCGCACAGGCCGTCGGCGAGCCCGAAGACGCCGCATTCGGCGCACTGGTAGATGTCGATCTCGCGGGCCGGCGCCTCCCCGGCCTTGGGGTCGACGCCGATCCAGAGCCACGTGATCGCGCCCGCGCCGCACCGCAGCGGGCAATCCGCCGTCGCGCCCATCCCTTCGACGTCCTTACAATTCCGCCGCCCCCGACCCCCCGCTCTCATTGACGTTCCATATGTATTCCGGGGCGGAAATATCCGGAAATTCCGGAACAAGGACCGGCATTCATTGAACGGGCGGACGCGGCGGATCGTGGGTTCGATTCCGGCCGGCCGCCCCGGACGGGTACCATGCACCGGACACGCGCCATGGAAGACTGCGACGTCCTCATCGTCGGCGGCAGCGTGGCGGGCGCGAGCCTGGCCATCCACCTCGGCCGCCTTGGATTGAGGACCCTCCTCCTCGACAAGGCGCGATTCCCGCGCCGCAAGGCGTGCGGCGAGGGACTCCTTCCGCACGGCGTACACGCCCTCCGCGAACTCGGCCTTGGCGACCCGCCGGGACTCCGCGTCTCCGGCATCCGGTACATCGCGCCCTCCGGCGACGCCGCGACCGGCCGATTCGACGAGGCCGACCTCGGCCAGGGATTCATGGTCCATCGCGAAGTCTTCGATCAGTGGCTTCTCGACCACGCGCGCGCCACGCCCAACGTCGAAGTGCGCGAAGGGGTTGATGTCGAGAACGTCCGGATGGCGGACGACAGAGTCGAAGCCGCCGGCCTGCGGGCGAAATTCGTCGTCGGAGCGGATGGGATGCGCTCGATCTTCCACCGCCTCGGCCCCTTCCGGAGATCCCATCCGAGGCGGGAGCGCCACGGCCTCTGTACCGTGATCCGCGGGTATCCCATCGGCGACACCGTGGACATCTTCCTGAGCCGGAAGGGCGAAGCGTACGCCGGTCCCGCCGGCCGCGGCGAGGCATCGCTCGCGGTCCTGCTGGAGCGGGGGACCTCGCTCGAGGAATTCCTCGCCGGCGTCCCGGCCCTGCGCGACGTCGAAATCGTCAAACACCCCATCGGCGCCAGCCCGCTCGGAAGCCGCGTCGCGCCGATCGTCCACGGCCGCGCGCTCCTCATCGGGGACGCCGCGGGCGTCGTCGATCCGATCTCCGGCGAGGGCATGTCGCTCGCCCTCATCACGGCGCGCGTCGCGGCGGAGGTCCTCCACGAAGCGATCAAGTCTGGCGATCCGCGCGCGCTGCAGCGGTACGCGGCCGAGCGACGTCGCCGAATGGAACCCGCGCGGCGCCTTGCGGGTCTCATCCTGGGAGTGAGCCGCCATCCGTGGCTCGCCAATCGCGCCGTACGCCGCCTGTCGCGCGACCCGGCACTATTCTCCCGGCTCCTGCGCGCGGCCTGCGGAGGATCGCTCGGATTCCTCGAACCCGCGCGACTCGTCCTGTGAAGACCCGGTCCTTGCGGCCGGAGCGGCTGGACATCGAGACGCCGCCGCGGGAGCTCGTCGAACGCTCTTACCGGTATCTCGCGTTCGTCAACCGCCGCCTCGGGGGCGCTCGGGCGACGCGGCTCGCGTTCGCCGAGTTCGCGCCGCGGTGGGGGCCGCGCGAGCGGATCCGCGTCCTCGACGTCGCGAGCGGCACCGGAGACATCCCGCGGATCCTCGCGGCGTGGGATCCCCGCCTGGAGTTCACCTGCCTCGACATCCACGCCGATCCCCTCGGCGCCGTCCGCGTCCGGGGCGACGCGCTTCACCTGCCGTTCGGAGACCGTTCGTTCGACTACGTCACGACGTCGCTTTTTCTCCACCACCTGGACGATGAAGCGGCGGCGGGGGCGCTGCGGGAATTCGATCGCGTCGCGCGCCGCGGACTCGTGATGAACGACCTCCTGCGCCGGTGGCGCCTCTACGCGTGGACGAAGCTCTTCACGCTCTTCGCGAACGAGATCGTCCGGCACGACGGCCCGCTCTCGGTGAAGAAGTCATTCACGCTCGACGAGCTCCGCACGCTGGCGGCTCCGTTCCCGTATTTGAAGACCCGGGTCTGCTTCGGCCACCGGGTGATCCTGTACGGGGAGAAGGGGTAGGCCAGGGAACGCCGGACGACCCGCCGGATCCATCCCTCACGCGTGCCCGGCGATCGAGAGGCTCCTCTCGGCCCGGACGATTTCGCCTTTTTTCCGGAATCGCACTTTTTGGGCTTGACAGTTGACCGATCGGTCTAGTACAGTCGGGTTTATGGGGAAAGTGAACGACACGAGGCAGCGGCTCCTGGACGCCGCGCACCAGCTCCTCTGGGATGAAAGCCTCGCCGCCGCGAGCGTGGACGCCATCTGCGACAAGGCGGGCGTCAAGAAGGGGAGCTTCTACCACTTCTTCAAGTCCAAGGAAGATCTCGTCGCCGCCGCGCTCGAGGCCAAGTTCCAGAGCGTGCGCCCCGAGCTCGACCGGATCTTCTCCTCGAGCGTCCCCCCGCTTGACCGCCTCCGCAAGATCTGCGACTTCCTCCACGAGATGCAGAAGCAGAAGCGGGAGCAGGCCGGGAGGGTCGTGGGATGCCCCTACGCCAGCGTGGGGGGCTCCTGCAGCACGGAGGACGGGGCGATCCAGGGGAAGACCCGCGACATCATGGCGACCCAGCTCAAGTACCTCGAGACCGCGATCCGCGACGGCCAGGCCGACGGTTCGATCCCCGGGCGGGACGCCCGCGCCGCCGCGGAGTCCGTCTTCGACTTCATCGAGGGGGCCATGACGGCCGCCCGGATCCGGAACGACCTGAAGCCGGTCGAGAACCTCGCCCGGGGCGTCTTCGCGATGCTGGGCCTCCCGGGGGACCCCGACCCGGCCCCCCGGAAAACCAGGGTCGGAGCCCGCGCCCGGGCCTGACGCCGGAGATTTTTTTTCACCCATGCAAATTAGACCAACCGGTCAACTCGCCGCCGGCGGCGGGGGCCGGGAGCGCGCCTTATATACAGGGCGTACTGTACTTAATCGCGCGCCGTCCGGAATCGAACCCCGATTGGGAGGGAGTGCCATGACGACCCGTCTGCGCGTGGCGATCGAGCTGGCCTTCGGCTCGGCCTTCGCCCTGCTTCTCCTGGGCCTGCTGATGGGCTGCTCGAGGCCCGCGCCGCCGGCCTTCGCCATGCCGCCGTCCCCGGTGCAGGCCGCCCCGGCGGTGGGCGAGGACGTGCCGCTCTACCTCGACGAGATCGGCCGCGTCGTCGCCCGCGAGATGGTCTCCATCCAGCCCCAGGCTTCCGGGCGCATCACGGAGATCCAGTTCGTGGACGGCGCCGACGTGAAGGCGGGCGACCCGCTCTTCGCCATCGACTCGCGGCCCTACCAGGCCCGCCTCGAGGCGGCCGACGCCGCCCTCGCGCAGGCGAAGGCCGCGCTCGACCTCTCGAAGATCGAATTCGCCCGCGTCGCCGGCCTGGCCGACACCCGCGCCGTCTCCAAGCAGGAAGTGGACGAGAAGAAGAACGGCGTCGACGTCGGCGAAGCGCGCGTCAAGGAGGCCCAGGCCGCCCTCGACACCGCCAGGCTCAACCTCGACTACTGTCTCATCCGATCCCCGATCGACGGCCGCGCCGGCCGCCGCCTCGTCGACACGGGCAATATCGTGGAGGCCAACAAGGATTCGCTCCTCGTCGTCCAGCGGCTCGATCCGATCTACGCCGACTTCACGATCACCGAGAAGAACCTCTCCGCCGTCCAGCGGAACATGGCACGCGGCGCCCTGAAGGTGGAGGTGCGCCTGCCCGACGAATCGGGCGAGCCCTACGCCGGAGAGTTGACGTTCGTGGACAACGCGGTGCAGGAGGCGACCGGGACGGTAAAACTCCGCGCCACGGTGCCCAACCCGGACCGCCGCCTCTGGCCGGGCCGGTTCGTCAAGGTCCGCCTCGTCCTCGACGTGATCAAGGGCGCGGTGCTGGTCCCCACCACGTCGCCGCAGATGTCGGCCCGCGGTCCGTACGTCTTCGTCGTGTCGAAGGATTCGACGGCCGAGATGCGGCCCGTGACGATCGGGCAACGCCACGGCGATCGCGTCGTCATCGAGACCGGCGTCCATCCCGGCGACCGGGTCGTCACGAGCAGCAGCCTGCTCGTCATGCCGGGCAGCAAGGTCCGCGTCGTGGATCCCGCCCCCGCGTACGGAGCCAAGCCATGAACCTCTCGGAACCCTTCATCCGCCGGCCGGTGATGACGACCGTCATCACCATCTCGGCGATCCTCTTCGGCATCCTCAGCTTCCTGAGGCTGCCGGTCGATGCGCTGCCGTCGGTAGACTATCCCGTCATCGTCGTCAACGTGGGGTACCCGGGTGCGAGCCCCGAGACGATGGCGAGCACCGTCGCCACCCCCCTCGAGCGGCAGTTCATGCAGATCAACGGCCTGGAGCTCGTGACTTCCAAGAGCACCCAGGGCAATACGGCGATTACGCTCCAGTTCGCGCTCGAGAAGAGCATCGACGCCGCCGCCACGGACGTGCAGACGGCGATCTCGCAGGCGACGCCCAGCCTGCCCGTCGACCTGCCGTCGCCCCCCACGTTTTCGAAGAACAACCCCAACGACCAGCCCCTCATGTACATCGCCATCACCAGCGACACCGTCACCAAGGGGCGCCTGTACGACTACGCGAGCACGCAGGTCGGTCAGAAACTCAGCATCCTCTCGGGCGTGAGCCGGGTGGACATCTACGGCGCCAAGTCGGCGATCCGGATCAAGGTCGACCCCTCGGCCCTGGCGGTGCGGCGGCTGACGGTCGACCAGGTCGCGGAAGCCGTGCGCAAGGGGACGAGCACCGTGGGCGCGGGATTGTTCGAGGCCGGCGACGGGTCGTCGCTCCTGCGCCCCCTGGGCCAGCTCGAAAAGGCGGAGGACTACGGCGCCCTCATCGTTTCCAGCCAGGACGGGGCGCCCGTCTACCTTCGCGACGTCGCCGAGGTCAAGGATTCGCTGCAGGACGAGCGGATCAACCTGAAATTCTACGTGAAGGACCGCGAGGTTCCGTCGGCCACCGTCGTCGCGGCCGTCACGCGCCGCGCGGGGGCCAACGCCGTCGAGGTGGCCCGCAGCATCCGGGCGGAGCTTCCGAACATCCAGGCGAGCCTCCCGTCGTCGGTGCTGGTCACGCCGATCTACGACCGGTCGTGGACCATCGTCCGCTCCGTCGCGGACGTCCAGGAGACGCTCGTCATCGCCTTCGTCCTCGTGGTGCTCGTGATCTTCGTCTTCCTCGGGCGCGCCACGGACACCCTGATCCCGGCCGTGGCGATGCCGCTCTCGCTCCTCCTCACCTTCATCGCGATGAAACTCCTCGGCTACAGCGTCGACAACCTGTCGCTCATGGCGCTCACGCTCGCCGTCGGGTTCCTCGTCGACGACGCGATCGTCTTCCTCGAAAACACGGTGCGCCGGATGGAGCGCGGCGAGAAGGCGCTCGAGGCGGCCGTCAACGGCGCCAAGGAGATCAGCTTCACGATCCTGTCGATGACGATCTCGCTCGCGGCGGTCTTCCTGCCGCTCCTCTTCATGTCGGGCCAGGTGGGCCGAATCTTCCGCGAGTTCGCCGTCACGATCGTGATCGCGATCCTGGCCTCCGGCATCGTCTCCCTGACGCTGACCCCGCTCATGAGCGCCCGCATGCTCCAGGATCGGGGCCACGGGGCGAAGCGGACGTGGATGGAGCGAATCTTCGGCGCGGTGGAGAAGCGCGTCCTCGCCGTGTACGGCGCGACGCTCGGGTGGTTCCTGCGCAACAAGGCGGTCTCGGCGTTCGTCTGGGCCGTCTCGCTGACCGGCACGATCTGGCTCTTCATCAGCATTCCCCGGACGTTCCTGCCGGCGGGCGACAGCAGCGTGGTCTTCGGCGTCTTCCTCGGCCGCGAGGGAGCCTCGCCCGAACAGATGCGGGCGATGCAGGACCAGGTGTACGCCACGCTCGCGAGCGATCCCGACGTGGTGTACTCGATCACCGTGACCGGGGTGAGCCAGCGCCTCGCCTCGAACACCGGATTGACGTTCACGTTCCTGAAACCGGCCGACCAGCGCATTCCGATCGACGCCAAGGCGGGGCAGCTGATGGGCAAGCTCTCCCAGATCCCGGGCGCCATCGCCTTCCTGCGGCCGTGGCCGGTCCTGGAGATCAACACGGGCGCGGTCAACCAGAACCAGGGACAGTATTCGTACGCCATCTCCGGCGTGAATCCCGGCGAGGTCTACGAGGCCGCCGGCAAGCTCATGGCGAAGCTGTTCCCGGCGCCGGGATCTCCCGCCGAGAAGCTCTTCGGCTCGGTCTCCTGGGACTTCTTCAGCAACACGCCCAACCTGGACGTCTCGATCCGCCGGGAGCAGGCCAAGACCCAGGGCGTCTCCGAGGCGCGGATCCTGTCGCTCCTCCAGACGGCGTACGCGCAGAACTACGTCTACCTGATCAAGAAGCCGGAGGACCAGTACCAGGTCATCGTCGAGGTCGCCGACAAGGCGCGCTCGAAGGCCGAGGATCTCGGCCTGCTCTACATCCGCTCGGACGACGGGAAGAATCTCATTCCGCTGGGCGCGCTCGTCGACTGGAAGCCCTCGGTGGGCCTGCAGTCCGTCAACCACATCAACCAGTTCACGAGCGTGACGTTCTTCATCAACCCCAAGCCGGGCGTGGCCCTGGGCGACATGACGGCGTACATCACGAAAGCCGCCGCGGAGGTCGTGCCCGCCACCCTGCGTTCGGGGCTCATGGGCGAGGCCGAAACCTTCGGGTCGACGATGGCCGACTTCACCATCCTTCTCTTCCTCGCCGTCTTCGTCATGTACGTGATCCTGGCGATCCTGTACGAGAGCTACGTCCACCCGCTGACGGTGCTCTCGACGCTGCCCCCCGCGCTGATCGGCGGCCTGGCCGCGCTCGCCGTGTTCCACGAGCAGGCCTCGCTCTACGCGTTCGTGGGCCTCTTCATGCTCATGGGCATCGTGAAGAAGAACGGGATCATGATCGTCGATTTCGCGCGCCACCGCGTCGACCGAGGGCAGTCGCCCATCGACGCGATCCACGACGCGAGCATGGACCGGTTCCGGCCGATCGTCATGACGACGCTCGCCGCCATCATGGGCTCGGTCCCGATCGCGCTCGGGTGGGGGGCGGACGGGGCGTCGCGCCGGCCTCTCGGCCTCGTCATCGTGGGCGGGCTCGTCGTCTCGCAGTTCATCACCCTGTACGTCACTCCCGTGATCTACCTGTACATGCAGTCCTTCCAGGAGAAGGTGCTCAATCGCATCCCCTTCTTCCGGGCCCATCCGGCGTCCGCGAAAGCGGTACCGGCGCCCGTGCCGGGGCCGGGGAACGGCGACGGCAACGATCATGAACTGTCGATCCAGCCCTCGGGGGTCCGCCATGGTTAAGAGAATCGTCCTCGCGATATCGGCCGCGCTGATCGCGGGTTGTGCCGTCGGTCCCAGCTACGAGAAGCCCGCGCTCGAGAACAAGGCGGCGGCGACGTGGGGCGAGGCGTCGTCGGACAAGGTCTCCTCCCAGCAGATCCAGCTCGTCCAGTGGTGGACCGTCTTCAAAGACGAGCGTCTCGCCGCGCTCGTCGACCGCGCGGTCGCGGCCAATTTCGATCTCGCGCTCGCGGCATCGCGGGTCCGGGAAGCGCGGGCCGAGTACCGCGCCGCGGTCGGCGATTTCCTTCCGACGGTGGACGCCACGGCGTCGGCGAAGCGCCAGCGCCTGAGCGCGAACGGGGCGCAGAACGTCGGCGGCTTCAGCCCTCCGCTGTACAGCTCGCTTTACCAAGCGGGATTCGACGCCGGCTGGGAGATCGACGTCTTCGGCGGCAAGCGGCGGGCGATCGAGGCCGCGTCGGCCGGCCTGGAAGCCTCCGTCGAAGATCAGCGCGCGGTGCTCGTGTCGCTGCTCGGCGAAGTCGCGCGGAACTATCTCGTGCTCCGCGGGAGCCAGCGCCAGATCTCGGTGATCCGGGCGAACGTCCGGTCGGCGGGGGAGACGCTGGAGCTCACGCGGACGCGCCTTCGCGGCGGGTTGGGGACCGATCTCGATGTCGCGCGCGCCGAGGGACAGCTCGCGTCGACCACGTCGCTGATTCCGCCGCTCGAGACGCAGCTGCGCCAGTCGGCGCATCGCCTGGGACTTCTCCTCGGATTGGAGCCCAACGCGCTGAAGGCGGAATTGATGCCCGACGCGCCGGTGCCGGCGACGCCGCCGATGGTCGCGGTGGGAATGCCATCGGACCTGCTCGCGCGTCGACCCGACGTACGGCGCGCGGAGCGCGAGCTCGCGGCCGCGACGGCGCGGGTGGGCGTCGCGACGGCGGATCTCTATCCGAAATTCTCGATCGGCGCGTTCCTCGGCCTGGCGAGCGTGAACTCGGGGGACCTCCTCAAGTGGCAGAGCCGCGCGTGGTCGATCGGGCCGTCGGTCGTATTCCCGTTGTTCCAGGGCGGCCAGATCCGGGCGAACATCGAAGTGCAGAGCGCGCGGCAGGAGCAGGCGCGGATCGGCTTCGAAAAGGCGTTCCTGGGCGCGCTGGGCGAGGTCGAGGACGCGCTCGTCGCGTACCTGCAGGAGGGGGAGCGGCGCAAGTCGATCGCCGAGGCGGTGGCGTCGAACGAGCGCGCGGTGCGGCTGGTGACCGACCGGTACACGAAGGGACTCACGGGGTTCCTGGACGTGCTGGAGGCGGAGCGGTCGTTGTACGGCACGCAGCAGCAGCTCGCCCAGAGCGACGTCCAGCTCTCGCTCAACCTCGTGGCGCTCTACAAGGCCCTCGGCGGCGGCTGGCAGGAGTAGGGGACCCGCGATATTGCCGCAGCGGGTCCGCTTCCCGCTTCCAGATCCCCGTTCCCAGCCTCCGAAGTTGAGAGCTTCGAGTCCGAACCCTCTCAACCATTCTCTCCCAGGGAATGCTCACGAACGGCCAGTGTTCCCAAGATCCCGGGTAGAATTTCCGTTGTGACTGATGATCAGCGGATTGGCAGGTCGCTCACGGCTGAGGAAATCGCCGTAATCCGGGCGGCCCTGGAACGCGCTGCGGTGAACGAAGTAATCAAGGGTGCGGGCTTCGATCTTGGCCTTCTCAGTGTTATTGATCGATGCTCTTGCGGATGTGACAGTGTCTACTTCGAAAAAAACGGTCAGGGTCCACGCTCCATGCTGGTGGCCGACGGAATTGGGACGACCTCTGCCGGTGGACAGGTCGGGGTTATCGTCTGGGGTCGGGGGAAGGCGATCACCGGTCTCGAGATCTACGATCTTGGTGCCGGTGAGAATGATCTGAAACTCCCGATTCCCAGTTCAATCAAGCCGTTTCCGAGCGCAGACAGTACTTGGACCCCGCCGCGGTAAGCGCCGTCAACAGCGCCGCCCCCCTTAGCTCCACGCCTCGAGCGACGATTCAAAGACAAAGGAACGGCTTCCTAGACGCGGTCGTTTGGTGTCGAGCCACGAAGTCACCTCCCGAAGGTGGGGTGGTTGGTCCCATCGCGGGACAAAGGGATTTCCGAATAAAGTTCACTCCTCGGATCGGATTCGACGGAGTTCTCATCGCCCTGGCCTTCCCCGCGGGAATAGCCGCGTCGGCGATCGCAGTGGCGCGGGGCGCTCGAGGCGCTGCGCGGCTTTCTCGCGAAGTGACCCACCCGGGAACGGCCGTGCGTCGAACGGCGCACGGCCGCTTCCCGACTATTTCGCCCGGTCCTTCAGCGCCTTCGCGAGGCCTTCCCGGAGCGATTTGGGTCCCTGCTTCCCCGTCCACTTCTTCAGCGGCTTCTCGAAGGGATCGTCGACCCCGGCGTCGAGGATGAGAAGCGCGCAGCCCGACGTGACCTTCGCCTTGCCGCAGGCGGGCTCATCCTTCGCGATGGCGATCCGCGCGCAGGCGAAACTCTGCAGAAGTTCCCGTACGGTCGGATCGCGGAGCGCCTTCTCCGTGTCGGCCGCGTCCTTCCTGCCGTCGGTGAAGTAGACCAGCAGGGGCTTCGATTCCTCCTTGGCCGCCTTCAGCGCGACGTCGAGCGACTCGCGCCAGGGAAGGGCGCCGAGCTCGTCGAGCGACAGGAGCACCATCCCGGTGCCGCAGTTTTTCCCGCCCGCCGCGACGTCCCTCCAGCTCCCGTCCTCGAGCTGTTCCTTGAGGAAGATCGAGCGGAGCCGCGCGCCCTGGCCGTCGGTATCGAGCCCCAGCTTCCGCACCGCGCGCGCCACGTGGAGGTGGCCGAAGTAGTAGTAATAGCCCGCGATCATCGTCGGCGGCGTGTGGCCGTAGGTGTTGCGGAGCTTCTCGAACTGCTCGCGCACCTTGAAGAAGTTCCGGACCGACTCCTCGAGGTTCTGCGGAGTTCCCTTGCCCGCCTCGAGCAGAGCGAGCCGCGCCTGCACGGTGCGGAGCGCGTGGTCCTGCGCCACGCCGGCCTGGTAGTCGCCTGTGTGCGAATAGGGCAGGCCCTCCTTGGTGCCGAGAATCTTCTCGAGGTCGGCGACCGCGCGCGGCAGGAGCTTCTCCGCGAGCTTGTGGCCTTCCCCTTTCCACCGCAGGAGCCCCTCGATCATCGACGCCGTCAGGAACGAGACCGACCCGTCCTTCACCGTCGATCCGTCCTCGTTCTTCTTGAGGTACGTCCAGCCGCCGCACGGCAGCTGGGTCTTCTCGGCCTTCTTCACGAGGCTGTCGATGACCGCCGCGAGATCGAGCTTCGCGCCCGCCCCGGCCGGCCAGCGCTTCGAGACGCCGTGGAGGTGGATCAGCGCGAAGCAGACGCCCCACGGATTGAAGTTGAACTGCGGATTGACCTCGAAGGGCCCGTCGAGCGAATTGAGGTTCTCCTTGATGAAGGCGAGGCCGCGCCGGGCGGACTCGATCGACGGCGCCGAGGGGTCGGACGCGACCAGGGCGTGCATGCAGAGCGCGGTGACCGCGATGCGCATGCCGGGCTCGCGGCCTTCTCCGATCTCGGGGTACCACGATCCGTCGCGATCCTGGCTCTCGACGAGATAGTGGGCGCCCTTCGTAACCGCCTGGGCCTCCTGGCCCACGAGGAGGGCGAGGATCGCGGCGAAGATCATTCCCATCTCGGATAGCTACGAAGCGCGCGACGCGATGTTGGACTCGCGGGGGGACAACAATCGCATTTCTTTCCGGCGGCCATTCCGACCCGGTATACTTCCTCCTCGAACACCAATATCGAGGGGAGAAACCATGGCCGATCAGCCCGCCGCGCCGCCGGTTCCACCGACGCCCGTCGATCCCCGCGAAGCGGTCAAGCTCCCCGCGATCCTGCTGATCGTGGCGGCCTGCATCGGCGCCGTCTTCTGCCTGCTGATGCTCCTCCTGAACATCCTGGGCACCGGCTTGAGCGCCATGGCGGGCGGGGGCGAGGAGCGGACGCTCAACCTGATGTCGGGCGGCATCGGCATCATGGTCGACCTCATCGGCCTCGCGGTGGCGGGCTTCATCATCTACGGCGCGATGCAGATGAAGTCGCTCCGGAATCACACGATGGCGATGATCGCCGCGATCGTCTCCGTCATCCCCTGCATTTCGCCGTGCTGCATCGTCGGGTTGCCGGTGGGAATCTGGGCGCTGATCGTTTTGAACAAGCCCGAGGTGAAGGCGGCCTTCCCGCCGAAGTAGCGCCGGTCCTCACGCGGGCGGCTTTTGCCGGAACCCCGGCGCGCGCACTTCGACCAGCGGTTTTCCGGGTTCGAGCATCGCCAATTCCAAAGCCGCCGCCGCGCGCCTTCTTGATCTGGCGTCCGGAGGCGCCATTGACGTCGGCGTCGAGCCAAATGAAGGGCCCCTTGACGCTGCCGCCGCACTGGACCTCGACCGCGTGGTCGGCCTGCATGTTGTCGCCGAGGGGATCGTCCGTCTCCGCGCACGGATGATAGAACTGGTTCTGCTGTCCGGCCGGGTCGGCGAACCCGGGCCAGCCCTTCGTGTCGTCCTTGTCCCAGTCCCGCCCGAACTTGGCGGCCCACGTGTCCGCGGCGTTCCTGATCCGCCCGGCCATGCTCCGCGTGGTGAGCGTGCCCCGCGATTTCGCGGCCGCGTCCATGTTGGCGGCCTTCGCCTTCATCTGCTCCTTCTGGCACGGAGTCCACCCCGGCTCGCATTCGAGCGTCACGATCGCGCCCGCGGCGGTCAATCCCGGCCGCCAGAACCGGTCGCCGAACACCCGGATGGCCTTCGCGACGGCTCCGACCTTCATCAGCACGTCGACGTGGCCCGCTTTGCCTCCCGGGGCGTACGCATGGAGCCCTTCTTGTCGAGATCGAAGTGGAACTGCACGCGGTAGCGGCCTTGCTCCTCGATGTCCGAGTACGGCTCCTTCGCGATGACCTGCGCGTGGAAGGTGTCGTCGTCGAATCCGTCGAGCTCGATCCGGATGATTCGGGGTTCGGCCATGTCAGGCTCCTTGAGGGCTGCCGGGGGTTCTCGAAGGGAAGCGGGGCGCCGCCGTAAGAGGGAGATTTGCGGGGGAGTCGGGCGCGGGCAGGGGGCCAGAATGCGGGAACATGACGATCCCCGTTCACGCCCTTACGAGGGAAGAGGGTATCCCGAAGTACCGGTGGAATCAAACGGGATTTTTGGGGGTTTCAGCGGGGGCCGTGACGGCTGTAAAGCGTCTTGATGGTTCAATAACTCGTTCTGGGAGGCCCCACGTCTCGACGGTAGGCTATCCGGATGGGGGCCCTGACATGAAATGCCACGCCTGTAGCGTTGAAGTTGCCGAGACCGCCTTGCAATGCGAATCCTGCAAGATGGAAATCCGCTGGAAGTGCTCTTGGTGCACCCAGTTGAATCCTGTGATCGAACCGAAGTGCACCTACTGCAGTACCACGCGCGAAGTTGAGGCCGTTGAAGCAATAAAGCGATCGGCCGACAACCACGCACTCCGACAGAACCTCGACTCCTCCATCCTCAGGTTCTTCGGAATACTCCTGCTCATTGTGTTGGGCATCGCATTCCTGACTTCCGGAGCCTCGCTGGCGGTCATTATCGCGCTTGTCTTCATGAGCATCGTCCTCTTCGCGCTCTCTCGGATCCTGGATTTGGCGACTGAAACGGCTCGTCGAGTCGAGAGGTTGGAAACCGATAGCGGCAAACGGCGATCAACGAATACAAGTTGAGAAACCCAGTGTCACCGTCTCCGCCCCACCCGGGACCCACTCGAGTGGAGCGAATATTTTGAATTAGGGCGACGAACCCAATATTTCCCGCACCTTCCGCGCCAGGTCCTGCGGCGTGAAGGGCTTCGGGAGGAACGCCCCCTTCAGGATCTCCGCCTCGAGGTCGAGCGTCGCGTTGTCGATGTAGCCCGACGTGTACAGCACCCGCGTCGACGGGCGCGACTTCAGCAGCTGCCGCGCCATCTCCGTCCCGCCCATCCGCGGCATCACCACGTCCGTCACCACCAGGTGGATCGTCCCCGGGTGCTCCTCCGCCACCTTCAGCGCCTCCTCGCCGTCCCGCGCGATCAGGATCGTGTAGCCCTGCTTCTTGAGGAGCGAGTAGACGAGGTTCCTCAGCGCCTCCGAGTCCTCCACGAGCAGCACCGTCTCCGAGCCCTTCGGCGGCGCCGACATTATCTTCGTGCCGCCCCCGCTCTCGACGCGGCCCTCGACGCGCGGGAAATAGATCCGGAAAACCGCCCCCTGCCCGGGCTCGCTCAGCACCTCGATCGACCCGCCGCACTGGCGCACGATCCCGTACACCGTCGAGAGCCCCAGCCCCGTCCCCTTGCCCTGCTCCTTCGTCGTGAAGAAGGGCTCGAACAGGTGGGACCGCGTGTCGGCGTTCATCCCCATCCCCGTGTCCGTCACCGTCAGCGCGACGTGCGGCCCGGGCGTCGCGTCGCGGTGCTCCTCCGCGTACGCCTCGTCTAGGGCGATGTTCGCCGACTCGATCGTCAGCTTGCCGCCCCCCGGCATCGCGTCCCGCGCGTTCACCGCGAGGTTCATGATGACCTGCTCGATCTGGCTCGGGTCCGCCTTCACGTTCCCCAGCGCGGGGTCGAGCCGCGTCACGAGCTCCACATCCTCGCCGATGATCCGCCGCAGCATCTTCCCCATCTCGTTCACGCGCTGGTTGAGATTGAGGATCACCGGGGCCATCACCTGCCGCCGGCTGAAGGCGAGCAGCTGCCGCGTCAGCCCCGCCGCGCCGTCCGCCGCGCGCAGCACCTGCTCCAGGTCCGCCCGGCCCGGATCCTCCTTGGAAATGCGCGCCAGCGCCAGCTCCGTGTACCCCGAGATCACCGTGAGCAAGTTGTTGAAGTCGTGCGCGACGCCGCCCGCGAGCCGGCCCACCGCCTCCATCTTCTGCGCCTGCCTCAGCTCCTGCTCCAGCCGCTTCTGGCGCTCCCGGTCGTCCGCCTCGCGCAGCGCCCGCCGGACCTTCGTGACCAGCCCCGCGAGCCGGTCCTTGACGACGTAATCGGTCGCGCCGCTCTTCAGGCTGTCGATCGCCCGCTCCTCGCCGATCGTGCCCGAGACGAAGATGAAGGGCACGACCGTGTCGATCTCGCGCACGATCTGCAGCACGCCCATCCCGTCGAGGCCGGGCAGCGAATAGTCCGAGATGACGAGGTCGGGCTTGAATTCGCGGAGCGCCGACTGGAGCGCCTCGCGCGACTGGACCCGCTTCGAGATGAAGTCGAGCCCGCCTTTCCGGAGGTCGCGCTCCTCCAGCTCCGCGTCTTCCGCGGAATCCTCGACGAACAGGATGCGCAATTGTTTCTCCATATGGTCAGCCGGCATCTCGATCCGCTCCCTCGAACCAGTATACACGCCGCGCGATCGGGACCCCGTCAGGACCCGGCCGCGCGCCTCGGCAGGGCGAACGAAACCGTCGCCCCCGCGCCCACCTTCCCCTCGGCCCAGACACGGCCCCCGTGGCGCTGGACGATCCGCTGGACGAGCGCGAGCCCCACGCCCGTCCCCTCGAATTCCTGCGCCGGATGGAGCCGCTGGAAGACCCCGAAAAGCTTGTTGGCGTACTGCATGTCGAAGCCCACCCCGTTGTCGCGCACGAAGTAGACCGTTTCGTTCGCGTCGGCGCGCGCGCCGATCTCGATCACCGCGGGAGTCCGCCCGCGCGAATATTTGACGGAGTTGGAGATGAGATTCGCGAGGACCACCTTGAACATGGCGGGATCGCCCTGCGCCGGGGGGAGCGGGCCGACCCTCCACTCGAGCTCCCGGTCCGGATGGGCCGTCTTCATCTCGGCGCGAACCTGGCTCACCAGGTCCTCGAAGTCCAGGGGCGACGTCAGGAGCGCCTTCCGGCCCAGCCGGGAGAATTCCAGGAGGTCGTCGATCAGCTGGCCCATCTTCCGCGTGTTGTCCTGGATGACGTTCAGGTAACGGCGCCCCTCGCCGTCCACCTTCTCCGCGAAGTCCTCGATGAGCATGCGCGCGTACCCGCCGATGGCGCGCAGCGGCGCCCGCAGGTCGTGCGAGACGGAGTACGAGAAGCCCTCGAGTTCCTTGTTCACCGCCGCCAGCTCCTCCATGCGCGACCTCAGCTCGGCGTTCAGCGCGAGGATCGCCTGGTCGGCCCGCTTCCGTTCGGTGATGTCCTGGACGGTGCCCACGAGGCGCACGACGTGCCCCGCGTCATCGAGGACCGGTTTGCCCTGCACGTGGAGGTGGCGGATCGACCCATCGGGCCGGATGATGCGCGTGTCGGTGGAGAAGGGCTCCCGCTTGGCCCGCGACGTCTCCAGCGCGTCCTGGATCGCCTGGCGGTCGTCGGGGTGGTTCACCATCACCGTCTCGGGCAGGTTGCTCTTGAACTGGTTCGGCAGGACGCCGGTCATCCGGTACACCTCGTCCGACCACGTCACCTTGTTGGTCGCGGGATGCCACTCCCAGCTCCCCAGCTGGGCGATCTCGTGCGCCTCCGTGAGCCGGGTATCCTTTTCCTGCAGCTGTTTCTCCGCCGCCTTGCGCTCGGCGACCTCCTGCTCGAGGTCGCGGGTGCGTTCCTGGACGCGCAGCTCCAGCTCGTCGCGCGCCTTCGCCAGCTCCCCGCTCCGCTGTTCGACCTGGAGGAGCATGTCGTTGAAGCCGTCGATGAGCCGCCCCAGTTCGTCGAGGCCGCCCCCTTCGACGCGAATGGAGTAGTCGCGCTGGGTCGATACCGATTGCACGACCGCCGAGAGCCGCGCGATCGGCTCCGAAATGATCTTGCCGAGGCGCGAGGTGAGGTACAGCACGGCCACGGCGGCGGCGAGCAGCACGATGGCGACGGTCGCGAGGTTGACCCACAGGCGGTGCCAGGCGGCCGACATGTCGGCGCGGAGATGGATGGTCCCGATCCGCTCCTTGCCGGAAAAGAGCGGCCGGAAGATCAGGAGATCGCCGCCGTCGAACGTCAGGCCTTCCGAGCCGGGCTTGGCGGCCACCCGGTCGGCCTCGGCGCCCTCCCGCAGGAACCTGGCGAAGATCCGGCCGTCCCTCGCGTACACGGCCGCCGCGACGATCTGGCGCTCCGCCCGGAGCGACGCCAGGATCGCCGCCGCCTGGGGTTCCTGCTCGAACTCCAGCGCCGCGGTACTCTGGTCGCCGACGATGTTCGCCATGGTCTCCAGCCGCCGGGCCTGGTCGTCGCGCGACGTGATCCACTGGTACGCGACGAAGACGGCGCACGCCCCGACGACGGAGACGCCGCTGATGATCAGGATGATGGCCCGGAGCTTCTCCCGGATCGGCAGGTTCCGCAGGAGGCGCCGGCGCTCTGCCATCGCTCACTTCTCCGACTTGACGATGGTCGCCAGCTTCAGCAGCTTGGCGCTGATCGTGAGCTTCGCCTTCTCCGCCACCTCGGGATTCACCTCGAGCCGCGGGCGCTCCTTCTCGATCAGGATGTTGACCGCGCCCCCGGCCTTCGCGAAGGTCTCCTCCTCGCCGACCGTGAGCGTGGGCCATTCCTCGAGCTTCTTGAGGATCTCCGGCACCCGCGCCTTCTCCGACTTCGGGATGAAGAGGATGTGGCAGCGCTGGAGGGCGGCGGCGTCGCGGTAGCGCTGGATGACGAACCGCCGGTCCTGCGCGGTCTTGTCCTTCAGCGTCTTGTCGAGCTCCTGTCCGAAGGGATCGGCCCCGACGACCCCGATCGAGATCGGCGTCTCGGGCTTCTCGAACGCGTCCGCGGGCCACTCGACGTACTTGGCGAAGTTGTAGAGGAAGCCCGCCTTCACGACGTACTCGGGGAGCTTCTTGGCGGGTTCCTGCGGGGCCGCGGCGACGAGCGCGAGGAGCAGCGCCGCCGGGGCGAGCCGGCGCCAAGTTCGGGGACCCTGTCTTCCAGTCATCAGAAATTCCACGTCACGGTGAGGTAGACGCTCCGCTCGATCTCGCTCCTCGAGGTCTCCGCCTGGAATTCCGCGTGCGATTCGTGCATCAGGCTCTGGCCCACGACGGCCGCCTCGACCGTGCGGGCCGGGTTGCGCCACGCGAGGCGGAGGTCGGCCTCGATGTACGAATCGAGGTCGAACGCCGGCAGGCGGCTCACGTACCGCCCGATCACGTCGAGCGAGAGGTCGGCATTGAGGTCGACCGCCGACCGGATCCACACGGTGTCGCGCGGGTCGCTCCCCTCGCCGGAATCGTCGCTCGTGTTGAGGCGCAGGTGGGAGTAGCTGACCTGGACGAGCCACATCGCCGCGGCCTGCAGGTTGGCCGAGAGCTCGACGCCCCAGGATTTCGCGTCGAGTCCGTTCCCGATGACGAAGGGGAAGACCTGGTGCTGGGGCTGGGGATCGTTCTCGAGGAACGGCGTGCCCGCCTCGATCGACCTCAGCTTGTCGTACCGGTTGTAGAAGAGCGAGAGGTCGGCCGACAGGAAATCGGCGGGGCGCACGCGGTAGCCGGCCTCGAAGGCCACCAGCTCCTCGGATTGGAAACCCCGGTCGCCGAGGAAGGCCGAGACGACGGGCGTGGGGCCCGGGATGACGAACGCGTTGATGCGGAGATCGACGTCGATGATCGAGGGCGTCCGCACGGCGCGCGAGGCGGAGGCCCAGACCATGTGGCGGTCGTCGACCGTCCAGGCGAGGCGTCCGCTGGGCTGGAATTCGAACCCGCTGTAGTCGTTGTGCTCGAACTTGGAGCCCACGGTCAGGCGGAGGCGGTCGGGCGCGAGCGTGATCTCGTCCTGGACGAACGCGCTCACGAGGTCGTCGGTCCGGCCCGCGGGATCGATCTGGATCACGAAGTCGCCGCTGAAGTCGCTCCGGTAGATCCGGTAGCCCAGGCCGCAATTGATGTCGTGGACGGCGCCGACCTTGAATCGATGCTGGATGTCGAGGTCGCCGGTGTGGAGCTCATCCTTGAAGAGCGCCGAGGAGCGGATCGTCCGGTCGTAGTAGAGCTGGACGGAAAGGTCGGAGGTCGGGTCGAAGACGTGGCTCCACCGGACGAGGAAGTGGCCGCCGCGGAGATCGACGCGGTCGTTGAACGAGTCGATGCCGGTCGGCGACGTCAGGCTGGGATTGTCGACGTGCTCCTTCACCTCGCCGCCGTAGCCGTCGCCGGTGAAGGTCACGCGATCCTGCTCCGTGGGTTTCCAGTCCGAGCGGAATCCGGCGCGGGCCATGTACCACCCGTCGCGGGAGTCCTCATCCGTGTCTATGCCTTGTACAGCGTTGTCGCGATCGAAATATTTGGCGTAGACGCGCACGAAGAGATTGTCGGCCGCCTTGAAGCCGTACCGGACCGCGCCGAACGCGCGCTCCTCGGTGCCCGCGCCCGCCGTCGCCACGCCCCCCTGCGTATCCTCGGCGCGCTTCGTGATGATGTTGACGACCCCGTTGATGGCGTTCGCGCCCCAGAGCGATCCGCCGGGGCCTCGGATCACCTCGATCCGCTCGACGTCCTCGAGGAAGGTGTCCTGCACGTCCCAGAAGACGCCCGAATGGAGCGGCGAATAGACGCTTCGGCCGTCGATCAATACGAGCAGCTTGTTCGAGGAGTCGTTGGCGAATCCGCGGACGCTGACGGCCCAGGTGCTGGAGCGCGAGCGGGCCACCTGGATGCCGGGCACGCCCCGGAGCGCCTCCGGAATGCTCGTCACGCCCATACGGCGGATGTCCTCGCCTCGGATCACGTAGACGGCGGCGGGGACGCTCGTCAGCGTCTGCTCCTTCTTGCCGGGGCTCGTCACCTGGACCTTCATGAGGTCCTCGATGTCGATGTCCGCGACCTGCGGATCCTGGGAGGGGGGTGGAGCGTCCTGGCGGCCGGGCGTGAGCGCCAGGAGAGCGGGATGCGCCAGGCCGAGGAAGAGAAGCGCGCAGAGGGTCAGGCCGAGGGGAGAGCCGGACGAGCGGCGCGATGAAAATGCACCTGCGGCGGCGCGGTCGCGTGAGGCCGGGGCGCGATGGGGATCAGGATGCACGGAGCGTCCTTCCTGTAGTCTGGAATGGCATTCCTTATGGCGGCATGAAATCCTCCCCAGCGGCGATCACAGGAGTCCTGCGAGCCGGCGCACCTAATCGACGATGGTATTTCCCCCCTCGGACGCCTGTCAACTCGATTGTGAATAAGAAGCGGGCCGCCGCCCCGGAAGGGGCCTCGATCTGATAGAATCCACGGCCGGCCCGCCCGGGTTCGGGTGTACCAAATTGGAGCGGAGGAGCGCATGATGACGGCCAATCCCGTGGACATCCTGCTTGTCGAGGACAATCCGCAGGACGCGGAGATGACGATCCGGGCCCTCAAGAAGCACCACCTCGCGAACAGCGTCCAGCATGTCACCGACGGCGCCGAGGCGCTCGCCTATCTGTTTGCCACAGGCCCCTATTCCAACCGGCGGGTCGAGGACCGGCCGAAGGTCGTCCTGCTCGATTTGAAGCTCCCGAAGGTCGACGGCCTGGAGGTGCTCAAGGCGATCAAGGCGGATGATCGCGCGAAGATGATTCCCGTGGTCGTGCTCACCTCCTCGAAGGAGGAGCGCGACATGGTCGAGAGCTACCGCCTCGGCGTGAACAGCTACATCGTCAAGCCGGTGGAGTTCGAGAAATTCGTCGAGGCCGTCAAGCAGCTGGGCCTCTACTGGCTCCTCCTCAACGGCATCCCGGGTTAGCCGCTCCCTCGTTCTGGCTGGAAGCCCGCACGCCGCTTGTATAAACGTGCGTCCGAGATAACGGTCATGTTATGCTCGGCGCCCCCATGAAAGAGATGGCCACCGGCCACCGGCTTGCGATCGAAGACCTCGAGGGGATCGCGATTCTCCGCGGCCTCCTGAAGTCGGCCACGTACACCGAGTCGGAAGTCCGGCGCGCCTGCGCCGTCGGGACCACCGGCGTCATCCCTCGCGCCGAGCAGTCCCTCATCGTCCGCAAGCTTCCGCAGGAAGGGCTCCTCCCCGTCCTGATCCGGCTCTTCATGCTCGGCGTCGCCGTCGATCGCGACATCGTCGCCCGCGATCTCAAGCCGCTCACCCCGGAACGGCTCAAGTCCCTGGGGCTCGTCCGCGCGGGACCTGGCGGACTCGTGCCGCTCGTGAAATTCACTCCCTTCGACAACCTCGTGCTCGCCGGCGATCCGCACCACGACGATCCGCTCGAGGTGCCCGCCGACTACGTCATCGGCGTCAACCAGACCTCCGCCCACCTCGTCGGCCTCACGATCCGCCGGCCGGTGAAGGCGGCGCTCGACCTCGGCACCGGCTGCGGAATCGCGGGGCTGTACGCCGCCCGGTACGCCGAGCGCGTCGTGGCGACCGACATCAATCCCCGCGCGCTCAACTTCACCGCGTTCAACGCCCTGCTCAACGAGATCCGGAACGTGGAAGTCCGGCAGGGGAGCCTCTTCGAGCCCGTGGCGGGGGAGACGTTCGACCTGGTCATGTCCAACCCGCCGTACGTGATCTCGCCCGACTCCGACTACCAGTTCCGCGACAGCGGGCTCGGGGGCGATTCGCTCTGCCGGTCGCTCGTGCGCGACCTCCCGCGCCATCTCCGCGAGGGCGGGTACGCGTCGATCCTCTCGAACTGGGCGCTCCGGCCCGGCCAGCACTGGTCCGATCCCGTGCGCGAGTGGATCCGGGACTCGGGATGCGACGCGCTGATGCTGTTCACCGAGACCTCGACGCCGCTGATCTACGCGGGCAACTGGAACCGGCCGCTCCTCCCGAAACGGCTGCGCGAATACGAGGAGGCGGTGGACCGGTGGGTCGCCTTCTTCAAGCGGTCGGGCATCGAGGGCGTCGCGATGGGGGGCCTGGTGGTGCGTCGCCGCGGGGCGGGCCCCAACTGGGTCGCCGCCGAGGAGATCCCGATCGCCGGCGACATCGGGACGAGCGAGCAGATCCTCCGCATCTTCGAGGCGTGCGACTGGCTGGCGGAGGAACCGGAGTTTCTCGCCGCGAAATTTCGGCCGGTCGACGACATGCGCTTCGACCAGACCGTTTCTTTCAGGGACGGCGAGATGTCGATCCGCGAAGTCCGGTTCAGCATGGCCAGGGGATTCAAGATGGAGGGCCAGCTCGACCCGCGCACGATGCTCGTCATCGGCCATTGCGACGGGAAGCGGAGCCTCGGCGAAATCCTCGACCGGATCGGCCCCCCGGGGGGAGAAGAGGTCAAGGAGGTCCGGAACCACATCGCCGGCGTCATCCGCAAGCTTTTCGCGCTCGGGTTCCTCGTCCGGACGTAGCGCGCGCCATATTCTGCTTGCCGCTCAAATTCCCGCCTGCATACGATGGACCTCCCGATGACCGACTACCTGATCGCGATGTGCGATTCGTGCGGACACCACGTGCGGGTCTCCCTCGAGCACGGCGGGCGGCGCGCGAAGTGCCCCAAGTGCGCCGCGATCATCGAGATTCCCAGGACCGAGTCGGGCATCCTCCGCCTGCGGACCGACACGGAGCTGACGCGCGAGGCGCGGGCGAAGGCCGGGCGGGGCGATCCCGATTCCGATCCCACGGTCCCCGCGGCCGATCGCACCCGGCCCTCGCGGTCGAGCGGAGGCAAGCACACCACCGTCCACCGGAAGGTCGTCCATCCCAAGAAAAAGGGGGGGCCGATCCTCCTGGTCATCAGCCTGATCGCCACCGTCGGGATCATGGTCGCGATCGGGGTCATCCTCCTGAAGAAGCCCCCGGGCACGACCGAGGCGACCGCGCCTCCTCCTCCGCCCGCTCCGCCTTCCAAGGCGATCCCGGCCCCTCCCAAGCCTCCGCCCGTCGAGAATGAAGCGGAGCGCGATGAGATTGTCTCGCGGTTGGGCGCGTACATCCGGGCCTTCAACACCAACGACATCGACAACAAGATCGCCGAATACCACGATTGCGACGCGGCCGTCCTCAAGAAGGCGTTCGGGAAACTCGGAGGGGATTTCCTGGTGACCTACGAGCCGAAGGAGAAGCTGGAAGTCGCCAAGTTCGAGTGGTCCGGCAAGAATGAGGCCCGCGTGACGTTCAAGTGCGTTCGGGCCTTCACGGAAAACAACACCACCGACCGCAAGGACATCGAGAAAACGCTCACCTGGGTCAAGAAGGACGGGAAATGGAAGATCGCCGGCCAGCCCGACCCGTAAATTACCAGGTCGGCCGCGCCGCCAGGTGCTCCGCCGACTGGATGAGGATCTTGTCGAGGGCCAGGGCGATCGAGTAGTGGTTGGCCTTGATCCAGGTGATCCGCGGTTCCCGCATCGCCCTCCAGAGCTGATCGGTGCACTCCCGGGGAATCACGTTGTCGTTTTCGGCGTTGATGAACAAGACTCCGCCGGGATGGACCCGGCCCGCGAACGTCAGCGGTTCGATCGGCGCCAGGATCGGCCTCAGTTTTTCCGCCGTCCACCCATCGGCCAGGAGCCTCTGGCGCATCTCGTGCGTCTCCCGCGATTCGTGGAGCACCATCGCGGGGAGATCGCCGCCTCCGACGACCAGCGCCGTCCGCGTGAACCGGGGCTCGATGCCCGCGACCAGTCCTCCGACGACGGCCCCGAGCGAGATGCCGAAGAGGCCGATGCGCGTGGGATCGACGCCCTTCTGCGAGCGGAGCCAGTCCGCCGTCCGTCGGATGTCGAGGACCGCCTGGCGGAAATTGGCGAGCGTGGACTCGAGATTCTCGCTGATCATGTACGACCGCTTCTCGGGGTCGGCGGCGCGGCGACGGCCGTAGTGGGGCATGTACACCAGCACCGCGACGAAGCCTTTGCTCGCGAAGTAGCGGCCGGCGTCCTCCATCGGCCTGAAGGTGCCCTTGAGGTAATGGAGCATCACGACGGCGGGACGCGGGGCCGGGGCGGTCTCCTTCGGCATCCAGACCCGGCCCCAGACCGTGTTGTTCTCTTCGATTTCGCCCTTCACCGCGGAGGGGAAGGTGAGGTCGAAGGCGCGCTCTTCGTCCTCGCGGGGCGCGAGTTTCCATTCGAAGGGGCCGGCCGGGAGTTCGTACCGGCTCAGCGCCTCCGTCGCGCCGAGGAGGCGCCCCGATTTCGCGGCGCCGGTGCGGATGCCGTCCTGCGGAAGGAGGAGAACCGCCGCGACGGCGAGAAGCGCGACGCGCATGGCCCGATTATACGGACTTGGAATCGGCGCGGGGGGGTGTATCATGGCCGCGGACGCCATGGATTCTCCAACGACGCCGGACGTCCGCCCGGAGGATCCGCTCCCGCGCCCCCTCCGGTTCGGAATTCCCGCCGGAATTTTCCTCGCCTCGTTTCTCGCGTTCCTCCCGGCCCTGGGAGGCGGCTTCCTCAACTGGGACGACAACCTGGTGCTCACCAACCACGAGGCGTGGAGGGGGCTCGGCTGGGACCAGGTCTCGTGGATGTTCACGAGGTTCCACGCGGGCCACTACCATCCGCTGACCTGGCTGAGTTTCGGGCTCGACTACACGCTGTGGGGGATGCATCCCTTCGGCTACCACCTCGTCAACCTGCTCCTTCACGCGGCGAATGCGGTGCTCTTCTACCGGGTCGTCCTCGAGCTTTTCAAACGGGGAGGCAAGTTCGCGGCGGGCGATCTCGCCGGCCGGCTCGCCGCCGCGGCGGGTGCGCTCTTTTTCGCGGTCCATCCGTTGCGCGTCGAATCGGTCGCATGGATCACGGAGCGTCGCGACGTGCTTTCCGGGTTCTTCATCCTCATCACGGTCCTGGCGTGGCTTCGGTGGACGGCGGGGGATGAGGGCCGGGGTCGGTGGTACGCGATCGCGCTGGTCGCCTTCGCGCTGTCGCTCCTGTCGAAGGCCTGGGGCATCACGTTGCCGATTGTCCTGATCATCCTGGACATCTACCCGCTGCGGCGGTTCGACGCCGATTTGTGGGACGAGGTCGTCCGGGAAAAGATCCCGTTCTTTGCCCTGGCGATCGTCGCGGCGGTCGTCGCGTACATCGCGCAGTCGAAGGTCGGCGCGATGAATATCGTCGCGGACCACACGGGCTTCAAGCGCGTGGCGCAGTCGGGGTACGGCCTCGGCTTCTATCTCTCGGAAACGATCCTGCCCTTCTCGAGGAATCCGCTTCATCTCCTGCGATCGACCTTCAACCCGTTCGAGGCGCGCTACCTGGTCGGAGCCGCGATCGCGATCGCCGTGACGGTCGTCCTCTTCGCTTTCCGGAAGCGTCGACCTGCGCTCCTCGCGGCATGGGGGGCGTACGCCGTCATCGTCGGTCCCGTCCTCGGACTGACTCAAGCCGGACCCCAGGTGGTTGCCGACCGTTATTCGTACCTGGCCTGCCTTCCCTTCGCCGTCCTTGCGACCGCGGGGATCGCCGCGTGGATGGCGCGGCCCGGGAGCGGACGTCGCCTCCCATGCATCGCGGCCGGGATCGTCCTCGCGATCCTTGGGATCCAATCGTGGAGTTATGCCCGCGTGTGGAAGGATTCCGTCTCTCTTTGGAACCTCGCGATCGAACGGGATCCTGAGAATCACCTGGCCTGGTACAACCGCGGCCAGGCGAAACTGGACCGCGCCGACTACGAGGGCGCGCTGGCCGATCTCGACGAAGCGATCCGCCTCAATCCGAAGAACGTGTCGGCCTTCATCAACCGCGGGATCGCGTACTACGCGGGACCGAGAAGGGACAACGCCCGGGCCTTGGCCGACTTCGACGCCGCGATCGCGCTCAATCCGGACTCGGCGGAGGCGTACGCGAATCGAGCGGTCGTGCGGATGAAGGTGAACCGGATCGACGAGGCGATGGCCGACTTCGCGACGGCGATCCGCCTCAATCCGGGCCACCACCAGGCCTACCTGAATCGCGGGCTGGCCCGGCTCCAGGGACGCGATCTCGAGGGCGCAAAGGCCGACTTCACGGAGACGATCAAGCTCAAGCCGGACAATCCGACCGTGTGGTACATGCGGGGCCAGGTGCGGGAAAAACTCGGGGATCTCGACGGCGCGATCGCGGACTACGTCCAAGCCCTGAACGTCGGAGGGAATTCGTGGGACGTACGGGAAAAGCGAAGGGCGGAAGAATTATTGGATGCGGCGAGGCAAAAGAAAGGGAAGTGATGAAGCGCCTCCCGTTCCACGATCGCCGTTTCCCGCGGGGCTTCGTGCTTCTCGCTTCCAGCCGGAACCTTGGAGCGTCTGGAACGGGGAACGGGGGACGGGTATCGGGGAGCTATCGCCGGGATTTCGCTTTCCGCCTGGGCTTGCTCTTCTTGCGAGTCGAGTGTCCGTTGGAGCTGGGCCTGGCGCGGCGGGGTTCCAGCTCCGCCAGGATCTCCTCGGCGCCCCGGCTGCGGAGGATCGTCTCGAGCGCCGCCGCGATCTCGCCGGGCGTCTCTGAAAGTCCCGTCGCTTCCGCGCGGATCAGCTCCGACCCGTCGGGCCGTGCCATCGCCGCCATGAGCCGCAGCAATCCGTCGTCGCTCGCCTGTGCCCAGATGCCGAGCGGAACCTGGCAGCCGCCCTCGAGGCGCCGGAGAAGTTCACGCTCCGCCTCCGCCTCCGCCGCCGACCGCTCGTGATGGATCGGCGCGAGGAGCGTCTTCATCCGCTCGTCCTTCGTCCGGATCTCGACCGCGAGCGCTCCCTGTCCCGCCGCGGGCACGACCTTGTCTTTCGGCAGAAGCTGGTGGGGGAGTGCGCTCGCCCCGCGCAGGCGGCGCAATCCCGCCGCGGCGACGACGATCCCGGCGAAAGGCGACTTGGGGTGGCGCAGTTTTTCCAGCCGCGAGTCGAGGTTGCCTCGCAGGTCCGCGACGCGCAGGTGGGGATAAGTCGCCTGGAGGAGCGCCTGGCGGCGGAGGCTCGACGTCCCGATGACGGAGCCCCGCGGGAGCTGCTCGATGGGGAGCGAGGCGCGCCCGACGAACGCGTCGGCCGGCTCCTCGCGCTCGAGGATCGCGCCGATCGAAAGTCCCGCGGGCAACGACGAGGGCATGTCCTTCAGGCTGTGGACGGCCGCGTCGATTTTCCGTGCGAGCAGCGCGCGCTCGAGTTCCTTGACGAAGACGCCCTTGCCCGCGGTTCGCAGCGAGGCGGTGTCGCGGATCCGGTCTCCCGAGGTCGCGATCACGACGATCGTGGCGGCGAGCCCGGGATGCGCTTCCTGGAGTTTCGCGATGACGAGTCGAGTCTGGGCGAGGGCGAGATCACTGCCGCGGGTGCCGATCTTGAGGGTGATTCGACTCACTCCGTCTCCGAGAGATGTTGCGTAAGTTACAAAATATCCAAAACAGGGCGCGAGGTCAAGGAAAAATGGGTGGATGGGTGATGTAACTGCTTGAAATACAGAGTGTTAGCTAAGCTTGAAGAGCCGGACCACGGCTTCCAGGAAGGCCGTGGCCTCCGCCCCTTCGCGGGCCGCGTCCTTGATCGCCAGCGTCGGCGCGTGGAGCACCTTGTTGAGGATCCGCCGCACCAGGAATTCGATTTCTTCGCGCTGTTCCGGAGGGAGCGATCCGAGCCGCTCCAGGGTTTTCTTCAGCTCCTCGTCGCCGACGGCGTGCAGGGCCGCCCTCAACCTCCCGACGAGGCCGCCCAGTTCTCCCTCGCCGAGATCGAGCAGCGTCTGCTGCGCCTCCGCGTCGATGATCGGCAGGCAGGTCGCGAGATCGCGCTCGCGATCGACGAGATTCCTCGCCGCGATCGTCTCGAGGTCGTCGATGTTGAAGAGATAGACGTTCTCCAGCCCGTCGACTTCCGGATGGACGTTGCGCGGAACGCCGAGATCGATGATCACCATCGGCTCGTTCCGTCGGGCCCTCATCGCGGTGCGCACGAGGTCCGCGCCGAGGTGAAACTCGGTCGACGCCAGGCACGTGATGACGATGTCCGCTTCGCCGAGGGCCTGCTCGAGACTCGCGAGCGGGACGACGCGTCCTCCGTGGCGCGCGGCGAGCCGTTCCGCGTGCTCGACGGTCCGGTTCACGATCAGCGGAGGGACGCCGCTCCGCCGGCGGAACGCCTCGAGCGTCAGTTCCCCCGTCTCGCCCGCCCCGACGATCGCGACGCGCTTGCGGGCGAGATCCTGGAAGACTTTTTCCGCGAGCCGGCCGGCGACGCCGGGCACGCTGACGTTGCCGCGTCCGATCCCGGTGGTGGCGTGAATTTCCTTGGCGACGGAGAACGCGCGCTGGAAGAGGAGGTTGAACGTCCGGCCCGTGTGGCCGCCGTCCTTGGCCGCCTGGTACGCCCGCTTCACCTGCGCGATGATCTGCGTCTCGCCCAGGATCATCGCGTCGAGGCCCGCCGTCACGCGATAGAGATGGCGCACGGCGTCGTATCCCGCGTGGCGGTAGAGGGCCTGCGCGACGAGCGGCTCCGGCACGCCGTGGTGCGACGCGAGCCAGCGCGCCGCGAGCGTGAGCTCGTTCTCCGCGGCCTCGGGTCGCGCGGCGTAGATCTCGACGCGGTTGCAGGTCGAGAGGATCACCGCCTCGGACGCGCCGGTCTCCCGCCGCATGGCTCCGAGGGCCTCGGGGAGCCGGGCGTCGTCGAACGCAATCCGCTCGCGCACCTCGACGGGCGCGACCCGGTGGTTCAGTCCGACGATCGAGAGTTCCATCACATGTACCGGTGGAATCCGCTCCAGAACGAGGCGACCCACGAGGCGGCCATCGAGACGACGAAGCAGAGCGCGGAGGCGAGCGCCGTCCGGCGCCCCTTGAGCGAGGGCACGAAGCTCAGCACGGCGACGATCAGGTAGGCGACCCAGATTCCGGAGGTGATCAGGATCTTGGCGTCCTTCTGCCATCCCGAGTGCGGCACCAGCACCTGCCGCCCGTAGAGGTATCCCGCGAGGATTCCGCCCGTGAGGAGGACCACGCCCCCGATCACGCCCTGGAGCGTCAGCCGGTACGAGGCCTCGAGCGAGGGCATCATCCCGATCGCCGGCTGGGCGACGTGCGATTTGAGCTGCCTCTGTTCGATCAGGAAGAGAAGCGCGGTGACGAAGGCGACCGCGAAGGCGACGAACGCCAGCAGGGTGAGCACCGCGTGGACGCCCGCGACCGGCGTCGAGGCGAAGGGGACCGACGCGTCCGCCGGCTCGCCCGTGGCGGCGGCGAGGATGAGCGACACGAGCGCGGGGGGCAGGGCGCCGATCGTGAGGATCGGCATCGATCGGAGCAGGTCGATCCCGAGGGCCGCCGCGACGAGGAGGAGCGACGCGAGGAGGTGCGTGTCGAATCGCGAGACGAGGGGCGCCTTCTCGATCTGGATGCCGCGCCGCACGAGGAGGGCGAGAACGAGCAGCCCGGCGAGGCCCGCCAGGATGCGCGCCCACTGGAGCGGCGAGGTCGAATCGCGCCGCACCGCCTGGAATCCGAATCCGCTCGCGACCGCGAGGATCACGATGGCGGCATGCACGAGCACGATGGAAACCATGGGGGCTCGATTCTAACGGCCTCCGCCGGCTACTGCGAACGGAGAACCGACAACTGGCCCGCAATCCGATTGCGCCTCATGCGGGGCCCTGCTCTAATCGTCCCGGTGCAAACGCGCGTCATCACCGTCGATCCCGACCATCCCGATACGGAAAAGCTCAAGGCGGCCGCCGAATCGCTCCAGAGGGGCGGCATCGTCGCGATCCCGACCGAGACGGTGTACGGGCTGGCGGTCGACCTCGACAAACCGGAATCCGTCCGCCGCCTCCTCGAGATGAGGGAGAGCCCGCCCGAAAAGCTCATCACGATCCACGTCGGGTCGCAGGAGGACGCGGAGCGCGTCGCGGTCATTCCCCCCTGCGGCCGGGGCCGCCGGCTCGTGTCAAAACTGTGGCCCGGCCCCCTCACGGTCGTCTTTCCCGGCCGCAACGGCGAGGAAGTCGGCGTCCGGTTTCCCGCCCATCGCGCGGCCGCGGAAGTTCTGCGCCTGGCCCGCGTTCGCGCCGGAGTGCCGAGCGCCAACCGATCGGGCCAGCCGCCCGCGACCACGGGCGCCGAAGTCCTGGAGCGCTTCGAAGGCAAGATCGACGTCCTCGTCGACGCGGGCCCCGCGCGTCACAAGCTGGCGTCGACGGTGGTGCGCGCCGTCGGCACGCGACTCGAAGTCCTGCGGGAGGGCGCGATTCCCCGGACGATCATCGAGGGCCTCGATTATCTCTCCATCCTTTTCGTCTGCACGGGGAACACGTGCCGCAGCCCGATGGCCGAGCGACTCTTCCGCCGCGCGCTCGCGGCGCGGCTCCGGGTCGATGAATCGGCGCTCGAGGCGCGGGGGTACCGCGTGGGATCCGCGGGAACGGGAGCGGTCCCCGGCGCCGGAGCGACTCCGCTCGCCGTCCAGGTCCTCAAGGACATGGACCTCGACCTGTCGACCCACCGCTCGCGACCGCTTTCCATGGGGCTCGTCCAGGACGCGGACGTCGTGTACACGATGACGGCGCGCCACCGGGACCTCGTCCTCGAATGGCTTCCGGAGTGCGGCGAGCACATCCGCCTGCTCGACCCGCGGGGACGGGACATCGACGACCCGTTCGGCTCCGAGATCGGCGTCTACCGGGCCTGCGCCCGGCGGATCGCGGAGGCGGTCGAGGAGCGCGCGAAGGAGATCACATGAAAATCGCCGTCGGATCGGACCACGCGGGCTTCGCCGCCAAGCAGGCGCTCGTGCCCGCGCTGAAGAAACTCGGCCACTCGGTGATGGATCTCGGCACCGACAGCCCGGAGTCGGTCGACTATCCCGACTTCGCGGCGCAAGTGGGCCGCGCGGTCGCGTCGCAGGAGGCGGAGCGGGGAGTGCTCATCTGCGGGACGGGGATCGGGATGGGCATGGCGGCGAACAAGGTCCCCGGCGTGCGGGCCGCGGTCGTCACGAACGAGTACACCGCGGAGATGAGCCGTCACCACAACGACGCGAACATCATCTGCCTCGGCGCCCGCGTCCTCTCCCTCGAGAAGATCGTCGAATTGACCCAGATTTTCCTCGCGGCTCACTTCGAGGGGGGACGTCACGCGGGGCGGGTGGAGAAAATCAAGAAGCTCGACTGCGGCCCGTCGCCCGGCGCCTGAAAATTCCGGCGCGCTCGAGGGCGCGGCGCTCGTCGGCGAGCCGCTCGCGGGCGGCGATCAGGCTCGCGGGAAGCAGGCGGCCCTCGGGGTACCACGATTCGACCCGCTCGAGGGCGCGGCGGCGGCGGAGAAAGCGGGAGACGCGCCGGCGCGCATCGACGTGGACGCGCGCCAGGTAGACCGCATAGACCGCCATGAAGGCGAACGCGACGCCCAGGGAGGGCGCCGCCTCGACCAGCCACGCGGCGACAGGAGTCCCGTCGATCACCCCAGCCCAGCCTTTCCGCACTGCACTACCCCTGCTGCCACTCTTATCGGCTCCGCCGAGGACGGCCTTGAGGAAGTCCTCGGCGGGAGTCGCATGTCGGGGGCCTCGAGTCGAGAGTCGAAGAGAAGAAGTCGCGGATCTGGATCAGAGCCAACCGGCCAACTTGTGGAGCTGCGGAATCACCAGGGGTTCGATTCCCTCGGAGAAACAGCTCTCCCGGAATCGAGCCAGCGCCCGGCCGGAAGGCGCCACCGTGGATTCAGATACCGGCGTCACCGGCTGGAGCACGACCCGGATCGCGGGATCCGTCTCCCGCACGAGGCGCGCCGCCCGGGCCACCTCCGCGGGATCGGAATCCTCGAGCACGACGATCTTGACGAACGCTTCGCGGCCGCGGACCGCCGCGAGGCAGCGACGCGCGTCCTCCCAGTCGAGCTTCACGCCGGGGCAAGAGGGGAGCTTGAGGTCGAGCGCGAAGATGTCGACGACGTCGGCGACCGACTCGAGCCGGTCGGCCAGCGTCCCGCTCGTGTCGAGGTACGTTGGAAGGCCGAACTCCTTCGCGCCCCGCGCGAGGGATCGGAGGAAATCGGGCTGGAGGAGCGGCTCGCCTCCCGTGATCGCGACGGAGTGGTGTTGAAGCTTGCCGTTCCAGTCGCGAAGGATCGCCAGGACGTCGGCGCTTCCGACCGGATTGGCGCGCGGCTCAAATTCGCGGGCGCCCGGTGAGGTCTCGAGACGCCATCCCGCGCTCCGCTCCCACGACTCGGGCGTGTCGCAGTAGACACAGCGGAGGTGGCAGCCGGAAAACCGGACGAAGACCTGGCGGACGCCCGCCAGCGGGCCTTCGCCCTGGAACGAGCTGTACATCTCCAGGAGATGCCCTTGCGTCACGGCGTCACTCCCGCGCGGAGACTGCGCAGGCACGATTCGCACCGGCGGCACCAGGATCGGCCTCCCTCGTAGCAGGGCCAGAGTCCGTCGAGCGGGATGCGGCGCCGCCGCGCTTCGCGGACGATGCGCGCCTTGTCCCATCGCAGCGTGGGGCTTTCGATCTGGACGCGCCGTTGCGTGGAGAACTCGAGCCCGCGGTTCGCCGCGACGAGAAACGCGGCCGAGTTGTCCGGAAAGGTCGCCGCCTCCTCGCGATTGAAACCGACCACGACGCGCGACGCCCCCAGGCGTTCCGCCAGGGCCGCCGCCGCCGCGATGAAGACGCCATTCCGGTTGGGCACCCACACGGCGGCCGCCGAGGCGCGCGTTTGCGCGGTCCGGTTGAGATCAGGTCGCGGCAGGCGCTTCGAGCGATCCACGAGGGCGCCTCCGCCGAGCCACGGGATCCGGAGGACGCGATGGGGGACGCGGTACCGCGCCGCGATTTTCTTCGCGGAGGCGATCTCCCGGCGCGCCGCGCGCTGGCCGTAATCGACCGTCAGCGCCAGCACCGTGTCGCGCGCGCGGATCGCGAACGCCACGGTGGAGTCGAGTCCTCCGGAGAGCAGGGCCACGGCTTTCATCGCGTCGGGATTATAGCGAAGCCGGTATCATCGCGGCATGCGGGCCTTCCTCGGGATTCCTCTCGACGACGCGCTGCGCCCTGGAGTCGTCGCGCTTCAGGAGGATCTCCGTGCCGCGGGCGCCGCCGTGACATGGGTACGGCCGGAGTCGCTCCACCTGACACTCAAGTTTCTGGGTGAACTCCCGGACTCGACGCGCCTCGACCTTCACCCCGGCCCGCCCTTTGAACTCGAGCTGGTGGGCGTCGGCGAATTCGGCGGCCGCGTCGTCTGGGCCGGATGCCGAGGGGCGGATGGTGCGCTTCGCGCCTTGGCGGCGCAGGCCGAGGGGGCGGCGGAGAAGGCCGGGGTTCCCCCCGAGCGACGGGCCTTCTCTGGACACGTCACGATTGGCAGGGCCCATTCCCGCAGAAACTTCAACCAACTGCGCGAGCGCATGGTTTCTTGGAAGGACCGAGTCTTCGGCCCTTGGCCCGTACGACGCGTCGTTCTGTTCCGTAGCGAGAGACAGCGCGAGGGCGCCGTCTATACTGTAGTCGCGGAATATCCATGCGCCTGAACCCGATACTTCCCCTGCTCCTCGCCCTGTCATCCTGCGGCACTCCGAGGAGCGGCGACGCCCGCTACGAAGGACCCGAGGAAGTACAGACGCTCGTCCGCGAACTCGACGGGCCGATTCCGCCGGGGACGCCTCCCGACAAGCTCCCCGAGACTCGACTCGCGGAGCTCGGCGACGAGGCCCTGCCGGCCCTCGCGCTCGCGATTCGGGATCCCGGGAAGAGCCAGATTCGGGAGCGGGCGGCGCGAGCGCTCGGGTACATGCACCAGCGGACCGGAAGCGAAGGCGCCATCCAGGCGTACATCGTCGGAGTCCAGAAGGCGACCGCGGTCCACGCCCGGGGACTTCTCGCGCAGGCGCACCGGTTCCGCGATTCCGAGGGGCGGATTCTCGCGCTGGTCAACGCGGCGCTGAGCGAGATGGGGACCATCACGCCCGGCCTCGTCGCCGCGGCGGGGGCGATGACCGACGTCGAATCGCTGGAGCCCATGAAGCGGGTCGTCGTCCTCAGCCGGTCCGAACCGACGGCGCCCGAGCGCGACATCGCCCTGCGGTACATCGGCCGCGCCGCGCGGCGGGGCTGGTCGGACGCGCTCAAGTTCCTCCTGACCTGCACGCAGGCGGGGAATGCCGACATCATGGAGAAGGCGGGGAAGGAACTCAGCCTGGTCGCGGGCCGGGTCACGCCGAAGAGCTGGAGCGGGTGGTGGCTGGACCACTCCGCGGGCGACCGCCGGTCGTGGATTCTCGAGGTGCTCCCGCCGGTGGGGGGGCGTCCCTTCGATCCGACCGACCGGGACCATCTCGACGATTTGATCCTGCGCGTGCCGGAGTCGGACGACGCGGAGTCCGAATTCTGGATGATCGAGCGGCTCCTTGGACGGGCGTTCGGGTACCAGTCGCCGCGGGACGTGTTCGATCCGGACGTCGAACCCGCGGCGCTGGCGGAATCGAACCGGCGCGCGGTGGCGACGCTCAAGGCCTGGTGGCGGGAGTCCTCGCCCTACGTCTTCTACAACCCCGCGACGGACCTCTTCGAAGTGAACGAAGAGGGACGCCGCATCGGCGTGCCGGTGGATCCCAAGACGGGCAAACCCGGCCGGTAGCGTCCTTCCGGCGTCGACCCCTAGAAATCGGCCTTGTTGAGGCTCATCAGGAATTCCGCGTTCGACTTCGTCTTCCGCATCCGCTCGAGGAGCGTCTCCATCGCCTCGATGACCTTCATCTCGGCGAGGACCTTGCGGAGGCGCCAGACGAACTTCAGCTCGTCCGCGTGGAGGAGGAGCTCCTCCTTGCGGGTGCCGGAGCGCGTGAGGTCGAACGAGGGGAAGATGCGGCGGTCGGCCAGCTCGCGCACGAGGTGGAGCTCGCTGTTGCCGGTCCCCTTGAACTCCTCGAAGATCACCTCGTCCATCCGGCTGCCCGTGTCGACGAGGCAGCTCCCGATGATCGTGAGCGATCCGCCCTCCTCAACCTTGCGCGCGGCCCCGAAGAATTTCTTGGGGCCCTGGAACGCGGTCGAGTCGATGCCGCCCGACAGGATGCGGCCGCTGTGGGGCGCCTCGGTGTTGTAGGCGCGCGTCATGCGGGTGATCGAGTCGAGGAGCACCAGGACGTCCCGCTTGGACTCCACCATCCGCTTCGCCTTCTCGAGCACCATCTCGGTGACCTGGATGTGGCGCGAAGGCGGTTCATCGAAGCAGGAGGCGATGACCTCGGCGTTCCCCTTGAGGTTGCGCCGGAAGTCGGTGACCTCCTCCGGCCGCTCGTCGATGAGCAGCACGATGAGGTCGACCTCCTTGTGGTTCTTGAGGACGCTGTTCGCGATCTTCTGGAGCAGGACCGTCTTGCCGGTCCGCGGCGCCGCGACGATGAGGCCGCGCTGGCCCTTGCCGATGGGCGCGATGAGGTCCATGACGCGCATCGAGAGCTCCTGGGGCTCCGTCTCGAGCATGAGGCGCTCGTTGGGGTGGAGCGGCGTCAGGTTCTCGAACGCGATGCGGGTCTGGGCCTCCTCGGGATTCACGTGGTTGATCGCCTCGACCTTGAGGAGGGCGAAGTATTTCTCGCCGTCCTTCGGCGGGCGGATCTGGCCGGAGATGATGCTGCCCGTCCTCATCCCGAACCGGCGGATCTGCGAGGGCGAGATGTAGATGTCGTCGGGGCAGGGGAGGTAGTTGTACTTGGGCGAGCGGAGGAAGCCGAAGCCCTCCGGCAGGATCTCGAGGACGCCCTCGCCGAAGAGCAGGCCGTTCTGCTTCGCCTTCTCCTGGATGATCCGGTAGATGAGCTCCTGCTTCTTGAGCCCGGCGACGTCCTTGATGTTCTCCTGCTTGGAGTACTTCAGCAGCTCCGCCATCGTGTTTTCCTGGAGCTTGCTGAGGTAGATCTCCTCGCGCTTGACGCGCTCGTATTTCTCGTTGGCGTCGGGCTTGGCGGCCGTGGGGACCGGGGCGCGGGAGGCCTCGACCTTCGCCTCGTCCGCCTCGATCTTCTTGTCGTCCTTCGGCTCCTCGTCGCCGACGGAGGCTCCCTCGTCGCGCGGGGGGGTGCGCGGGGCCATGGAACCTCCCTTGGATGGTGCTGTCATAGGCTCTCGATCTCCTGCAGGATTGTCTCGACCTGTTTTCTCGTGGCGGCGCGGGGGCCGCCGTTATCGATCACGTACCCGGCTTTCGCCCGTTTCCGGGCCAGGGGCCACTGCAATTTCTCCCGGCGGCTCCATTCCGCGGCCGTCCAGCCCCGGCGGGCCGTCCTCCGGATCCGCGCGGCGCGGGGCGCGTCCACGAAGATCAGCGCGTCGCACCACCGGTCGGTCCCCGTCTCCAGGAGGAGCGCCGCCTCCACTATCACGACGCCGCCGCGGCGGCGGGCCTTCGCGATTTCCTTTTTCAGCTCCCGCCCGATGCGGGGATGCATCAGCGCGTTCAGCCGCGAGGCCGACGCGCGCGACGCGAAGGCGCGGCGGGCCACCTCGGCCCGGTTGACGCGGCCTCCGCGCAGGACCCCCGGTCCCCACCAGCGCGCGAGCGTCCGCCGGACGGGGGGCTCCTCGAGGATCCGGCGGGCGATTCGGTCCGCGTCGACGATCGTCGCTCCCAAGGATTCGAAATCCGCCGCCACCGCGCTCTTCCCGCTCCCGACGCCTCCGAGGAGGCCGAGGATCCTCAGCTTCGGAACCGTCACGATGCGACGGCCGGGGAGGGGTGCGGAATCGAACGCATCTGACTGTGGTTTTTCCGGGGAAGTTGCTTTACGGCCCGCGTGGAATGCCTTAAACCCTCTTTGACGTTATCACCCTCCCCGGGGCGTGTCAACCGAATTCGAGCCCGTCCGCGTCCGAAATTTCGAAAAGTTCCGGAAGGATTAAGTCGCCGCCGTCCGTCCTAGATCATGTCGGCCGGGGCGCCATTTCCTTGACGGCCGGGGGGCGGCCCCTACAATGGCCCGCAGATCGGGCGCTTCGCGCGCGCAAGAGGGACACCGGATGAACAAGAGCGAACGGCGGGTCCGCGGCGACCGCGGCATTTCCCTGGGCCTCGTGATCCTGCTCGTGCTGGTCACGATGGTCCTCTCCTTCAGCGCCGTCGCCTCCTGCGCCCGCCAGAAGGAAATCCTCGCCGAGAAGACCCGCCTCGAGAAGGCGAAGCAGGCCGAGGAAGCCCTCACCGAGACGCTCCTGACCGCGATGAAGGACGGCATCACGCCCACCGGCCTGGCTCCCACCGGCGTCCCCGACAACGACTGGATCGCCGCCAACGTGAACGGGCAGAAGTCGGTCGAGGAAGTCGCGACCCGCCGGGCCGCGATCTTCAAGGCTCCCCTCGTGGACGAGAAGGTTGGACCTTACCTCGAAGACCGATACAGCACGCTCGAGAGCCTGCTCATCGAGATGGCCGACCGGATCGCCCTCCTTCAGCTGCGGTTCGAGCGGGCGAAGCTCGAGGCCGACCTCGCCCGCGGCTACGCGGAGAAGAAGACGGCGGCGCGGCCCGACGTGCTGAAGGACAAGGAGCAGTTCAAGACGCGCCTGCAGACCATGATCAAAGAGGTGACCGACAAGATCGCCGTCGTGGACAAGGCGTACAACGAGCGCAAGGCCGGCCTCTCGGCCCAGGCGGACAAGCTCAAGGGCGAGATCGAGCAGGAGCAGGCCCAGTTCCGCGAATTCGAGCGGCGCGAGACGGGCCGCATCAAGAAGATGCGCAACGATCTCGAGCAGATGAAGCAGAAGGAAGTGCTCAAGCACCGCGTCGCGATCGCCCACGGCAAGGTCCTGCGGCCCGACGTGCCCCAGAAGAGCGCCTTCATCGATCTCGGGAGCCGCGAGCGCGTCGTCCCGGGCCTGCGCTTCCTCGCGGCCCGGATCGGGTTCCAGGGCAAGTTCGAGTACAAGGCGGTCCTCGAAGTGAAGAAGGTCTGGCTCGACACGAGCGAGGTCGCCATCGTCAGCGCCAAGGAAGGCTCGGGTCCCGTGATCGAGGGCGACCTGATCGTCAACCCGTTCTACAACCCGCGTCGGCCGGTCATCGTCGCCTTCGCGGGCCACGTGGGAGACCGCGCCTTCAACCTGCGCTCGGCGGAGAACAACCCGAAGCCCCTCCGGTTCTCGGCGCGCGAGGCGGCCAACCGGATCAAGGAGATGGGGAGCGAGGCGCGGACGAGCGTGACGCTCGACGCCGACTTCGTCCTCTTCACGGAAGTCACGAACGAAAACACGACCCGGGACTCGTGGCCCGACTACCGCAAGGCGGTCCTGCTGGAGATCCCCATCGCGGACGCGGCGGAGTACTACGAGTTCCTCGGCGGTTAAGCGCCGGGCCGATACCCAGGGAGGATGAGATGGCCGAGTTCGTGACGCGCCAGGAAGCCCAGCGGCGGCTGTGGATCGTCGTCGGCTGCGGAATCATCAGCGTCCCCGCGCTCGTGATCGGGCTGATCTCGTTCAAGGGGATCCTCGACCAGGACAAGGCGGACCAGCCCGGCACCGTCGCGCGCCTCCGCAAGGAGATCGCGGAGAAGGCCGCCGCGAACCGCCAGCTGCGCGACAACTACCGCGACTACTCGAGGAACATCGGCTGGCGCAACGTCGCGTACAGCACCGTGGCGCGGGCGGCCGACGCGGGCTTCGCCCGTCCCGACCAGGCCGCCGGACTCTCCCCCCGGGCGATGGGAAAATTCCTGGACTGGTGGGTGACCGACATGTTCCCCCGCCTCGACATCAAGGGCTACGTTCCCCGGGAGCCCGAGGGGCCCGGCGAGCGGCTGACGCTGACCAAGCTCTTCGATGAACTCGTGAAGAAGGAAGCGGACCTGGTGGGAAAGACCGCGGCGCTGCAGGGCGACCGCGACCGCGACCGCAAGGCGGGGATGGACACCGCCCGCGAGACGGTCAAGCTGGACAACGATCACCTGACGGACATCGACCGCGCGGGCACGGGCCTCAAGGACACGTACAAGCAGTCCCTGACCCAGCTCCGGAACAACGAGCAGAAGTACCAGCTCGAACTCGACGGCGACGGCACGCCGGCGAACACCGGCCTCGCGGGCCAGGTGTACGGGCTCCAGGCCGAGCTCACTGAACTCCGCAACTACAACCTGAACCTCAAGGGCCAGCTCGACCAGCAGAAGCGCGAACTCCAGACCCGCATCAACTGGCTCATCTACCGCGCCGAGGAAGCCAAGGAGCGCAAGGATCCGGACGGCGAGATCCTCTCCGTCGATTCCGGCATGGGGATCGGCTTCATCGACCTCCTCCAGGCCGACCGCGTCTTCCGCGGCGGCCGGTTCAAGGTCTACTCGCTCGAGAAGGGCGGCGAGAAGCGCGACAAGGGCGAGATCGAGATCCTCGAGGTCGCGAAGGAGCACGCGAGCAAGGTCGCGATCTACAACGCCCGCACGGAGGACCCGATCAAGGCGGGCGACCGGATCTACAACGAGACGTACGAGCGCGGCAAGTCGCGCAACATCGCCATGGCGGGCCGCCTGAGCGGGAAGCTCTCCAACGAGGACGCCATCCGGAAGATCAAGGAATTCGGCGACATGTACCAGGAGAAGGTGACGGAGCGGACCAACTACCTCATCGTCGGCGAGGGGTACGAGGACGATCCGAACTGGAAGGCGGCGCAGGAATACGGGGTCAAAGTGATGATCGAGAAGATATTCCTCGAATACTTGGGAGTTCCCCAGTAAAGCCCTCAGGCGGTAGCCGTCAGCCGACCGCTTCAGAAGTAGTCAGCAGGAAGCGGTCAGCACACATCATCACAACCCAAATTAGTCCGACCCGCATGCGTTCCTTGCTGAACGCTGATCGCTGATCGCCGATCGCTTCTTTCCTTGCTGATTGCTGTCGGCTGACCGCTTCTGAAGCTGTCGGCTGAAAGCTGTCGGCTGACCGCTACAATAGGTCCATGGCCACGGCCACCCAATCTCCGCCCAGCGAGGCCACCGAGGTCCGGATGACCTTCGGGGAGCACCTCGAGGAGCTGCGGTGGCGCCTCGTCAAGTCGCTCATCGCGCTCGGTGTCGTCTTCGTGGCCGCCGCGATCTACTACGACAAGCTCCTGTCGATCATCGTCCAGCCCCACTTCAAGGCGATGAAGCTTCTCGGCGTCGAGGAGGCCCAGGCGAAACTCCTGCAGATGAGCTACACCGGGCCCGTGTGGGCCCTGATGAAGCTCTCCTTCATCGTGGCCCTTTTCGTCGCCTCGCCCGTCATCGCCTACCAGCTCTGGAGGTTCGTGAGCGCGGGGCTCTACAAGAACGAGCGCAAGTACGTGACGCGGTTCGCGCCCGTCTCGTTCATCCTCTTCGCGGGGGGATGCGTCTTCGGCTTCTACATCCTCATCCCCTACGGGCTCTACGGCATGAGCCAGATGGCGAACGATCCGCAGCACACCTCGCTGCAGTTCGCGCTCACCGACTACCTGAACCTGGTGATGACGCTGACCGTGGTGACGGGGATCATCTTCCAGCTGCCGCTCATCATGGTCTTCACGACGGTCCTGGGCTTCACGACCGCGAAGACGTGGCTGAAGTGGATCCGCGTCGCGATCGTGGCCATCTTCGTGGCGGCCGCCGTCCTGACGCCCTCGCCCGACTGGCTCAGCCAGGTGCTCCTCGCGGTCCCGCTCCTCCTGCTCTATCTCCTCGGCATCCTGCTCTGCGCCCTCGTGGGGCGCTCCCCGCCTCGCACGGCCAGGGCCTGACGATCCCCGGCCCGGCTCCGATTCTGAAGTTCGAATGTCTTCGGGCGGAAAGCTCGCCCCTTCCGGAGCGGGAATCGGGGAGCCGGCCACGGGAAGCAGGGTCGCCCCCTTGACGCCACCCCGGGGCGACCCTATCGTGGCGGCCCCATGGCAGAAAAAGGACCCGCCGCCCGCGTCGCGCTCGTCGGCATCCAGGGCTCCGGCAAGACCTCGCTCTTCTGCGCCCTCACCGGGATGGAAGTCGCCCGGGCCGCGGCCCACGCGGGGAAGACGGCGGGCGCCGCGGTGCGGGTGCTCGATCCGCGCCTCCACGAGGCGCACGAGAAGAACGGGCCGCAGAAAAAGCTCGTCGCGCCCTCCCTCGAGTTCCTCGACACGCCTCCCATCGCGCTGCAGGACCCCGGGAAGGCGGACAACCCGGGCATCTTCGCGACGTTCCGCGAGGCGGACGGATTCGTCGTCGTCCTCAAGGCGTACGACCTCGAGGGGGACCGCGGGAAGCAGGTCGCGGACCAGCTGGCGGCCGTTCGGGGCGAGTTCCTCCTCGCCGACATCGACGTCATGCAGAAGCGGATCGAGAAGCTCCGCGCCGAGGTGAAGAAGCCGCTGCCGACGGTGGAGGAGTCGAAGAAGGAACTCGCCGTGCTCGAGCGGCTCGCCGAGGCGGTCCTCGCCGGCGACGCGGGCGCCTTCGCCGGGCTCGGCCCCGAGGACGAGAAAAAGCTCCGGGGCTTCCAGTTCTTCTCGCGCAAGCCGATGATCCCGCTGGTGAACATCGGGGAGGGCGACCTCGCCGACCCGCCCCGGCCCTCGCCCGACGCGCTGCCGGTCTGCCTGAAACTCGAGGCGGAGCTCCTCGGCATGGAGGAGGGGGACCGCGCGTCGTTCATGAAGGACTACGGGCTCGCGTCGCTCGTCCTGCCGGGCCTCGCCGTGACGCTCTACGACCGCATGGGCTTCCAGACGTTCCTGACGCTGGGGGACAAGGACACGACGGCCTGGGCGCTGCGGAAGGGGAGCTCGGCGTGGGACGCCGCCGGGAAGATCCACACCGACATCCAGAAGGGTTTCATCAACTGCGAGGTCGTGTCGTTCGCCGACTTCCGCGCCCACAAGTCCGCCCACGACGCCGCGGCCCACGGCAAGCAGAAGGTCGAGGGCAAGGCGCACAAGCTCGCCGACTTCGACATCATCAATATCAAGACCAGCGCCCGTTAGTGGGACCGATTCTGGATTCTTGATTCCTGATTCTTGATTCCGGTTTTGGCTTTCACCATCCACAATCCGCAATCGAAGCTAAAATGACTCTTCATGGCTAAGGTCGCTCTCGCCTACTCGGGCGGTCTCGACACGACCATCTGCATCCACTACCTGCGCCAGGTGAAAGGGATGAAGGTCTACACCTTCTCCGCGAACCTCGGGCAGCCCGAGTACCTGGAGCCGCTGGCGGAGCGGGCCGTCGAGATGGGCGCCGCCGCGGCCAACCTCGCCGATCTCCGGGAGAAGTTCGCCCGCGATTTCATCTTCCCGTCGCTGAGGGCGGGGGCGGTGTACGAGCAGGGGTATTACCTGTTCTCCGCGCTGTCGCGGCCGCTCATCATGCAGGAGCTCGTCGAGATCGCGCGGCTCGAGGGGTGCGAGGCGATCGCGCACGGCTCGCGCGGGATCGGGAACGACCGCATCCGGCTCCGGAACTGCAGCCGCGCGCTCGCGCCCGACTTGGAGGTGCTCGCCCCGCTCGAGGAGCTCGGCCTGGCCACGCCCGCCGACGACCTCGCGTACGCGAAGGAGCACGGGATCCCGTTCGAGAGCGAGCGCCAGACGCTCTGGAACTCCGAGCAGAATCTCTGGGGCAACAACATCCAGCTCCGCGGCGCCATCGGCACGTGGGAGGAGCCGCCGAAGGACACGTACGTGATGACGGTGCCCCCCGCGGGCGCGCCGAACCGCCCCGTCACCGTCGAAATCGGCTTCGTCCAGGGCCGGCCGGAGTCGATCGACGGCGAGGAGATGGGCCCCGTGGAGCTGATCGGAAAACTCAACCAGATCGGCGGCCGGTGCGCCGTCGGCCGGTTCGACGTCGTGGAAAACCGGATCACGGGCCTCAAGACGCGCGAGCTGTACGAAGCGCCCGCCGCGGCCGTCCTGCACGCCGCTCACCGCGGGCTCGAGGCGATCACGCTGGAGCGCAACGTGCTCCACTTCAAGGAGTCGCTCTCCCACAAGTTCGCGGATCTCGTCTACGAGGGCCACTGGTTCGAGCCGGTCCGGGAGGGGCTCGACGCCTTCTTCGCCCGCGTGAACGACCGCGTGACGGGCACCGTGCGCGTCTCGCTCTTCAAGGGGGTGATCTCCGTGACCGGCCGGAAGTCGCCGAACTCGCTCGTCGCGGGTCGGAACGGTTCTCCGGCGAAATGAGGCTTCCACACCGCGCCGAAGCCCTCCCTCCGTCACGGAAGGGGGCGAAGGCGGGCCGCGTCGCCGTCCTTTCCACCGGCACCGAGCTCCTGCGCGGCCGTTCGACCGACACGAATCTCGCCTCGATCGCGCGCGCCCTGGAGCCGATCGGCCTCGAAGTCTCCCATCACGCCACCGCCCCCGACGATCTCGACCGGCTCGTCGAGGAGATCCGCCTGGCCTCGGCCCGCGCCGGGATCGTGATCCTCACCGGCGGCTTGGGTCCCACGGAGGATGACTTCACCCGGCGCGCGGCGGCGGAGTCGTTCGGACGCCCGCTCGTCTTCCGGCCCGCGGCGTGGAACGCGATCCGGTCCCGGTTCCGTCGGTTCCGGATCCCGATGGCGGCGATCAACCGGCGCCAGGCGTTCCTGCCTCGCGGCGCGCGCATCCTGCCCAATCCGAACGGCTCGGCGCCGGGATTCGCGGTCGAGGCGGCGGGTCGGTTCTTCTTTGCGCTCCCCGGGCCGCCGCGCGAAATGATCCCGATGCTGCGGAAACTCGTCGTGCCCCGGCTCGCCGCCGCCATCCCAGGCGGTCCGCGCTTCCGACTCTGGGAAAGCAAGGTGGTCGGGATGCCCGAAGGGAACGTGGACGAGATCGTGCGGCCGATCGTGGCGCGCCGGCGCGGAGCGTCGTACGTACTCACCGTCTCCGCGGGGACGGTGAACATCACGATTCGCGTCGAGCGGGGCTCGCCGCTCCCGATGGCGCGCGAGCTGCGCCGCAAGCTGGGCCGCTTCCTCCTCGGACCGAAGTCGCTCGAAGAAACCGTCGGCGAACTCCTCCTGCGGAAGCGGCGGACGATCGCGCTCGCGGAATCCTGCACGGGCGGCCTGATCTCCCACAGGCTCACCAACGTGGCCGGCATTTCCGCGGCGCTCCTCGAGACGGTCGTCTGCTATTCGAACCGGTCGAAGGTGTCGCGGCTCGGCGTGCCGGCGCTGACGATCCGGCGCCACGGCGCCGTGAGCGCCGAGGTGGCGGCCGCGATGGCCGAGGGAGCCGCGCGGACCGCGGGGGCCGACATCGGGGCCGCCGTCACCGGGATCGCGGGACCGTCGGGTGGGTCGAAGAAGAAGCCGGTCGGCCTCGTGTGGCACGCGGTACACTACCGGGGCCGCACGCGGGCGGAGCGCCGCGTCTTTCCCGGGGATCGAACCGCGATCAAGGAGCGCGCGGCCAATTTCGCGCTGGACCTCGTCCGGCGCGCGCTGTCCGAGTGACGCCAGGAGGGCAGGGGTGGCCGAGAGAGCCTGGGTGTTCCCGCCGTCGGATCGCCACGCCGCCGGGGCGATGGCCCGGACGGTCGGCATCTCCCCGGTGACGGCCCAGGTCCTCGTCAATCGGGGCGTGCGCAATCCCGCGGTCGCGCGGAAATTCCTCCAGCCCCAGCTCGGCGATCTCATCGACCCGATGCGCTTCTCGGGCATGGTCCCCGCCGTCGACCGGCTCCAGCGGGCGATGCGCGGGGAAGAGCGGATCGCGATCTTCGGCGACTACGACGTGGACGGGACGACCGGCACGGCGCTGCTCGCGCGGTACCTGCGGCTCGTGGGGCGCGACCCGATCATCCGCGTTCCGCACCGGATGACGGAGGGGTACGGGCTGAGCGAGGCCGCGGTGGAGGATTTCGCCTTCGCCGGCGCCAAGGTTCTCGTCACGATCGACTGCGGGACGAACGACCACGAGGAGATCGAGCTGGCGCGCGCCCGGGGGATCGACGTCATCGTCGTCGACCACCACGAGACGCCGACGCGCGAGTCGGGCGCGCTGGCCCTCATCAATCCCAAGGCCGACGCCAACTATCCCTTCAAGGGAATCTCCTCCGTCGGGATCGCCTTCAAGCTCGCCCAGGTGCTCGCGAACCGCTTGGAGAAATCCTCGAGGCTCAACGACTCCTACGCGCGGTTCATCGTCGACGCGATGGCGTACGTGGCGCTCGGCACCGTCGCGGACGTCTCCCCGCTCACCGACGAGAACCGCGTCCTCGTGGCGTTCGGCCTGAAGGCGCTCGAGTCCTGCGCCTGCCCGGGGCTCCGCGCGCTCGTCGACAAGGTGGGCCTGGGCGGGAAGCGGATCGACACCTTCGACATCAGCTTCAAGCTCGCGCCCCGGCTGAACGCGCTCGGGCGGCTCGGGTCGGCGCAGCAGACGGTCGATCTTTTCCTGACCGAGGATCCGGCGCGCATCGCGGAGCTCATGACGCAGCTGGAGTCGGCCAACCGGGAGCGGAAGAACATCGAGCAGGCGATCTTCGACCAGGCGGTGGAGCAGGTGGAACGCCGGCCGGAGTTGCATCGCGATCCGGTGATCGTGGTCGCCGACGAGCGCTGGCACGTGGGGGTCGTGGGGATCGTCGCGGCGCGGCTCGTGGACCGCTACGCGCGGCCGGCCTTCGTCCTCGCCATCGACGGCGACGTCGCGAAGGGCTCGGGCCGGTCGATCGAGGGGTTCGGCCTCCACCTGGCGATTGAGGCGGCGCGGGATCTCATCGTGAGCGGGGGAGGGCACGCGAAGGCGGCCGGCGCGGGCGTCAAGCGCGACAAGCTGGAGGAATTCCGGGTCCGGATCAACGAGCACGCGCTGAAGACCGGATGCGGAGAGCTTCCCGAGCCCGCGCTCCAGGTGGACGAGGAGGTGCGCCTCGGCGACGTCACCAAGGGACTTGTCAAGGAGCTGCAGCGCCTCGAGCCCCACGGAGAGGGCAACCGACCGCCGCGGTTCGTCGCCTCCCATCTCCGCGTCGCGGGGCAGCCGCGCCTCATGGGGAAGAAGAACGACCATCTCTCGTTCCACGTGGCGGAGCCGGACGGCCCCGGCATCCGCGCCGTCGGCTTCGGCCGCGCCGACTGGTTCGACGCGCTCGGCTCGGCGAACACCGTGTCGCTCGCCTTCCGCCCCGTGATCAACGAATGGATGGGGCGGGAGAGCGTCGAGCTCCACGTCGATGACATGAAGTTCGTGTGAGCCGGGCCGCCCTTTCGCAAGATCGACGCTATAATCCGCCGGCCCATTCGAGGGTACGCCATGAAGATCGGTTTGCTCACGGGCGGCGGCGACTGCCCCGGGCTCAACGCGGTGATCCGCGCGGTGGTGAAGCGGGCGGAGCTCGGCGGGGACGAAGTCCTCGGCATCCGCAACGGCTGGGCGGGGCTCATCAAGGGCAACGTGGAGCCCCTGACCTCATATTCCGTCATGGGCATATTGCCGAAGGGCGGCACGATCCTCGGCACCTCGCGCACGAATCCCTTCAAGACGCAGGAGGGAGTCCAGAAGTGCCGGGACTTTTTCCGGAAGTACGGGCTCGACGCGCTGATCGCCGTGGGGGGCGAGGACACGCTCGGCGTGGCGGAGCAGTTCCACCGGGCGGGGATGGCCGTCGTCGGGGTCCCGAAGACGATCGACAATGACCTCGCGGGGACCGACTGCACCTTCGGATTCGACACGGCGGTGAACGTCGTCATGGAGGCGATCGACCGGCTCCACTCGACGGCGGAATCGCACCACCGGATCATGGTCGTGGAGGTGATGGGGCGCGACAGCGGGTGGATCGCGACGGTCGCCGGGATCGCCGGGGGCGCGGACTACGTCATCGTCCCCGAGCGGCCGTACGACATCGCCGAGGTGTGCGCGACGTTGCGCCGCCGGCACGAGCGCGGCCGCCAGTTCAGCATCGTGGTGGTCGCCGAGGGGGCGACCGCCAAGGGGGGCGGCCTCGTGGCGCAGGCGGGCGGGGTGGACGAATTCGGCCACTCGCGCCTCGGCGGCATAGGCCAGGTGGTCGCCGACGAGATCGGGAAGGCGATGGGCGTCGAAACGCGCGTCACGATCCTGGGCCACGTCCAGCGCGGCGGCTCGCCGAGCGCCTTCGACCGGCTCCTGGGGACGCGGTTCGGGCTGGCCGCCGTGGAGCTCGTCCGCGAGAAGAAATTCGGCCGCATGGTGGCGCTCTCCGGCACGAAAATCGTCGACGTCCCCCTGCCGCCCCCCGGCCACCAGAAACGCTACCTGGACATGGAGCTATATGAAGACGCGGAGACGTTTTTTGGATAATGGGCAGACTTCAGACTTCGGACATCAGACTTCCGAAAGAGGTTGCCAGCCGTCAGTTGTCAGCGGTCAGTAGGCAGTTGTCAGTTGTCAGTTATCAGTTGTCCGCGGTCAGGCACCGGACTTCCAGCCCAGGGACTTCATCAGTCCAGTCAGCATCCTCTTGATCTCAACGACATGACCGAGCAGCCGGGTGCTCGCTGAAGCGTCCAGGTAACCGAGATTTCGTGCCAACTCGATGGCGCACTCGACTTCGGTGGCGGACCCCATGGCATTTTGGAGAAACCTCAGGAAATCGGCGCCACCCTTTCGACCGCAACCCTCGGCGATGTTCAGTGCGATCGAGACCGTCGCTTTTCTCAATTGGGCCGCAAGGTTTCCGTCGTTGAAGCGGGGGAATTCAGTCGTGCCCGTGAAGACCTGGCGGGTCAGCTCCGAGGCTCGTTGCCACACGACCAGTTTGTGGTAGTCCTGCATGCCTTTCGTTGTGCCCGAAGAGGGCCATGGGCCGCAGGCAACCGCGCCCGGATAGCGGATCTCCGACGACTTTTCCTGAAGTCCGAAGTCTGAAGTCTGATTTCTGTCCAATTTTCCACATAGACTTTGACCGCCGTAAGTCAGCTCAGTAAGATACGTCGCCTTTCAAGGAACCGACGGCCCCCATGACCAATTACGACTACCGCGGCGCCATCCACTGTCATACCGACTACTCGGACGGGACCGGCTCCGTCGAGGACGTCATGAAGGCCGCCAACGAGGCGGGCCTCGACTTCGTGATGATGACCGACCACGACACGATGAAGCCGCGCGACGACGGCCACGAGAAGTGGCACGGCAGCACGCTCCTCATCATCGGGACCGAGATCACCCCCCCGACCAACCACTACATCGTCTTCGGCGACGAGAAGCTCAAGAACGCCGACCGCATCAAGCTCATGAAGCCGCAGGAGGTGATCGACGAGATCGCCAGGCAGGGCTGGTTCGGGTTCATCGCGCACCCGGACCACGTCGGCACGCGGCGGTTCGAGATCCCGTCCTACAAGTGGGAGGACTGGAACGTCTCGGGGTACACCGGGTTCGGCCTCTGGGATCTCATGACCGACTGGCAGTCCCAGCTCGACCGCGACGACGCGACGATGGAGGTGTACACCGACTTCGCGACGGCGCTCACGGGGCCGCGCAACGAGACGATCGCCCGCTGGGACGAGCTCTGCCGCAAGCACAAGGTCGTCGGCATCGGCGAGATCGACAACCACGCGCTGAAGAAGGAATACAACGGCCAGACGCTGACCGTCTTCCCGTACGAGGTCGCTTTCAAGACCATCACGAACCACGTCCTGCTCAAGGAGCCGCTCGACAAGGACGCGAAGAAGGCCAAGCGCCAGATCCTGTCCGCGGTGAAGGCCGGCAACCTCTACGTCTCGTTCGACTACTGGGACGATCCCACCGAGTTCACGTTCGAGATCGAGAACGGCGAGACGACCGCGCTCATGGGCGAGGAGATCACGCTCGGGGCCGAGAGGACCGAGCTCGCCGTCACGCTCCCCGAGGAGGCGCTCATCAACGTCTTCCTCAACGGCGAGTCGATCCACGAGGAGGAGAACAACGAGGTGCTCCTCGACATCGGCGAACCCGGGGTCTACCGCGTCGAGGCGATGCGGGACAACCTGACGTGGATCCTGTCGAATCCCATCTGGGTGAAGAAGTAGTCGGCCGACCGCCGGCGGCTCACCGCAGATCCGCCACCCACGCCCGCCATTCCGTCTCGAATTCCGCCAGCGATTTCCGCGTCACCCGTTCCAGCGCCGACTTGCCCGTGGGGTCGGCGTTGACCGTGGCGCGGAACTCGGCGTAGTAGCGCGACAGCAGGTTCTGCCGCTGGAGGTAGAGGCAGACGTAGCGGGCCGTGCCGTAGTGGACGCCCCGCTCGTCCCCGTAAAACTCGTCCGTGTTCGTCTCCATGAGCGTCGCGAGCCGGACCTCGCGCCCTTCGCGGAACGCCCGCTTCAGGTCCCGCCCGCGCCAGTTTTCCTTCCCGACGATCCGGCCGTCGCTCTCACGCGTCGCGTTCTCGAAGAGCGAGGCGAACCCCTCGTTGAACCACGCCGGGACGCCGGGGAAATCCTCGCCGATCAGGGGATGGACCAGCTCGTGCGCCAGCGTGCCCGTCCCCGTGCCGAGGTTGAGGGCCATCTTGCGCTCGGCCGCCATGTAAAACCCGTAAGGGGTCGTCGGGGCGTGGCCGTAGGCGCTCCGCACGTACTCCGCGTACGTCGCCTGGTTGCGGAAGCAGTAGATACGGATCGGTCGGCCGGGCCGGCGCGAAAAATAGGTCGCGTACAGGTGCGCCGTCATCCGCCGGATCGTCTCCTCGGCGGCATCCAGCGAGGTTTGCCCGCCGTTCGCGGCGATGAAAAAGCACTCGTCGACGACGCGCGTCTCGAAGTCCGGGCCCAGCTCCGCCCGGATCTGCTCCAGCGCCCGGCGCGTCCCCACCTCGCCGCGCTCCGCCTCCTTCATGTACTGCGGAAGCCGGGGGCCGGCGGTGCATCCGGCGAAGAGGGTCAGGAGGAGCGCGAGGGACGGGCGCATCCGCCTATTGTAACGACGGCGGGAATCAACCGAACCGCTTCTCGACGGTCTTCTCGCGCACCGATTCCAGCACCTCCCGCCAGCGGGGGTAGAGGACGCGGCGGGAGTAGATCCGCTCCGCGTGATCGCGCGCCGAGGCGCCGATCGTCTCGCGCAGCTCGGGCTGGCTGATGAGCAGGTCCAGGTTGTCCGCCCACTCTTCGAGGTCCTGCGCCGGGAGACCGCACCGGCCGGCGTCGAGCATGTCGCTGACGATGCCCCAGGGCGAGGCGACGGAGGCGAGGCCGCACGACATGTACTGGAGCAGCTTGTAGCCGCACTTGCCGAGGCACCACTCGTCGTTGTCGAGCGGCATGAGGCCGATGTCCGCGGTGCGCACCGCCTCGACCTCGACCTCCTCCGACCACGGGACGAACTCGACGGGCAGCCCGAGGTCCGCGGGCGGCGGCCGGTCGCAGATCACGCGGAGCACGAGCCCGGGGTGGCGCTTCTTCGTGGCGATGAGGGCCGGCGCGATCGACGCGAGGTACTTCAGGTTGCTCGCCGAGCCGGTCCACACGAGGAG